>Ga0172373_10007633_pt1 | contig 13963 bp, 15 predicted proteins | sample Lak10m_2_FD_114546 | JGI IMG/M metagenome (GOLD analysis project Ga0172373, IMG submission 114546) | Freshwater microbial communities from Kabuno Bay, South-Kivu, Congo - kab_092012_10m | ecosystem: Environmental > Aquatic > Freshwater > Lake | place: Democratic Republic of the Congo... | reverse complement strand
GTCATTGGCCCCTTGCAGCCCAGCTTGTAGAGACAATAGCCCTTGCGGTGCCCCTCGTCGCCGAATTTCACGGCAAAGCGGCCGGCGTCGAAGTGTGGCCGCCGCTCGCAATTCTCGTGGATGAGCCGCCCATAGGCGAAGCGGGGCCGGGCCTTGTCGTCCAAAGCCGGCAGCTTGCCGAAGGTAAGGAAATGGATCACGGTGGAAAGGAAGTTGTAGGCATTGGGCGGACAGCCGGGAATGGTCACCACCGCGGTGCCCTTCAAGAATTCCGGCGCCCCCATGGCACCCGTGGGGTTGGGTTTGGCGGCCACGATCCCGCCCCAGGAGGCGCAAGAGCCGATGGCAATCACCGCCGCCGCCTTGGCGGCGGTCTCCTTGACAATGTCGGCAAAAGGCCGACCGCCGATCATGCAGTAGACCCCGCCATCTTTCACCGGGATGGCGCCCTCGATCACCAGAATGAACTTGCCATAGTTTTCCTTGATCGAGGCCTGCAATGCCGCTTCTGCCTGATGGCCGGCCCCGGCGTTCAAGGTCTCGTTGTAGTCAAGCGAAATGAGGTCGAGGATTAGGTGTTCAAGGGCCGGGTGGGTGGGCCGCAACAGGGATTCGGTGCAGCCGGTACAGGCTTGGCCGGAGAGCCAAATCACTGGTGGCCGCCGGGGAGAGGCCACCGCCGCCGCGAGGCGGGAGGCATCGGCCAGCGGCAGCCCCAGGCTGGCGGCCATCACGGTACAGAATTTCATGAAATCCCGGCGCGAGATGCCGTTGAGCCTTTCATGGATTCGTGCAAAATCACGTTCTTTCATGGCAAACCCCCATCGGTGGTTGAGAAAGACGCGAAAACTGCAAAAACGCGCGGCAACAACCCGGCAAACGGATCATTTCATCATTCATTCCATCATTGCTACCCAACTGTTGTCAAGCGGTTTTCCCTAACTATCGTCAATGGCCATCGAGGTCTTCACGTTGGGACATTAATGCCCCATGCCGATGGCAAACAAGTTCAAAAAGCCGAGATCGCAACCACGCTCTTTTTCGGTCCTACTGGTTGATTTTTGGGGGAGGCCATCTTATTTATATGGTATTCTCAACCAGTGCGGAGGGGGCCGACCCAAGCCCTTTCCCCGCGAATTGGCGCGGCCTTCCACAAGTCCCAGCCACCGGTTCCGGCATGAGGCCACGAATCGGCATCACCACCAAGGAGAAAGCATGGTCAACAAGGTCATCCTGATCGGAAACCTGGGCGCGGACCCGGAAGTGCGGTACTCGCAGAGCGGCACCGCCATCGCCTCGTTTCGCATCGCCACCACCGAAGTATGGAAGAAACAGGACGGCAGCAAGGAAGAGCAGACCGAATGGCACCGCATCGTCGCCTTCGGTCGCCTGGCCGAAATTTGCGGCGAATATCTGGCTAAGGGTTCAAAGGTCTATATCGAGGGGCGACTGCAAACCCGCAAATGGCAGGACAAGGAAGGCCAGGACCGTTACACCACCGAAATCGTGGCCCGCGAGATGAAAATGCTCACCGCCCGGGGGGCCGGCAGCGGCGAGTCCACGGGCATGAATGAACCGCCCTTCCCGGAACCGGTCATGGGAGATGACGTCCCGTTCTAAGCAGGCTCACCTATGGCTACAGAGTATTACGAACAACTTGGCGTCAAAAAAGGCGCCTCGGCCGACGAAATCAAGAAGGCCTACCGCAAGCTGGCGCTGAAATACCACCCGGACCGCAACCAGGGCAACAAGGAAGCGGAGGAGAAGTTCAAAAAGATCAGCGAGGCTTACGCGGTCCTCTCCGACCCGGATAAACGCCAGCAGTACGACACCTTCGGCTCGGCCGGCTTCCAGCAGCGCTTCAGCCAGGAGGATATCTTCCGCAACGCCGATCTCGGCGACATCCTGCGTGAGTTCGGCATCAACATGGGCGGCGGGGGCCGCGCCACCTTCCGCACCACGGGCAGGATGGGCGGCGCCGGCTTCTTCGACGACCTCTTCGGCATGGGCGGCGGTCGCGGTTTTCATGATAGCCACCGGACCCAGCCGATCAAGGGTAGCGATCTCAGCCTGGAGCTACCCATCACCCTCGAAGAGGTACTGCACGGCACGGAAAAAACCATTTCCCTCGGCCATGGCGACAAGGTCTCGGTGAAGGTGCCGGCCGGCATCGGGTCCGGCAAGAAGCTGCGCCTCTCCGGCAAAGGCTCTCCCTCGCCCACGGGCGGCCCCCCCGGCGACCTCTATCTCACCATCACGGTGTTACCCCACCACCTCTTCACCCGCGAGGGCAACAATCTGGTGGTGGAGGCCGAAACCTCATACAGCGGTCTGGCCCTCGGCACCGAAGTGGCAGTGCCGACCTTGGACGGCAGGCACCTCAAAGTCAAGGTACCGGCCGGCAGCCAGCCAGACGCCAAGCTGCGGCTCAAGGGCCAGGGACTACCCACCGGAGCCAAGGGGCCGCGTGGCGATCTGCTGGCCCGCCTTGCGGTAAGCGTGCCCAAGACGCTGACCAGCGAGCAGGAAGAGTTGCTGCGCAAGTTGGCCACCGCCGGTCTCTAGGCCACAAAGGCCGGGCGCCGCCCAGCCTTTTCGTTCAGAGCATGATTCCCAAAAACAGCGTGGACATGTTGAAGAGGTACTTGCCTGGTAGGCCGCCGCGCAGGATAATGTCGTCCTTGATCCGCGTCAGGGTCTCGGTCATCAGCACCTCGTAGCCCATATTGATGGTACCGTCCGGCCCTACCTCGTTGGTACGGAACAACAGCTCGCCCCGGGCATCCTTGTACGTCTTGAGCCGCCAGTTCACCTGGCTTAGATTGTGATGGAGCCGCTGTAGGCGATCGAGCGGAATCTGAAGCCCCGAGAAAAAGGTCTCGTCCTCATTGCCTTCATACGCCTCGCGAATACTCTTGATAAGCCCCAGACTCAGCAGATAGACGCGGTCCGGATACCCGGGCTCGGCCGCAAAGGCCGCGGCAAGCACCTCATGAGAAGGCTTGTAGGCGTACACGAACTCCACCGGCAAATCCTTATGGAAAAGGAAACGAAGTTTGCGCTGTCGCTCAAGTGGATCCTTCTCGTACTTGGGATTCTTGGCGTAGAGCCGGCTCGCGAGTTCTTCGAAGGCCGTGTGGTATTCGTGAACATGATGGCGGATGATGGTCACATCCGTCGGGGTGAAAATATCCCGCAACCCACCGCCTTCGTGGCCGGAACTGGTAGCACACCCCGGCAGGGCGAGCAGCAGGAAAAACAGGCTATGCCAGATTGGCTTCCGCAAAGCCACCTTCCGGTTCCGCGCTCGGGTGCGGAACATGGCTTACGTTGATCGTGCCGGCGCCGGATTGCATCACAGGACCGCGCCGGTAATCCGCTCCAGAGCCTCAAGATAACGCGCCGCGGTCTTTTCGACGATCTCCGCCGGCAGTTTGGGCGGCGGCGGCGCCTTGGGCCAGTCGAGGGATGAGAGATAATCGCGCAGGAACTGCTTGTCGAAACTCGGCTGGCCGCCACCCGGCCTATATTGATCCACCGGCCAGAAACGGGAGGAATCCGGGGTGAGTACCTCATCAATCAGGATGAGCTGGCCGTTCTCATCATGGCCCAGTTCAAACTTGGTGTCGGCAATGATGATTCCCTTGGTACGGGCGTAGTCCGCCGCCTTCACATAGAGGTTAACGCAAGCATCCCGCACCTGCCGGGTGGTCTCCTTGCCAAGCAGGTCTTCCATCTGGGCGATGGAAATGTTCTCATCGTGCGTGCCTAGAGCAGCCTTGGTGGAAGGGGTGAAAAGCGGCTCCGGGAACTTGTCCGATTCGCGCATGCCGACGGGCAGCTTGACCCCGCAGACGGAAGTGTTCTCCTGGTAGGCGCTCCAGAATGAACCGGAGAGATAACCGCGCACAATGCACTCCACCGGCAACGGCTTGGCCTTCTTCACCAGCTGGCTCCGGCCCCGCAACTGCTCCTTGTAGGGGGCGCAGGCCGCCGGGAATTTTTCCACGTCGGCGGTGATGAGGTGGTTTGGCAACACGTCTTTGAGGTACTCGAACCAGAAGAGGGAAAGCTTGGTGAGCACCGCGCCCTTGTTGGGGATCGGGTCATCCATCACCACGTCGAAGGCGGAGATGCGGTCACTGGCCACCATGAGCAGCTTGCCCTCGACCTCATAGAGGTCGCGGACCTTGCCACGGTGGAGGAATTTCAGGGTATCGAAGTGGGTCTCGCGCAGCGGGGTGGTCATGGAAAGCCTCGTTGCTGATTGGTCGGATGGTCGGGGCGCAGCCTGGCACCCATGGGCGTTCCCGGCGTTTCGCGACATCATACCGTGAAGCCCCCTGCTTTGGCGATGGTTTTTTTCGTCGGCGTCACCACCCGTCAATCATTGGCATCACGTCCGATTAAACCATTTCTTCAGGTCATCAGGCGTGAAACGCCGAGCAACCGGGCGGCCGTGGGGGCAGTGGCTGAAGATGTTGGCCTCCTGCATACGCTGGAGCAGGTGTTCCATTTCTTGCGGCGTTAAGCGCTGGCCCGCCTTGACCGCGGCCTTGCAGGCCATGGAGGCCAGTACCGCCTCCACCCGCTGGCTGCCCCGGCCGCCCCCCTCGTCGCCCAACTGGTTGAGAATGGCGGCCACCACCTCCTCCGCCGGGGTGGTGCCCATGATGGCTGGCACCGCCTTGACCACGAAGCTGTCGCCACCAAATGCCTCTACTTCCAGGCCAAGGCGCTGAAGTTCCGGCCCGTTCTCTTCGAGAAGCTGACGTTCCTTAAGAGTGCATTCGAGCACCTTGGGGAAGAGCAATTGCTGGCGGGCGACGTTGTTGTTGGCATAACGCTGGCGCAGTTCCTCGAAGAGGAGCCGTTCATGGGCTGCATGCTGGTCCACCACCAGCAGCCCGCCCTCGCTCTCGCAGAGGAGATAGCATTCCGCCACCTGGCCGAGCAGGCGCAATGGTACAGCCGTTGCGGTTGGGGTCTCGACGGGCCTCGCCACCGATTCTGGCGCAGGCGGCAAAGTGGAGCTTGGGGTTGGTGACGCGATGACTGACTGTGCGTCCTCGCGCAGCGGCCGGTTGGGGGCCTCGATCCTAAAAAGTGGTTGCGGTTCCCGCACCTGCGCGGGGGCGATAGGCCGCGAGACTGTGGGCGGAGTCGGCTTTGCCGGGGTGGCACGGCCGAAGAGTGATTCCTTGCGCGTCTCCTGAAAACGGACCACGGCCTGGCGCACTGCCTGCGCCACGGCCTGATGCACCGCCTGCCCATGGCGGAAGCGCACCTCCTGCTTGGTGGGATGGACGTTGACGTCCACCGCCTGCGGCGCAATGGTCAGCAACAGGACACCCGCCGGGCTGCGGCCGGTAAGGAGAAAATTGTGCAGCCCCTCGCCCACGGCATGGGCGACCATGCGGTCCTTCACTACCCGGCCGTTGACGAATATCCGCAAGCGGGCGCCGGTGGCCGGCGTCTCCTCCGGGGCCAGCAGATAGCCGCTAATGGCGAGGTCATCCATCGCATCCTGACTATCCACGGCAAGCAGCAGCGCCCCCTGGCCGGCGCGGCGGCCCAAGAGGCGCAGGGTCCGTCCCTCCAGGGTATCCACCCCTCCAGGCCACTGGAAGAGAGTACGATCATCCACCGTGTAGGCAAAGCCCACTTCTGGCCGCACCAGGGCGTAGTTCTTCACCGCCTCCTCGATGTGGGAGAGTTCAGTGGCAGTGGACTTGAGGAACTTGCGGCGGGCCGGCACGTTGCCGAAGAGATCGCGCACCTCCATGGTGGTGCCGGGGGCGCCGCCGGCCTCGTGCACCCGCACCACGGTGCCGTGGCGCACCTCGGCCACGGTGCCGAGAGAAGCACCCGCCTGCCGCGAGGTGATGGTGAGCCGCGAGACCGAGGCGATGCTGGGGATCGCCTCTCCACGGAAGCCGAGGGAGGTGATGGCGCCGAGTTGCTCGGCGCTCACGAGCTTGCTGGTGGCGTGGCGCTCCAGCGAGAGGAGCACGTCGTCGTGATCCATGCCACCGCCATCGTCGATCACCCGGATGAGCCTGGTGCCGTTGCCCTCGACCTGCACCGTTATCTCACGGGCGCCGGCATCAAGGGCGTTCTCCAGCAACTCCTTGACCACCGAGGCGGGGCGTTCCACGACCTCGCCGGCGGCGATCTGGTTGGCAAGCTGCTCTGGCAGGATGCGGATCGCGGACAAGGGTCAAATGACGTGCAAGAGGTTGTCTTGAAGCCAGTGGGCATCCCACCACTCGATGGGGCTCACGAAGATCCCGTTCACCAACACGCTGAAATGGAGGTGGTCGCCGCCGGCCAGCCCCGTGGTGCCGGTGAGGCCGACAGAAGTGCCCTTCTCCACCTTGGCGCCCTTAGTGACGTTGATCTGGCTCATATGGGAGTAGAGGGTGAAGATGCCCTGGCCGTGGTCGAGGATGACGGTGTTGCCATAGATGCCCAGGTAGTCGGCAAAGACCACGATTCCCCGGTTGGCGGCCGGCACCTCGAAGTGTTCCAGCGAGGCGATATCCACGCCGAGATGGGTCTGGGTATCGATCTCCTTGCCTTGGTACAGATAACTCCGCACGTCGGCAAACCCCGCCTTGGGGCTGCCGGCCATGCGCTGGAAGGCGCCGTCCCATAGCCGCTCCGGGGTGGATTTCTTGCAGATCTCCTGCACGGTCTGGTAGTTCTTGTCACGAATCTCGCCGTTGACCATGAGGTACTGCTCCACCGGCGTGCCCTTCAGCTCCGGATAGTGCTGGGCAAACTCCGGCAGTTTGGCATTGAGGAAATCATCGCTGATGGTGATGCGGTCACGGGTGACGCGCCCCGGCCGCAGGGCCAGGGTAAAGGCAGCCTTGCCGGTGTTGCCTGCCTGGTCCACGGCAGAGACCACTGTTTCCTCGAATTTTTGCAGATCATAGGGCAGGCCGATAATGGCACCGTAGGTGCCTGCGCCTTGGGAAGGCAACGGGAAACCGGGGTGGTAATGTCCGTTGATGGTCACCCCGCTCTGAGTCACCGCTTCATTGACGTGATAGACCACGATGCCGGCGCTGCCGGTCTTGATGTGCTGTGGCAGGCTGACAACGCTCACCGCCGGCGGCTTGGTGTCAATGGTGACCGGCAAACGCAGGGCGGTAAGGTTGCCAGTGAACCCCCACAGGGAGTAGTCACGAACCTCGATGAGCAACTCGGCAGTTCCTTCCTTAAAACCAGCGGCAGCCGCATTGATGGTCAACTGCTCATCCACTCGATGAGGGCCATTGCCAAGGAACTGGCCCTGGCGCGGGTAATCCTTCGCCAGCAGCACCACGACCTTGTTCTCCTGGCGCATGATCACCTTGAGGGAACGCAGGCCGCGCTTGGCATCGGCCAGGCCCAGCGCCACCTCCCGCTTTTGGCCGAAACGGGAAAGGTCAGCCCCTGGGGTTATCCGCGGCTTTTCCGTCTCGCCGAGCACGCTCACCCCCCAGCCCAAAAGCCCGACGAGAAGCAGCACCACCAATAGCGCCGCATACGGCGGCCCGCCCTTCCCCTTTCCTTTGTCGAACCCTTCCAGTTCCATGCGACATCCTTTTTTCTGCATCCAATGGAAATTTGCCAAGCCGCGACGGGCGTGGTGCGGGGCGAAGCGCCCCTGCCGAAAATGGCATCAATTCTACCATGGCGACCACGAAAAGGGTAGTGGTATCCGCCACGTATTTCCTTGACAGCCAAGGAAGCCCAAGGCTAGGGTACCTCTTGACTGGCTCATTGCACTACCGTGGATTTCCGATGCCCAAGACCGCCTACCACACCATCGTCATCGGCGCCGGCCCTGCCGGCCTCACCTGCGCCACCACTCTTGCCCGGTCGGGCCAGCAGGTTTTACTCCTCGAACGCCGGCCGCGTATCGGCCCCAAGGTCTGCGCCGGCGGGCTGCCGGCCAGCGCGCTCAGGCTACTCGGCCTGCCGGATTCCCTGGTCGAACGCAGCTTCTCGCGCCAACAGATCACCAGCGGCTGGCAACGCATGGAACTGACTGCCGCGACCCCGCTGGTCTGCACCGTGGACCGGGAGAAACTGGGGCGGTGGATGGCAGAAAAGGCGGCAACCGCCGGGGTCACCATCCTGACCGGTACCACGGCCCAAGCCATCGCGGGCAACGAAATCCGCACCAATCGGGGAACGTTCGGTTTCCAGTATCTGGTCGGCGCCGCCGGCAGTTCCTCGCTGGTCCGCCGTTTCCTTCGGCTGCCGGCCACCAGGGTCGGCATAGGCCTCCACCACCAGTTGCCTGGCGAATTCGCGTCCATGGCCTGGCACCTTGACCCGCCCCACTTCGGCAACGGCTATGCCTGGATTTTCCCGCACCAGGGCAGCGCCTCGGTGGGCGTCTACAGCGCTTGGTCCAACCTGCCGCCCCGCCGGCTGGCGGGAAAGTTGCACCACTTTGGGGCACGATGTGGTATTGATCTAACATCAGCGCCACCCCGGGCCGCGCGCATCAGCTTCGATTACCGGGGCTGGCGATTCGGCAGGATCTTTCTCGCTGGCGACGCCGCGGGACTCGCCTCGGCGCTCACCGGCGAAGGCATCTACGCGGCCTTGCTGAGCGGCGGCATCGTAGCCCGCACCATTCTGGATCCCGGGTACACGGACCAGCGTTTTGCCGCCCTGCTCAGACACCACTGCCTTCACGAACGAATCTCGATACTGACTGGCCGCAACCGCTTGGGCTGCAAGCTGATACTGGAAACCCTGGTGGCCGCCTTGCGGTGCGGGCTCATTAACCATACCGCCCTGGAATTGGGCGGCTAAGGGTGTGGACATGGACAGGACCAAGAAAAAAAAAGGCTGGTGGTTGCACCTGCTCTTCCCGGCCGTCGGGGCCGGCCTTCTGCTCTTTCTCTGGAACGCGCCGCCGGAGAGCACCAAAAAACTCCCTCACAATCCGGACCATGAACGCTTCTTCGCCATGGACAAAAAGGGGGCGGAACGATACTGCGAGGAGTGCCACCAACCGCGGGGAGTAGCCCCCCTGCCCGCCAACCATCCGCCCAAGTACCGCTGCCTCTTCTGCCACAAACGTAACTGAGATGGCCTTCCTGCGCCTCGATCTGGCGGACCTTGCCGCCACCCATCGCCTCGGCCAGCGTCTCGGCGAACTCGCTGCCCCTGGCGACGTCATCACCCTGAGTGGCGACCTCGGCGCCGGCAAAACCACTATCACCCAAGCCATTGGCGAAGGGCTTCGGGTTCCGGCGGACCACTACATCACCAGCCCGACCTTCGGTCTGCTCCACGAGTATCCGGGCCGCCTCCCCCTCTATCACATGGACCTTTACCGCCTACCCGGCGAAGACGCACTGCTGGAAATGGGGGTGGAGGAATATCTCGAAGGGCAAGGGGTCTGCGTGATTGAATGGCCGGGCCGCCTTGGCTCCCTCATGCCGGTGGAGCGGCTGGAAGTGGCACTGCTCCACACCGGACTGGAAAGCCGCGTGGCAACGCTCACTCCCTTTGGCCCCCGCTGGCTGGAACGACTGGAAATATTGAAAGGGGAGTTCCGCCGGTAACGCCGGAAAAGCGGCTACTTATCCTGCAACACCGCGGTCAGGGTGGCAATCAGCTTGTCCTTGACAATGGGCTTAGTGAGGAATCCGTCCATACCCGATTCGTAGCACGCCTGCTCATCCTCCTTGCGGGCGTGGGCAGTGAGGCCAATGACCCGCAGCGGCGTGGCGCGCTCCCGCAGGCTCACGTAATCCCGCCGCTTTACCGGGTCAGCCTCGATCTCCCGAATCTTCTTGGTGGCGGTGTGTCCATCCATGTTGGGCATCTGCACGTCCATGAGCACCAAGTCGAACTCCTGGTTCTTGATCTGTTCCAGGGCCTCGACCCCGTCGGCCGCCACCCCGAGTTGGAAGCCCTGGCGGCTGATGATGATGCTGGCGAGTTTCTGATTTACGGCATTGTCTTCCACCAGCAGAATACGGGTGGCGGCCATGGCTGCGGCATCGACCTTGACCGCGCGGCCACCCTCGACCATGCCCGCCTCCTTGCCCGATTCCTTTGCGGCAACAAGGGGGATGGTGAAGAGGAAGGTACTGCCCTTGCCGAGTTCGCTCTCCACCGCGATTTCGCCGCCCATCAGGGCCACGAGCTGCTGGCAGATCGCAAGCCCCAGACCGGTGCCGCCATATTTGCGGGTGGTGGAACCATCGGCCTGGGTAAATTTCTCGAATACCGCCAGCCGCCGTGCCTCCGGAATGCCGATGCCGGTATCCCGAACGGAAAAAGAGGCGAGCACCCCCTGCTCAGTCTCTTGCACATAGTTAACCAGAATGTCCACCCGGCCTTTTTCCGTGAACTTCATGGCATTGCCGGCCAGGTTGACCAAAATCTGGCGCAGACGGTTGCTATCGCCCAATACCCGTGGCGGTAGCCGTTGGTCGAGACAGAAGGCGACCTCCACCCCTTTCTCCCGGGCCGGGATCTTGAACATGGCCGCCACATTCTTAACCACTTCGGACAAATCGTAGGGCAACAACTCAAGGTCGAGCTTGCCGGCCTCGATCTTGGCGAGGTCGAGAATGTCGTTGATCAGTGAAAGCAAGCTGAAGGCCGACTGCCGGATAGTCTGGGCATATTCGTTCTGCTCGCCGTCCAGCTTCGTCTCGGAAAGCAGTTCGGTGAAACCGATAATGGCGTTCATCGGCGTGCGCAACTCGTGGCTCATGTTGGCGAGGAAATCGCTCTTCAACCGGCTGATCTCCTCAAGACGGGCATTGGCCTCACGTAGTTCCGCAGTCTGCCGGGAGATCTCGCTTTCCAGCCGCTTGGCGTATTCCTTGTCTTTTTCCTGGTTGAGGCGGTACTGACGGTAATTGTCCTCGATCAGCTTGCCGTGCTGTTGTTTCAGAATGTTGATATGGCGAACGAATTGCTCCTTTTCCGCATCGAGCTCCTCTCGTTCCTGGGCCAAGTTGGCCAACTGCATGGTGTTGCGGAACATCGCCTCACCCAACGGCAGTTGCCGCAAGTCGGCCTGGTCAGGCAAGGTGAAGAAAAGAACCCCCTCCGGCGCTTCCGACTCCAAGGCGTAAAAAAACTGGCCCTTGCCACCCTTTTCCCCGACAATCCCGCCCCGCGTCTTGGCGCGCGCCAACAGCTTCTTTTCCACCACCGGGGTGATCGCCAACTCTTCGCCAGCAAAAAGCGTGATACCTTCGGGCAATAACAGTCGCAGGCCGCAACCTGGCAACAGTTCGGTCAGCAGCCGCAAAAAAGCCTGCTGGCGCTCGTTACCCGCCACCAAATCGTCAAAGATATTGTCGAAGGTCGGATCAGTCATCATTAATCGCTATTCAAGGTGGTAAAGTTCCTTGGCCTTGGCCATCTCACCAGGCAAGTCACGCACGATGATCTTGTAATTCGCCATCATGTTCTTGATGTGACGGGCCAAATCTTCCGGCAAAGCCGGCACCGGTGCACCAGGGATGGGCGCGTACTGCATCTTGGCGGCCATGAACTCGGCTAACAGCACAATACTGGGCACGCTCTGCAACGGCATTTTCCGGCTCGAATCGTGGTGGTACTTGATCGCCTTCAATACCTCGTCCGGCAGCTTCCAGTCGCGGGCCAGCGCCACTCCCACCTCACAGTGGTTGGTGCCGATCACCTCCTGCTCGCACTCGATCAGCCCCCCCTTCCCCTGCTGCACCGCCTTGGCGGCCTCGCGCAGCAACTCCCCGGCCACCTGGTCCTCGGCCACCAGCCCAATGTCGTGGATGATGCCGGCCAGGAAGACATCCTCGGCCGCCACGCCGAAGATGCGCTTGGCGATCATCTCGGCCAGGATAGCGACGGTGGCGGAATGGAGCCATAGTTTTTCCCGGGAGAAATATTCGTCGCCGCCTTGGAACATCCGGCGCAGGGCTTCCACCGCCACCAGATTGCGCAACTGCTTCATGCCGCAAAAGACCACGGCCTTGGAGATCGATTCCACCTTCTGCACCAAGCCGAAATAGGGGCTGTTGACCAGGCGCAACAGACGGGTAACCAGCACGGGGTCGAGCTTGATGACCTCCTCGAAATCGCGCATGGTACTCCGCTCGTCATTGACAAGCTGCGTCACCTTGATCGCCACGTGGGGCAACGTCTTTGTATCGCTGTATTTCTTGACAATGTCCTTGGCGGTCATCATCGCGCGCGCTAACCTTTACGCTGGACAGAATCGGGAACGCCTCATGGCGCCCCTTTGCCCCGGCGTCGCCTCGCTACTTCATGGAATCGAGTTGGTTAACCAGATGTTCCAATGCCGGCAGAGGTAGCAGGGCTCCGGCCAAGTCGCCGGCGCGCCCCGCCTTCTCAATCTCGTAGGCCACGCCCCGCACCGGCTCTACGCCAAGGCTGGCCGCCGCGCCCTTGATGCTGTGGGCTGCCTCGCCCATGGCTACCGGATCCTTGCCTGCGGCACCCGCCTTGATCTTCTCCAAATCGGATTGGGAGGAGTGACGGAAAAGTTCCAGCAGTTCCGCCAAAATTCCCTCATCGTCCCCGGCCTGTTCCAGAGCGAAATTTCTATCCCATTGCACGTCTGTCATCACCGCTCCCCTGGATTTATCTCAATCGTCTGGCAAAAAGACGCGCCACGGCGCTGCTTCTTTAAATGATAGCAAACTTGCCGCGTTCACAGCAAATTTATTCGCGGGATTTTATGGCCGCTTGGCCGAAAAGGGGGAACAGGAACACCTCAACGCCGTTACGGCTTACAATCCTGCCCGTTCCAGCACCACAGCCAACGGGATGACCCCGGCCCGCACCTCGACCAGATTGCCATCCTCGACCCCGATAATGGTGGAACCCGGGCCGCCCGTGGTGGCGCCGCCCTGAAGCACAAGGTCCACATCGAAGCCAAGCTGATCAACCACCTCATCGGGGGTGGCTGCGGGTGGGTGACCGGAATAGTTGGCGCTGGTGGCGGTAAGCGGCTGGCCGGCAGCGGCTACCAGTTGGCGAGCAATGGGATGGGAGGAGATACGCACGCCGATGGTGCCGGTATAGCCAGTTAGAATCAACGGCAACGACGGTAGCGCTTCGAAAATCAAGGTCAACGGCCCTGGCCATAAAGCCTCCATCAATGGCCAGTAACGTTCCGGCACCGCTCGGGCAAGGAGCGGCAACTGATCCCGGTCCTTGATCAGCGTCAGCACCGGCTTGTCCGGCGGCCGTCGCTTGAGGGCAAAAAGGCGGGAAAGGGCTTCGCGATTGAAGGGGTCAACGGCCAGCCCGTAGTAAGTCTCGGTGGGAAAGGCGACCACCCCGCCCTCCTTGAGCACGGAGAGGGCGCGGGCCAAATCCGCCGGAGGAAGCGAGGATGGTTCCGCAACGTGACCCATGGCCGCTCTGCCGTCCTTGCGTTCGCGCCTAAAATGCCTCAACCTTCTTGGCTCTTTCCTCGACCTCGCGGACCATGGCCGCCTTCATGGCGGTCAATTTCCCCGCCAGGGCGGCATCGCTGGTAGCCATGATCTGGGCAGCGAAGATGGCGGCGTTCTTGGCCCCGGCCTTGCCAATGGCCATGGTGGCCACCGGGACGCCCGGCGGCATCTGCACGGTGGAAAGCAGGGCATCAAGCCCGTTGAGGGCCGAACCATCCATCGGCACGCCGATCACCGGCACCGTGGTATGGGCCGCCAGCACGCCAGCAAGATGGGCTGCCATGCCAGCGGCGGCGATGATCACCTTCACCCCGCGATCCCGCGCGGTTTCGGCCAGCTTCATGGCCTTGGCCGGGGTGCGGTGGGCCGAGGCCACGGTTACTTCATAGGGGATGCCCATGGACTTAAGGGTATCGATACATCCTTGCAGAACCGGCAGATCGGAATCGCTGCCCATGACAATGCTGATCATCTCCGCAACTCCTTTGCTGATGGTTATTGGCGAAGCAACGCCTTCT
>Ga0172373_10007632_pt1 | contig 13963 bp, 10 predicted proteins | sample Lak10m_2_FD_114546 | JGI IMG/M metagenome (GOLD analysis project Ga0172373, IMG submission 114546) | Freshwater microbial communities from Kabuno Bay, South-Kivu, Congo - kab_092012_10m | ecosystem: Environmental > Aquatic > Freshwater > Lake | place: Democratic Republic of the Congo... | reverse complement strand
TTTAACGCTGTCTGGATGTTTGCTTCTGTTTCTAAGAAAGATTTGCTGTATGGTATCTTAATTTGCAGGGTTACAAATTTCTCATTGCTCTCAATTATTGTTGTATCCATACATTAATCTTTCCTTTACAGGTTTCCCAAACTCTATAACCTTATCACCTTTTCTCCCTTACATCAAATTCTGGTCATACCCAATACAATTTGCTGTTTAGAGCGCCATCAACTTAATCAATGCCTTATTGATGGCAAAGCCTTTGTGCTGTTTGACGGTTTAGACGAAGTTTTCGATCCGCAATTACGCGCCAGCATCGTCACCCAAATCATTCGCTTTGGCAATGACTATAGAAATGTAAGAATATTAGTCACATCGCGAAAGGTAGGCTACGAAATTCATAGTGCTTCCTTTCGTAATGCCAATTTTCAAGAATTTACAATTGAGGATTTGGATGATAAACAAGTTGCAGAATTTTGCGATCGCTGGCACAAACTCGCCTTTACTCTTGAAGAAGAGCGTCAAAAATATCATTCCAGACTCACTAGAGGTATTGCAGAGTCTCCAGCCATTCGCGAATTAGCGAGTAATCCTTTGCTGTTAACGATGATGGCGATTTTGAATCGCCATCAAGAGCTACCGCGAGAACGTTATGAACTCTATGAATCTGCGTCTAAACTTTTGCTCTTAAATTGGGAAATAGAGCGACTAAATCTGCCACCTGACATAATTGGCACAACTGAGAAGCAGGGTATGCTGAGAAAAGTCGCCTATTTCTTGCAATCATCGCCTAAGGGTTTGTCGGGAAATCTGATAGTAAAGACAGACCTGCTTGCTTGCTATTTTGGTTGATTATTTAAAGGGTTTAGAAGGGCTTGACAAGCACCGTGAGATTGCCGATCGCATCATTCGCCAACTGCACGAACGTAACTTTATTCTCTGTTTGTATGGGGCAGAAACCTATGGTTTTGTCCATCGGACTTTTTTAGAGTTTTTCTGTGCGGCGGAATTTGTAGATCGGTTTGAGAAAAAACGCGAACTTAGCATCCAAGATTTATGCAATCAGGTTTTAGCTATACACTGGCAAGATCCTACATGGCATGAGGTATTGCGCCTGATCGCAGGGCGGCTTAGCGAAAAATTTGTCGCAGAAATGATCCGCTATTTGATGAATATTTCCATAGATCGCCAAGCCCATCGTGACGATCTGCAACGACTCAAGCGATCGGGAATTGAAAATATCCTATTTGCTGCTGAACTACTCAATGAAGTCCACAACCGTTTACCCATTATCGATACCGCTAACGACCTGCTAGAAACCATCAAAGCCTTCAGCCAAGAAAGTCTCCATATTAATTCGGCAATTGCCCTTGCTAATGCAGTAAATACCGTTTGGCAAAATGACAATGCTGTTAGCGATTGGATGAAACTCGTCCCCATAGGATTGATTGATTTCGATGCTCCCGATGAACTCAAATCTGAAAAAGGTGTAGATTATCAAAAGTTAAGAGATTTATTGCGATCGGCTGAATGGGAAGCGGCGGATAAAGAAACCAATCGCGTGATGTGTGAGGTTGCGGGTAGACAAAAAGAACGCTGGTTGAATAAAGAAAGCATTGATACATTTCCTTGTGCTGATTTACAAACCATTGATCGCTTATGGGTGAAATATAGCGGCGGAAAGTTTGGCTTTAGCATCCAGAAACAAATTTGGTTAAGTGTAGGCGGTAACCCAGAAGCAAGCTATGATATCTACAAAATATTTTGCGATCGCGTGGGCTGGTACGAACCCGTCAAAGAAAATTTCCTAATGTCAAGCCTAGTATACTCACAACAAAATTCTTTTTCCTTTCAGGGAAATTTCCTAATTGTGGAATTTTTTGAGGTTTTCGTTTGGGAGATTATCTCTCTTCTCTCGCGCAGAGACTTGTAAACTGTAGCAGGTGACAAGGAAAAAGTAAAAAGTAAAAAGTAAAAAGTTCTATTTATATTATCGACTTATCGATAAATATTACAAAAATTCAAACCTATTCTCATCCTATTTTTTCCTTTTTCCTTTTTCCTTGATCAAGCAATTAGCCAACAAGTTAAAGCAGCCGCGATCGCATCCGCCGCATCATCAGGACGCGGAATTGCATCAAGACCTAATTCACGCTTAACGGCTTCCTGCACATCATTTTTATCCGCATTGCCATGACCAGTGAGAGCTTGCTTGATCTGCGGTGGTGAGAACTCAATCGGTTCAATATTGTGTTGGTTGAGAACTAATACGATTACACCTCTAGCCTGAGCTACATTTACCAAATTTCCCATCCGATAAAAGAATAGCTTCTCCATTCCCACCACTTGCGGTTGAAACTGCTCTATCAATGTATGCAGATCTTCGTAAATAGTCTTGAGGCGATCGCCGATTGGTGTTTGCTTCGGTGTCACGATAGTGCCAAATTCCAATAGTTTTGGGGAGGCAGGTTTCTCAACCTCAATCAAGCCAAATCCGACAATTGCTAACCCTGGGTCAATTCCTAAAATCTTCATACAGGCAATCCTAGCAATCAATTGTCTAACCAAACCAAAAGAGAGTAGCCATGCTTCGTACTACTACTCTCTTTTGGTTTGGGTGCAAAGCACTGTAATACCCGTTCCCAAAAGTGTGGTCACACTCTTGGGAATTAAAAAACAACCCCAGTAAGGGTTTTAAAAACACAAAGTGGCTACGCCACTTTGTGTTTTGATATAACATTGCTTTTGTAGAGATTTGGGTGAATTCAATGGCGATCGCATTACCGAAAAAGATCATGCTGCTTGGCTCTGGTGAACTAGGTAAGGAGGTGGTAATTGCCGCGCAAAGACTAGGTAATACAGTGATTGCAGTTGATCGCTATGACAATGCTCCTGCAATGCAAGTTGCCGATCATCGTGAAGTGATCTCCATGTTGGATGGTGAAACCCTCGAGTCCGTCGTCAAAAAATATCAACCCGATCTGATTGTGCCAGAAGTAGAAGCAATTCGTACTGAAAAATTACTGGAATTGGAAGCGCAGGGCTACACGATCATTCCTACGGCAGCAGCTACCAACTTTACGATGAACCGCGATCGCATTCGCGATTTAGCCAGCAATGAACTGGGCTTACGCACCGCCAAATATGCCTATGCTAAAAGTCTCGACGAACTAAAAACCGTTGCTGACGAGATTGGGTTCCCAAATGTAATTAAACCCGTGATGTCGTCTTCTGGGAAAGGGCAATCTGTTGTCAATTCGGCTGATGAACTAGAACAAGCTTGGGATTATGCGATCGCAGGTGGGCGGGGTGACACAGCCAAAATCATCATTGAAGAATTTATCAATTTTGAAGTCGAAATTACGCTGTTAACGATCCGTCAGTGGCAAGGAGAGACGCTATTTTGTGAAGCGATCGGGCATCGTCAGGAAAGAGGAGACTATCAAGAATCTTGGCAACCTGTCGGCCTAACCTCTACCCAAGTCAAGGAAGCACAGGACATCGCTCGCAAAGTCACCGATAAACTCGGCGGCGCAGGCATTTTCGGCGTAGAATTTTTTATCACCAAAGATGAAGTAATTTTTTCAGAACTTTCACCCCGTCCTCACGACACGGGCATGGTGACTCTCATCTCCCAAAACCTCAGCGAGTTTGAGATTCATTTACGCGCAATTTTAGGTTTACCGATTCCCACGATTGATCTACTCAGCCCATCCGCTAGTGCCGTCATTCTAGCTAGCGAAACCAGCGAAAATATCTCCTTTACAGGCATAGCAGAAGCCCTTGCAATTCCTGACACTGATCTGCGTTTATTTGGTAAACCCGATTCTCGTCCCTACCGCCGCATGGGTGTCGCTCTCGCAAAAGGCAAAGATATTACCGAAGCCCGTCAAAGAGCCACTGGAGCCGCCGCCAAAGTCCAAATTATTTATTAGGTCATAGTGATCCCCATAATCACAATTAAATTTTAAGGATACATGGAGTATCTAAAAACTTAACCTGAGATGGTTTTGACATATCTGCAAGGCTTTTAAGCTATAATGGCAGAGTGTTTTTGAGTCTTTGCTCAAAACATACCTTAGAACACTATCAAGAGCGCTAAAAAGTTTTTTGCAACTTTTTTCATGGCCATCTTGCAAGCGACATAATTTCTGGAGTTGTTTACCTTCATGCCTGAGATCGTTACAGAAACTTACAATGCCAATCAGATTCAAGTACTTGAGGGTTTAGAAGCAGTTCGTAAACGACCTGGGATGTACATTGGCACAACGGGGCCAAAAGGATTACATCACCTCGTTTTTGAGGTTGTTGACAACAGCGTAGACGAAGCACTTGCAGGGCACTGCGATCGCATTTTAGTTGAGCTAATGCCCGACGGTTCTGTACAGGTCTCCGATAATGGGCGCGGCATTCCCACAGATATTCACCCCAAAACTGGTAAATCGGCTCTCGAAACTGTATTAACTGTGCTTCATGCTGGTGGTAAATTCGGCGATGGAGGCTACAAAGTATCAGGCGGGTTGCACGGTGTTGGGATCTCCGTGGTTAATGCCCTATCAGAATGGGTAGAAGTATCGGTATGGCGCTTGGATACAGTCTATACCCAAAGATATGAACGTGGCTTTCCTGTTAGCGATCTCATACCTAGTAAGAGCAAAGAATCAAGGCGCGGTACACAGGTACGTTTCAAACCTGATTCACAAATCTTTACTGCCCAAACCGAATTTGAGTACGATGTTCTTGCCAGTCGTCTCAAGGAGCTTGCATACCTCAATGCTGGCGTAAAAATCGAATATAGCGATCGCCGTGGCGCAGAAGTTCGCACTGATATTTTTTGCTACGAAGGCGGTATTCGCGAATATGTTGCCTACATGACCCGCGATAAAGAACCGATTCATCCCGACATTATCTATGTAAATGGTGAACGCGATAATGTTGTGGTTGAAGTGGCTTTGCAATGGTGTATTGACTCTTATAACGATAATGTTCTTGGCTTTGCAAATAACATCCGCACCATTGATGGTGGGACGCACCTTGAAGGTCTAAAAACAGTTTTGACCCGCACTATGAATGCCACTGCGCGTAAGCTGAAAAAGCTCAAAGATGGGGACTCAAATCTGGCTGGAGAAAACGTTCGTGAAGGACTTACGGCAGTAATTTCGGTCAAAGTTGCCGATCCAGAGTTTGAAGGTCAAACCAAAACTAAACTAGGCAATACTGAAGTTAGAGGTATCGTTGATTCCTTTGTGGGTGAGGTTCTCAATGAATATCTTGAGTTCCATCCTGCTGTCGCGACTTCAATTATTGAGAAAGCACTACAAGCCTTTAATGCAGCCGAAGCCGCCCGCCGTGCCCGTGAGCTCGTTCGTCGTAAGTCGGCGCTAGAGTCTTCAACCCTACCAGGCAAGCTTGCCGATTGCAGTTCTCGCGATCCCAAAGAATCCGAAATCTTCATCGTTGAGGGAGATTCCGCAGGCGGTTGTTTTGATGGCGATACACTTGTCGCCCTAACCGATGGACGCAATTTGAGTTTTAAGCAACTGGTTGAAGAGGAAAATTCTGGCAAGCAAAACTTCTGTTACACAATTCGCAATGATGGCACAATTGGAGTTGAGCGGATTATCAATGCCAGAATTACTAAGCAAAATGCTGAGGTGATTCGTGTAACTTTGGACAATGGTGAGCAACTAATTTGCACACCCGATCATCCTTTTATGCTGCGCGATCGCACCTATAAAGCAGCGGCTGAACTCACAACCAATGATTCATTAATGCCTCTCTATCGCAAGCTCTCTAGTAGAGCAGATAAGGGCATAACCATTGATGGTTACGAGATGGTCTGGAATCCCAAATCTGATGGTTGGTTGTTCACGCACATGATCGCCGATTGGTACAACCGATATAAAGGCGTTTATCAAGTTGAAGAAGGTGATCACTGTCATCATCTTGATTTCAATAAACTTAATAACAATCCTACTAATCTTCAACGTTTGCCAGCTTCAGAGCATTTGCAATTGCACCAAGTGCACATTGCCAAAACCTTGCATCGTCCCGAAGTGATCGAGAAATGTCGTCAATTAAAAACTACGCCAGAATTTCGCGATCGCATGAGTCAAAGAATGCAGGAACCTGCAACCAGAGAAATCCTTTCACAACAGGCAAAAGTTCAGTGGCAAAACGCTGAGTACAAAGCTTATATGACTGCTAAGTGGCGTGAGTTTTATGAGAGCAATCCTGAATATAAACAACAAAATCACCAACAGTTAGATCAGAATCAGCGCGAATATTGGAGTAATTCTGAACACCGTCAACAACAATCTACAAGAACAAAAGAGTTTTTTGCTCAAAATCCTCAAGCCAAACAACGCTTATCGGAAACTGCCCAGCAACAATGGCAAGATCCTGACTTAATCGATTGGCGACGTGTGAAAACTCAGGAGCAATGGACAGACAGCTTTAGAGCAAAACGTAAATCAGCTTTGCAACAAACCTATTACCGCGAAACCTTAGCTGCGCTCAAACAGATCGCGGTTGAGAATGGTTGTCTGGATTTAGATGCCTATCGTGCTTATCGAATTGATACTCGCGATAAATCTCTTCTGAAATTTGAAACATTCTGCGATCGCTATTTTGAAGGCAATTCTGACCTTGCAGTTGAGGCGGTTGCTAATTACAATCACCGCATTATCAAGATTGAGAAGCTAACTGAGCGTATTGATGTTTATGACATTGAAGTGCCAAACACCCATAACTTTGCCCTTGCTAGTGGTGTATTTGTGCATAACAGTGCTAAACAAGGACGCGATCGCCATTATCAGGCAATCCTTCCACTGCGAGGTAAAGTTCTCAACATTGAGAGAGCCGATGACAGCAAGATTTATAAAAACAACGAAATCCAATCCCTGATTACAGGTTGCGGATTGGGAATTAAAGGTGAAGACTTTAACGAGTCGCAACTGCGCTACCACAAAATTATCCTTCTAGCTGATGCGGACGTTGATGGAGCCCACATTCGGACTTTACTACTAACATTCTTCTATCGTTATCAAAGAGAACTGCTTGATCGTGGGTTTATCTATATTGGATGCCCTCCACTTTACAAAGTAGAGCGAGGCAAAAATCATAGCTATTGTTATAGCGATCATGACTTGCAAGCTTTAATAGAATCCTTCCCTGCTAATGCTAATTACAATATCCAGCGATTTAAGGGGTTAGGAGAAATGATGCCGCAGCAACTATGGGAAACAACGATGAACCCTGCCACGCGATCGCTGAAGCGTCTCACCATCGAAGATGCTGCCGAAGCCGATCGCATCTTCACAATTTTGATGGGTGATAAAGTTGCGCCGCGCCGCGAATTTATTGAAACCTATGGTTCCAAACTAGGTCTAGCGGACTTGGATATCTAAATAAAAAAGGCGGCGCATTGCGCCGCTTTTTTTATGATTGTTGATTGACAAATTCTCGAAAAGTTTGTGAGGAATCTCGACGCTGGTTTTGATAGTCGCGCAATAACTGTTCAATTAGAGTAGGCAAAGCTTTAGCATCATACTCTGTATAGATTTCTCTACCAAAATTATAATCACCATCGCCTACATAAACTCTATATATTTCTGTGTTAGATCCACCCGTTCCAACCACTGCAATATCGCTGGGATGATGTTGGGCGCAAGACTTTTCACATCCAGAAAAATGGATATTAATTGGGTGATCGAGTTGGATGCAGCTTTCTAAATAAGCGGCTACTTGCTTAGCATCAGCTTGCGTATCTGTATATGCTGATTTACATCCTTTATAGCCAGAACATGCCGCGATCGCCGCATAGGGATGATTAGCGGAAATAGACAATCCTAAATTTAAGATTTCCTGCGTTACCTGCTCAAGATCCACTTCCGCAATATCCGTAATCAGCAAATTTTGCCAAGGTGTTAACCGCAAAGCCCCACCTCCATATTGCTTAGCGAGATTGGCTAATTCTTGCAATTGAAAAGAAGTGACCCTTCCCAACGGAATGACTACACCAATATAGAAAAGCCCCGATTGTTTTTGAGAATGAATCCCGATGTGTTTAAAAGACGCTCTCTCTAAGCGAGAACTTATTGCTTCGTTTAGAGATGTGATCCCCCTGCCTTCGGCATCCCCCTTGCAAAGGGGGACTTGATTATTGGGATTGTCTAAGCGATCCAAAGCCCCCCTTTCCAAGGGGGGTAGGGGGGATCTTAGTTCCTCATCCCCCTTAAAAAGAGCGACTTGATTATTGGGATTGTCTAAGTGATCCAAAGCCCCCCTTTGCAAGGGGGGTAGGGGGGATCCCAGTTCCTCTCTAACTAAACTCAGATATTTCTCTACACCCCAATCATTTAGTAAGTCTCTCAATCTAGGAGGACGCGATCGCGAATATATTTGCTGCTCTAACTGCTGCTCTGTATATTGCTGATAAATTTCTGTTAAAGCCACAAGAGATTCTAAGACTTGATTACGGTGAATCAAAACACCTACTGATAATGGCGAATCACCGCGATCGCCTAATCCTAAATGCAAATCAAAATAAATATCGCCATTAATTTCAACAGCTACCAAACAAATATCATTGGGGCGATCACTAACTCTAATCGATTCGCCGCCATCAAAGCAAATGCTAAATTTATTCGAGAGAATCGCTAATTCAGGATGCTGTAATAGATAGAAATTCCATGCTTTAACCAATGGAATTGTGTTGATTAACGCATAGGCATCGATCCCTGCATTAGGGCTAGCCATGATATTCCGCAAGCCGTCCGTGCTTTCAGTACAAGAGGCAAGTCCATAATCTTGAAGATCTAGCAACACTTCTTCAGGCAAAGCTTGACTAGTGCGGATTTGTAGGTTTGCACGATTGGTAATTTGGAGTTCGCCATTACCAAATTGATTGACAACCTGCACGAGAACTTCGCATTGAGTGGAAGTAATCAATCCCGCAGGTAAACGGACACGCGAAAGAATGCCATCTTGAGCAGTGGTGGCATTAAAGAGACTGGGACAAATAGCTGTAGTAGATTGCAATTGAGAAAATTCCAAAAAAATAATCACATAGTGAAGGCGCAACGCGCCTTCACTATGCCTATAAACAATGTCTATAAACTTAACGCCGCTTCAATTTGCGATCGCTCTAGACTTTGACCGATAAATACTAAGCGCGTTTGGCGAGATTCATCACTAGCCCACAGGCGATCGTAAGATGTTTCGAGGCGATCACCTACGCCTTGCAACACCATTCGCATCGGCTTATTCGGGACATTGACAAACCCCTTGATGCGATAGATTTCCTGTTCAACGATCGCCTGTTTTAGCGATGTTAATAACTGAGTCGGATCAAAGGCGCGATCGGTCACGATATTAATCGAATTAATATCATCATCATGCTCATGTTCTTCTTCATGGTCGTGATGGCTGGGACGCGAATCTAAATTATCCTCAACCGCAGCATTGAAGCCTAAGAGAATCTCAGAGCTAATTTTGCCTTCATCGCAAGCAATTACCTTAACGCCATCGCGCAATTCCTGCTTGAGCCACGAATGAACTTTATTTTGAGCTTCAGCATCCACCAAATCTGTTTTAGTTAATAAAACCAAATCCGCACAGGCTAACTGATCCTCAAACAATTCTTCAATGGGAGTTTCATGATCAAGATTGGGATCGAGCTGACGCTGAGCATTGAGCGCATCTAGATCGCCTACTAATTTGCCGCCAGCCACTGCCTCACAGTCAACTACCGCAACTACACCGTCAACCGTCGCCCCATTACGAATTTCTTGCCAACGGAAGGCTTGAATTAATGGTTTTGGTAAAGCTAAGCCAGAGGTTTCGATCAGAATGCAATCAAGGCGATCGTGCCTTTTTAGGAGTTCCTGCATCGTTGGCAAAAATTCCTCTTGCACCGTACAGCAAAGACAGCCATTGGTCAGTTCCACAATATTGGGTGTAACCTCTGTACCATCTTCATCACAAACACGACAGGAACGGAGCAAGTCTCCATCAATGCCAATCTCGCCAAATTCATTTACCAATACAGCGATGCGCCGACCTTGGTTATTTTGTAACTGTTCCCGAATGAGGGTAGTTTTACCACTACCCAAAAAGCCAGTAATCACAGTTACAGGTATTTTTGCTGCCATAATTTTCTCTAAAAATTTTTAAAAGCCCATATCGTAGAAATCGCGAAGTAGGGGCAATTCATGAATTGCCCCTACGTAGCAAAACAACCTAACCCTTAGGCATGGGGAGAATCAAAGAAGAAAGGTTTGATGCAAAAAATGCTGCGCCAATTCCGCAAATTACTAAACCTGCTGACTTAAGGCTAGGTGATACTTGAGAAAAATCACCCTTGAGGACTTTCTGGCCAACAAAGAAAGCAGCACTGGAAATCACTAGCTGAATCGTGGTAAAGCCTACTAAATAAGCCACTAAAGCAGTAGTTTGTGCGCCAAAAATTGCCTCCCCATAGGCGTATCCATGAAACAACCCTGCTACTGCTGACAGAGACACCATGACTAACAGGTTGGGACTGTTCTTCATTGCCATCAAAATCCCAAATAGCAAAATCGATGCGGAAACAATCAGCTCAACTACTGGTAGTGTTACGCCTAGCAAGTGGATTCCTGTGCCTAGCATTGCCGATAAAACGAAGGATAAGGGAATGAAAATACCTTGGGGCTTAAGCGCAGCAAATAATCCAATAGTCACGACAAAGGCAAGGTGATCAATACCAATCACTGGGTGTGCCAAGCCTGACATGAATCCTTCAAAAAAGTTGCTGGGCATTGCGCCGTCCATTGCGTGGTGAGCCGATGCGGGGCTAGCAAATACCAAGAAACCAAAAGCGAAAGCGATCGCCACAGCCTTAGATTGGACTGAGGCGAAAATCTTAGATAAATTCATACTCTGTAACTCGCAGATATGGACGATTAAACTAGTTCTAGCGGGCATCCTGACTTTGGGCATAGCAATACCGTTTCCCGAAGGAAAACGGTATTACTGAACTACCCTTACAGTTGCGGTACAGTGTTGGACTTTCACCAAACTTTCCCCATTTGTTTTTTGCATCTTTGAAAAGAATTTTGGGCTAAGAAGCTTAGAATCAAATCATAGAGACAATTACATCTGTTAACGGCTGTTCCCCGTTAAAACTAGAACAGTCTTTGACTTTACAATAATTTGACTGCCTTGCGAAAAATAATTAACAGATTTATAAATTGTGTCGATGAACAGTGAAAAATGGCTAAAGATTATTGGTATCGGTGAGGATGGTTTAGGGGGGATAAGCTCATCCGCCCGATCGCTAATTGATCATGCTGAAGTTTTAGTAGGCGGCGATCGCCATTTAGCGATGTTGCCAGAATTGCCAGAGGATCAACGATCGCGCATAGTTTGGGCATCGCCCATTGAGTCAACCATTCAGCAAATTATTGATTTACGCGGTAAATCGGTATGTGTTTTAGCCAGTGGCGATCCCCTATGGTTTGGGATTGGCACAACTTTATTAAAAAGAATTCCTATTGAAGAAATCGCGATTATTCCTTCAATATCTACTTTTAGCTTGATTTGTGCGCGATTAGGATGGTCATTGAATGAAGTAGAAACCCTGAGCCTATGCGGTCGTCCAGTTTCGCTTTTACAGCCCTATATCTATGCAAATGCGAAATTGCTAATTCTGAGTTCGGGAAAAGGAACGCCACAGACTGTTGCAAAGATTTTGAGCGATCGCAATTTTGGTAATAGCAAAATAACAGTTTTAGAACATCTTAATGGCACGAAAGAACGTATTACTTCTAATGTAGCTAATCAATTTCAGAGCTTTCCCGAATTTGCCGATCTTAATGCGATCGCTGTGGAATGTATTCCCCATCCTGAAGCAAAAATTCTCTCACGGATGGCTGGGCTTCCTGATGAGGCGTATCACCATGATGGACAATTAACTAAACGCGAAGTTAGAGCGATTACCCTATCTACCCTTGCGCCTAATGCTGGCGAATTACTTTGGGATGTCGGTGCTGGTTGTGGCTCGATTAGCATTGAATGGATGCGAAGTCATCCCCGTTGCCAAGCGATCGCTATTGAAAAGTCCCGTACCCATTTCATTGCTGAAAATGCGATCGCCTTTGGTACGCCTAATCTCAAAATTATCGAAGGCAAAGCTCCTGAAGTTTTGCAGGGTTTACCCACCCCAGACGCAATCTTTATCGGTGGTGGTGCGACTGTGCCAGATTTATTCGAGACTTGTTGGGAGAATTTGCGATCGCAGGGGCGCTTAGTGGCTAATGTCGTCACTATCGAAGGTGAACAAAAACTATTTCAATGGCAACAAAAATATGGCGGTACGCTTACCCAAATTTCGATCAGTCGTGCCGAAGCGATCGGTTCTTTTTTAGGCTGGAAACCAATGCGTCCTGTTACTCAATGGCAAATAATTAAGACTTAATCCTAAAGCACAAAATGTCTACGCCATTTTGTGCTTTGGGATAAGGGGGGCGATAAAATTTTAGTTAAGCCAACCAATAAATTACTGAAAGTGTTGCAAAGCAACACTTTCAGTAATTTATTGGTTGGTATCTGGAAGATTTGCGGTGCGATCGCTGATAGGATAAAAAACACTAGTGTTATTGCCCTGTACAGCATGGATTTTCAGTCGGTTATTTTGGCGTTGCAAAAATATTGGAGCGATCGCGGATGCCTGATTGCTCAACCCTACGACACCGAGAAGGGTGCTGGCACAATGAGTCCACATACTTTCTTGAGAGCGATCGGTCCTGAGCCTTGGAGCGTCGCCTATGTTGAGCCATGCCGTCGTCCCACCGATGGACGCTATGGACAAAACCCGAATCGCTTGCAACATTACTATCAATTTCAGGTAATTCTCAAGCCATCACCCGATGATGTGCTGGATCTGTATCTCAATAGCCTCAAACATTTGGGCATTGATCCTGCCGATCACGATGTACGTTTTGTTGAAGATGATTGGGAATCTCCAACTCTCGGTGCGTGGGGTGTCGGTTGGGAAGTATGGCTAGATGGAATGGAAGTCACCCAGTTTACTTATTTTCAGCAGGTTGGCGGCTTAGACTGTCGTCCCGTTTCTGCGGAAATCACCTATGGGCTAGAGCGTCTAGTGATGTACTTGCAAGGGGTGGACTCGGTATACGACATTGTGTGGCGATCGCACCCAACCCTAGGCGACATTAAGTATGGACAGGTGCATCACCAAGGTGAAGTCGAGCATAGCGGCTACAACTTCGGCAACTTTGGCGGCAAGCCACAGGATTCTGACTTACTGTTCCAATTGTTCTTGCAATACGAAAAGGAAGCAGGACATTTATTAGAGGCTGAACTAGTATTACCAGCCTTTGACTACGTTTTGAAATGTTCGCACTCCTTTAACTTGCTGGATGCGAGAGGCGTAATTTCAGTGACTGAGCGGGTGCGCTATATCGGACGTATTCGCAATTTAGCTCGCCAAGTTGCCAAACTTTATTACGCCCAAAGGGAAGCATTGGGATTCCCCTTAGGTGCTGAGTTAGCAGTCTCAACCTAACGTCAGATAATAGCGGCGCTATTATCTTTGCTTTTTTAATTAAATTGATGTTATGTGGAATCAGAGATTTGGGCTTGGAGACCAAGCCCCTACCTATACAAAGATGTAGGGGCTTGGTCTCCAAGCCCTCTTTCAAAATGACGCTGAAATGTCGGGATGATTTTTGTTCCGCGTAACATCATTTAACTGATGTTACGCGGAATGCAGATGATGAACTCTTACTGCTAGCACAACAGGGCAACCACGGGGGGATTGCCCCTACCTAAAACAATTGAAATTTGGGTAGATACTGTCTTGAGTACCAAAAAGTCAAGAGGGAATTTGGACAAAATTAGGATCGAAAGAACGCTGAGACTTGAGAACACCAAAGACCTGTCGCAATAGTTTGTGCATGACCGCGCCAAT
>Ga0172373_10007630_pt1 | contig 13970 bp, 10 predicted proteins | sample Lak10m_2_FD_114546 | JGI IMG/M metagenome (GOLD analysis project Ga0172373, IMG submission 114546) | Freshwater microbial communities from Kabuno Bay, South-Kivu, Congo - kab_092012_10m | ecosystem: Environmental > Aquatic > Freshwater > Lake | place: Democratic Republic of the Congo... | reverse complement strand
TGGTAGAGCATCGGTCTCCAAAACCGACGGTCGGGGGTTCGAATCCCTCCTGCCCTGCTCAGCGCGGACACCAAGCGCATCCAAAATCGCGAACGACGGCGAACGAGAAACAGAGAACACTCCATGGCGATGGATCTGAACCGGGAACAGAAGCGCACCCTCAAGAAGATGGGTGCACTCGACGAGCAGGGCAACCCTGCGCGTCAAGCCCGCACGCCCGGCGCCAAGGACGACCGAGTCGGTCCCACCCAGTACATCCGCGAGGTTCGCGAGGAGATGAACAAGGTGGCCTGGCCGAAGTGGCCCGAAGTGCGTCGCTACTCGATCGTCGTCCTCGTCACCGTGGCCCTGTTCACGGCCCTCATTGGTGTCGCCGACACGGGTATCGGCTTCCTCACGGATTGGCTGTACGAGAACTGATGAACGACGATATGAGCATGAACGAGAACGAATCCGAGATCGAGGTCATCGACCTCACCAGCGACGAGTCCGCCACCGAGTCCGGTGACGTCGAAGCCTCCGACACCGACTCCGCCGAGGTTCATCCCTGGCGTCGCCCCGGACAATGGTTCGTAGTGCACACCCAGGCCGGCTACGAGAAGAAGGTCAAGGCCAACCTCGAGGCCCGCATCCAGTCGATGAACGTCGAGGATCGCATCTTCGAGGCCGTCATCCCCATGGAGGACGTCGTCGAGTTCAAGAACGGTCGCAAGCAGACCGTGCAGAAGAAGGTCTTCCCCGGCTACCTCCTCGTGCGTTGCATCATGGACGACGAGAGCTGGTACTGCATCCGCAACACCCCCGGTATCACGGGCTTCGTCGGCCAGAGCCAGAAGGGCCAGAAGCCCACTCCGCTCTCGCGTCGCGAAGTCGACACGTTCTTGTCGGCCAAGGGCGATGGTCAAGAGACCGCCGCGCGCCGCAAGCCCAAGCTCGAATACGAAGTGGGCGAGAGCGTGCGCGTGAAGGAGGGCCCGTTCGCCGACTTCTCGGGACAGGTCGCCGAGATCAACGCGGACCACATGAAGCTCAAGGTGCTGGTGAACATCTTCGGTCGCGAGACCATGGTGGAGATGGACTTCAGCCAGGTCGCAAAACTCTGATCAGGATCTCTCTCAGGAAGGCAACGCCCCATGGCGAAGAAGAAACTCGCAGCGATCGTCAAGATCCAGATCCCGGCCGGTAAGGCCACGCCCGCCCCGCCGGTCGGTACCGCACTCGGACCGCATGGCATCGCGATCATGGACTTCGTGAAGGCGTACAACGCCGCCACCGAATCGCAGGTCGGCACCATCATCCCGGTCGAAATCAGCATCTTCGAAGATCGCACGTTCACGTTCGTTCTGAAGACGCCGCCCACTCCGGTGTTGCTGCGTCAGAAGGCCGGTCTCGAGAAGGCCAGTCAGACTCCGGGCAAGACCGTGGCCGGTTCGGTCACCGAGGCCGACATCGAAGAAGTCGCCAAGATCAAGATGCCCGACCTCAACGCCAACGATCTCGAAGCAGCCAAGCAGCAGGTTCGCGGAACGGCTCGTTCCATGGGTCTGGTCGTCAAGTAATCAGCAGTTCTCAAGTAACAACCACACGTCTGGTTCGGGAACACCTCGCCCGGCCGACACAACACCCCACCGGAGAAGAACCGATGGGAGAGGGAGACAGTCATGTCAGGCAAGAAGTACGACGACGCCGTCAAGCGTTACAACCGTGACGAGCAGTTCAGCCCCACCGAGGCGCTGACGCTCGTGAAGTCGATGGCCACGGCCAAGTTCGACGAAACCGTCGAGATCGCCATTCGTCTCGGCGTCGACCCGCGCAAGGCCGAGCAGGCCGTTCGCGGAACCGTCGCGTTGCCGTCGGGCACCGGCAAGAACATTCGCGTGGCGGTGTTCGCCGCCGGTGAAGCCGCCGAAGAAGCGCGTCAGGCCGGTGCCGACCTCGTGGGTGCCGACGAACTCGCCGCCGAGATCGAGAAGGGCAACTTCAACTTCGATCTCGCGATCGCGACACCCGACATGATGCCGCTCGTCGGTCGTCTGGGTCGTGTGCTCGGACCGCGTGGTCTCATGCCCAACCCCAAGACCGGAACCGTCACCCAGGACGTCGGCCGGGCGGTCGGCGAATTCAAGGGTGGCAAGGTCGAGTACCGCACCGATCGCTACGGCAACGTGCACGTGCAGCTCGGCAAGGTGAGCTTCTCGGTCGAGCAGATCGAGGCCAACTTCCGCGCCGTGCTCGACGAGATCCAGCGCGCCAAGCCGGCCTCGGCCAAGGGCCGCTACCTCAAGAAGATCACCGTGTCGTCCACCATGGGCCCCGGTGTGAAGGTCGATACCAACCGCCTCAAGGTCGAAGCCGTCTGACGCCCCGAGGCATCGGGGCCCCGCCCCGGTAGTTTTTCCCACACAACTGAATCGCTTGCCAGAGACAGTCGGTCCACCTCCGGGTGGCTAAGGAACCTTCGGGTTCGCCAACCGAGGCGGATCACAAGAGCCTGTCGCTCCTCGTGGTGCCGCATCTGCGAGCGCCCGAGTCGAAGCGAAAGGAGGAAAACATGGACAATCCCCGTCCGGAGAAGGTTGCGACCGTCGCCGAGATCGCGGCGAAGATGTCGACCACCAGCACGATGTTCGTGTCCGAGTACCGCGGTCTCACCGTGGGCAACTTGGCCGACTTGCGTCGTTCACTGCGTGGAGCCGGCGCCGAGCACAAGGTGTACAAGAACACCCTCGCTCGTCTGGCTGCTGTCGAGACCGGAAACAGTTCACTCGTCGACTTGCTCGTCGGCCCGAGTGCTCTCACCTTCGTCGATGGAGACGCGGCTGCTGTCGCCAAGGTCCTGCGCGAGTTCGCCAAGACGAACCCGTTGCTGGTTCTGAAAGGCGGCGTACTCAGCGGTGCGGCACTCAGTGCCAACGACGTCGAGGCTCTCGCCGATCTGCCGCCGCGCGAAGTTCTGCTCGCCCAGTTCGCTGGCGCACTGCAGGCTCCGCTCGTCAAGACCGCGGGTCTGTTGCAGGCTCTGCCGCGCAACATGGCGTACGGCTTGAAGGCTCTCCACGACCAGAAGGCCGCTGCCTGACCGTCGCGACTCTCATTGCAATCACACACATCGTCAACAACCGGGCAACGTGCCCACACCACTCAAACTTTTCAAGGAGAAACGAAAATGTCACTCACCAAGGATCAGATCCTGGACGGCATCGCCGCCCTCACCGTCATCGAACTGAAGGAACTTCTCGACGCGTTCGAGGAGAAGTTCGGCGTGACCGCCGCCGCCCCGGTGGCCGTCGCTGCCGTTGCCGCTGGTGGAGCCGCTGGCGGCGCCGCTGCCGCCGAAGAGAAGGACGAGTTCGACGTCATCCTCGTCGATGGCGGTGCACAGAAGATCCAGGTCATCAAGGTGGTCCGCGAGCTCACCAGCCTGGGCCTCAAGGAGGCCAAGGACCTCGTCGACGGCGCCCCCAAGCCCGTCCTCGAGAAGGCCAGCAAGGACGACGCCGAGAAGGCCAAGGCCAAGCTCGAAGAGTCGGGCGCCAAGGTCGAACTCAAGTAATTCGGCCTCCGAGCAGGAGTTTTCGGTTCTCGACCCGGGGGAGACCCCGGGTCGAGCCACGTCCGGGGCTTGATCCTGATGGGGGTCGTCGGCGCGACCGCGAGGGTCCTTGAATTCGAGTACCGGGTCGCCCTACGGTGTTACCCACGACCAGGTCCGCCCAGCAAAGGTGCTGGTGAGCGGTTGGTTTCGTGCGCCCTACAGGGGTAGGCTCGGCCTTTGCCGTGCGTGGTCCCTGTCATGTGTCGTTCTCGATCTCTGCTTTGTCGCGCCCTGCTTTCTGTTCCGTTCGCCCGCTGATCTGAGGAGTACCCCGTGGCCCGTACGCGCGAGCGTTATTCATTCGCCGACCTCGACGAGCGGTTGGAGATGCCCGATCTGCTCGACATCCAGCGGCAGAGTTTCCAGCACTTCTTGAAGTTCGGTCTGGCCGAGACGTTCCGTGACATCTCGCCGATCGAAGACTTCGCCGGCAACCTGCGTCTCGAACTCGAGTACGACCCCGACGACGAGTTCCTCTGCCCGCCGCCGAAGTTCAGCGTCGAAGAGTGCCGCGAGAAGGGCCACACCTACCAGTCGTCCATTCTCGTGCGCGCGCGTTTCTCCAATCGCGCCACCGGTGAAATCCGCGAACAGCTCGTGTTCATGGGTGACTTCCCGATGATGACCGAGAAGGGCACCTTCATCATCAACGGCACCGAGCGCGTCGTCGTGTCGCAGCTCGTTCGTTCACCCGGTGTGATCTTCGAACCCGGTGAGCGTTACCGCCTCCGAAATCTTTCGAAGCACCAGCTCGTGAAGGGCACCATCCATCCCCAGCGCGGTGAATGGCTCGAATTCGACGTCGAACAGAAGCCCGGCAAGGACGTCACCGCGGGTACGCGCGTGGCTCGCAAGCGCCGCATGGGTGTGTTCACTCTTCTGCGCGCGCTCGGTTACGACGAAGAGCACGTTCCCGGTTTCCTCGATCGCTTCGTCGCCCACTTCGATTTCCTGCAGGGCCAGTGGGACAAGGAGCGCAACATCGCTCCCACCCAGAACGAAGCCCTCGTCGAGATCTACAAGCGTGCTCGCCCCGGTGAGCCGCCGTCGCTCGAATCGGCCCGCGCCTACTTCAAGAACGCGTTCTTCGATCCGAAGCGTTACGACCTCTCGCGCGTGGGTCGCTACAAGATCGACCGCAAGTTGGGCGACGAACTCGCCAAGCTCGACACGATCTTCGGCAAGGGTACATTCGCTGCCGGCTCGATGTTCCGTGCCGACTCCGACGATCCCAACAAGCGTCCGGTCGAGTCCGATCCGAACGAACTCAACGTTCTTCGTCCCAACGAAGTGTTGGCCGCCATCTCGTACATGCTCCACCTCGTCAAGCAGGAGCCGGGCTACCGCCTCGACGATCAGGACCACTTCGCGAACCGTCGTATCCGTTCGGTGGGCGAACTCATCCAGAACCAGGTACGCATCGGTTTGTCGCGTATGGAGCGCGTCGTTCGCGAGCGCATGAGCACGCAGGACGTCGAGTCCATCACGCCGCAGTCGCTCATCAACATCCGTCCCGTGTCGGCCGCCATCAAGGAGTTCTTCGGAACCAGCCAGTTGTCGCAGTTGATGGACCAGGTGAACGCCCTGTCGGGTCTCACCCACCGTCGTCGTCTGTCGGCCCTCGGACCCGGTGGTCTGTCGCGTGAGCGCGCGGGCTTCGAAGTTCGCGACGTGCACTTCTCGCACTACGGACGTATGTGCCCCATCGAGACGCCGGAAGGTCCGAACATCGGACTCATCGGTGCGCTCTCCACCTACGCCAAGGTGAACGAGTACGGCTTCATCGAGACGCCGTACCGCGTGGTCAAGAACGGCCGCGTCACCAGCGAGGTCCGCTACATGCCGGCCGACGAAGAAGAGAAGTACGTGGTGGCGCAGGCCAACACGCCCGTCAACCCCGACGGCACCTTCAAGCAGGACAAGATCCTCGTTCGTCGCGCACCGCAGGCCGCCAGCCTCGAACAGCTGAAGGGCATGCTCGAAGCCGAGAACTTCTTCGGTGCCACCACCGACATTCTTCTCGTCGAGCCCGACAAGGTCGACCTCATCGACGTGTCGCCCAAGCAGATCGTGTCGGTCGCGACGGCCCTGATTCCGTTCCTCGAGCACGACGACGCGAACCGCGCGCTCATGGGCGCCAACATGCAGCGTCAGGCCGTTCCGCTCATCCGCACCGAGGCTCCGTACGTCGGCACCGGTATCGAGCGCAAGGTCGCGTCCGACGGCGCCGATCTCATTCTCGCCACCGACGACGGCGAAGTCACCGAAGTGTCGGGTTCGCAGATCACCGTTCAGTACAAGAACGACGGCAAGCGCGTGTATCACCTCGCCAAGTTCCGTCGCTCGAACCACAACACCTGCGTCAACCAGTTGCCGCGCGTGGTCGAAGGCCAAAAGCTCAAGAAGGGCGATCTGATCGCCGACGGTCCGAGCACCGATCAAGGCGAACTCGCTCTCGGCAAGAACCTTCTCGTGGCGTTCATGCCGTGGGAGGGTTACAACTTCGAGGACGCCATCATCCTGTCCGATCGTCTCGTGCGCGACGACGTGCTCACGTCGATCCACATCCACGAGTACACGATCGACGCTCGTGACACGAAGCTCGGTCCGGAAGAAATCACCCGCGACATCCCCAACCTCTCCGACGACATCCTTCGCGATCTCGACGACCGTGGGGTGATCCGCGTCGGTGCCGAAGTGAACCCGGGCGACGTTCTGGTCGGCAAGGTCACGCCCAAGGGCGAGACCGAGCTCACCCCCGAAGAGCGTCTGCTCCGCGCGATCTTCGGTGAGAAGGCGCGCGAAGTTCGCGACACCTCGCTCAAGGTTCCGCACGGTGAGAGCGGCAAGGTCATCCACGTCTCGGTCATCGACCGCGAAGAGGGTGGCGAACTCAATCCGGGCGTCAACCAGATGGTGAAGGTCCTCGTTGCCCAGAAGCGCAAGATCAGCGTGGGCGACAAGTTGGCCGGACGCCACGGCAACAAGGGCGTCATCTCCAAGATCCTTCCGCAGGGCGACATGCCGTACCTGGCCGACGGAACTCCGGTCGACATCATCCTCAACCCACTCGGTGTTCCGAGCCGAATGAACGTGGGCCAGGTGCTCGAAGCGCACCTCGGCTACGCGGCTCGTTGGGGCTGGAACGTCGGTGGCAACGCCGTCGGCGACAAGCCGGTGCGCGGAACCGAGTCGAAGACTCGCCCGAGCACTCCGCCGGCCACGTTCATCTCCACGCCGGTGTTCGATGGTGCGCACTGGGACGAAGTCGAGAAGTCGGGTCAGCACCCCACCATCGTCGACATCTTCCGCAACCTCAACCCCGAGTCGGAGGGTGCCAAGCCGCTCATCGGCCTCGACGGCAAGACCGAGCTGTACAACGGTCGCACCGGCGAGAAGTACGACAACCCGATCACCGTCGGGTTCATGTACATCCTGAAGCTGTCGCACCTCGTCGACGACAAGATCCACGCGCGTTCCACTGGCCCGTACAGCATGATCACCCAGCAGCCGCTCGGTGGTAAGGCGCAGTTCGGTGGCCAGCGCTTCGGCGAAATGGAAGTGTGGGCTCTCGAGGCCTACGGCGCGGCGTACTGCTTGCAGGAACTCCTCACCATCAAGTCCGACGACGTGCTCGGTCGCGTGAAGGTGTACGAGGCCATCGTCCAGGGCAAGAACATTCCCGAGCCCGGCATTCCCGAGAGCTTCAAGGTGCTCATGAAGGAAATGCAGGCCCTGTGCCTCAACGTCGAGGTCTTGGCCAAGGACGGATCCGAGATCGAGATGAAGGAAATCGACGAGGAAGTGTTCAGCACGACCGAGTCGCTCGGCATCGACATCAGCCGCCCCGAGCGCGGCAGCGACCAAGACGACCGCGAGCGTGCCGGTTTCCGGCGCTGATCGTCAGACCACGAACGAATCGACCAGAGAGAGAACACCATGCTCGACGTGAACATGTTCGACCAGCTTCGGATTGGCCTCGCAACGGCCGACGACATCCGCAACTGGTCCAGTGGCGAGGTCAAGAAGCCCGAAACCATCAACTACCGCACACTGCGCCCCGAGCGCGAAGGTCTCTTCTGCGAGAAGATCTTCGGACCCACTCGCGACTGGGAGTGCGCCTGCGGCAAGTACAAGCGTGTGCGTTTCAAGGGCATCATCTGCGAGAAGTGCGGCGTCGAAGTCACTCGCTCGAAGGTTCGCCGCGAGCGCATGGGCCACATCGAACTGGCCGCGCCCGTCGTGCACATCTGGTACCTCCGCGGTACCCGTTCGTGGTTGGCCTACTTGCTCGCTGGCATCGAGCCGCGTGAAGAACTGAAGGCCAAGCAGCTCGAGAAGGTCATCTACTTCGCGGCTCACCTCGTCACCTGGGTCGACGAAGAGCGTCGTCACGACGAACTCAACAGCCTCGAGAACGAGTACATCGGCGAGATCGAAGCCATCGAGAAGGAGCGCGATCTCGAAATCGATCGTCGCTTCAAGGAACTTGAGAAGGAAGCGTCGCGCCTCGAGAGCAGCGGAGCCAAGGACGCCGAAGTCAAGGCTCTCCAGAAGATCGGCGATCGCGACTTGGCCGCCATCCGCGAGCGTTACGAGAGCGAACTCGACCTCGTGAAGCGTTCGTGGGACGAGTTCAAGGGTCTCCACTCGCGTCAGATCATCGAAGACGAAACGCTGTGGCGCGAACTCCGCGACCGCTACTCCGACTACTTCGAAGGTGGCACCGGCGCCGACGCCATCAAGTCGCTCATCGATCGCATCGACTTCTCCGAAGAAGAGCGCAAGCTCCGCGATGCCATCGATCCGAAGGATGGCCGCAAGCCGCTCAGCGCTCAGCGCAAGCAGAAGGCCATCAAGCGTCTCAAGATCGTCGCCTCGTTCAACCAGCGTGACGAGAACGGCCGTTTGAAGAACGATCCGAAGGCCATGATCCTCGACGTGGTTCCGGTGATCCCGCCCGAACTGCGCCCGATGGTTCAGCTCGACGGTGGTCGCTTCGCGACGTCCGACCTCAACGACTTGTATCGCCGCGTGATCAACCGCAACAACCGTCTCGAGCGTCTGCTCGGTCTGGGTGCGCCCGAGATCATCGTCAACAACGAAAAGCGCATGTTGCAGGAAGCCGTCGACGCATTGTTCGACAACGGTCGCCGTGGTCGTCCGGTCACGGGCCCGGGCAACCGTCCGCTCAAGTCGCTCTCCGACATGTTGAAGGGCAAGCAGGGTCGTTTCCGTCAGAACCTGCTCGGTAAGCGCGTCGACTACTCGGGTCGTTCGGTCATCGTGGCCGGCCCCACTTTGAAGTTGCACCAGTGCGGTCTGCCCAAGTTGATGGCCCTCGAACTGTTCAAGCCCTTCGTCATGAAGCGCCTCGTCCAGATCGAGTACGCCCAGAACATCAAGAGCGCCAAGCGCATGGTCGAGCGTCGCAACCCGCGCGTGTGGGACGTGCTCGAAGAAGTCATTCGCGAGCATCCGGTTCTTCTCAACCGCGCACCCACGCTGCACCGTCTGGGTATCCAGGCGTTCGAGCCGGTGTTGGTGGAAGGCAAGGCCATCCAGATCCATCCGCTCGTGTGCACCGCGTTCAACGCCGACTTCGACGGCGACCAGATGGCCGTGCACGTGCCGTTGTCGTCGGAGGCTCAGGCCGAAGCGCGTGTTCTCATGCTGAGCGCCAACAACATCTTGTCGCCGGCGTCGGGTCGCCCGATCGTCACGCCCACCCAGGACCTCATCATCGGTGCGTTCTACCTCACCGCCGACGAGCCGGGTGCCAAGGGTGAAGGCCGCGTGTTCCGCCACAACTGGGAAGTGTTCCGAGCCGTCGAAGAAGGCACGCTCAACCTCCACGCCAAGATCACGATGCGCAAGAGCGGTTCACCGTTCGAGACGTCGGCCGGTCGTCTGCTGTTCGAAGAGGCGCTGCCCGCGTCGTACGTCGACGAGTTCGGCCACATCTCCGAGCCCATCAAGAAGTCGGAGATGGGTGTTCTCGTCGAGCGTCTGTCCGATCACTACACGAACGCCGAAGTGGCCGAGTCGCTCGACCGCATCAAGGACGTCTGCTATCGCTACGCCTCGCAGTCGGGCCTCACGGTCTCCATCGACGACGTCAAGACTCCGGTCCTCAAGAAGGACATCCTCGACAAGGCCGAAGAGCAGGCCGCCAAGGTCGAGTCGCAGTTCCTCCGCGGCGTCATCACCGACGGTGAGCGTCGTCAGCAGGAAGTGCGTATCTGGACCGACGCCACCAACGACGTGCAGAAGGTCATGGTCGATGCGTTCCGCGCCCAGCGTTTCAACCCCATCGACATGATGGTCGGTTCGGGTGCTCGCGGAAACATGACGCAGATGCGTCAGATCGCCGGCATGCGCGGCCTCGTGGCCAACCCCCGCGGTGACATGATTCCGCGTCCGATCAAGAGCAACTTCCGTGAAGGTCTCGAGACGCTCGAGTACTTCATCGCGACGCCCGGTGCCCGTAAGGGTCTGGTCGACACCGCTCTGCGTACCGCTGACTCGGGTTACCTCACGCGTCGTCTCGTCGACGTGGCCCAGGAACTCATCATTCGTCAGGAAGACTGCGGCACCACTCTCGGTGTCTGGATCGAGAACGTGGAGCCCGACACCGCCAACCGTCGCGCGTACCTCGAAACGAAGTTGTACGGCCGTTCGCTGGCCGCCGACATCACTCTGTCGAGTGGTGAAGTGGCGACTCGCAACACACTGGTCGACGACGACTTGATGCAGAAGCTGCGTGATGACGAGTCGATCACGCGCGTGCGCGTGCGTTCGGTTCTCACCTGCGACGCCGAAATCGGCGTGTGCTCGCTGTGCTACGGCCGTTCACTCGCCACCGGTAAGGCGATCGAACTCGGCGAAGCCGTCGGTGTCATCGCGGCCCAGTCGATCGGTGAACCCGGAACTCAGCTCACCATGCGTACCTTCCACACCGGTGGTGTGGCCGGTAAGGACATCGCCGGCGGTTTGCCGCGCGTGGTCGAACTCTTCGAAGCCCGTACTCCGAAGGGCTTTGCTCGTCTGGCCAAGGGCAGTGGTCTCGTGCGTATCGGTGTCGACGAAGGCAAGGGTTTGCCCGTCACCGTCGTCGAAGACTCCGGTGAAGAGCACCTCATCACGCTGCCCACGGGTAGCCGCCCGATCGTCACCGACGGTCAGGAAGTGGTCGCCGGTCAGCCCATCACCGATGGCCCGTTCGATCCGAAGGAACTCCTCGAGATCAAGGGTGTGCGCGAAACGCAGCTCTACATCGTGGAAGAAGTCCAGAAGGTGTACCGCGACCAGGGTGTGTCGATCCACGACAAGCACATCGAACTCATCGTTCGTCAGATGACCCGCCGTGTGAGCGTGCAGGCCCAGGGCGACACCGGCTTCCTGCCCGGCGATCGCAAGGACCTCAAGACGTTCACCGACACCAACCGTCGGATGGTCGAAGAGGGCAGGCAGCCCGCCGAGGGTCGTCCCGAACTCATGGGAATCACCAAGGCGTCGCTGGCCACCGATTCGTGGCTGTCGGCCGCATCGTTCCAGGAGACCACGCGCGTTCTCACCGAGAATGCGATCGAGGGTCGTCAGGATGGTCTCATGGGCCTCAAGGAGAACATCATCATCGGCAAGCTCATCCCGGCCGGTACCGGCATGATGCGCTACCGCGACTTCGGCATCGACGCGCCCGACTTCGTGCCGATGGAGACCTACCACAGCGGTTACGACGAGGATCCGTCGTCCATCCTGGCCCAGCGCAGCATGGACACCGACGTCTTCTCCGACTCGATCGAACTCTGATTCCACCCCGGTTCGGGGGCCTCGACCTGGCGTTCTGCGTCGGGAAACCGGCCCGGAACCGGCTGTGGGCAGGGTTGGAGACCGTCACGGGACGCTCGTAACATCTCAGGGTCCCTGATTCGTATGAATCGGGATTCTGGGTCGGCTCATTCGTGAGCAACCCACCCACCAGAACGAAGAGGATCGAGAGTGCCCACCATTCAGCAGTTGGTCCGCCAGGGCCGCAGCACGAAGTTCAGCAAGACCAAGACGCCAGCCCTCAAGGGTTCGCCGCAGCGTCGCGGTGTCTGCACTCGCGTGTACACCAACACACCCAAGAAGCCGAACTCGGCGCTCCGCAAGGTGGCTCGTGTTCGTCTCTCGAGCGGTGTCGAGATCACGGCCTACATCCCTGGTGAAGGACACAACTTGCAGGAACACTCGATCGTTCTCGTGCGCGGTGGGCGTGTGCGCGACCTTCCGGGTGTCCGCTACAAGATCATCCGCGGTGCACTCGATGCCGCCGGTGTGAAGAACCGCAAGCAGGCACGCAGCCGTTACGGCGCGAAGCGCGCCAAGTGATCGCGAAGGAATTGGTGAACTGACATGCCCCGTAAGGGACCCGCACCCCGCCGAGAGCTCCACCCCGATCCGGTGTACCGCTCGTTGCTCGTCACGCAGCTCATGAACAAGGTCATGCTTCGCGGCAAGAAGAGCGTCGCCGAAAAGATCGTGTACGACGCACTCAAGATGGTCGAGACCAAGACGGGCGCCGAGCCCATCGCCACTCTCAAGCGCGCTGTCGACAACGTTCGTCCGCCGCTCGAAGTACGCAGCCGCCGCGTCGGTGGCGCCACCTATCAGGTGCCGGTCGAAGTGAAGCCGCGGCGCGCCAACACCCTCGCCATCCGCTGGCTCGTCGAGTACTCACGCGCCCGTCGCGAAAAGACCATGGCCGAGTGCCTCGCCAACGAACTGCTCGATGCCGCCAACGGCCTCGGCGCTTCCATCAAGAAGCGTGAAGACATCCAGAAGATGGCCGAGTCCAACAAGGCCTTCGCGCACTACCGCTGGTGACCTCCACCACCGCGTCGTTCACATACCGAACGTCAGCACCCCGGCCTCGCCGCCGGGGTGCGGCTATGTCAGACCCCCCGAAGAACAAGAACAGAAACCGAAAGTGACCGACGATGGCAAAGCGTGAGTTCCCCCTCGAGCGCACCCGCAACATCGGCATCATGGCCCACATCGATGCCGGTAAGACCACCACGACCGAGCGCATCCTCTACTACACCGGCAAGACCTACAAGATCGGTGAAGTGCACGAAGGCGCCGCGACCATGGACCACATGGCGCAGGAGCAGGAGCGTGGCATCACCATCACCTCGGCTGCCACCACGTGCATCTGGAACAACCACCGCATCAACATCATCGACACCCCCGGCCACGTCGACTTCACCATCGAAGTCGAGCGCTCGCTGCGCGTTCTCGACGGTGCCGTGACGGTGTTCGACTCGGTGGCCGGCGTCGAGCCGCAGACCGAGACCGTGTGGCGTCAGGCCAACAAGTACCGCGTGCCGCGCATGTGCTTCGTCAACAAGATGGACCGCATCGGCGCCGACTTCTACCGCACCGTGCAGATGGTGAAGGACCGCCTCGAGGCGACCTGCGCCGTCGTCCACTTGCCCGTCGGTGCCGGTGGCCCCGAGAGCAACAAGCCGTTCGCGGGTCTCGTCGACCTCGTGAAGATGAAGGCGCTCATCTGGCGCGACGAAGAACTCGGCGCCAAGTGGGACGAAGTCGACATTCCGGCCGACATGGTCGACCAGGCCAACGAGTACCGCGAGCAGCTCCTCGAGACCATCGCCACCAGCGACGACGAGTTCATGGAGAAGTACCTCAGCGGCGAGCAGGTCACCGAGGCCGAGATCAAACGCGCCATCCGTCAGGGCACGCTCGCGTTCGACTTCGTGCCGATCCTGTGCGGTTCGGCGTTCAAGAACAAGGGTGTGCAGCCCATGCTCGACGCCGTCGTCGACTACCTGCCCAGCCCGCTCGACATTCCGGCCGCCCAGGGCGTCAAGCCCGGTGACGCCGCCGAGCCGGCCGAGCGTTCGGCCGACGAGAACGCACCGTTCGCCGCGTTGGCGTTCAAGATCGTGGCCGACCCGTTCGGCAAGCTCACCTACTTCCGCGTGTATTCGGGCCAGATCAACAAGGGCGACGAGGTCTACAACTCCACCAAGGAGCGTCGCGAGCGTCTCGGTCGCATTCTGTTGATGCACGCCAATCAGCGCGAAGATCTCGACACCGCCTTGGCCGGAGACATCGTGGCCGGTCTCGGTTTCAAGGAGACCACCACCGGTGACACACTCTGCGATCGCAACAACCCGATCATCCTCGAGCGCATGGAGTTCCCCGAGCCCGTGATCCACGTGGCCATCGAACCCAAGACGAAGGACGACCAGGACAAGTTGGGCAAGGCCCTCAAGTCACTGTCCGACGAAGACCCCACGTTCCGCGTGCGCACCGATCACGAGACCGGCCAGACCGTGATCTCGGGCATGGGTGAGTTGCACTTGGA
>Ga0172373_10007628_pt1 | contig 13974 bp, 11 predicted proteins | sample Lak10m_2_FD_114546 | JGI IMG/M metagenome (GOLD analysis project Ga0172373, IMG submission 114546) | Freshwater microbial communities from Kabuno Bay, South-Kivu, Congo - kab_092012_10m | ecosystem: Environmental > Aquatic > Freshwater > Lake | place: Democratic Republic of the Congo... | reverse complement strand
CCGCATTACGGTTTTCCACACCCAGCTTCTCCATCACGCGTGTCATGTGCTTCTTCACCGTCGCCTCCGCCGCGCCCAAAATCCCCGAGATCTCCGCATTCGACTTCCCCTGAGCCGCCCACAACAAAACCTCCGCCTCACGGGGGGTCAAACCGCGCTCTTCCAAAGGTTGTGTCGAACTGAAGTCCGGATGAAAACCCGCCGAAGGGGCCGATCGAATCACCGCCTCATGTCGATGGAGTCGCGAACGGACCGCCTCAATCAAATCCCCGCGGGTCACCGGCTTTGTCAGATAATCATCCGCCCCTTGGTTCATCCCCGATCGAATGTCTGACTTCTCGCTCCGCGCCGTTAGAAAGATAAATGGAATCGCGCTCGTCGAAGCATTCGCCCGAAGAGCAGAGACTACTCCATAACCATCCATCACCGGCATGTTGACATCGCACAACACCAAATCGGGCGGGTCCGACAACGCTCGATCCACCCCTTCCTTCCCGTTCGCTGCACTCACGACCTGAAATCCTTCGAGCTCCAGAATCATCGCGAAGTTCTCCCGCAGATGGGTTTGGTCCTCTATGATCAGAATGCGTTTCATGCTACGGAGCGAACTGGAGGAACCGAGTCGACCATCGATCAAGGACGGATCTCCACACGCGTTCGAAACTGGCATTTGTCATGGAAGACTCCAAGAGAGGAAATCCAAGGTTTAAAGATGGCGGAAGGGGAGGGATTTGAACCCCCGGTACCCTTGCGAGTACGCCTGATTTCGAGTCAGGTGCCTTCGACCACTCAGCCACCCTTCCATTTGCAGGATCGCCGGCACATCCCAGAAGCTCATCACCGCTTGCTTTGCGGCCAACAAACCTCAGACGACAGTGCGCGCACACCCCGACTCACTCGAACGGCCAGCTATTTCGCACGCTCACGTTTGCGAGGCAAGCTCATTCGCTCGACCCGCGACAGCTCATTCGCTCGCCCACAGTTCTTACCAGCGGTTCTCACCCTCCGTTCGGTACGGAAACTCCAAAAGTATGAAGCACGTTCCGCATCAGGGCTTGGAGCTTGGGATCCACCGACAACGCCCAACCCGCTCCTATCGATCCCGCGTGAAATACACGCCCTCCCTGAGGTCGTTCCCAATAAATCATCTCCGCCAAGACACCGTCTGGGGCCTGTGTCGGCTGCGTAAAATAATCCAAAGCCCCGGCGTTCGATCGTTTTCCAACCGCCAAAGTCACGATGCCGTCCGGCTCGGTCGGCAAATGCCCGCCCGGCGGAGTTTTCTTCGTCATGCGCACTAGGGTGCTCAACCTCACATCGTATTCATGCCCGATCGCCTTGTGGCTTTGCCCGCCCGGCCCGTGACCAAACGTCTCCCCCCGCGTCAACCCGGTTTTCTCCGGCCGCTGAAAAAGGAAATGGTCCGCCTGCTCCGCATGGTAAACCCCTGCGTCCCGAGCCTCCACACCACCCCATCCCGAGCATTCGAGCCCAATCACCTTCCAAGCCGGATAGCCGCATTCTCGCATCAAACTGCCCCGATGCCCATCGTGGCTGTGAAACAACTCACCAATCGGTGCGCCCGCACGTCCGCCAATGCGCTCGTCATACTTCCGACATTCCATCACCGTTCCCGTCGTGTTAAAAGTGGTCCTCCAAAACATGGTGTTTCCCGATAACACCACCGCCGTACCGCCCGCCTTGAGATAGCGATCAATGCCCTCATAAGCCTCCACCGTCCAATACTCACTATGCCCGTTGAGGATCACAGTCTTGTAGCCCACAGGCAAAGTCGGATCTCGGTGCAAGTCTAGGTCCGAGATGACATCATATTCATAACCCGATCGTTCCAACCACGAGTGCAGGAAGCGCTCGCCCCGCATGAGATGGCTGTAACCCGTTTCCTTGCTGCTGTAGAGGACCTGTGGCCCCGCGGCAGGCCAAGGCATACGCAACCCAAATTGATACGACGGCTGCCCCGCGTGATGATCCCTATAACACGAGAAGGCCGGCGCTTCAGGGTGCGAGTTCCTATATCCTTCCGTGCCCAGAGATGTCCCTGGAGGAATGTTCTGCGCAAAGGGTGCCGCATTATAGGCCAACCAAGTGCTCGTCGAACAGAGAACCAAAATCCGCGCCTTCGGCTTCCGCGCCGCTTTCCGAACAATGAAGGTGATCGGGTAGTGCTGAACCTTCCCCTCCCACTCAAATTCAAGTCGTGCCACATATAGGCCAGACCGCGCCGAACTCGGCACTCGCCACTCCTGTGTCGCCCTCCATCGGCAATCATAGAGATCGTCCGCAGCCAACCGCAGAGCGTGTCCTCGTGTCGGATCCCGTGAGGGCTCATAACTTCCAAATCGGTCCACCGCCGCGCCATCAAAGCCTGGGCCTCCCACCATCCATGTGCCGTGGTTGATGATCCGACCCATGCGCCGATGCCGCCCCCGATCCGCGACCCGTTCTCCCCGCTCCTCGTCCAACGGCCAACAGGCCAGCACATCCGGCCCCGTCGCCACCGTCGAGGCCTTGTCCCGGTAACGCCGAAGGATGTCCTCCGCTCCCAACGCTCGTTCGTAGAGCGTTGGCATCGCCAGATCCCCGTCCAATAGGTGTTGCGTCGTTCCAGCAACCGACATCGCACCCAGCCGTATCGGGTGCGGCCCAGGCACGCACCGTCCTCGAAACGGCCAACGCCCCACCTCACGACCGTCCACCCAAACCTGTTTCGTCTCCCCATCCCATCGCGCAACCACATGATGCCAGCGGCGCTTCTCCAATACGCCCTCCGGCGTGCGATGAATCACAGCCTCATCCGGCGAAACCCCGTCGCCAATGAAAAACCCCACGTAGCCACCCTTGCCGACACCCAGCGCAAATCCGCGTGCATCTTCCTTGTCCTCCTGGCTCACCAAACCCTGTAGGCGGTTCAGATTCCAAGGTCGAATCCAACACTCGATCGTCAGGGCAGTCAGGGCTTTACGAAGTCGTTTCTCAACATAAACGTACGATCCGGGATGGATCGATTGCGCGTGAGCACCCTGCCGCTCAAATGTTTTCACCACTTCATCTCGCTCGGGAGCATCGATATCCACGCCCAATCGGTGCACACGCACCTGATACGGAACCGTGCTGCTCACGTGAAAACGGATCGTCCCCCCAGCTGCGACGCTCTGGACGTCCGGGTAGCCGTGAACCCCAGCCAGATCCAAGGCCCGATGCGGCGGCACAGCATCCGCACCCGCCAAACGCCACTCCTTACTCAGCGTCGTCGTCGCAGCCACACCGACTGCTACAGTCCCAGCGCGTTGAAGGAATTCTCGTCGGTTCGTTCGGTTCATAGTCGTGAGATGGATCGCATCATCACGCGACCCACCGCGCTTTGCAAACCCTGGCTTGTAGTCCTGCGGTCGAACCGTGCCTCCCGATGCGATGCTGTGGCAGGACTTGTGGGGCAGGCCTCTGGCCTGCCGGTTCACCGGGTTTCCGGCACCGTGGCCCGGTGTGGGACAAAGCGGCGGATCACGTCTTGAATCGCCGTATGCACCACCGGGATAACATAGAGTGTGAGAAACGTGCTCGAAATCATCCCGCCCACTACGGCGATGCCCATCGGCCGACGACTCTCAGCCCCCGCACCAAACCCGATCGCGATCGGCAGGATACCCGCAATGGTGCAGAATGCGGTCATGAGAATCGGGCGCAAACGAACCGTGCCAGCCTCGACCATGGCGGTGTGTGAGTCCACGCCTGTCGACTCCCGTTGGTTGGCAAACTCCACCAGTAGGATCGAGTTCTTGGTTACCAATCCCACCAAAAGCACGAGCCCGATTTGGCTGAATAGGTTGATATTCATCGCGGGCAAAGGCGTGATCCAACGCACCTGGCCGAGCCAGTTCATCAACCACAACAAACCAAACGCCCCAATGCCAGCCAGAGGCAACGCGAGCAACACCGTGAATGGATGGATGAAAGACTCGAACTGCGCCGCAAGCACGAGGTAAACGATCAACACCGCCAACCCCAGCACCCACCAGATCTCCCGCCCAGATTCTTTCAACTCCCGCGCCTCTCCGCCCCAGGTATGCAGGAACCCCGAAGGGAGTTCCGACTTCAACATCTGCTCCGTGCGCTCAATTGCCGTGCCGATCGGAACTCCTACCGGTGTTGCCGAGATGGTCGCCGTCCGGAGCCGACCATAATGCGCAATCGAGTTCGGTGCCGCGCCCGAGGTGTAGGACACGATGCTGCTCAACTGAATCAACCCGCCCCGGTTGTTCCGTACATAGAGCCGATCCAGATCCTGCGGCCGAAGTCGCGAAGCGCGGTCCAACTGAGCGATCACGTTGTATTCCTTGCCCCCACTCTTGATCCGACTCAAGTCCAGGCCTCCAAACAAGATCTGCATCGTGGTCGATATATCCTCAACCGTCACCCCAAGCGCAGCCGCCCGATCCCGGTCGATCTTGACCCGAAGCTGCGCCTTGTTGACCTCGAAGGACGAGTTCACATTCTCCAAATAACCCGAGGCACGAAGCTTATCCACCATCGCCTTCGACGTCTCGTTGAGAGCCTCGAGGTCCTGGCTTTGTAGCAACAACTGAAACGGCGCCCCCGAGCCCCATCCAATCGATTTCGGAGTGCTCGGAAAGGCCATCGCGCCTTCCACCTCATTCATAAATCGAGCTCGTAAACCCGTCGGACCTCCCAGTATCTCACGCACGTTCCGCTTTCGTTCGTCGTGCAACGTAATAAACAGAATACCCTGACTCGACTGCCCAGGGCCATTCCCACCTGGTGCCACAATCGCAATGTAAAACCGTGTTTCAGGGGTTCCCTGAATGATGGCCTCAGCTTGGCGCATCATTCGATCGGTATACTCGCTGGTCGCTCCCTCAGGCGCCGCGAGAAAACAAAAGATCCGTCCCTTGTCCTCGTCCGGCATGAATTCCTTCTCCAACTTGACGTAGCTCAACACCGTCAACCCCACAATCCCCAACGTGGCCAAGCCCGCAAGCCCACGGTGACGCAGTGTCCAGAGCAGGGTTCGGTGATAAAGTCCTTGGATCGCTTCAAATCCACGTTCAAAAAACAAGAACACCGGCCCGTGCTTCGTAGCTTGTCCCGATTTCAAAATTCGCGACGCCATCATCGGGGTCAAGGACAGAGCCACAAACGCTGAGATAATAACCGATCCCGCCACCGCCACCGCAAACTCCGTGAACAACCGCCCCGTAGCACTCTTCTGGAAGGCCAAGGGCAAGAACACAGCGACCAACGACAGCGTGATGGCCACAATCGCAAACGCTATCTCGTCCATGGCCTTAAAGGCAGCCTTCATCGGACTCAGCCCCTGCTCAATGTGTCGAAAGATGTTCTCCAACACCACGATCGCGTCGTCCACCACCACCCCAATCGCCAATACCAACGCAAGCATCGTCAATATGTTGATCGAGTAGCCGAAGAGATGGAGCAAGGCGAACGTCGCAATAATCGACACCGGGATCGCAACCGCAGGAATAATCGTCGACCTCACATCCCTCAGAAAAACAAAGATGATCAACACCACGAGCACGAAGGCGATGCCCAAAGTCACCCAGACATCCTCGATCGCATGCTCCACAAAGCGTGAGTCGTCGTAGTTGACATAAGCCTCAACTCCCAACGGTAGGCTCGGCTGAATCCGTTCCAATTCCCGGCGAACCTCATGCGCCACCTCCACCGTGTTCGCCTTCGCTTGCTTGACGATTCCCAAAAACACACACGGAACACCCTTCGACCGCGCCTGCGTGCGCTCGTTCTCGACTCCCGCCACCGCGACCCCCACATCCCGCAATCGAACCACCTTCGCACCGTCGTTTCGTAGGATGAGTTGGTTGAATTCCTCGGCGGTCTTGATCTCCCCCAAAGTCTCAATCGTCATCTCCCGATGAAGGTTCTCCACTCGCCCGCTCGGGAGTTCGATGTTCTGCTGCCTCAGAGCCCGAGCCACGTCCAGAACCGTCACCTGACGCGCCGCCATCTTCTCCGAGTCCAACCAAAGCCGCATCGCAAAGCGTTGCTCGCCGCCAATGACGATCGAACTGACGCCGTTAATCGTCTGAAATCGGTTCTTTAACTGGTTCTCCGCGAGAGTGGTCAATTCCAACGGGGTGTATCGCTGGCTCGTCAACGAGATCCAAAGAAACGGTTGCGCGTCCGACTCCGCCTTTGCAACCGTCGGCTCCAAAATGGTCCGCGGCAATCGTCCCCGCGCACGCCCCACCCGGTCCCGCACATCCTGCGCGGCCAACTCGATGTCACGCGACAAATCAAACTCGATCGTGATGCTGCTCACCTGCTCCCGACTCTGGCTCGTCAGGGTCTTGATGCCTTGCACATTGTTAACGGCCTCCTCTAATCGCTCCGTCACCTCCGTCTCTACCACCGACGCATTCGCCCCCGGATAAACCGTCGTGACGCTGACAATCGGCGGATCAATGTCCGGCAGTTCCCGAACCGGCAACCTCGAAAGCCCAATCAACCCAAACAACAACAATGCCAAGCTCATCACCGTCGCCAAAACCGGCCGCTGAATGCTGATGCGAGGTAAAAACATATCGAAATCGTTAATGGAGTTGTCCGCCCCGGCGACCGTCTCCGCCTCAACCCTTCGGATACCCTCCCGCTAGGGCTTCACCACCCGTTCCTCGATGCAGTAAAGGTTGGATATCGACCGAATGATGAGCCGCTTCCCCACCATGGCCGGTGTCGCCATACACATTTCTCCCAGCGAATTCACCCGCTCCAATCCATACGCGCCTCCCGCCTTCACCACGTAGGTATCCCCATCCTCGCTCAAACAAAACACCCGACCTCGATAGGCCCATGGCGATGCCGTAAAGCCCGCCGCACCGTCCGTCTTCAGCCGTTGCTTCTCATACAACTCCCGCCCTGTTCGCGCCTCCCGGCAGTTCAAAAACCCAAAATCCCACAGCACATAGAAGTGCCCTTCATACACCAATGGAGAAGGATTGTACGGCGATGCATTGGGCTGCATCCAAGCGATGTGCCGACTCTCATTCGTCCCCTCCGGCAACGTCAGATCACCTTCACCCCCCGGTCGCACCGCATACACAGGCTTGTTCGGTGTCAACTTGTCCCCCACATAACCCGCCGCCAGATACAACAATCCATCGGCCTCGAAAGGCGTGGGGATCGTCAGAGTCGACATCCCCTTGTAATGCCAAAGCACCTTTCCGTTCAGATCGTAACTCCGAACCCGATTGCGCCCCGGCACGACCAGTTCGGTCCGCCCAGGATGGCTCCACACAAAAGGCGTCGCGTAGTTCGTGGGCTCGTCCCGATCCACACGCCAGATTTCTTTCCCCGTCCGCGCGTCATGCGCCGCGAGTGACGACTTCTCCTCGTTGTCCGCAACCACGTAGACCCGGCCCCTATGGACCACAGGCGAAATGCTCGTCCCCCAACCATGCGCAGTCTTCCTCGGCGCAAACTCCTGCTTCCACACCAGCTTCCCCTCCATGTCCAAACAAAAAAGCCCAATCTGGCCAAATAACACATACACGTGCCGACCATCCGTGACCGGCGTCTCCGAGGCATACGTGTTCTTCACGTGAATCGGGGTCGACGGCTGAGCCGCATACAACTCCGTCTCCCACCGCATCGCCCCAGTCCCCAAGTCGATCGCTCGGACCACCCACCGGTGCCGATGCCGCGTCGATGGCCGTTCGCCGCCAAAATACAGACCCCTCTTAGGCGCTTCCTCCTCCCCTTCGCTGATCGCGGAGGTCACGAAGATCGTTTTACCCCACACAATCGGTGACGACCATCCCCGTCCCGGAACCCCCACTTTCCACGTCACATTGGTCTCCGTCCCCCAAACCAGCGGCAACTGGTCGGTTGTCCCAACGCCTCGCGAATCCGACCCGCGAAACTGGGGCCAGTTCGACTGCCCCCAAGCCGCGTTCGCCGTGACCCAGATGGCTGCGATCAGCAAAAACGACTGTACGCACGAAACACGCAGAAGGGAGGAATTAAACACCCCAGATGCCTACCCCGATCCGATCCGCGATTCAACCCCGAAAACAGGCGGGGGAAGGTCGAGCGCAGAGCAGCTTGAAACTCCCTGGAGATCGATTCAAATCCTCTGCGCCTTTGACCCTTTGCGCCTTCGCGTTAAAAACTCCTCTGAATTGTTACGGCTTCGGCTGAAACTCCCGGGCCCGACGTTGGCCTTCGCTGCGTTGTTCCGGAGTCAACTTGATCTCCAAAAAGGGAAAATTCACCTTGGCTTCCGGATGTCCCTGCGCTCCCGCCAGCAACCACCACTTATACGCCTCCACCTCATCCTTGGGCAGTCCCTGCCCAGAGGCATGCTTGGCCCCAAGCGTGGCCTGCGACGGCGCATACCCTCGCTCCGCAGCCGCTCGAAACCACTTCACGGCTTCCACGTCGTCTTTCGGTGCCCCTTTCCCCTCGTCAAACGCAACCCCCAAGCTGTGCAGGGCAGGCGCATGCCCCTGTGCCGCCGCTTTTCGAAACCAAGACAACGCTTCCACCTCGTCCTTCACCATGCCTCGACCCGCCGACTGCATCCACCCGAGGTTCGCCTGGGCGGCCGCTAGACCTTGCTCGGCCGCTTTACGAAACCACTTCACCGCCTCGACGTCGTCCTCCTTCACGCCCTGACCACTGGCATAGGCTGCCCCCAACCGAAGTTGCGCCAGCCCCGACCCCTGATTCGCCGCTTTGCGATACCACTTCACCGCCTGCGCCGGGTTCGGCTTCACCCCATCGCCCTGTGCATAAGCGAGCCCCACGGCCACCTGGGCCGCCGCATCTCCCTTCTCCGCCTGAGCCCGCAGTCCTTTAAAACCGCTCGCATCATCGTCCTTGCCCGCCCATGCCAACGAGGCCGACGCCATATAAATCCCCATTAAACCACTCAATAAAACCGCACGCACAGTTCTGATCGATCGCATGAGACCCACCCTAAACGACCCAGCCCGTTCCTTCAATCCACCTTCGAAGGGCTTCTGAGGTGATGAAAGCAAGTCCTGCGAAGATTTCACGTCCTCACGCCCACGGAGGCCAACCCTGTCACCTCGACGCGGTCTGGTTCGCCAAATGCGCCTCGCGCGCACGTCGTTGTCCCTCCAACCGCTGGTCAGGACTCAGCGAACGTTCCAAGATCGCGATGTTCTTCAACGCCGCCTCCACCCCCTGTGCCCCAGCCAACAGCCACCACTTATAAGCCTCCACCTCGTCCACTCGAGCTCCGTTCCCTTTCGCATACATTCCCCCCAAACTCAGCTGCGCCAAAGGATGTCCGCGCTCTGCTGCTCGCCGAAACCAAGTCAACGCCCCAGCATCGTCCTTGGGAACGCCTTCGCCCCGACAGAGCAGCAGCCCCAAGTTGTACTGCGCCGGTAGATATCCACCCTCCGCCGCCTTTCGCACCCAAATCACCGCCTCACGTTCGCTTTTAGGAAGTCCCTGGCCGTGATAATACGCCGACGCCAGCTTGAACTGCGAATCCACATCCCCTTTCTCCGCCTTCGCCCGTAACTCCGAAGCTTCCTTCGGCTCCAAAGCCTGCCACTCCGCCGATTCCACCCACCACCCACCGGTCATGATCACCCACCCCAAACCAATCACCAAGAGACACATGCAGACACCCAGCACGCGCTGGTTCATCTTCAGCGGGACGATCAAATCTCCTGACGGCCTGCATAGCGCTGAATCAGGAGCACGTGACGAAGAACGAGGCGTATCCTTCATGGACTGGGGTGTAATTCAGTATGCCCTGATCGCCAGGACCTCGCGAAGATTCGCGCAGGAGCATCGTGGTTCCTAAGGCTATAGTTCATGCCGATGAGCTCAGTATCTTTCGATCATTAGGGTTGGTTTCGGCCGATTCCGACGCTCACTGTTGCCATTTTTTGATAATCCTTCGCGCATTCTTGCGCCCCCACCTCAACCCTGCCGTAAAAATGTTCCGCACCTCCCAGCGGACAAGAGTTGCTTCCGCACCCGGAACCCGTCACTCTCCCTCGAATCGCGTTGCAACCGCCAAACCGAACTTGATGAGCCCGAACGAGAGTGCATGCCCCGGGATCTTTGTGCTCCATGGCACAAAGGACCACGCATTTGCCGTCGACCTCATCTACCAACTCCGTCGCAACGGCTACGGTGCCTCGTTCGAAGATTGCGAGATCGCCTCCGAAGAGAGCATCGCCACTAACGTCTTCGACTCGCTACGCCCCAGCGATATCGTCATCGCCGTCGTCAGTTCCGCATCCGTCGACTCCAAATGGGTCCGTGAAGGGCTCGACGCCGAAATCCTACAGCGCATCCAATCGGCTCGAAGCCGGATTCTCCCCGTGCTGATCGAAGATTGTATCCTCCCACCTCCCCTGGGCCACGCACGCTCAGTGGACTTCCGCGAAAGCCGCGAAGAAGGCATGTCCAGCCTGCTCGAAGCGCTCGATCCAGGGCACATTCTCGCCCAATCTCTCATCCATCTCCAAGAGCATTTCCTGCTCGTTTCTGAACGTCTAAGCCGACGCGACCTCAACGCCGCCGCCGTCGCCGATATCAACACGATCCACGACCTTCTCGACACCGCCTTCAATCTGCGCACCGAGATTGAGCTACGCCGCACTCGTCGTGGAATGGATGATCGCGCATTTTTCCACCGATTGAGTCAGGCAGACCCCGCCATCGACCTGAAGGTCCGCAAAGACACCTGGGAGGCGCTAGGCACCTTCCGCAGCGCTCTGGCTCACACGTTGCGAAACCGTCAGATGCACCTCGATCTCTACGCCGATATCATCCGCGAAAATCAATCGGTTGGAGATACGCGCCAAGGGTTGGTGAAATGCATCGACACTCTCACCCACGTCCTGCGTCGGGTCTGCACCGAAAACTGGGAGCTAACCGTGGTCTCCCCAACGGAACAGTCTTAATCCCTCCCCCTGAACCGTCCCCTGTCCCCCTGTACGCAGTACGCCCCCAAACGGTGTTGTCGTCTCCTCATCAGGCCCCGCCCCCTTCATAAACCCTGCGCTCAGGTCCCCTCCCGATCCTAATCTTAATCTTAATCCTGCCCATGAACCAAGGCGCAAGACGCACGCGACCAACCCCAGCCGATGCCTCCCGAGACCAGGAGGCAGACACCGGAGCGGCCCTCAGCCAGGTAGGGACGTCCCGCCGGGACGTCCGCGTCCGGCGCCAGCCGGACGCTCGGGAGCTTTGGGTCTCCGAGCCCTCCCCACAAAATCGATACAGGCCCGATGACACAAAGCCCCGTTCCGTCCGGCCGTTGGCCAGACGGGGACGTCCCAGCGGGACGTCCCTACCTCCATACCCGGCACCCCGGGTTCATGGACCCAGTGCGCGAGGTTTTAGCTTCGAGGCAATCTAATCTTAATCTTAATCCTAATCCTAATCCTGCCCCTTCACCGTCATCAGCTTCCGCTTCCAGACCGTGTGCCCCCTAACCGCATTTGCGGCTTCGTCCCCTTTTCGTGCGCCCCAGCAAATCACGGACGTATTTCCACCACGTCCCCAGGCTGCAAAACCGGGTTTTCCAGGTTTCTCATCAGTTTCTTCACGTTGATGAAGACGACTTGACCCTGTCGGTTCAACAGAATCTCTCGCGGCTGGCCCGCTCCCACATACTCCGCCTCGACCAACGCCTCCGCCAACGTCAATCCAGGCTCCCATTCCACCGACCGTTCACGCACAGGCCCTATGAACCCAACGGCATTCGAGAGGTCAATCCGGGGGCGCTCAGGCCTTCTAGGTAACGAAGCACGTGCCGGAGCCGAAGGTCGCTTGGCCGTCGCGCTCGCCGCTTTTGGCGAGGCCGAGGCCGCAACGCCCGACCGCGATCGTTGGCCCGTATCGGAATCGCCAGCGCAGCCCGAGATAAGGACCATCACGGCAAGCCCCAAGCCCACACCCGCTCCCCATCTAAAAGTCCAACCGATTCTCATGCGGTCTCCGCTCTCACTCCGCCTCAGCAACTGGTCGGCACCTCCTGCAAGACCTCAACACAGTGCGGAATCGCTCCCACCACAAATCCGAGGCACTCCACCGCTCCCGATGGCTTACCCGGCAGACAAATCACTAATGCCCGGTCCACCACCGCCGCTAAACTCCGCGATAGGATGGCGTTCTTCGTGATCTTCATCGACTCCATCCTCATCACCTCCCCAAATCCAGGCAACTCCCGCACCGCAAGCTCCCGCACCGCTTCCGGGGTCACGTCCCGCAACGCCACGCCCGTCCCGCCAGTCGTCAAAATCAAGGCGGCCCCACGCGCAATCTGCTCGCGTATCGCGCGCTGAATGTCCCGCTTCTCGTCCGCGACCAATGATTCTCCCATCACCTCCCAGCCGTATCCAAGCGCTGCCTTCTTGAGTGCGGGCCCTCCCAAATCATCATATAACCCCCGACTCGCCCGGTCCGATATCGTGATTACTGCGGTCTTGATCGACATAATTTCAGTTCCTGATTTGTCCTCTCTCCCCTCCTCAACTCACCACGCGCTTCGTCTTCGACACCAATCGCACCTCACCCACCACCATCTCCTTGTCCACCGCCTTGCACATGTCGTAAATCGTCAACGCCGCCACGCAAACCGCCGTCAAGGCCTCCATCTCCACGCCGGTCTGCGAACTTACCTTGGCCGAGGCCCGAATACGAATGCGATCCCGACTCGGCGGAACCTCAAATTGAACCTCACAATGCGTGATCGGCAGGGGGTGACACAGCGGGATCAGATCTCCCGTGCGCTTGGCCGCCATGATCCCAGCCAATCGCGCACAGGCCAAAACGTTCCCCTTCGCGATTTGGTCCGATTCCACCTTCAAAAGAGTCGACGTCGCCATTCGAATCTCCCCCTCCGCTACCGCCTCACGCAACGAGACGGGCTTCGAGGATACGTCCACCATCGACGCCTCACCCCGTGCATTGATATGGCTCAACTCCACGTCAGACATGGGTCGCCCCCCGTGCACCCGGCTTGATCGACTCCTTCCAGCGCTCCACCACTTCCTTCATCGTGGCGCGTAGATCCACTTTCACTTTCACATGCTTCGGAATGAAGCCCGGTGATGTCCCCCAAAGGTCCGTCGTCACCAAAATCTGCCCGTCGCACCCGTCGCCCGATCCAATCCCGATCGTCGGAATCGTCAACGAGGCCGAAAGCTCCCGCGCCACGGGCGACGTCACCAATTCCAACACCACCGCAAACGCGCCGCACTCCACCAAACACTGAGCGTCGTCGAACAACGCCATCCGCTCCGCTTCGCCCCGCCCCTTGATACGGTATCCCCCTTCTTCCGGAGCATGCTGCGGGAGCATGCCCAAATGCCCCAAAAACGGCACGCCCGCCTCGACTATCGCTCGAATGCACGGCTCAATCGCCCGCCCGCCCTCCGCTTTCACGGCTTCAGCTCCCGCCGCCATCAAGCGCTGGGCGTTGCGCACCGCAAAGTCCGGAGTGTCGTAGGCATGCGCCGGAAGATCCGCCACCAACAACGCCTTCGGCTCCGCCCGCGCCACCGCTCGCACATGGTGCTCCATCTCCTCCATCGTCACAAACGTCGTGTCCGGATACCCCAAAACCACCATGCCCAACGAATCGCCTACCAATATCAATGGCACCCCTGCATCGTCGATCAGCCGCGCCATCGGAAAATCATACGCCGTCAACGCCGCAATCGGTTCGCTGCCCTTCAAGGCCCGAATCGTTTCCACCGTCCACTTCGGTCTCACATCGTCACTCACAAGGCCCACTCTAAGCCGCATCCAGCGAATTGCCAGACCGGAAACCCATTCCCCAAGTCTGTTTCAATGTCCCCAGCGTTGCCGCCTCCCGCCCCAAGCCCCGAGACCCCGTACGGAGTTCCGCCTTCAGGCGGTCAGGAAGCTCTCGCGCCGCCCCCCCCCCATCCCTCCCTG
>Ga0172373_10007625_pt1 | contig 13977 bp, 13 predicted proteins | sample Lak10m_2_FD_114546 | JGI IMG/M metagenome (GOLD analysis project Ga0172373, IMG submission 114546) | Freshwater microbial communities from Kabuno Bay, South-Kivu, Congo - kab_092012_10m | ecosystem: Environmental > Aquatic > Freshwater > Lake | place: Democratic Republic of the Congo... | reverse complement strand
TAAAGCATCTCTTTTAGAAACATAATGATCTTGTATCAAATTAGCACGGACACCCAAAAATTTCTCTCCTTTTAACGAAGAAATATCTTGGTCAACACCTTGCAACGCAACACCAATCTTGTTAGCACTAGCACGGAGTTGCTCCGAAATCTGGCGTAATTCAGTTGGACGAATGAGAATTTTGTTCATTATTGATTTTCCGTCTATGGAGCATATACAAAATATGTCACGGGACGATTACCAAACCCCTGAGTTACAGCACCTTTATCAAAGTTCTTTCCGCCTGCCTGGGCAATCTGAATATTACCCACGGTTGAATCGGGTCGTACCACTGCCAAATGTCCAGGTTGGCTTGCCACAGGATTTGTCCAACCGGCCAATACTACTTTCCCCTGTGTAGCATATTGGGTTGCTTGATCGGCTGTGATAACCTTCCAACCCAATTGGGCTCCAGTCTGCACTCCACCTTTATTATATGAGCCATTCAACCAACTGATTGCTTCGTTTGCATTTAAATAATCGTCAATTCTTCCATCTTTATTCCAGTCTAGCCATTCAGGAAAAGGCACACCCATCTTTTTACAAAAATCCATCGCAAAAATATTACAGTATGTGTTTCCATCCCGTGGAAGGTATTTGGGGTTTTGAGTAACGTTCAGCGCTTTTATGGTGTCCAGTATTTTTTGAGTCCCAGCTGGGTCGGGTTTTAATACAGGGGGAGTAACTGGGGATGGGGTAGGTCCTGGAGTGGGAACAGATGAACCACTTGATCCTTTATCAGCCATCTCAAATCTTGTAGCCGCTTCCAACAAATCTTTAGAAAATTCCAAAACAATTGCCCTCGCCTTCAATAGAGCTTCTCTTTTAGGCGCATAATGTGCTTGGACTGCGTCCGCTCGGTGGCCCAGGAATTTATCACCTTTTAATGAGAGGATATCCTGGTCAATCGCCTGTAAAGCGGTTCCAATCTTCTGTGCATTGGCGCGCAATTGATCGGAAGCCTGGCGAAGTTCCTTGGGACGAATAAGTATGTTGGACATTTTCAACTCCCTTTATTAAATTTTTATCCTTAGGGCTTACTCAAAACCAATTCTGTTTGGGGTAAAAGACCACTTATCCATTTGATCATCTCTTGTACAGGCAATTCTTCTTTTATCCGCCTAATATTCTTCCAAATTGAAGAATATTGGCAGGTTAAACGCCTAAGATATGGCAAATTTATTAGGATTTCCACCATGTTTTTCCTCTTGCTAAACTGTTTATATGTGGGCAAATAATACATTAATTACCCAACCTTATGTTCCTAAAATTTTACCATCTTTTCCTGCCTTTGGGAGTGTCCAAGCATGGCGTTTTCATGGCATTTGCAAGTCATGAAAAAGGGGTAACTAAGACGGAAAATGCCTGGGGATTATGAGCAGAAAACCATCTGCGAGTTTGAGTTGCATTATGGAATTTTGCTTGTTTAACGAGTACCAAAATCAAATTAAGGCAGAATATGAAACCTTGAGTGTGGAAGAGTATAAACAAAAGTACAAGGAACAGCAGATCAAGTATATGAGAAGAAAGCGGCGAAGATGGGCTTCGAACTGATCTTTGTTTAAGGTAACATATGCGAAGAACAGACATCCCTTGAGTAGAGGATGTCTGTTCTTCATTTAATCAAGGATACGAAACAACTTAAAAAATAGGTGGCAGAGATACTTGTACATATAAAGGAGTGCCTGATGATCAGTTCAGGCACTCCTTGGGATAGATGGTTTCTGAGAACGCTTTGTTATGCGGGTGCCTACACAGTTGTTTTTTCCTTGCCAAGAAGTTTTGCCTGTTCTTCCTTCAAGGCATGAAAGGATTTTTGGAGGTAATTGACTAATTGTGTTCTTGGATGTGGCACCAAAGATGCGTTTTGGTCAAAATCATTGCTTTCCCATCGCTTTAACATGGCTTGGTAAGCTGTAACATGAGCGCAAAATTGAAGAAGGCTTTCGTGCATTTCTGATTCAATAAGTAGGTCGGACTTTGAAAGGATAAGTTCATATATGCGTAGGTTGATAGGGATAAATACATTACTCATCCAAATTCTATATACTCTAACTTCTTCATTCGTTGGCGGATTGTCTGGATCCCAATATGCAACGATGTCGGGACGATATTCTGATCTAAATGCTTCCCACGCGCTTTGTGTTGCTTGAGTCATTGCGAGCATTGGTCCATAAAATTCGCTTAACTGCCTGTTCACCCGAGCAAGCCGTTCTCCCCGCTGAGCTAGTCTTAAATTGTTGAGATACGTGAATATATAACCTAAAAAGGCTAAAAAGAAGGTAACCGAAGTCGTAAATAAAAAAGTTTTATCCATACACAAAGCCTTTAAGTTTAATTTTTGTTCTGATTTAAGAATTGAAGACAAAGACTTTATTTATCAACCACACATACGTGAATCACCCAGCAGTTTGCTTTACTTGCGCTGGGCACTCGAAAATATCGAACTGAAAATCAGGGGATTGTAGGTGTCCATATCATCGTAATAATTAGAGCCGAAAAGCAAATCATACCTGCGCCAAAAAAGAAAGACTCAAAATTTGCAAAATCTTGTGTTCCCATGCGAAACACTCTTCCAATTATACTGTCGCGAGTCAACCAAATATTTTCATCTGGGCGAAGCATTTGTGCAATTTCTGGAAGAGACAAAAGCAATAAAGCCGCTGTTGCAATTGAGCCAAGAAAGAAAACAATAGAAGCGCTAGCAAAGACTTTTGCAAGTAATGATGATGAAACACTGTCTAATCTAATCACGCTGCCAATAATTGCAATAGCACCAGTTTCTATTGTAATCAGCCATTTTGACCAATCATTTATCATTTTTAGTGCTTCAAGTGCATTAGATTTGTCGTTCATCCATGATCTCCGTAAGACATAATTACTGATTTACTCGTTTGCAAAATTTAAGGACAATAACCCAACGGTTTGTATTACCTGCGCTGAGGCGGGCGCGGACAATACTTGGGAGCAGGAAAAAACTCGAAGCCAGAAAAATACTCAAAAATGCCACAGACTGCACGCTTTGTCAGCTGGCTGTTTCTGGCAATTACACTTCTTGCCATTCATTATCTTCCCACACTAATAAACGAAGATTATCTGCCCATATTGTTCCTTTTCCCGACAACACAATGCCATAATTTAACCATGCTGTCTCTTTTGGAAGAGGAGCGTCAATAACATATTTTTTCCATGAATTTGTACCACGAAGGCGATGTTTGTGCATATTGTCAAAGTACAAAGTTGGTTCATCGATTCCATCTGCTCTCAGCCATAATCCAGCCCATTGTTCTACATTTTTTGTTTTCAATTCCCCTTCAAATTTTATAACTTTCCCTGCTAGGAATTTTGCTGGACATCTTTGCATTAGTGAGCCAAATTCATCTTTTGTTGCTGATAAATTCTGAAAGATTACACATGACCCAACGCCATTGTCTGGTCTTTCAATAACATTAATCTCGTAATGAGTTGAAACGCCATCAACATGTCCAGCACTATTAAACCATCCATTAGGCAGCCCCCAACTAATAGCACCTTCAAAGCCAAGATTGATAGGGCGTACTACTTCAGGATAATTAATAACTAATTCGTTCGATGTGTGTTCAGAAGCAACAAGAACTCTTTTACTTAATCTAACGGACTTGCTTTTAATTGTTGTACCGATACCTTTAGCGCGTATTTGTAGTGCTTTTAAGAGTCGCTCATATCCATCATCTGAAAACAAGTCTACCCAATGCAATTTAGAAATTCGTTCAGGAACATCGCAGTTTTCCAATCGAACAGGGATAATAAAAATAATTCCTTCGGGCTTTTCGTCTGCTACATCTAACGCAAATTTGATTTCTTTCTGAACAAAACCTTCCTTGGTAACGGACTGTGATGATAAACAAACTAAAATAATATCCGAGTTTTTAACGGCTTTGGAAATTTCAACTTGCCAATCCTGTCCAGGAATTAATTTTTCTTTATCGAGCCAAGCGTCAATTCCGTCTTCGACAAGACGTTTATAAAGTTCTATTACAGCAAGTTTGTCGCCTGACGAGTGACATAAAAAAACTCGGAGAGGATGTATTGTCTCTGTCACGTTGAATTCCTTACGAACAAGCTTAGGTGCAAAGCCGTCTAGTCAGAAAAATGAAAAAGCGTAGAAAAATGCTTGGGATTGGCGCAGAATCCCTAGCGTCAGGCGCACACTTTGTTGGGTGCGTTTTATGGATTGATAGTAATAAATTCTAGAAAATAACTTGTGTTACCCTGATAAACTGTCTTTTTTACATATAATCTTAATGTAGCAAAACCTTCTCCCTGAAAAATCTCTCCATTGCTATCTTTGATTAGAAGGTCCTTAGACGAATAATTATCCCCCAGTTCTTTGATTTGGTTATTTTCATCGCCAAACTCTATATGGAAATATAATGAATCTGGTGGTCCTCCGTATGAAAACCTGTCTTTCGAGTAATCGGCACAAGTCTTAGAGTCTTTTGTTATGTACAAGGTGTAATAATCTATATACTGAGAAGTGGAAATTTTATTGGGCAGGCATAAATATCCATATATATCTAAGGTCTGTTTGTAATAATTTTCAAGTTCAATATTTGGATCAAAAGGTATAGTGATGGGCGGTTTTTGTTCACAAGCTGATAAAAAAAAGACGGTTACAAAAATTGCTAGCCAAAATTTTCCTGCTGCATTTTTTATCATTTTAACCTCGATAATCAAATATTAATTTAATTTCGACATGCCATCGCACGCTTTGTTAGGTGGTTATCCAAAGCAAAATGCTAAACGTAGGGATTGCTTGTCTTACTTTCCTTACTTAAGTCTTTTTGGCATATCCTACAATTTATTACCACTGATGAATTTACCGTCTTGCAATTGGGGCAAATGATTACATCAATACCATATTCGGATTCTGTACTTTGTTTCGCATATTTGTTTCTCGGCGGTTCAGTTATTTTAGGATTATAAATTGCAAATTGACGTTGATATTCGTTGTTGGTAAAAATAATTTGCTTGCTATCAAATGAAATCAAGTTATATCCAGAGTTTTTTTTGTATATCAAAGAGGTAATATATCCTATAAACCACCCGCCGCAGCCTCCCGAAATAATCAATAGAAGCCCAAGATTGGAGTCGCCTATCCAAATAGGCATAATAATAGATCCTAATAAAATAGAAGCAACTATCAATAAAGTACTTTTATCGTCAATGTTTGATAGTTCCTGATAACACGAATCGCAAACTGAAACATCAAATGAAACCGTTGTAGTTCGCGTGGTATATGCAACAACATAATACCCTGTAACGCGTAGTTGAGAAGAGGTTATTGTCCATGAGTGATTGCCTTTCTTTTGAGCGCACCGACAACAAATTTTGGGTAATGAAATCGATGTAGTTGTAGTAGACATCTAATCTCCTTTCTTCAATTGAACACTTAATTTCAAATAACACATTGAAAAATAACCTATGATTCACGCCCAACGAAACTGTCAAAAAACTATATCTGAAACGAACAGATCGGGGAGGCTTATCCAAATTTCAAGATGCTACATACCACCTACCTGTCACTAGTCCGTTCTTCCTTAGAAACCACCTCGAAGTATCATAAAGCCAACCCATTATGGAAAATTTTACCAATATTATGGACGAGAGTGAACAATTTCCATTGTACTCGGTGGATCAGGCACATATTCGACAGTCTCAACGGCCTGTATTATTTGCGGGTTGGCGGATGTAGATAAAACTCCAAGAGCAGGATTTTACTTGGGCGTAGAAAATGCTTGAAAGTGGCGCAGAATCCACCCGTCAAGTGCATGCTGTGTAACCAGTTTTTTCTTTCAAGACTCGTTTTCTGCACACGACTTACTTGATTATCCCGTTTGTTAGCAAGGTTAGCACCTTCCGCGATAGATTAATCACGGGTTCACCAAGTTTGTCCAGATTTTCGGCTGCCTTGATTAAGCCTTCAATACTTACCGAATACCATTTTTGATTCGGATTTGGTTTGATGGCTTCGTCCGCCAGTTTACCAAAATCTTCTGCGACTTCGGTGGCTTGTTCGGCGGGGAGTTTTTGAAGCATGGCGTCCACGGCTTCATCCAGTTGTAGTAAATAATCTTTGAGCACAGGATCAATTTCGGCTGAGTTAATTTTGTTGTAATTGCCAGAGGCCAGGTTGCCAGAGAAATCCCGCCCAACAATGATTCCGCCATCACTGGCGTTGTAGTAATTGTTGATGACTACATTCTTCTCTCTGCGTTGGGACTCGCTTTCCACGCCATTCAACATCTCGCGGACGTTGATCTTGATGACTTTTCCATCCACCTTGCGGGGAAATTCTTTTACCCTTTCACGCTCGAATTCGATCAGTTCTTCGTAATCGAGAATCAGATTGGGGTATTGGGGATGTGGGACTTGCTGAGTCACTTCCAACTTAACAACGGACTTGTGAATCATTTCAAATGCACCACGAATAAGTGATAAAGTATCTCGTCGAGTATTGGAAGAGCCTTGTACTTTGATCGTCACGGTCTTATCTTCAAAGTCTGCTTTGACAAATGCCGTGTTACCATCTTTCTTCAAAATTGTACCAGAACGCCACGTTGACGGTTGATGTACAAAGTCTTTCATTTTAACGATAAAACGGGACATGATACTGGAAGGTAAAACGCCATAAGCGTATTTGAAAGTCAGTGCTCCACCCCATTCACCTGTATAAGGCTCGTCCTTAGGAAGTAAGTCTGGGACAAGGAACGTATCACCATCAATATCGTAGCAAAGTTCAAACTTCTTCATCATATCCACGACAAAGAGTCTTTTATCACGAGGGTATCCATTTTCTGCAAGAAGAATTTCATTCAACATAGAGACGGTGAGTGCGCCCTTATTTTGGAACAGGGCATGGGAGTTGAGAATTTTGTACACGCCATTGGTGACCCACTGCGGATTGAGAATGCCAAGCGCTTCGAGGCGAGGATCATCCTGAAAGTGCAGGACAACGCCGAGGTCGTGGAGAAAGCCAATCAACGTGCGTTGACTGGTCTCGTCGCTGATTTCGTTTTCGGCGCACAGGTCGAGGTATTTATCGTGGGTGATGAAATTAGACGCATGCCCCAAACCTTCGAGTTTGGCTTTGACAGTGAACCAGGTTTCAGGCAGTAAATCGCGGACGTGCGGCAGGTTGCTGATCTGCTCGGTAATGGCTGCTTTGAGTTCTTCGATGCCTACACCTGTGGCGGCGGAGGTTTCGAGAATACCAACGATGTTAGGATACTTCTTTTGTAAACCTGTTCGGTCAATGTCAAGCGGGTGTTGGTCAATTTTGTTGCCAACGATCAGGACAGGCGACTCACCACCAAAGGATTGGATAATTTTGAGCCAGTATTCGACACGGTTTTCTTCCTGTGTTAGGCGGGAATCGAGAACCAACAAATAGAGACTGCGCTTAGTGAGAAAGAATTGATGAGTAGCGTGCATGATTTCCTGCCCGCCGAAATCCCACAAGTTAATTTTTATTTGTGTTGGTTCGATATCACTTTTAGTCTTTTGATCGGCTATCCCCCACTTATGAATCGAGATACCTTCTGTTTTCGACTCGCCTTCAAAAAATTCATCCCAAATTAACATTCGTGCAATAGATGTTTTTCCAACACCACCCTGTCCAATCACAATAAGTTTGGCTTCACTAAGGGCAAAAAAGTTTCCTTGATGAGTCTTAAAATAATATTGGATAATTCCTTGAGGTTCATTAACTTTTGCGCTTATTTCTAGAGGAATTTGAATATTATTTAACCCTAAATCTAACTCAAGTAGACCATTTGCGTTTTTTAGCGACAGAGGTAGAGAAGTTAACTTGTTTTCACTTGCTTCCAAAAAGCGTAAAGACGATACATTTCCAATATCTGATGGAAGGTTTTCTAATTCATTCTGATCTAAACAAACATACTTTAGATTTGAAAGATACACTATTTGATTCGATAGTGTCGTAAGTTTGTTAGCTCTTAAATTTAATGTTTCTAGATTTTTCAGCATGTAAATTTCATTGGGAAGAAATGATAAAGAATTGTAACTAAGGTTTAGATTTCTTAGTTTTACTAAAGCCCCGATTTCTTTAGGCAATTCATCAATATTGTTGTAGCCATATAAGACATTCCCACCTAAATCTAATGATTGAAGATTCAACAAATAAGTAACAACGTGTGGAAAAATTTCAAATGAATTACCACTTAAATCCAACAAAAATAAATTTTTTAGTTGGGTAATTTGCTGAGGTAATGCTTCTAGTTTATTACCTGCCAGATAGAGAATTAAAAGATTCGATAGATTGCCAAATTCTTTTGGCAAGGCAAAGATTTTTCCATTTCCAAGCGGAGATCCTAGATTTAGCGAATGAAGATGAATTAAATTCCCTATCTCTGGTGGGATGGTCTCAATGTCGGTTTGTGCAATAGCCAATCTTCGTAAACTGGTTAATTTGCCTATTTTAGGATCAAGACGCCGTAATGGGTTTGCTGTTAGGATTAAGGAGTCTATATTTTTAAGGTTATATATGCAGTTTGGTATTTCTAATAATTTGTTGCTGTGAAGATTTAATACTTTCAAGTTTTCCAAATCCAATAAACTTGAAGTTATTTCCTGTAAATTATTATTGGATAAATTTAGCTCTTCTAATTCTTTTAATTCAAAGAGTTCGCTTGGGATTTCATCAATATCCAAACCGCTTAAATTTAAAACTTTAGCACGCTCTTGCTTTGCGTTATAGATTACTGATTGGATAGTTTTCATATGAGTTGAGTTTTGCTAAATAATTTAATGGCTTCGGTCAGCCGCTTCGAGTTTATTAGCAGGGTCGCGGATTTCCACTGAAAACGAACGCATAATATCATCCCATTGCTCCATTTTTGCCTTTGAAGAGTCAAATTCTTTGAAAAATGCTGCGGCAATTTCTCCCAAAAATGTTGGGCGCAACCTGGAAATAATTTATTCAATAGCATTAACTTCCGTTTGAGCAATAGTCACATTAATATAAATATTCGATGCTTTTTGGCGTAATTCAGGTGGTGTCAATCGAATAGTGTAAGTCATTTTGTTTTCCTGTTTTTTTGATGACTAGGCTCTATCCGCAGCAGAAAAACTAGTGGCAGATTTATCTAAGTCTTTTGCAAAATGCTCAATGAGAGGTTTGAAATGGTTAATCTGTTCATAGATTTTAGTGTAACGGTCACGTAAAGAGTTTGCGCGTCCCCCTTCAAATCTACCAATACCAAGTGATTGAATTTCAATATCAACTGCATTGAGAGCGTCTTGTATTTTTTTTGCATGTTCGCGCAAGTCGTTGGCTGCTTGACGCAAATCTGTAGGTCTTACAAAAATTTCTGCCATAATCTTCTCCTATGGTCTAATAATATGTCCTTGACATGCGTCTCAGTATTATTGATGGACGGGCTAATGGTTTGCGTTACCTGCACTGAGGTGGGGACGGCGAAGCCATCCGACCAGAAAAATGACAAGGTATAGAAAATGCCTGTGATGTGCGCAGAATCACTAGCGCCAGCACGCTTTATTAAGTACGGTTTAGCTGTTTTATTCTTAATTTGCAAAACTCATCATCTGATATTTGAACGTCAGTATATTCAAAATTATCATTAATCATCACTTTTGGCGCAATTGATAATATCCTATGCCTAAACCCAACAAATGTACAATTTGGTAAATAGATTTTACTAACAAAAGGCTTCTTTTCCCAATCACTTTTTATGTTCAACTCTCCAGAATATTAGTTATAAGCCAGGACTGATCACCCCAACTTGAAAACTGATTGCTGATTATTTCTTTCATACAATTAATGGTGTCAAGGGCTAGTTTTTTATCGTTGCTGTCGGTTTCAGGGCGAAAGTGGATAGCCTTGTTGCGCAGCTCAGGCTTCATTTCCACTGGCTGATCACAGATCACCACGTGTGCACTGTCGCTGGCGATGACTACTACGGTTCCTGTGTTGCCTGCGATCAAAGTTGCGCCATCTCCCTGCGCAATAGCGCCACTTCCTTCAAATTGTGCCTGGTACATGGCGCGTTTACTTTTCAGCCCATCGATGCTGGCATCTGCCAACTCGGTAGGCATGCTTCCAACCGCCTTCATCTTTTCCTATTGGCGAATACTCTCATCGAGCTTCTCAATCTCTACGCGGGGATCTGTCTCGATCATTTCTTTTTCTTCTGATCTTCATAAATAATATGAGATTCGCCGGTGTTGATCGTACCACCAGACATACCGCCTTCGATCAGGAGGCCGCCTTTGCCAACGGACTTGGCGCTCGTTCCCATGGCGAGGGCACCGTCTCCGATCACTTGCCCATTGTAATCACTTCCCGCTTTTTCGAGCAGGCTGGCGAGATCGCTGGCAAAGGAAGAGTCTTCTTCCAGTAGTTTCTTCAGTTGAATCCGGAATGCACCCTGTGCATCACCATTTTCGGGATTTTTGAGCAGGTCTGCCAGCGCTTCCTTCGCAGTTTCCTTTGTATCAAACTTCTTTTTGATTGATGTCCATATTTCTGCCACGGCGGTCTTACCCACCTCCTCCGAAGCTTTGGCGGCGATGATAGGTAGGAAGGGTTGCAATGCAGTCCAAGTGGTTGTGACCAGTGCGGGAATTTCGATCATGATATGCCTCCAAATTTTTTAATCGAGCCCGCTCTTGTGCCCGAAGGGGTAACGCGGGCAAATCCTTTTCTTTTTTCAGATTAATATATCTGTCTATCCCAGAGTTTTAAGAGACTCTAGAGATTCAGAGGAAACGGAATACAGGGTCGTCATGATGGGAGATGGGGAGACGACAACGCGAAACCCGAAGTACCCGTACCAGTTGACTGGGGCGTACCTGAGGCGGGAAGCACAACGTGCGCGATAGGATTCAAGATTGAAGGAACCACCGCGAAGTACGCGGAGAACTCCTTTATCCGCACCGAGGTTTTCGCGCTCCTGATCCTTCGGATTGTAAGGATATTTGTATTCGGGGTTTTGCCAATCCTTGCCCCAAAGGCTGCGTGTCCACTCCCAGACATTACCAGTCATATCATAAAGCCCGTGTTGCCGGGCAGGAAAACATCCCACTGTACTGGTGTTGCCAATCCCAGTGGATTCGGTATTCGCTTTTTCAGGGTCAAACTCGTTACCCCACGGGTATATCCTTCCATCTGTGCCGCGCGCCGCCTTCTCCCATTCCGCTTCGCTAGGCAGGGTCACTTGCAGTTTGCCCTCTGCCAATCCCTGCCAGAGCATGTCTTTCTCACCTGCCTGCTCTTTTTCCTTGGCAACTTTATGCAGTTCGCTATCCAGCCATTTAGTGTATTCCAGTGCGTCATACCAAGTTACCCAAACAATTGGGTGATTCGGGCTTCCTCTTAAAGCATCTTCATCGCTTGTTTTATATCTGCTTTTTTCTACAAATGAACGATATTGCGCCACTGTAACGGGATACTTCGCCATCCAGTATTCGGGCAGGTCCACTTCATGTTGGGGTTTTTCACGTTCTTGCGCTTGCTTATCCTTGTCATCACTGCCCATCAAGAACTTGCCCGCCGGAATTCGAACGAAGCCCAAAGTTTCATCCGCAGGTAAATGCCACAGTTCCGGGTTGAAGCGCAGGTCACCAAGGGCGGCGAGGGTGTTGCCTGCATCGGCACGTTCACGCGGGGCGAGTCTGGCTTTCCCCAGCAGTTCCTTCAGGCGGTAACGAATCCGCTTCAGCAAGTCCTTCCCCAAGGCGCGGTCCCGCACGCGGTTCACACCGACCTCTTGTAAGACATCACCCGCCAGCCACACTCGCCACCATGCCAGGTCGGTATCATAGTTTTCATCGGGACACAGCTCAGCAGCCAAGCCCAATGATTTCTCGATCTCACCACTCACATACACCAGTTTGCCGATCGCAAACAGAATGACCTCACGCCACAAGGCTTTTTGCTCGGTGAGCTGGGTGGCAATGGCGGCAAAGTCGGTTTGGCTGGCAAGGTGTGCGCCCGCCATGTACTCTTGAAAGGTGCGATGCGGAAATGTGAAGACACCCGGCTCGCGTTCGAGCAGGAGACCAGCGCGGCTCTTCATCAGGTTCACAATATCTTTTGCCCAGTTCAAGTCGCCATCGGGATTTTTATCGTCACACTTCAGGGCAGCCAGGGCATTGATGATGCGATGCTCGGGGATATCAGCGAGTTTGTTGCCATCGTCATTACCACCTACACTGGTGTGAGCTTCGTAGGCAAGTTTCCACAGAATGGCTTTCAAGTCCACATCAGTGCGCCCAGCTTCGAGCAGGTACTGACGCATACGCGGCGCATCTTCCTGCCCGCCCAGTTTGATCTGTTCCCAGCGCCAGAGCAATATCTCAATGGTCTCTTCATATAGGAGGGCACGGGCATCAGGCAGCTTGCCTTTGTGGGTATGCACCAGCGCCATTACGGTCAGAAGCAATGGGTTGGGAGAAAGTTCCTGTAAGTCTCGTCTACGGACCGCAGTTTGCATGCGCTGGGTTAGAGCCTTTTCATCTTCAGCTTTGATCGTTCCCAGTCGGGCAAGTTCTGCGTACCAGGCAGCGACAAAGTTATCAATCTGTTCTTCGTTGAATTCTGCGATCTCGTACGTTGGAAATTCATCCAAGCGCAGGTCGGACTTGCCCTTCTCTGGTTCTTGATAGGAAAGCACGCGGCAAGTGACGAGTGCGCGGCACTGGTTGTATTGCCCTGTAAAGGCGCGCACGGCATCTCGCACGAAGACGCGTTGAAAACGAGTGGGAACCTCATCCAACCCGTCGAATAGCAGGATGGCTTTGCCGGTTTCCAACGCTTCGAGGATCGGTTCGGCGGCTCGTTCCAGATTATTGGCTTTGAGGCGCGAGACGATGAAGTCCCATAAATGAGAGACGGTTGCTTTTTCGGGCAGGGCATCGGCATACTGGCGGGCAAAGTCACGCAGGGTGATGATGACAGGGATCAGATCACTTTCTTCTTTGCGCCAGCCTTTGAGGTGCTCGATCCAGCCCACTTCGGGTTCGAGCGCATTGGCAACCAGAGAAAATGCCAGAAAATTGACGAAGGTGCTCTTGCCACTACCAGGGTCACCGAGTAGAACCAGGTTTTGGTTTGCAATCAGCGCCCCAAGCACAGGCAAGGCAATCTCTTCCGCTTCACGGCGCGGATTGTTTTCATCCCATTCCACTGTAACCGCATCGACCTTCAATGTTGCCGGGTTTTGCGCTGCGCCAGACAGTAAATTTCCATTACGCAGGTTTTCCAGGTCATCTTCTCGTATGCGGCTTTTGGTGTTGAGGTCCACATAGATATTTGCCAAACCAATGGATTGCTGCGCATGCGAAGGATCCGCAGCGCCCACGTCCACGCCACGCAGGGGCAGGTTCGAGGTCGAGCGGCGAATCATGTGGCGGTAGATCTCAAGAGCACGAGTATTGTCCTTGATCTTTCCACCCATGTAGATATTGCCTTGGAAGCTACCTTCGATGAGGAGTCCACCCTTGCCTACGGCTTTAGCTCCATGTCCCAGAGCAATAGCGCCATCGCCATCTAGTTCTGCTTGATGAGTTGCGAGCTGATTTTTCAGCACAGAAATACTGGCGTCTGCTTGTTCCGCAGGCATCAATCCCTTCGCTTTCAACTCCTCCATACTTCGAATGGCGTCTTCCAGTTTTTTGATCTCTTCAGCAGAAGGCATGCGCACTCCTAATTTCCAAAATCGCTTCACTAGGGAAACGTTTCCCTTGTCCCCCACTTATACCCGAATTCTGCATGGCTGGGTACTGTTCCCCCGCTCCTTAAAATGCAACAGCCAGGATGAGGGGGGCATCCTGACTGTTGCAGGGCACATATTACCATTGACTTTTTAGAATTGCAAGAGTCCGACCGGTAATATCAATTTATTCTTCAATTTCAGG
>Ga0172373_10007623_pt1 | contig 13978 bp, 12 predicted proteins | sample Lak10m_2_FD_114546 | JGI IMG/M metagenome (GOLD analysis project Ga0172373, IMG submission 114546) | Freshwater microbial communities from Kabuno Bay, South-Kivu, Congo - kab_092012_10m | ecosystem: Environmental > Aquatic > Freshwater > Lake | place: Democratic Republic of the Congo... | reverse complement strand
ATTCAGACCAATTCTTGACACGGTATAATGTTTTTGGGCGTGGCTGTGTACTCTTTTGTTTAGGCATAAACCAAACTTACACAGTCACTCCCTTTTTGTCAACCTTTCATGCACCAACGCCATCTACCACTTATAAATAAAAAGTGACTTCATCGTGATGAAGTCACTTTTGTCTTTTTTACACTTGCGGTAGATTTCGCCGTATTACATTTAACATACCAAAGGCTTTGGTTGCGCCTTGTACCACGCAGGTCAATGGGTTATCGACCAAATAGGCTGGAATACCCAGTGATTTTGTCAGCAATTTATCGACGCCGCGCAGCAACGCGCCGCCGCCGCACAACGCAACACCGCGATCAATGATGTCGGAGACCAATTCGGGCGGAGTCTTTTCAAGTACCTTGCGGCCTGTCTCCACGATCTGCTTCAACGGCTCCTGAAGAGCTTCCACGATCTCGCCTGTAGTCAAAGTGACGGGGCGCGGCAGGCCAGTCACCTGATCCTGTCCCTGTACCTCCATGCTGTTCTCGATGTCCTGTGGAACAGCAGCGCCAATGCGGATCTTCAATTGCTCGGCAGTTGCCTGCCCGATGATGACGCCGTACTTTCGACGCACGTAATTGACAATAGCTTCGTCAAGGTCCATGCCGCCTGCGCGGAGTGTACCCGCCGCAACGATGCCGTACATGGCCATCACAGCAGCTTCGGTGCATCCACCGCCCAGACAGATGATCATATTCCCAGACGGAGAGTTGATCGGGAGGTCAATGCCAATGGCGGCTGCCAAAGGCTGCTGGATGAGGAACGCCTCGCGGCTGCCTGCCTCCATAACTGCCTCGTAAACAGCACGCCGCTCCACACTGGTCACTCCGTACGGGACGGAGATCATCACACGCGGGCGGAAAATGCGCATAGAACCGCTTACGCGCTGCAACAGGTATTGCAACAAAGTTTCTGTGATCTCGTAATCAGCGATCACACCGTTGCGCAGCGGACGCGCCACTTCAATATTATCGGGAACCTTGCCGTACATGTCACGTGCCTCAAGACCCGCCGCAACCATCTTTTGGTCGTCCACTTCAATGGCGACGATGGTGGGCTCTTCCAACAGCACTTGAGAGCTGTCAGCGAGACGAGTGAACATGGTACCCAGGTCTATGCCCAGGTCTTTTGAAAAAAGGGCCATGCGAGGTTAATTCTCCGAGGTGGGCATGCGCATACCACCCTTGCGATATCGGCGAACCGCGTCCAAACGTAAATTGGATTTGCGTAAAGCGGCCTCCATCGCCAGATACGCATCGGTATCAGCGGGAACGCCCTTGGCAAGCACTTCTTCGGCTCGCTGGCGGGCGGCATCTGCACGGGCTTCATCGATCTCTTCCACATTTTCCGCGGCATCTGCAAGAATGGTGACAATGTCAGGCTGCACTTCTGCAACGCCGCCAGCTACCGTGAATAATTCTTCCTTGCCGCTTTTACGGATCTTTACGATCCCGTACTTCAAAGTGGTGAGGACGGGCGCGTGTTTGGGAAGAATACCCATCTCACCCGCCGCACCAGGCAACACAACAATATCCACATCACCTGTGAATACAGTGCGGTCCTGGGAAACAATTTCACATCGAATGGTCATAGGGTTATCTCTTACAGAGTACGAATTATGTATCGCGTAATTCGTACTCTGTAACTTGTAATTATATTAAGCCTTCGCGAGTTTCTCAGCTCGTTCGCGGACGTCTTCGATGGTACCGGCCATCATGAAGGCCTGTTCGGGAAGGTCATCGCACTTGCCGTCAAGGATTTCACGGAAGCCGCGGACGGTGTCCTTCAGAGGCACGTACTTACCAGCGATGCCTGTGAAACGTTCCGCAACGTAGAATGGCTGCGAGAAGAAACGCTCGATCTTGCGGGCGCGGGACACGATGAGCTTGTCATCTTCAGAGAGCTCATCAATACCGAGAATGGCAATGATATCCTGCAAGTCCTTATAACGCTGGAGGATACGCTGAACTTCGCGAGCTGTTCGGTAGTGTTCCTCTCCAACGATGTTTGGATCAAGAATTCGGGAGGTTGAACCGAGCGGGTCCACAGCGGGGTAAATACCCTTTTCCACAATGGAGCGTTCAAGAGCGATGGTCGCGTCCAAGTGGGTAAATGTCGCCACAGGAGCGGGGTCGGAGTAGTCATCCGCAGGCACGTACACGGCCTGCATGGACGTGATCGAGCCGGTGCGGGTGGAGGTGATGCGTTCCTGAAGCTCGCCCATTTCAGTGGCAAGAGTAGGTTGATAACCCACGGCGGAGGGCATGCGTCCGAGCAAAGCAGACACTTCCGAACCAGACATGGAGAAACGGAAGATGTTGTCAATGAAGAGTAACACATCCCTGCCCTGATCGCGGAAATATTCAGCCATTGAAAGAGCGGTCAACGCAACGCGTAAGCGCACGCCGGAAGGTTCGTTCATCTGTCCGTACACCATGACGGTGTCTTTCATAACGCCGGATTCAAGCATTTCGCGGTACAAGCCTGTACCTTCACGGGTACGCTCGCCTACACCAGCGAACACGGAATTGCCTTCGTGCTCAGTTGCCACAGAGCGAATGAGCTCCATGATGATAACGGTCTTGCCCGTTCCTGCGCCACCGAAGATACCTGTCTTACCGCCTTTGGTGAACGGAGCGATCAGATCTACAACTTTCACGCCCGTTTCAAAGATCTCAACACGGGTGGATTGTTCAGAGAAGTCAGGAGCAGAGCGGTGAATGGGGTAACGTGAAACTGCATTGACTGTGCCTTTTTCATCGATCGCGTTGCCAAGCACATTAAAAATACGGCCAAGGGTGGCAGGCCCAACGGGAACCATGATCGGAGAACCGGTCGCCAAGGCGGGAACACCGCGCTGCAAACCATCGGTCGAGTCCATGGATACGGTGCGGACCCAGTTGCCGCCCAAGTGTTTCTGGACTTCAAGGACCAGCACACTTTGTCCAGCACGTTCTACTTCGATCGCCTCGAACAATTCTGGGATATCGCCCTCAGGGAATTCGACATCCACCACACCACCTAAGATTTGTACTACACGGCCAGTTGCGTTTGCCATGATTTTTCCTCCAGTTATTTCGCGGCCAGCGCTTCAGCGCCGCCCACAATGTCTAAGATATCGTTCGTAATGCCCTGCTGACGAACTTTGTTATAAGCCAATTGCAACGCACTGATGAGTTCTTTGGCGTTGTCGGTGGCATTGCGCATCGCGATCATGCGGGCGGCATGTTCGCTGGCTTGTGATTCGAGAATAGCCTGATACACCTGCAATGCCGTAAAGCGCGGGATGATCTCATCCAGAATTTCCTTCTGGTCTGGTTCATATTCATATGCCGCAGCAGGTCCGCTCGTGGATTTATTGTCATACTCTTCCACGCGACCTTCCCCGCCGAGTTCAAGCGGCAGGAGTTTTTTCACTGTGGCGATCTGACGTCCCATGTTGATAAAGTCCGTGTAGACGAGGTACACCTCATCCACATTGCCTTTCAGGAATTCATCCACTGCCATACGGCCGATCGCGGACACATCCATGAATGCGGGCGCGGCGGGAAGGTTGCTGAAGTCTGCGATCACCTGCTTACGGCGGCGCATCAGCAGGTCACGGCCTTTACGGCCAACTGCAATATATTTAACGGGAGCGGAATTCGGGTCAAAGCGTTGAGCCGTGAAACGGATCACATTGGAGTTATAGGCGCCTGCGAGACCACGGTCACCTGTGATGACAACCACCAATGTATTGTTCACGGAATTGCGTTTCGCAAGAAGCGGGTGCAGACTGTCACGGCCGGGTTGTTCGGCAACGTGTTTCAGAACCTGCCACGCCTTTGTCGCATACGAGCGAGTCGCCGTTACCGCATTTACTGCCTTGCGGACTTTGCTGGCGCTCACTGTTTCCAAAGCGCGCGTGACCTGCGAAATATTTTTTACGCTCTTTATTCGGAGCCGCATTTCACGAGCTGAAGCCATAAGAGTAGTCCTCTATTTCCTGGTCTGTCTTAGGCTTGCCAGCCCGCGCGGAAGCCGTCGAGGGCCTTCGTCAAAGCGGCGCGATTATCGTCTGTAATGGTTTTCTTGGTAAGAATATCCTTGCCAATTTCAGGATAGGAAGAGCTCATGTAGCGGATGAGGTCCGCCTGCCATTGAGCCATCTTATCCAGCGGTACGCTGTCAGCGTAACCGTTGGTGCCTGCGAAGATCACCATAACCTGATCTTCAAGTTCCATTGGCTGATACTGCGGCTGCTTGAGGATTTCCTGCATGCGCTGACCGCGGTTCAACTGCTGCTGAGTGGATTTATCCAAGTCGGATGCCATCAAAGCGAAAGCCGCCAATTCGCGATAGGCAGCCATGTCGAGGCGCAAACGACCTGCAACCTGCTTCATCGCCTTGGTCTGGGCGTCACCACCCACGCGGGACACGGAGATACCGACGTTCACAGCAGGGCGAATACCAGCGTTGAAAAGGTTGGACTCGAGGTAGATCTGACCATCTGTAATGGAGATAACGTTCGTGGGGATGTAAGCGGAAACATCACCGAGCAAGGTTTCAATGATCGGCAAGGCAGTGAGAGAACCACCTGTACCGGCAACTTTGATGATCTTGTGATCGTCAGCGTTGCTCATGTGCTTGCGAGCTTCTTCTGCTTCATCCTTGGAGACTGGACCAGTGTAGACCTTGCCGTCCACACCGTCTTTTTCGGAAGCCAACGCGTCCTTGAAATCCTTCTTTACGATGACATACTTGTTCGCGAGGCGGGCAGCGCGTTCGAGCAGGCGGGAGTGCAGGTAGAACACGTCACCAGGGTACGCTTCACGTCCAGGGGGACGGCGGAGAAGTAAGGAGACCTGACGATAAGCCCAAGCGTGCTTGGAAAGGTCATCATAGATCACCAAGGCATCGCGGCCTGTTTCCATGAATTCTTCGCCGATGGCACAAGCGGAGTAAGGAGCAATATATTGAAGAGCAGCAGATTCATCTGCAGCAGCCATGACGATGATGGTGTTATCCATCACTCCGGCTTTTTCAAGAATACCGACAGTACGAGCAACAGCAGCTTTCTTCTGGCCGATGGCTACATAAATACAAACCAGATCCTTGCCTTTTTGATTGATGATCGCATCGATCGCAATGGCTGTTTTGCCGGTCTGGCGGTCGCCGATGATCAACTGGCGCTGACCGCGTCCAACGGGGATCATAGAGTCGATGGACTTGATACCGGTCTGCACCGGGGTATCCACATCCTGGCGCTGCACCACACCGGGAGCAATGCGCTCGATCGGGCGAAAGCCTGTGGTAGCGATCGGGCCTTTGCCATCGATCGGCTCACCCAAAGCGTTGACCACGCGTCCGATCAAAGCATCCCCTACAGGTACGGAAGCGATGCGTCCGGTCCCGCGTACGGTCATACCTTCGATGATACCGTCGTAGGCACCCATCACGATCACGCCGACGCTGTCCTTTTCAAGGTTGAACGCTGTGCCCATTACGCCGTTCGAGAACTGCACAAGTTCCTGCGCGCGAACATTCGCAAGTCCATGTACACGGGCAATACCATCACCCGCTTCAACTACAACACCAATGTCCTTGATGTTGAAGTCAGGCTTAAAGCCTTCAATTTGTTTCTGCAGATCACCAGTGATCTGTTTGATCAGGTCTGACATTAGGTAGCCTCCGCCAAAATACGTATTATGTACAATAACCCGGATAAGGGGCTTATCCGGGTATAAGTTTATTTTTTGTCTGCACGCTCTTCAACATGCTTAGTGAGGATGTGTACAAACGAGCCAATGATACCTGAAAGGGGAATGATTGTCTAGTTACAATCAGCGAATACCTTAAGAAATCCCTCACACCCTTGTCATCTGTACATCTTATACTATACTACAACCCGTTATTAATAAATTACAGGAGAAAAAAACCCAGAGATGAACAGCCTCCAGGAAGAAAAACCTCCCCACCGCCACATGAAACGCTATTGGAAAATAGCCGTTCTGGCGAACATCAAAGATGAGACTCAGCCCAAACCCGAGGGAGTTCCCCCTGACGCTTTTGCTGATTACGATCATATTGAAACGATAGACTCGCTTCGCGCCGCGCTCGAAACGGATGGCCACTCAACCGTATTTATTCAGGCTGACAGAGACCTGCCCTACGCGCTCCGCGATGAAAAACCTGATATCTGCTTCAACATCGCCGAAGGCCTTGGGGGCGACGCACGCGAGGCACAGGTCCCTGCCTTGCTTGAAATGCTTGGAATTCCATATACTGGTTCACGCGTTCTAGCCAACGGAATCTCCCTCGATAAAACACTCACCAAACGCATCTGGCGGGATCGCCGCCTGCCTGTTGCGCCATTTCAAGAATTCAACGTCGGCGATGAACCCCTGCGCCCCGAATTAAAATTCCCGCTCTTCGTAAAGCCGGCACGCGAAGGCACCGGCATGGGCGTGGACATGAAAGCCATCTGTAACAACGAAAAAGAATTGCGCGAGCGCGCTGAATACATTATCAACGTATACCAGCAGCCCGCTCTGGTAGAGACGTTTCTGCCAGGCCGCGAATTCACCATTGGCATCCTTGGCCGCGCAGACGCAAAACTATTTTCCCGCCATCCTGAATGGTACGAGAAAGACGGCTTCCATCGCTTCCCCGTTCTCGAACTAGACAGTTCCCGCTCTGTCACACCGTGGGTGTACAGCAATGAAGCAAAATCAAAAGAGGTCGGTGCCGATGGCTCACCCGGCTATTTCTGCCCTGCGGACGTGGAACCTGAGCTTGAGAAAAAACTGAAGTACTTTGCACTTCGCGCTCATCAACTCTTAAACACCCTGGATGTTTCCCGCACGGATATTCGGCTAGATGAAGATGGCAACCCGCGCGTGATGGAAATCAACACCCTGCCCGGTATCACTCCCGGTTATAGCGACCTCTGCTTGCAAGCCGAAGCGGAGGGAATTCGTTATGAAGACCTCATCCTGGAAATTCTCTACTTAGGAGCAAGTCGCTGGGGGATGCTGGCACCGCGTGAATACGTGGCTGATATCCAAAAGAAACGATAAGCAAACAACATAAAAAGAAGGGAAGTTCCTCTGTGGAACTTCCCTTCTTTTTATGAACCAGTACTCCAAAACTTTAATCATCTCCCCCGCCGCCATCGCCTCCACCATCGCCGCCCTCATTTCCATCGTGGCAGGCAGTGCAAGTGGCGCTGCTAAACGAGGAGGGGTGGCAAGTACGGCAGGATGTATGCCCGTGATTGACACCATACCCACCTTCATCCGCAATGCCGGGGTGTGGACCAGTGTACGTTGCAGACCAGTTACTGGTGTTGTGACACACAGCGCAATTCGTACCAAAGGAACCGGCATGATAGGCAGGTTCCGCATGGCACGAAACACAGGCGGAGGAAATTCCAGAATATTGGCCGCCTACATGACAGCGCACGCAAGCCAAACTGACATGGTCACCCGTCAATGGAAATCTGCTCAAATTGTGATTAAAGGTAGCGCCCTTCCACGTGGATGTGCTATGACAGGAAGCGCAATTTGTTCCATACTGGCCGTTATGTTTATCTTTGGCTCGATGACAGGAATAACAATCCTGCGCGGTACCTTTATAAACTCCGTTGATATGACAACTTGTACAAGCTACATTGACATGTGAACCCGTCAACTTGAAGGCAGCCAAATTATGATCAAAGCTTGCACCTGCCCAAGTAGATGTAGTGTGGCAGGCAGAGCAATTTTTTCCATACTGGCCTTGATGCTTATCCTTGGCTTGATGACAGGAATAACAATCCTGCGCGGTGCCTTTATAAACTCCGTTGATATGACAGCTTGTACAAGCTACACTTACATGCGAGCCTGTTAATTTGAAGGCCGAGAGGTTATGGTCAAATGTTGTGTCTTTCCATGCGGAAGCGGTGTGGCATGTGGCGCAATTCGTTCCAAGCTGACCATTGTGTTTATCGTCTTTCGTATGGCAGGCGTTGCAGTCTTGCGGGGTGCCTTTATAGGCCCCATTCTGGTGACAGGACTCGCAAGCGACACTCACATGTGAACCTGTCAATTTGAAGGCCGCCAGATTGTGGTCAAATTTGGCGGGTTTCCAGGCATCGGTGGTATGACAAGATGCGCAATCCGTGCCAAAGCGGCCTTCATGCGGATCGTTCTTTTGGTGGCAGGATGCGCAGTCCTGCGGTGTGCCTTTATAGACATTGTTTTGGTGGCATGCCTCGCAAACCACATTGACATGCGCACCGTTCAACGGAAAAGCAAATAGGGAATGGTCAACCTTAATTTGATCCCAACCTTCTGGGGTATGGCAAGCCTCACAATTTTCGCCAAGCTGACCGCTATGTTGATCATCTTCTTGATGACAGGAGAAACAATTCTTCGGTGCGGATTGGAAATCCACAAGCGCACGGACAACGGAATGGCAGTCAGCGCAAGCTGCCTGGGCGTGCTGCCCGGTCAATTGGAACGGGAACAAGCCGTGGTCGAAGTCTGAACCGAGCGTTTCCAATCCATCGTGGCAATTCATGCAATCCAACCCGAATTGCAAGGCATGTGCTTGCGTGAAAACCGAATCCATTGAGTAATGGCAGTTGACACAAGTGGAAGTATCCATGGGAATAGTGTAAGTTCCCTCATGGCAATCAGAGCACGTAAAGGATTCAGTGTCCGCCTTATGTTGGTGGGAATTGAGTGAAAAATTCAGGTCGTCATGCGGGAAATCATCAAGCGCCATCTCAACCAGCGGAGCCTGTGCCCCGCGGTGTTCGTGATGGCAATTAAGGCAGCGCAAAGGTGTGGCTTGAGCCTGCACACTTAATAAGCCTGAGTTGGCATTCGTGGGAAATTGAAGCCCAACTGGAGAAGGCTGTTTTTGTAAGAACTTTCCATGCAAGCCGCTTTTCGTATCCAATTCTGCGAGAATATCCACATGGCAATCCATACAACGGTCGGCCATTGTTTCCATATCCCACGGCGCTGTGTGACAGGATTTGCATTCGCTGCCAATTTCATAATGTGATGCAACACCGCCCAATATTTCTTCGCCAGGCTCGGCATTCAATGCGCCCGCGCTAAACAAAGCCCCGCCTTTCAGAGTAACGGCAACGGCTATCAACAGCAATGTAAGTAGCGCAGAAAAGAGTCCAGAAATTGAAAGGCAGCCCAGGTTTTTCGACATGTACTGTTACCTCATCGCATATCCCAATGGGATATGAAGGTTTGGGCAGATTTCTCTGCCCAAACCTTTTTTCTAATCATCACCGCCTTCAAAATTTCCATCATGACAGGCTGTACAGGTTGCCTCGTTAAAGGATGTTGGGTGACACTGACGGCAGGTTGCACCGCCATGATTGATTCCGCTGCCGCCCTCATTAACCCGTGGTTCGGGATGGTTTCCGTTGAATGCAGCCGGCGTCCAGGCAGTTGTGCTATGGCAAAGGGCGCAATCCGTACCAAACTGACCGAGATGTTCGGCGGGCTCCGCATGGCAGGCTACACAGGCTGATTGCGTGCCGGTAAAAGTGTTATTGATATGGCAACTTTCGCAATTGACAGTGCTATGAGCTCCTGTTAACGGGAATTTGCTCAAGCTATGATCAAACGAAACACCCTCCCAATCTGTAGGCGTATGACATGCTTCGCATTGAGTTCCAAATTGCCCCTGATGTTCATCCTGCTGAAAATGACAGGAGTAGCAATCCTGCGGCGCGGATTGTAAATCTGCAGAGGTGCGGGCATCGAGGTGGCACCCTGTACACGTTGCTTCCACATGGCCGCCGACCAACTGGAACGTGAAGGAGTTGTGATTGAAGTCGGTCCCGTATCGGTCAACGCCATCGTGGCAGGCGAGGCAATCCGTGCCGAAAGAGAGGAGGTGTGCCTGGGTGAAGACAATGTCTATTTCGTTGTGGCAATTCTGGCAGGAGTCTGAAGCGAATGCGCTGATATCCTCTCCATGACAATCGGAACAAACAAACGCTTCCTTCTTCGCTGTCAGCTGGTGGCCAGCCAGGGAGTATCCCAACTCTGTGTGAGGAAATACATTGCTGCCCAAGTCAGTAAGGGAAGCCGTGGCACCGCGATGCTCAAAGTGGCAATCGCGGCAGGCAAGGCTGGGATCTTTTTGGGAGATTGCCCCATGCAGTTGGGCAACGTTCATCATCTGTTCGCTGATGTCGGTGTGACAGGCGAGACAGCGGTCTGCCATCGTATCACTTTGCCATGGTGCGGAGTGACAGGCTTTGCATTCGGGGATTTGCGCATGGGAAGTAACGCCGCCAAACGTTTCACCTACTTGAGCATTAAGATCGCCCGAACTGAACATATGCCCGCCGCTTGAAAGAGCAAAACCAACAAGGGCTATCACTGTGATCAAGGCAGCAATAAGCCCGGTGCTTGTCAAACATCCAAGGCGGTTATTTTTTTGCATTTCATCCTCCCTATTTCAAGAACGTGGCGTAGTACAACGCAGCGCCCATATGGATAAATGCAGAAATGAACAACGCGATGCCAATTGGAATGTGAACCGTGTGCCACAGAGACATGAGCTGCCGCGCGCGTTTAAGCGCCTCTTGCGAAAGCGTGCCTTCGATCTCCAACCCGTCCATGGTGCGGGGGATGCGGGTGTAAATGTAGCGGCCGATAAAACCGCTGAAGACGATAATGAATGTGAGCAGCGTGGTTGCGCCTGCCAGCCCATTGAATTTCCATGAAGTATGAAGAAGAACCATGTACGGCCCGACCAATCCCATGAAAATATGGAATTGCAACCAGGTGGACATTCTTCCCCATGATGCGCTTTTACTTCGCTTGCGCAAGCTGTAAAGCGTCTCGGTCAAGATCATCAAGATAAACCCAAGGATGCCGATAGTGTGCCCGAATAGGTCGCTCGCTGCGGGGATTGTCTTTGTCAAAAACACAACCACCCCGTACGCCCCAGTAATCAATACACAAGTTAAAAATGCGAACCAAAGTTCCTTACCACCACGAAGCATGATCGCCCTCCCGAGGCTTTATTTTTTTCAAGCTGTTTCCAGGTGTTTCGCCCAATAATCCACGATCACATCCGCGATCTTTGCATCGCTGGAGAGTAACTTATCGTGAATGGTTGTAATGTCTAATTTGTCTGCGATGATCGTCTGCAAAGGAGCAGACAGGGTCTGGTCTCCCATGACCACCGCGCCGATCAATGTCTTTTCGCCCACCAGCACGCGGACGTGGTTCATGTCAAAGCCGCCCTGCGCCACGATCGCATCCGGCAGTTGGCGCCAGGTCTCACTGTCGCCGCGCGCAATTCCAAGCACGTCTTCATCCTGTCCGTGCCCTACTGTGCCAATGATGGTAGTAGTCAACCCGGCCAGTCTGGTCACATTGAAGGGAGCGCTCTTGACATATGCGGTTCTTCGTCCTGCCATATTAAGCCCGGCAACGAATCCCTGCTCACGCGCAGGAGTCCATAGGCTATCCATCACGGAGTGGCCGGTGATCGGGTCATACACTTGGGCTACATCCCCAGCGGAATAAATATCAGGGTCGCTCGTCTGCAAATATTCGTTGACCAGGATTCCGCGCTCAAGCTGCAACCCTGCCTCCCGCGCAACTTCCACGCGCGGCTGAATCCCGATGGCGTACGCGACCATATCGCACTTGATGACACTTCCATCCTTTAGACGCACCCCATTCACCTTGCCCGATTTTCCAAGCACCTCGATCAGTTCAGAATGAAAATGCAGGGTGACACCTTCGATCTGCAAACGTCCTTCCACAATACGAGACTCGCGTTCATCAAGAACATTGCTCCAGTATCGATTTCCGCGCAGGAGATAATGAACATTGACTCCGCGCGAAAGCAGCCCTTCGGTTAATTCAAGAGCCGTAATCCCGCCGCCCACAACAACTGCCGTCTTGCCGCGCTTTGCGAAACCCATGATCTGGTGGGCATCGTCAAAATGATCAAGTTTCACCACACCTTTCAAATTTGCACCGGGCGCTTTCAAGGCGGCTGCATAGGCTCCGGTTGCAATAAGGAGCTTATCGTAGGAAAGAAGCGTCTTTCCATCCAGTACCAGTTTCTTCTCGGCGCGGTCGATCTTTGAAACGAGCGCTTTATGAAATTTAAAATTAAGTTTGGCGTGGTCTTCCCGCTTTTTCGGAAAGAGGGCTTTTTCGGGCAGCTCGCCTGTCAGGTAATAAGCAAGCCCGGGGCGGGAATAATACCCGTGCGGGTCGTCCCCCAACATGATGATCTCACCAGCCTTATCAACTGAACGGACCGCCTCCACACAGGCGTATCCCGCAACCCCAGTACCAATGAAGGCGTATCTCATTCCGTACCTGCCGTAAACAAGTCGGTACGCTCAAACCTCAATACCCCTCGCGGACACCGCGCAACGCACTCGCCACAGGTCAAACACTCATTGTGTTTCACCGCTTCCCCCCGCCAGGCATGAGCGCGCACATCGATCCCTATTGGACAGTTATAAGTACAAATACCGCACTGCACACAACGTGAAGAATCGGGCACAACATGGCCCGCAGAAAGCGCAGTATGCCGCGTGGCATCGCTTTTGAATATATTCAAGAATGACAAGGTCAGACCTCCTTACCTAAAGTCGCTTCTCCCCCGTAAAAGTTACGTTGATTATGTCCTGAAAAATCACAATAACAAAGTGACGAATGTCATGCAATCATATTCCCCAGTCTGATACTTTCATTTTGTACAGGTAATTATTTTTACTGGAAATCCCCCATTCCATTTAAATAAAAACAGGGTTGTCTCGCAACAGCCCTGTTCGTTTCGCAAAACCCCAGCCGTCAGGCTAGTCTTACGAGAGCGGAACTACATTGGCGGCCTGCAAACCCTTGGGGCCGTCTTCCACAGAAAACTCAACCTTCTGTTCAGCTTCCAACTTGCGATAGCCATCGCTCTGAATGGCGGTAAAGTGAACGAACACATCCTCACCACCATCGCGTCCAATAAAGCCGTAGCCCTTGGTCGCATTAAACCATTTGACGGTTCCAACAAAACGTTCTGACATCTTTCTTTTCTCCTGCTTAAAAAATTTATGCCCATCCACCTTCAGGCTTTCAAAGACAAATCGGGCAAGTTGAACGCAAGATTATCATGCCTAAAACCGCATGTCAAGATTTTGATTTCTTTTTCATAGATGCGTACCTCGAAACCAAATGAACCCACCAGGGCGACCATTTCACCCGAAATTTGGCCTCGCGAATCACATTCCGCATCTCATTCGGACCTGTGAACTGGTCCAGCAAAACGACAGATCTCCCAGCCTCAAATGCGGCGTGCGCATCCGAACCGACAGTGCCAGCCAAGTCATGTTTCTTTGCAAACTCCTGCGCCCGGCGGTTAAACCGCGGCAGCATACAGCGCGAGTTATAGACTTCGATCGCATCCACAAATGGAATGATCTCCAGCAGGTCATTTTCCCGCCAGCCGCCTGCACGCATCTCGTCAAATGGATGCGACACGCTGATAAACGCTCCCTGCGTCTTCAAGCGGTGGATCGTCTCCTGCGGCGAAAGAAATGCGGGAATCTCCTCTGTCACATAAGCCGCCAGGATCTCCCCTTTTGTTGTCATGATCTCTTCACCAACGATCACCAACTGCGGGTCGATCTTCTGCGCTTCTAAAGCGCCTGCTATCGAGTTGTGATCGGTAATGATAAGCCGATCCAAGCCTTTACGCCTCGCAGTCTTGATCAAGTCCGACGGACGGGTTAGGGAATCTTTTGAGGCATATGTGTGACAATGGAATTCAACGGAGAGCATTTTGAAAGTATCAGTAGATCACGAAAGTGGAAAACAAGGTTGAAGTTGAGTGACCTCAGTCGAGTCCCACAAGCGTTCAATCGCACGACTGAGCAGGAGCGCCAAGCGGCGCAAGGATAACCAAAAACGTT
>Ga0172373_10007622_pt1 | contig 13978 bp, 18 predicted proteins | sample Lak10m_2_FD_114546 | JGI IMG/M metagenome (GOLD analysis project Ga0172373, IMG submission 114546) | Freshwater microbial communities from Kabuno Bay, South-Kivu, Congo - kab_092012_10m | ecosystem: Environmental > Aquatic > Freshwater > Lake | place: Democratic Republic of the Congo... | reverse complement strand
CAGTCGACTGAACTAAAAAAGCGTCTGCACCAGCCTCAACAGCTATCTTGCCCAAATGCTCAGCACGTTGTGGGGTTGAAGATACTACAACAGGAACATTTTGCTGCTTTATTTCTGCAATTCGCTGTTTCACTAAATGATCTTGAACTGGATTTTTCTGATAAATATCTTGCATCAACTCTACATAGTGATCTCTATCAATTGAAGAAATTTTCTTAAGTACTTCATCAGGATTTTCGTATCGAGTTTGAACGCCTTCTAGATTAAGAACACCCACTCCGCCAAACTTACCAATAAGACCAGCTGTTTTAGGACTTACAACCGAGTCCATAGCTGAAGCAAAAATGGGGACATTCAGTTTTAAATCGCCAATTTGGATAGAAATATCCACTAAATCGTAGTCAATGGTTTGCGCTGAAGGAACCAAGGCAATTTCGTTTAATCCGTAGGCTTTTGAAAATTGCTTGATATGAGAGCTTGTCATGGATTCAATACTCCTTAAAGTGATGGCTTTGTGACAACAATAATTGTGTGAAGAAAAAAGCTTGAAAAAGCCTATCAGACGAGCGTAAATAGTGTCAACAAAGAGACCTTATCCTAGACAAAACCAAAGCCAATAGCTTAGTATTTGCTATCTTAACATGAGTAACATTAGCTGGACACCTAACCTAGAAGTTGGCGATTCTGAAATCGACCATCACCACCAAGAATTGTTTAAATTGGTGTCCATGATGGATAGTGCCATTGCTGAAAATTCTAATGATGCTTTAGAAAAAATCGTTCTCTTTTTAGAGCATTACGTTGTTGATCACTTTGATGCTGAAGAAGCGTTAATGCAGTCAACAAAATACCCCGACTATGAATTTCATAAAGGGGAGCATGCTATTTTTAAAGCCAGAATCCAAAACATTCGTACTGATTTTGAAAAAAAAGACACCCCCAAAGTGATGTACAACGTTCGCTTATTTGTAGACAAAATGATTGAACACATTCAAACGGTAGATGTTCGAATGGCTGGATTAGCCAAACATTAAGGGGGCATTGATGTCAAAAAACGCTCACAAAATTTTTGAAGAATACCTATCCAATCACGAAGGTCGTTACACGCTTCAAAAGAAAGCCATAGTTGAAGAAATTTTCAAAATAAAATCGCATTTTGAAATAGAAGATTTCATTAATAAAATGAGGGCCGAAAAACATCCTTTTTCTAGAGCTACAGTGTACAGAACTGTGAAACAACTTCTAGAAGCAGGTCTTTTACAAAAAATTGCCACTAAAGACGGAAAAGTATATTACGAATACATCCGATCCCAGAAACAGCACGATCATCTTATTTGCAACGTGTGTGGAAAAATATTCCAATTAATCGATCCCACCATTGACTCTGTACTTGAAACTTTGCTTTCAAAACTCGATTTTCACCCCGAATATAGATCTTTACACATTTATGGGCAATGCTCGAAGTGTCAAAAAAAGCACGCTAAATGAGATTTTCATCTCAGGCTAATAACTACGATACCTATTCACATATTCAAGCTGTCATCTTTGATGAGCTTTTAAAGCTTATTCAACACAGCCAACGCAATGCCTCTCGCATCTTAGATCTAGGCTGTGGAACAGGGGCTAACACCATAAAATTACAAAAACTTTTTCCCCACGCCACGTTAATGGCTATCGATAGTTCGAGCCCTATGATTAGCTATGCAAAAAAAAATCACCCCGGAAAAAATATTCATTACCAACAACACCAACTCCCTGACCTACCTTCAACAAATCCTTTCGATACCATTGTTTCAAATGCCTGCCTTCATTGGCTTAGCCCTAAAAATTTTCAAACACTTATAGCCAAAATTCAGGGCCTTTTAAACTCAAACGGCCAATTTTTTTTCAGTGTTTTTGGGCCAAAAACCTATCAAGAACTTCAGCAGCTATTGCCTCATCAACCCCTGGTTTCAGCTAAGTTTTTAAACGCTGACTCTCTTCAAATTATTCTAAAAAATCACTTCAAAAAAATAAGTCTTTTTGAACATACGCATTCTGTTGTTTATCCCTCTTTAAAAGTCTTGTTACACGCCATAAAATTTACTGGCACTAGCTCAGCAAATGCCGGGCTTTGGACCCCCAGAAAACTAAAAACTCTAGAAAAAAACTACCTTGCCGAATATGGCCAAATTAAAGCCAGTTTCGAATTCATTTTTGCCTCAGCATCATGATCCAACTAGATAACTACAAAACTGTTTTTATAGCAGGAACAGACACTCATTGTGGGAAAACCACAGTAACCGCACTCTGTGCTAACGTTTTACAACAAAAAAAAAAGCAAGTCGAAACCCAAAAATGGGTACAAACAGGATCAAAAGGTCTATCTGACGACTTAATCCGTCACGATCACTTTCTAAACCGTCCTTTAAGCTATACTCAAAAAACCCACACCATAAGAAACCCCTATTGTTTTGAAACACCCGTTTCGCCTCATTTTGCAGCAAAAATTGAACGCAAAACCATGTCAATAGGTTATATTCAAAAACAACTCAATACACTGCTAACTCACCACGAAATTATACTCATCGAGGGCAGTGGCGGATGTTTAGTACCCGTTTCTGAAACAGAAACGCTTTTAGATTGGGTAAAACGATTAAAACTTCCTGTGCTTTTAGTAACTGAAAACAAAGTAGGATGCCTCAACCATACCTTACTCACGGTAGCCACTCTAAAAGATCAGTCTATACACTGTTTAGGCATTATCCCTACTCAAATAAACCCAGAACTACCCGTTTCTTGGCTTAAAAACAACGTGATTACCTTACGCAAGTTTACAGGGTTGCCCGTTTGCGATACGCTTCCATTCGAGATCAACCCTCAACAAAGCTTATCGATTTTAGAAGATTTTTTACAATGAGCTCCCAAAACTCTCGCGATTTTCAAGTTGAAGGCATCGTGCTATCCACTAAAGCATTTTCAGAGCACGACAAATTGGTAGAATTATTTAGCCCAAGTTTGGGAAAAATAAAATTATTAGCCAAATCGGCCTACAAACCAAAATCCAAATTGGGAGCTTCTCTAGACACGTTGTGCTGGGTACACTGCGAAACGTACAGAGGCAAAAGTTTTCTTTTAGTAAAAGAATGTTCTGTAAAAGAAGCTTTTTTTGAACTTCGATCGTCATTCAATGCCATCAGCTTAAGCCTCTATTTTTGCCAAATTATTCGATTAAGCACCTCTTATGAACAATGTCACTCAGGTTTTTTTGATTTACTTGCCAAAAGCCTAAATTTACTTAAAAGCCATACCGAAACTTCTATTGTAAAAGATTTTTTTCATACCGAATTTTTAAAACTTGAAGGTCTCATCCACCCACAATCAAGTGGAGTAAACGATGCAGAATTTCAACACAAGTTTGAAAGCTACACAGGGCACAGCCTCCCGACACCCTTGATGTATTCCAAGAAAGGGTAAATATATGTTGCATTTTTCATTTTGTTTATTTATGATTAACATCACGTAAGTCACCTCTAAACAAATTGAGGATGATCCCAAAAGAAAGGAGTGTCATAATGAAATCATTTGCTAAACTTGCCGTTGTTATGATGATGGCTTCTCTAGTTGTTGTTGCAGGATGCGACAAAATGAAAGCTGGAGAACAAGCTCAACAACCTGCTCCTGCAGCTGAAGCATCAGCAGCAGCACCTGCAGCTGACCAACAAGCTCAACAAGCAGCACCTGCCGCTGAAGCATCAGCAGCAGCACCTGCTCAACAAGCAGCTCACTAATTAACTTTTTGTTAATAAAAAGAAAAGCCACTTAAGCAATTAGGTGGCTTTTTTTTGGTCTTAATGACATAATCAAACCATGGTAAACTCGTCTCAGTTTGTACAGCAGCTTCAAGATACTTTTGGTACTAATTTTATTTCGGCTTACCGTTACGGTGATGACCTTGAATCTATTTTACTTCTATTTAATCAACTCACTCCAGATCTATACGAAAAAATAAAAATTTTGTTCACAAAAAACAAAATTATCTACAGTCAATGCCACCTATTTACTCAAAAAGAATTTAAAGAGGCTCTCGATGTTTTTCCTCTGGAGTTCATATCTATCCAAGAAAGTCATCTTTTACTAGCGGGTAGCGACGTTTTACAAAATATATCCATTAACTTGAACCACTTAAGACATGAGTGTGAATTCTACCTACGATCCAATATGTTAAAGCTACGTGAAGCCGCATTACACCCCAAATTTAATCCTACTTTTATCATGAAACAATCTATAGGCTCCTACATAGGCATATTTCGAAGCCTCTTTAAACTCAAAGGACTTCCTGTACCCAAGGCGAAAAAAGATGTTATTTTACAACTAGCCAACTTGATCCCCTTTGAAACATCTGTGTTTATTTCAATTTTGGACGCTCTCCCTCAGCAAAAAATTGACTCCTTATTTCCGTCGTATTTAAAAGAATTAGATGAAATTATAGATCGCATAGATCATTTTTATGCTTAAAAAACTGTGGCTTCTTATTTTTATTACTTGTTTTGGAACAGGTTGTTTTGCAGCCTTTCCTGAAAGCCAAGGCTTTGTAACAGACCTTACCAACACTCTGACTCAAAATGAAATTTCTGAGCTAAGCTACGCCTCCCAGCAAGTTGAAAAAAAGACTGGCGTTCAAATTGTTACAGTAATCGTTAAAAACACCGACGGGACTACCGTAGAAGACTATGCCCAAACTTTGTTCGAAAAATGGGGAATTGGCCAAAAAGGTAAAGACGATGGACTGCTATTTTTAGTTGCCTTAGACGAAAAGAAAATGCGAATTGAAGTGGGGTATGGACTTGAGGGTATTTTAACCGACGGCCAAAGTGGCGATATATTGCGCCAATACGTAACCCCATTTTTTAAGCAAGACCAATACCAAGAAGGTATTGTTAATGGACATTTAGCCCTTATTCAACATATAGCGAAAGCCTACAATGTATCCATTCCTGCCAATGCTCACCCCCAACCTGTTAAAAAAAGAGGCACGTCATTTGGCGATACGCTGAGCTTGTTGATTTTTATTGCAATCTTATGGTTTATTTTTAGGGGTAGAAACGGTGGACTTTTACCATTGCTCTTTTTAGGAGGAAGCTTGAGTGGGGGTTCAAGAGGATCTTCATCGTTTGGAAGCTTTGGAGGACAAAGTTTTGGAGGATTTGGAGGCGGCTCATCCGGAGGCGGTGGAGCAAGTAGCAGCTGGTAAATTGTATAAACAAAAGGAGTCACACATGAACGCAAAATCAAAATTGTCTATTATTTTAGCTTGTATTGTAGGTGTTTTAATTGTTTTAGTGTTTTCATTTTTTTCTATCAGAAACAGCTTCGTGATTATGGATGAAACTATCGAATCCTCCTGGGCACAAGTAGAAAATCAAATGCAACGTCGCTACGATCTAATTCCTAACCTTGTAAACACTGTAAAAGGCTATGCCAAACATGAAAGCACCATCTTTACAGCCATTGCCGATGCTCGATCAAAATTATTGGGTGCAAAAACAGTTAACGAAAAAGTACAGGCTTCCAGAGGGCTTGAGTCAGCCATTGGCCGACTTTTAATGGTGGCTGAAAACTACCCCAACTTAAAAGCAGATCAACAATTTACACGATTAATGGATGAGCTTGCTGGTTCTGAAAACCGAATTTCAGTTGAACGCAAAAAATACAACGAACACGTAAAAGTGTACAATACCTCGTTAAGACGGTTCCCTCAATTAATTGTTGCCTCCGTGTTACATCTTGAAAAACGTCCTTATTTTCAAGTTGAAGAAGCCGCTAAAAAAGCGCCTTCTGTTCAATTTTAGAAACTACTAATGTCCACTCTGGGTTTTATTGGTTTTGGAAACATGATCCAAGCCATTTGGCAGGGTGGACTTCAATCGGGTGCATTTTCGGCTGAAAACACCAAAGTTTGCATCAGAAACCCCGACACCTACGCGGATCTTTTTAAAAAAAACAAATTACGGGCAGCAAACCTAAACGACACTATTCAATCAGATATTTTGGTGATTGGAATCAAACCTCAGCAATTTAACGATTTTGCAAAACAATGCACTCACCACAGTTTTTCACATACCCTTGTAGTATCTATTATGGCGGGTATTTCACTAAAACAATTAGAAACAGTTTTTGGCTCTGAAACAGCCTGTGTTCGAGTGATGCCAAATACCCCCATCGCTTTAGGCCACGGAGTATGTGGAATTAGTTTTAACAACAATGTATCTTATGCACAAAAGAAAACAGCTCTTACCCTATTTAGCCATAGCGCTTATTGCTACGAATGCCCTGAAGCCTATTTAGATGCCCTCACAGGTCTTTCTGGAAGTGGACCCGCATTCGTGTACGCTATTGCAGATGCTTTGGCAAAAGCAGCCAATCCTATTCCTTACCCTGATGCCCTAAAACTGATCGCCCACACCCTTCAAGGAGCTGCCGCAATGTTATTAAACAACCCCAATACCGAAGAACTCATCAACCAAGTTCGGTCCCCCAATGGCACTACACATGCTGGACTTCAACGCTTTGAACTGCTTCACATTGACCAAGCCCTTCAAAACATGTTACAAGCAGCTATCCAACGATCTAAAGAATTGAGCAACCCCTTATGATGGACCTATGGCTTTATAAAATTGTAGATACGATTTTTTTTGTTTTATATATGGCACTTTTTATACGTGTGATACTGTCTTGGTTACCCCACGATACCGATCATCCTATCGTGGACTACTTATACCGCTTCACTGATCCTATGTTAAAACCCTTTCAAGACATTTTACCCACCTGGAAGATGGGTATAGATCTATCCCCATTATTCGCATTTTTTGCTTTAAAACTACTTAAAACTTTAGTTTACATGCTGCTGTAATGTCTGCTTACGCCTACATTTTTCTAACCATAGTATCTTGGGGAATTTGGGGGTTTTTAGGAAAATTAGCCACTAAATTTAATCACCCATTGGCTGTATCAGCTATTTCATACTGCTTGTTTCCATTTGCTGCACTTAGTTTGTTTTTATTTTTAAAAACAAAAACCATAAGCCTAAACACTACGCCTCAGGCATTGATACTTGTAACCTTTACCAGTATTTTTGGCATTTTAGGAGGCATTTTTTATTATGTGTCTTTGTCTAAACTTCCGGCTTCTATTGCTGTTTCTTTAACCGCTTTATACCCCGCTGTAACTTTGATTTTAAGCCTATTTTTATTAAAAGAAACCCCTACCCCTATACAGTGGATTGGAATAGTATGCAGCTTAATTGGAACTTACTGCTTAACGTATCGATAAGATTTAAAAAAATATCATGTATTTAACCCCCCACAAAAATGGGTCTCTGCTTAGCCTATATATTCAACCCAATGCAAAAAAATCAGAAATGATAGGCCTTTTTCAATCAGCCCTTAAATGTAAAATTGCAGCCCCTGCCCTTGAAAACAAGGCTAACGAAACATTACTAGAATTTTTGGCTCTGTTTTTTAAACTACCCTATAATCACTTTTCTCTTTTAAAAGGACAACGTTCTAAGTACAAAACCGTACTTATTCAAGCACCTTTAAACCAAATTAAACCCATTTTAGAGTCATTTCTTGATTCTAAAAACAACTCATGACATCATATCCGTATGCCACAAATAGCTGCTACCGCCATTATTTACCCCAATGTTGAACTTGCCGACGATGTAATCGTAGAAGATTTTTGCATTATTGGAGCTCCTTTCAAAGGACAAAGCAACGAAAAAACCATTGTCGGCAACCATAGTGTTATTCGATCTCATACAGTTATTTATGCAGGAAACACCATAGGCTCCCATTTTCAAACCGGTAACAAAGCCAACATTCGCGAGCTTAATACTATCGGAAATCATGTAAGCATAGGCACTTTAAGTGTAGTCGAGCACCATGTAACCATCGAAGATTATGTCAGACTACACACCCAGGTTTTTGTACCCGAATTTTGTATATTAAAACAAGGGGCTTGGTTAGGCCCAAACGTAGTGCTCACCAATGCAAAATATCCCCAATCCCCCGATGCTAAAACGACTCTAGTAGGTTGCATTATTGAAAAAAATGCCAAAATCGGAGCCAATGCCACACTTTTACCTGGAATAACAGTAGGCGAAAACGCCTTAATAGGCTCAGGCAGTGTAGTAACAAAATCCGTAGACCCCAACAGCATCGTTGCTGGTAATCCTGCTAAATTTATTCGAAAAGTCTTTTACTAAATTCTTCCTAGTTTAAGTTCACCGATAAAAGTGAATAACAACTATGAGGGACAACAATGACCCAGATTTTTAGCCGAGCCTTTTTTATAAGCTCAGTGTTTTTAATTTGCAGCTCATGTTGGGCTCAAACCGTTTCCGTATACCCCGAAAAAGACTTTCAAAAAATTTTTAACACCTTAAAATCAACCCATTCACTAAATCAACCCAAGGGTGTTTATCAATTTTATAAATCTAAAGATTTTCAAACTCAATGGTCAAAAAACGGGCAACCCCTACCCCCTTTATTTGAACTTAAAAGTTTACTTCAAAACAGTTTTAAAGACGGTCTAAACAACTCAACTTACCACCTCACAACTATCGACACACTTTTAAATACCATTACACAATTAAATTCCCAAAAAAAACCTATTCCAAATCAAATCTGTATTCAGTTAGACCTGTTATTAACCGATAGCGCACTCGCTTTGGCCAACGAACTCTACTACGGTCGATACCCACCCGAAAATTCAAAGATTATTGTTAAATTTAAAAAACAAAAACTCGATATGGTTACTTTACTGAGCCAAGCCTTGAATCAGCATCAAGTAAGCACCCTTTTTCAATCATTAGCCCCACCCTATTCTGGGTATCAACATTTAAAACAAAAAAGAGCTGAACTAGTAGCTATCCAAGAAAAAGGAGGCTGGCCAACTCAATTTTCAAACTCATTAAAACAGGTCAAACTAGGGTATTCCCACCCACAATTACCCCTACTATTTACCCGACTTAGCCTTAGTGGAGATTTGTCTTTAACACTTCCCATACCCACTTCAGATGTTTATTCGATCCCTTTAATTGAAGGAGTAAAAAAATTTCAAATTCGCCACGGGCTTGAACCCAGCGGAGTGATTGACGACCCCACATTGTTCTGGCTTAAAAAATCGACTTCAGAGTATCTTCAAATTATTGATGTTAATTTAAACCGTTGGCGCTGGTTGCCTATTTCGTTAGGGGATAGATACATTTTAATTAATATTCCAGAGTTTAAATTGACTTTTAAAGACAAAAATTACCCCGAATTCAGTATGAAAGTAATTGTAGGTAGAGAATCACGAAAAACACCGTTATTTAATGCGTTAATGTCTAGCATTGTGCTAAACCCATACTGGAATGTTCCACGGTCAATTTTAGTAAAAGACATTATTCCGGATGTCAAAAAAAACCCCAATTACTTATCCAAGCTTAATTTTAAAGTGGTTAACATTAAAACCAATCGAATTTTTCAGGTAAACCCTGGTGCCATAACCAGCTATGCAAACGACAGTGTATTTCGACTTAGACAGGAGCCTGGCCCAAAAAATTCTTTAGGACAAATTAAATTTCAAATTGAAAATCCCTACAACGTGTATTTACACGACACCCCTAAAAAGCAATTGTTTCAAGAAAAATACCGAGCCCTAAGCTCTGGATGTATTAGACTTGAAAAGCCTATCGATTTGTTTCACAAAGTAGCAGAAAGTGAAACCGATATTACACCCTTACTCGAGACACATACCGAGCACGTGGTACGTCTTAAGAATCCTCTTCAGGTGTACATCATGTATTGGACCGCCGTTGTAAATAGCCCAACGGACAACATTCAGTTTTATAACGACCTCTATCGGATGGACGAACTGTAGTAGGTTAAGGTATCGTAATTGAAGTTTGGAACTAACACTATTTTATGGCTACAGTTAATAAAAAACATGAAAGCAATGCAAGTGGGAAATATTATGTAGATACCGACTGCATTGCCTGCGACACCTGTGTTGGGATAGCTCCAAAATTTTTTAAATTATCTCAAAATTGTGACTACGCCTATGTAGTTCAACAACCCAAAACATCTGCCGATCAAGAACTCTGCGAACTCGCCATTGTCAGTTGCCCAGTAACAGCCATAGGAAACGATGGAGGCCTTTAAATGACCGCTTTAACCCCAGAAAAAATATACGAAACCTTAAAAAATGTTGAAATTGGCGGCACCCGATGCAGCTATAGCCTTGAAACCTGTACCGATTTTTCACCTATTATGAATCGTATTTTAGAACTTAAAAAACAAAAAAATGCAGTTCTTTTAGCCCATTCGTATGTATCCCCAGAAATTATTATGATGGCCGATTTTGTGGGTGATTCGTATGAACTTAGCAAAAAAGCTCAAACAACTTCTGCTGATACCATCGTATTTACAGCCGTAAAGTTTATGGCCGAAACAGCTAAAATATTAAACCCAGGTAAAACGGTATTGGTACCCAGCACCTTTAATGGATGCTCTTTAGCAGACTCGATTACTGCTGCTGATGTAGCCCAACTTAGAGATCTATACCCAAACTACACCTTTGTGTGCTATATCAACACCACCGCCGCTGTAAAAGCCCTCTGTGATGTCTGTGTCACCTCGTCTAATGTGTATAAAATTATTGAGCGTATTCCAAACGACAACATTTATTTTTTACCCGACAAACTAATGGCCAAAAACGTAAAAAATGAACTTGAATCCAGAGGCATTCATAAAAACATTTTATGGTGGGACGGCACCTGTTATGTACACGAAACTTATGACCCCGACATGATTCATTTTTTAAGATTAAAACACCCTGATATAAAAGTTGTAAGCCACCCTGAATGTGACGAAGCTGTGTTATCGGTCTCTGATTTTGTAGGCAGCACCTCTCAAATGATCAACTATGTAAAAACATCCAACGCACCATCGTATTTTTTATTAACCGAATGCGGGCTTACCAGTCGTTTAAAAATGGAAGCCCCAAGCAAAAAATTTGTGGGTAGCTGCACCATGTGTAAATACATGAAAGCCAACAGCTTAGAGGATATTTTACGGGTATTAGAAGCCCCAACTCCAAGCGATGTAGTTCAACTAGACTCTAACACCTTAGCCAAAGCCTCAAAATGCATTGAGGCCATGTTTACATACGCCACCTAACGTCTTTGTATCAAACCAAGATATTTGTACTAGGTTTGACACTAAGTCTTGTCTTAGGGCTTAATTTGGCCTTTGCCGACTCTATTACCCAATACCAAGCCATTTCTAAATTTGGCTATTCAAAAACTACCCAAAAACATGGCCTAGCCATTCGTCATTTTTTCAAAAATAATCAGCCTTATTTTATGGTACTTTGGCCTCATTCTATAGACTTCCAGAGTATTCCTGAACAAAATTGGATTCCAAGTAATAAAAAAATATCTATACTTCCACTCAACTGGACCATAGACGGTTTAAAATACGGCCCCAGTCAGCAAGGTTACTATTTAACATTAGATTTATGCCCCTCAAAAAAACCTCTAGATAAGGCCCAATTAAACCGTTTAATAGACTATTTTCCAAACCCTGTGCCAGTAGGAGTTGCCATCACTTCAGATTGGATTAAACACCATAAAGAAGACTGGGAGTTTTTAAACCAGTTAAACACTCAAAAAAAAATAACTATTTCTTGGATCAACCATAGCCACACACATCCCTATGACTCTAAAAAACCCTTAAATCAAACCTTTTTACTAACCCCTAGTCTTAACGTGGAAGAACAGTGGTTGGCCCTTGAGAAAACCTTAATCGAAAACAACGTAACGCCTACCCTACTGTGCCGATTTCCTGGGCTTATCTCAAATGAGGCATTGTTAAAGCAAGTCAAAGCCCTTCACTTAGTACCTTTAAACGCTCAAGCGTGGATGGCAAAAGGAGAGGTTCCAACTGTAAACGGGATTATTCTTTTACATGCCAACGGCAATGAACCTGAGGGCTGGAAACGCTTTTGGCACTGGGTTGAGAAGCAAGGCACCAAAAACATTACTTTAAACAGCCTAGAGCTATCCCAGTAATCCGGCTGCCCTACAAAAGTTCATTTACAGCCTTGAGCTGAGTGAGACTGAATTTACTTCAGTCGAACGGGGAGCATCCTCGTGAGTGCTTAGCACGAGCATGGTGCGACAAATACAAACAGTCGCCTTAACGGCAATGACTGTAGCGAAAATAGTGCAGATTGACTTTTTAGGGTAGCCTAAGCTGTCTGTAGCTGTGATTCAGCGAATATAAAAGGATACGCCGCCATAAGTGCCTCTAATTCTGCTCTTAGAGTTTGTAAATCTTGTTTCATGGCATCCTGATATTTTTGACTTTCTCGAATCATTTTTGGAACAAGCTGCTTGTAGTATTCAATCCCTGTCACCAAATTGTGCTTATACTCAATAAAATAAGCAATTTGCTTAGGGGTTGGTTTTGGTAAAGCATCAGCTATTTCCATAGCCAAATGATCAATATAAAGCTTCACTTCGTTCACAAACATATTGGGACGCTTTAATTCGTTTAAAATATTAATGCGACCATAAATATGTCCCATCATTTCGGCTAAAGTAGCCACTTTTGAAAAATAAGCGATGTTGGGACCCGGACAAACCGCAGGCGCTAAAGCCCTTTTATTTTCTTTTTTAAATAACAACAAAGCACTAGCAGCTAAATCTTCACACAAACACGCTTTATCTATTACTTTTTGAAAGGCCTTTTTAAAGGCTTCTGCTGCCAATCCCATTGATTTTAATTGTTCAATTTTTTTACGCTGATATAAAACTGAAGCCGTACAAATAGGGGTTTCGGTAAACTCAGTGTTTGAAACCAAGTGCCCTTTTGGACAAGGACTTCCAGGATGACCTTCTTCTACACGCTTTAACTTTAATTGTTCACTTTCAGTACCTCGAACCGTGTTAAATCGAACGCCTAAAGGTGAAATTGAGCTAGTATAGGTATCTTCTGGGGTGGCTTTTATCAAAAGATCTAAAATACTTTGAGACACAATTGTAGCCTCAGGCACCAACAAAAATGGGGTGCCCCAACCTGTGCCATCAATAGGATATTCTTCCATTAAAAAAAGCTGTTCATTAAAAGTGCCTATACCCCCTTGAACAGTAAGGCGAGTATAAGGCATTGCATTAAAAACGGGTTTTCCACGTTGAGCCAAAGCCTCGTTACACGCCGGTAAAAGCTGGGCTAGAAGTTCGTCTTTCTTTTGCTTAAACTCTTCCATGATAGGGCCCAACAACTGCCCTTCCGAAGGAAACACATGTCCTCCACAGTTCAATCCTGATTCTACGCGATGCTCAGAAACCCAAATTCCTTTTTTAGCTAAAAATTTACCTTGGGTTAACGATGAACGAAAATCAGATACTTTTAAAATGATTTTTTTCTTAAAATGCCCATTTTCATCTGGGTAAAAATCAGAAAATTCTTCTAAATACGCATAAAGCCTACGGTTAAATCCAGCCGAAAAAACCACCCCCGAACTTAAAGTACTTTCGGCAAAACCACGCAAGGCAGTCAAAGCATCCGAAAAGGGCTCAGGTAACAACTCGCCATTGCGATCGTAGTTATTACGGTCTAATTTGGTCATAATATTAACATCCAAAGATCCCGCCCGAATACGTGTACGCAAAGGAGCTTGAAGCCGTACCTTTTCTTCTGGATCTTGGCAGGCCATCATAAGCTGATAATCTTGTTTCAAAGGAGATTCATTCGGCAACATTTCAAAATATTTTGTAATTTCAGTGCCTGGCTCAAAGGGTTCTTTTCGTAGTGCTTCAACCTGCTGTTTAACAATAGCATCCACCAAATTCAAATAAGCGGTAATGCGCCTTACACGGTAATTTTCTTCTCGCTTTTTAATAGGAACAAAGTCGATTTTAAACGATTCGCTGTACTGTTCACGCATAAAT
>Ga0172373_10007619_pt1 | contig 13988 bp, 8 predicted proteins | sample Lak10m_2_FD_114546 | JGI IMG/M metagenome (GOLD analysis project Ga0172373, IMG submission 114546) | Freshwater microbial communities from Kabuno Bay, South-Kivu, Congo - kab_092012_10m | ecosystem: Environmental > Aquatic > Freshwater > Lake | place: Democratic Republic of the Congo: South-Kivu... | reverse complement strand
CTGGTACTCTATCAGGCAACCAAAATCTTTGTGTAGGTAGTACAGACACATACTCCTCAACCGTCACGGGTGGCGAATGGAGTTCAAGTAACCCATCAGTTGCTACAGTCAATTCCACTGGTCTAGTGACCGGGGTATCTGCCGGAACCGCTACCATAACATACACAGTCACGGGTACCGGTGGATGTCCAGCTGCAACAGCTACTCGTACAGTGACTATAACCGATCCACCTTCAGCTGGCACTCTTTCTGGGACACAAGATGTGTGTGTGAATAATACAACTTTATTCTCATCGACATTGGCAGGTGGATATTGGACCTCTGCCAATACTTCTATTGCACAAGTAGAAAGACAAACAGGCTTAGTAATCGGGGTATCCGCAGGTACGACAACCATATCATATACAGTTATAGGGACTGGTGGCTGTCCGGTATCTGTTAGTACAAGAGGGGTAAATGTATCACCTTTGAATACATCCGGTACAATACAGAATCTTCCTTCAGAAGCTTGTGTCGGTCACTCTGTTACTCTTTCATCATCACAAGCAGGGGGCCAGTGGTCTTCCAGTGAACCATCAATAGTAACAATTGAACAATCAACCGGCCAGTTGCAAACACTATCGGAAGGTTCTTGTATTATTTCGTACTCTTTAAGTCAAAATAATGTATGTCCACCATCTGTTACAACAGGAACTATCAACGTCATTTCACTTCCATCACTAGGACTTTCTATTTCTACACAGCCCCCATTCGAAATTACTTCTTCCATCACAATGTGTGTCGGAAGAAATCACCAAATAAATGTCATCCCAACAAATGATACCGATACAAGATATCAACGTACTAATCAGGGCAGTTTCCAAATTATTTCTGGTGGAACAGGAATTATTAATCTATCGCCTGGTGGGTTCATCTTAGCTAGGAGTCAGGGTCAAGTTACAGTGAGATATACCATCCCAGGATCTAGATTTGGGTCAAGTTGTATCGATCTAGTTTTGGATTTAGAAGTAAATGTGGTCACAAATCTTCCACAAGTTACTATTTCTGGGTCCCAATCTATTTGTGTCAATTCTCCTACAATTAGGACATACACTTCAAGTTCCCCGGGGGATTGGTCAACTTCGGATCCCAATAACGCTAGTATACAAACCAACCACGTAAATACTGATACTGTAGATATACAATTCTCTCTCCCCAATCTAAACTCACAACAAACAATTAATTTATTCTGTGATAGGACTAACGAATGTGGTGGCACAAGGACTACCTACCCAATCCAAATAACTACCGGGAGACTTTTTCCAACTACTGCTGGTCCTATACCATCAGGTGGTAGTTACAGATGGACAACAAACAACGGTACTCTGATCCAAAATATTACCTCCCCTGGAAATTACACCCACACAGATACAAATTGTGACACCTATTCTTTGGTGATAACATTCTTACCAGCTTGTCAATGTTGGCAATTGGAGAATATATCACCAGAACAAATTGGATATTACAGAATTTATGACGAGTCCTGTTACAATATGAGACCCGGTTTCAATCCTAATACAATTCAAACCTACAACCCATTGAACTATCCTTATCAACCATGGATTACTACAGGACAGTCATTACTACCAGGTGAAATAATTAATTTCTGCGCTCCTACATTTTCTATATTACCAGGTAGTGAAAATATCATTATTTCAAATACAGACAAAATATCTCCATGTGTTAATCCGGTTTCGCCCTCAATTGGTATGGGTGGATCTAGTACAAATCTTGACCAGAGCTGTTTTGCGGCTGAATGTCAATGTAACTGCATTTCTATGACATATTCCGGTGCTATCATAGACCCACCAACTGCACTGTTGAGAACTCCATGTTTTGGTGGAGATTGTCCAGAATCAGTAAGGCAACATTTGAGTTTCACCAGTCAGGCTCAAATATTTGGATGGAACTTTGACCTGATCAGTCCATATATACTATCGAACATATCAAATTACCCAGGAGTACCTACCAGAGTGGATTCAGGGTACCTGAAGATATGTGGATCGCCGATTGGTAAGCCCTTTTATGAAAAAATGTATGATCCGGACCCAACATCTTCCAGAGGTGGTGGTCTATACTACAGGGGGAATACATATTCAATTGGACAATTACCGGAGGGTTTCACTTGGTCGGTGAGTGATCAACCTTGCTGTTCTCAGGGTTATATACCATCAAGAACATCAACATTTATATCTCCATATAGGAGATTATCTTGGGAGGGTAGATGGACAGGTAATAGTTGGGGATATCCATATTACCCAACAGAAACAACTTCACAAACTGTCACGCATTTCCAAAATAATAATTGTCCACCGCCTTCTCCTCCTACTCAGGAACCAGAGCCACCATCAGAATAAAATAAAAATAAAACTTAATATATTATGTCAACTACATCCACTACAACTATAAGTCCTTGGAATATAATAACGACTCTTGGGTCACCAACCGCTAGTTATAATTCTACTTTTTCGATCCCTGTTTTTTTTAGTTCTCGACAGACAACTCCTCTTTCAGCAATATCCATTGGTGTAGAATACAGCACATTTGATTTTGAATGTCTCGGAGTAAGTGGTATTCACCCACAAATTACAACAACATCATTCAGTGGGTGTGAGCCAATAACCAATACTCAAAGTATATCAAAAGTAAGGTTTGGATGGTTTGATAGTTCCACACAGAGTACAGTTGGTGTTTCATTAACTGCATCCTCTGAGTATTCACCAGTATATAAACTTTTTGATTTGAATTTTAGGGCTTATGGGTGGGGGGATTTTCCTTTCAACTTTGAACTTCCTCTATCTGAGTATGCATCAGCGGGGAATACACCGTCAGTCATTAGTAATGTTTCCTGGTCTGGTGTTACAATAAGTGTTTCATCTCCTTTCACTCAGTCTTTCACCACAACTACATCTACAACTACACAACAACCTTCTGACTACACTATCGAAATTGGTAACATATCAACATTTTTAGCAACATTTTCTATTCCAGTTTATATACACCCAAATAGTCCCATATCCCAATTCATAAAAATTGCCGAACTGGAAACCAACTATTTTTGGAGCAATCAAAACTTAGAATGCACATCAGTAGATATTATAGATGATCAGTTAAAATCTTGGACTTTTAGTTCGATAACAAAAGACGGAGTAGAAAGTTATTTACAGTCAATTGGGACATCTTCTGGATACTTTTCTGATGGTATTTCTTATACTTCTATAGGACATAGTTGGTTTACAAATAGGTCACTATTGGGACAGGTGGGTTCTACCACATCTTCCATCGAATTATTAGTATATACTTCCAGCACACACTTATATAACATCAATTTTTCTTATAAGAATGTGGGTTCATATACTTTTTCAGGGTGTGGGGTATCAAAAGTTGGTACCTTTCAAACTAACCTTCTGACAGGTGAAACTTTCTCTGTATATATCAATGAATTTCAGTCCTGCTCTCCTTCAATCAGGGCAGGTGTTTTCACTCAATCCCTAACTCCTTCCATTCTTTCTACACTAGACACCTACTATTTGGGAGGAGGAGGAGGAATTTCACCTAGAAGTACTATAATTACTGATGGCTCTGTCTTGAACACACTTCCTATTGTCTACTGTCAGGTTAATTACAATAAATTTAGAAGACTACTCAGAAGACATGATTTTAATTTCTACGGTTCTTGGACTCTATCGAGCCCAACATATTCTGGTTATTCTTTCTCTTTCGGACCGAAACCACCTGTTTCTTCATATTTGATAAATACATCTTCTATAAATACTATACCTGGTTCATCATCAAGTGTGTCGATTTTTACATTCTCAATTCCTGGAACATTTTCTTTCGGGGATATGATTACAATACACGCAGGTACAACACAGTCTAGTTATAACAGAAATTCCACTGATGCTTTGCAGATTGCTAAGTTTTTTGCCCAAATAGACACCCCAACACAAATAGAAAGAAAAGCGAGTGATATAAATTTAAACAATATAGTGAATTCTACCGATGCTTTGCAAGTTCAACGAAGATTTGTAAATATTATAAACACATTCCCGGGTGGTGAGTGGGTACTTCACCCTGGTACTTTTAGTTTATCTCAATTGTCAATTACACAAAGCTCAGGTTCTCAGTATTTATATTTACCGATAACGGTCTGTAATATGGGTCAATTGAGACCTTAAAATAAATAAAGTGATATGATCAAAAAGACACTTAATGTAACGGTTACTTATGAAAACTTCAGGGGATTAGTTGGTTCTAATCATTTTTACTTCTGGAGAAATTGGACACCCTCTGCAACTTATTCAGGGTTTAGTTATTCATTAGGTCAATTTCCAGAACCAGTAGAAGGTGATGAATTCGCCCAACCAATGATCATATCAACTGGATCTGTAAATAGCGAAAGTCCTAAGCTCTTTTCTAAGATAGCTACTTTTTCAACATTTTTTGAGATTGAGGAGGAACCTGATCCAAAATTTCCATTGATCATCACAATTCAGAGTGTATCTGGACAGATTCCATACAACTTACGTTCATCAGATGCCTTGAGTGTGCAAAAAAAATTAGCACAGATCATAACATTCAGACCATTACAAGAAAAAGCAGGGGACACTAACTGTTCTAGTTCTTCCACAAATGGGGACGCCCTTCAGATACAAAAAAGATCTATCAGAGAAATAGAAAGCTTCAACATGGGTGATTGGGTTTTATTACCAATAACATTCAGTCTTACTGATCTTTTAGAAGTCCCAAAAGATGTCTATCAATTAAATATAGAAATCTGTACAACTGGACATGTCCGGTGAAAAAATAGTTTATAAAATTTAATATATAAAAAAAAATATCCCGCTATGTCAACATCTACAACTACTGAAGCACCAACTTCAACAACAACTTCTACAACTACTGAATTACCAACCACAACTTCTACAACTACTGAAGAACTAACAACTTCAACCACAACTGAAGAAGATACAACATCTACAACTACTGAAGAGATAACCACAACCACAACTTCTACAACTACTGAGGAACCAACCACAACCACAACTTCTACAACTACTGAAGAACCAACCACATCTACAACTACCGAAGAGGAGACAACATCTACAACTACTGAAGGGGAAACAACATCTACAACTACTGAAGAGGAAACAACATCTACAACTACTGAAGAGGAAACAACATCTACAACTACTGAAGGGGAAACAACTTCTACAACTACTCTACAACCAACCACAACAACAACTTCTACAACTACTGAATTACCAACCACAACTTCTACAACTACTGAAGAGATAACCACAACCACAACTTCGACAACTACCGAAGAGGAGACAACATCTACAACTACTGAAGAGGAGACAACATCTACAACTACTGAAGCACCAACTACAACAACAACTTCTACAACTACTGAATTACCAACCACAACTTCTACAACTACTGAAGAGATAACCACAACCACAACTTCTACAACTACTGAAGAGGAGACAACATCTACAACTACTGAAGCACCAACTACTACCACAACAACTTCGACAACTACAATTGCACCAACAACATCTACAACTACTAGTACATCAACAACTTCGACAACTACAATACCCGATGTGGATATAATTTTGTATTTCGATTCGGAGGATGAGATTTTAGTCAGCGAATCTTACGAACTACCTGTAAAAATTTTATACCCAGGTGGTAACCCATTAACTGTGGGTGCCTTCTCCATCAAAGTAGTTTTTGATTCTACTATAAAATGCCTTGGTTTTACGGATGTATTTACACAAACAAACGTTACAACAAATTGTAGTACAGATAATGAAACAGGGGACAATATATTTATTTTTTCTGTTTATTCAATATCAGGGTACCAAATACCAGAGGGCGATATCATTTTTAAGATTATATTAGAGCCTTCCGAATTGGGTAATTTTGAAATATCCTTTGATCCTGAAAATGAATTGGCTGGAACAAATGACCTACCATATAGTATTTACCAAATACCCATAGATCTGAATGTTGTGTCCCAGCTGAGTACAACCACAACTTCTACTACTACTATTCCTGTAACCACTTCTACTACTACTACTATTCCTGTAACCACTTCTACTACTACCATAATATCAACTTCAACCACAACTCTTTCCCCATCAACTTCAACCACAACTCTTTCCCCACCAACACCCACCACAACAACCTCTACAACCACTACCCCTGTTGTACCAACTACAACCCAATCTGATGTAATACCAGAGGTATCAGGTGCAAATACAGGAAGTTCTTCTAAGTTCAGTTCTGTTGCAACATCCAGGGCTAGAGTGAGAGTTTCCACACCACAAAGGAGAAGATCCGGTAGGTTTAATAGATAGAATCTATGAACATAAACACAATCGGAATAGACATAAGTTTAAATTCAACTGCTACCACCCTATCAGACGGAGAAAAGACATATATCCTCAGTTTCAATAACAAAAAGGACAATAATAAATGGATAACCGAATTGGGTTCGGCTGGGGTAGATATTACACAAATTTACCGGAAAACTTCGGATGATTATTCAAAAAACGAAATTGTTAAACTCACCGATTTCATTAGAATATCCGATCAGATTGTTTCTAAAATTATTTCATATTTGAATCCTTCACTTGATACCTTTTGTGTTATAGAGGGATATTCTTTCTCTAGAAACACTTCATCAATTCTGGACATAGTTTCTCTTTCAACACTTATAAAAACCTCCCTCCTATCAAAAATCAACAACATCACAATAGAAATATTATCACCATTAACACTCAAATTAGAAGCATGTAAAATGGTTTATCCACCAACTGTAATAGGCTCAAGAAAAAAGAAATTAAAATGGGTAAATCCACAAGGTATAAGTGGCGGTAGTTTCAAAAAACAACATATGTTTCAGGCCTTTTTGGATTTGAAACCCGATAACAATTTATATAAAACCCTCTATCATTACAATGATTTAGTAAATAGAGAAAAAATACCAAATCCAATAGAAGATATAATAGATTCTTTTTTTGCTCACTCGGTTGCTCTTCATAGAACTGACAAAAGTGAAATGGCACAAAAATTGTAGTTTTAGAAAAAAATATATAATTAAAATGTTCGACCCACTAAAACAAATCATCCAACAGATGCAAGAAGGTAAAAAAATATCCACGACAGAGGAATTCGACAGAATAATTACTTCTTTCGGTATGTCTTGCAAAAGATCTACAACATATCTTGAGCAAAAAAGTTTTGTTCAAGAGATCTGGACAAGTGTTACATTTCCATTTTTTTTAGTATCTAGAGTTTATGACCCACAGTCTCCTATATTTGATTCTCTATCACCTAAAGAAAAAAAAGAACTTCTCTCTAAAATGTTAGAACAAGAGGTTTCCGTTGAAAATTATGAAATGGCAGCGGTATTTAGGGATAAAATAAATTCAATTTGAAAAACAATCAGGTAATTGTCCAAAGTAATGGATAGGTAGCATCCGCCATCCGGTTTCCAGCATCATATTTCCTTAAGTCTGTCATTTCTTTTTTTGTTGTATTTCCTATTTCTTCGTAGGAATCTTTTTGAGGTTTTGTTTTGATAAATTCATTCAGTCCTTTCCAAACAACTTCTGGGTTAAAATTTAAATACATCTCCTGGGTTTCTCTAGGATCTTCCGATGAACCCTCTTTTCTTGGAGGTTTAATCCTTCCCTTAACTCTGTTTGGTTCAATATCAGTTATTTTTACGATGTACTGACTATCAGGAACACCATATGACAATCTAATAACTGGTGAATATAATTCTTTCCCTTGGTCATTTTTCCCTGTTTGGTATTGGAATCTTCCATCCTTAAATATTCTGAAATTTGATTCAGGTGCAGATGATGTGGGTTTTATGATCTTTGCTCTTAAGAGTTCTATAGCTGCTTGTTTTTCATTTTTATCTGGTTGCGACACATCTTGTTTTTTAGATTCTACTGGTGAATCGGTAAATATTTTTTTAATAGAATCGATAGCTGCTTGTTTTTCAGCCTTTTTCCATTGATCAGTCTCTTTTTTAGCAAAATAGAAATCTCCCCCATCTTTTTTATATTTGTAAGGATCATCTTTTCCGCCCTCTTTTATTTGTGGCTCTGTATTTTCATTAATTTTCTGGACAAATCTTGTAAATCTTAGTAAATTTTTCATGGTTGTTTTTTTTTTCTTTATCTATATATAAAAACTATTTTCCCATTTCGGGAAGGATGATAATATTCATATATATTTTTAAAAAGAATATATATTTTGAAAAACCAAAAACCAGGATCAGAACCAAACAAACCACAAAAAAAGGGTCAATTAACAAGGGAGCTCTTCCAAAATTCGAATAATGTGGAACTATCACCCAAACAATTACAGTTATTTAAATCAATAAGGAATAACATTCTAACCGTGGTTCATGGGCCAGCGGGCACTTCTAAAACTTATTCAACTTGTTTTACTGCACTATCTCTTCTTGCAGATAAAAAAATAGAACAAATTGTTATCACAAAACCCACCGTTGAAAGTGGTCACCCGTTGGGTCTTCTTCCTGGGGACGTTAAAGATAAAATTGACCCATATGTCAAATCCTACTATTCAAACTTTTGTAAGATATTAGGTACCCATATAATAGATGGTCTTTTTTCAAGTGAAGAGATTATATTTGAACCTTTAGCTTACATGAGGGGGACTACATTTGATAATTGCATAATGTTACTTGATGAGTGCCAGAACTCTAACCTAGCAACTTTAATGCTCTGGGCTACACGCCTTGGGAAAGATTCAAAAGCTGTGATGATGGGTGACACCTCTCAATACGATGTTAAAAAAAGAGACTCTGGTTATTTGGATTTTATCGAAATGACAAGTGGTATGCAAGATCTTACGGAATTCAAATTTTCAAACCAGGATATCGTCAGAAATAAATTCCTTATAGAACTTACAGATCGTTACGACAAATATAGATTCTCAAAAGATACTTAAAAAACCACTTATAAAGTGTATATTGGGATTTTAATATATAAAAGAAAAAAAATAAAGTGTCTAAGGATGAGCTCATTTACGAAATAATTTTTTCAAAGCAAACTGACTTTGAAATAAAAGTATCTGAATGGATAGAAGATATCTATAAGTATGATAGGTTTATATCAGAGATCAAAGAGATTATGAAAAAGTCAAAAGTATCTATTGTTAAAGAAAAAATAGATCTTGATGATGAACTAGTTCTTTGGACCTTTAAGGTTAAAAGAAAGTAAAATGTGGATATATGATTTCGATAGTCTGTCTTGGTCTTTAAAAAAAGACGAGCTACCATCCGATAACTTTCTAGCTTTACGCCAGGATTTAAGACGGACACGATTGTATGCAAAGTGTTTCTCAGGTGCCATTTGGACTAATTCATCCGATCTAGAAGATATATTTTCTCCTGTGGGTGTCACCGGACCCGCTCTATCCTGGGGATATTCATCACAAAGCGGGGATTACTTTTCTGGTTCATCGGGTGGGATACTAGATATTCCTCAAAATGAAGATTTTTATTTTAGATGGTCGAAAGAATTTGGTCTTGGTAAAAGATCATGGTTTTCTCCCGGATCGTGTTTGAAGTCTTCAACATCTACTTTTGAGGTGGATTTCGCAACCAATAAATCATTAGAAGATATTAGTTCCCCATTTAATTCCCTATCAATTGACTCTGTAATTGTTCAGGAAGGTTCCACTATTTTAATAAAAGATCAAAAAACATTTGTCACATTTTCTGCCACACAATCTATTAATATTGATGAGGATTTTTATTACATATCAAAAGATTATGGTCAGGTAGTTGAATATTTCTACTATAATTCCCAAAATGGCATTTACAGATATCAACAAGGCAATTTGGTGAATATTACACCATCGGACTATGGGAGTTTCAGTGGGATGAAGATTTATTGCTCTGGTGGAACATCTAATAAAGATAAATTATTCTCACCAAAAAGAAAAAAAGATGGAACCTTCCCACAAAAAGATGAAAATATTCAATTCATTGAAAGTGGTTCGTTCATGTTGAAACACAAATTCGAATATAACAATCTTTTTGAAGTCCCTTACAATGATATACTATGGGAAGAGCAATACCTGATTGGTACATATTCAAAACCCGAGAGTGTATTGATATGTGGCGATAGAGGAACTATACTTCTTAGTATATCAGGTACCTCCTCCATATTGAGAACGAAAATATCTTCATCCCTTAAAGAGATATCATTTACAAATACACATTGGTGGGTTTGTGGTGGTGACCAGACACTACTTAAAATAAATAAAATAACACTAGAAATTGAGTATATAGATATACCAACACCTTATAACTTCAATAGTATTTCTTTTTGGGGGAATTTATATGGATGTGTTGTTTCATCTTCCGGTGGTATATGGATAACCGAAGATGGTGGTCTTAATTGGACTGGTATTGAACTTGAGGGAATTTTTAGATTAATAGATCTTAAAAAAGTAATATCTGACAATTTATATAGTTTTTATATAATTGGAGACCGGGGTTCTTTTTTTCATCTACAAAAAATAGATAATGAATGGATAGTATCAATTAAAGAACTCCTAAGAATTGATTCCCAAAATGAGAGGGAAATAGTTAGAGATAATTTAAACTTCTTCGTACTACACAAAACTTCTAATTGGGTTTTAGAAGGTAAAAGGACTAGAGAAAAAGAATTTTTTGTAGTAACATCAGATAGGGATGATTTATTTATTGTTGATAAAAATAACTTTTCGAATTTCCCCAATTTAGTTTTGAATGTTGATTTTTTGAACTTAATGCCAAAAACACTAACTTTTGTTGGTGACGATCTTGTTATTTCGGGTTCCAATTTGATTAGTTTTGGTATAACTGCGCTGGGATTGGCCACTCAATCGTCAAATATAATTAGACAAGGATCCTGGCAAGTCTTCTCGGATAAATCGTACGAAAGAGTAAATTCATTCCAAAATAGTCTATGGATAACCGGGCAAAACTCCCAGGCTAAAAATTACACATACCCCGGATTTACTATATCTTTTGATTATACTAAATCTTTTACCGATACATTGACTCCTAAATTCCTGTTTCTAAATTATGACCTTGCGACAAAAGTCAATTTCCATGATTATAGTGGGACATATAGGTTACCAACACCTTATACCTTTTCTTCATTTTTCACTCAGGGTGATTTTTTTGAGATCTCATCACCACCGGGTCAAAGAACCTGGGTTGATTACTACAAAAAAAGCACTCTTTCATTTGAGTATTATTCATATTTTTCTCAATCAAATGTTATTGAATTCTCCACCAAGTTTCATTTTTCTCTTTCACCAAACTCCTTTTTTGTCTTACCCGAGACACTCACTCAGTCCTATTTATATCAGACGTTAGACCCATCTAGTTCATCCCCGGTAGTTAGAAAACTCCTTCCCTCCACAAGAATAGAAGGTTCTTCAATCTGGAGGGGGGATCCTTCCCTGGTAGATCTTAATGTTTCAACACCTTACAACACATGGATAACAGAAAACTTTATATTATTCAAGTTAAACAATTACTTATTTGACGGTTCTGTGTTTTTACCAGGACAGGTGATGTATCTAAGTAATTCGTATTTTTCAGCGAATCTTCCTATCAATAAAGTTGTAAGGGGATTGAATAACAACCAGACTCCTGTTTTTATTTGGTTGATTCATAATTTCCCAGAAGATGTCTTAGATAGTTTTAGAAATGAAGGATTTTATGTGGAAAATTTGAATGTTTTTTCATCTGAAAATATCCTTGTATCTAATTTTGAAAAACATCCCTTGAGAACTGGATACAAATTGGGATACACTCAGAGTGTCTTTAAATTAGAAAGTATCTATAATAACAAGACAAGTTATTATAACCTCTCTGTTGATGTTCATCACCCATCTAGTACGGGAAGTCTATTGTATCCTGATACCTTTTTTAACTTTGGTTATACTCCAAACTATTCACTAGAAGGTTTTTTATCTAGAATAAATCCCGACATATTCACCTCTAGTAAAATTTTCCCGTCTCTTGTAAAACTAGATGATGTCCCCGCTCTTGATTTTGATTTAAATAACCCCGAAATAATAGAGGCAACTTATTCAAAAGTCCTGGTGGATGATATTAATTTATCTAATAAAATTGTCTTTCCTTTGGCCCTATCTAACCTTTATAATTCTTTGAAAGAGAATATATTCTATGATGTAGTTATAAAAACAGATAATTTAGGAGATTTTAGAACCAATAAATGTCTATTAACAAAAAAATACACCAGAGTAAATTTAAATTGGTTGGTAATTGAATTCAATAAACCAATAAACCAAGAAATAATTATTCTTTCAGGTACTACTGATATCACATCAGTTTCCATCTTGTCGCGTAACACTCTTGAAGAAATATCCGGAGATCTGAGGGAACTGGATAATATTAATAAAAATTCAAACACAAAAACAATTGACTATCCTGATAAATTTGATATCCTGGAGAACGAGATCACTTCTAAATTCCCAACACATAATTATTTTATGTCCCTTCTATCGGATGTGGATGTAAGGAATAATGTAACATCTGTGATTTGGGAGGATGAAAATTCTAAACTTTCTAATTTGATTTTAGACCCCCAAGGGGATCCTCTTTTGAAAATTCAACCAGTGGATCTATCCCTGGTTGGTAGTGATAAAAAACAAAAGAATTTAATAAAAATTTCACCATCTAATATAAAAATAGAAAATGGTAGATATTCATTAATTGATGTAGATTATTCTAAGGCGAGATTCAAATTCACCGATGGACTAACTCTGGAGGGACTTTTTGAAAGGTACCCATGGATAGTTGAGTCCGAGGTAGAAGATTCCCTGGTGGGTGAAGATTCGTCCGGTCTTATTTTCTACAGAGGACTTTGGGTATGTGGAAGATGGTTCGAGGGTACATGGGTCTCTGGAGAATGGATAGAAGGTGATTGGTATTCAGGAACTTGGAAAAGTAATAATATATCTTTAAATGATGGGAGATGGACAACAGACCCACTACCTGATAATACACTATCCATTTGGCACAGAGGAAGGTGGTTTGATGGTACATGGGGAGGGGGTACTTGGAGGACAGGTAGAAAATACCAAGGAGTATGGAAGGGTGGAAATTGGAACTCTGGAATATGGAACGATGGGATTTGGGAAGATGGTAGGTTCCAAGGTGGTGTTTGGGTCGATGGTGAGTGGATAAAAGGTTCATTTAATGGTGATATTTCCCCATCTTACTGGTTAGATGGTGAGTTCAAAGGAGGGGATTTTGAAAATGGAAGGTGGTTTAATGGGGAATTTTCCGGAAATTCTTTCGGATCCAGATCTACAAACTACAGAAAATCCATCTGGGAGAGCGGAAATTGGTTATCGGGTAATTTTTATTCATCAAGAAATTTCTCATCTGTTACTGGAGAAGAGATCTCACTGAACCACAAACTATCGCAATTCAAATCAGGTAATTGGCAGGGAGGGGACTTCTGGGGAGGAACTTGTTTTAATATAAATTTTAGGCAAGGTGTATTCAGAGGAGGCATAATAGATGATATAGAAGTTATTGGTATAAGACTGTCATCACAGGATAGAACAGAGATACTTTTGAATGGAACATTTAGATTTAGTTATCCATATGATATATGGTTGATGGCAATGTGGGGGTCTCCACTTTCTGTATTTGGCACAATAGAAAGACCAAAAATTTACAAGATACTATTTAGCGAAACCTCCCTAGATAATACCACCATAATTACATTATCGGGACAACCACCCGCTACATCTCCCTGGAAGGAGACTACGGATCTTAGGGTTGTGTCAAAATTTGAAGGTTCTAGATTTCTATCTGGTCTTTGGTATAATGGGATTTTCGAGGGGGGTAATTTTGAAGG
>Ga0172373_10007618_pt1 | contig 13988 bp, 11 predicted proteins | sample Lak10m_2_FD_114546 | JGI IMG/M metagenome (GOLD analysis project Ga0172373, IMG submission 114546) | Freshwater microbial communities from Kabuno Bay, South-Kivu, Congo - kab_092012_10m | ecosystem: Environmental > Aquatic > Freshwater > Lake | place: Democratic Republic of the Congo... | reverse complement strand
TTTTAATCTCTATGGGTAAATTCCCCGAAGCTGTGCTTCGTGAATGAATCGATTTTCTTTGAATTAATACCTCGTAGCTCTGCTGCGAGGATTCTTTATTACATACGGCCCCCGAATGCATCCTAATGATGGGCGTGTGGTTTCTAATTTTATTGTACAAGCTTTACTCAACAGACCAATAACGATTTTTGGCGAGGGTAACCAAACTCGATCATTTTGCTATGTTGACGACCTGATTGATGTCATCATTATGTTTATGCAGGCTCCTGATTCATTGACCGGTCCATTAAACCTTGGTAATGCGAGTGAATTTACCATTAGCGAACTTGCTGAGATGGTCATTGATCTGACAGGCTCTTCATCGAAGCTGATTTTTATGACCTTGCCGCAAGATGATCCAAGGCAGAGACAACCGGATTTGACAAATACAACGTCATCACTTGGATGGAAACCAAAAACAGTACTGAAAGAGGGGCTGCTGAAAACAATACCTTATTTTGACTTGCTTCTGAAGAAGGGAATAGAGATCTAAACTTACGGAAAATAAGATACGATTAATGCATGAAGCCTTTTTTTTCAATTGTTATTCCGACTTTTAACAGATCTCTGGAGTTAAAGCGGGCGATTGAGTCAGTTCTGGCTCAATCTTTTTTGAATTACGAAATACTTGTAATGGATGACGGCTCAACAGATGATACGCAAGATATAGTCGAGTCGTTTCAAGATCAAAGAATATTTTACAATTGGGCTGAAAATTCAGGAGGTCCTGCCACTCCACGAAATCGCGGTATCGATTCATCGCGTGCAGATTGGATTTGCTTTTTGGATGCTGATGATCTATGGTATCCCGACAAACTGGAAAGTGTTGCTGAAGAGATTATAAGAAATCCAGACTCCGATCTGTTTTGTCATAACATGATGCTTTCTGATAAAAGAAAAAAAAGAAAATCTCCTCTTAGATATGGCCCATTTAAAAAAGATTTTTATAGAGTTATGCTGATCTGGGGAAACCGATTGTCAACTTCAGCGACAACTGTTCGCCGAGATTACCTAAATCGGAATAAGTTAAGGTTCAATCAATCATCTGATTATGTCATTGTTGAAGATTATGATATGTGGCTGAGATGTGCCTTTTACAGTGCGAAATTTCATTTTATAAATGAAATTCATGGCGAATATTTACTTGAAAATAATAACATTTCATCTGACCATGAAAAGTTACGCTATAATTATTCCGTTTTGTTAAAAGATCATATAAATTCCTTACAGGTAAATCATAAATATAAAGATCAATTATGGAGGAAAGTACAGTCGCGAATATTGCTTGGAGATTGTAAGAACTCAGTACTAAAAAAAAAATATTTCCTTGCAATTCATTATTTATTTTCCTCTTTTATGTCTTCTCCGATTGTATTCATTATCTATACTTATTTAAGAATTTATAAGCGAATATCTGACCCATTAAAAAAAATATTATCAGCATAAGGTGAATGTGTAATAATCTATGAGAAATAAAAATATTATTATAATCTCTTCTGTAGATTGGTCTACACATTGGCAGATGCATCATCAATTGGCTTCGTCTTTTGTTGCTGCAGGTAGTCGTGTTTTGTTTATAGAAAACACAGGAGTTCGAACACCAAAAGTTAAAGATATTGGCAGAATACGTGACAGGATTCGTAACCGTATGAATTCAGAGCATGGTTTTATTCAGATTAACGATCATTTATATGTTTATTCTCCAATATTTATTCCTCTGCCATATTCAAAGATTGCGAATTATTTTAATGTCACATTAATATCACTATCAGTAAAAAGATGGATGCATTTAATAAGATTTTCAGAGCCTGTTGTTATCTCATTTCTGCCTACTCCACTTGCACAAGGATTTATTGATGAAATAAATCCATCATTATCTGTGTATTACTGTGCTAATCATATGGCTGGAGCCTCTTCAGATACTGCCCCCCTGAGGGTATGGGAAGATAAATTATTTTCAAAAGCAGATATAGTATTTTCGATTTCTGATGCTATCACAGAGAGAGCAAAACCTTTTGCTCACTTTATTTATTCTTTTCCAGCCGGAGTAGATATAGGCAAATTCGAGTTATCCGGTAAAAATCTTCAGTGTCCTGAAGATATCAGAAAAATTATAGGTCCTATTATTGGCTATGTTGGAGCAATAAGTGATGTATTTGATAAATCAATTATTACCGATTTAGCGAAAAATCTACCTGAAGCAACTATTGTACTTGTTGGCCCAAAGTATACCGATCTGTCTGTTCTTGAAAGTATTCCAAACATTGTGTTACTCGGTGAACGTCAACATGATCAAATTCCAGCATACATTAACAGCTTTGATGTAGCTCTTATTCCCTATGTAATAAATGAGTTTACCGATAGTGTCTATTCGTGCAAACTTAACGAATATCTTGCGATGGGTATTCCTGTTGTCTCTACGGAAATGCGCGAGGTTCGAGTGTTTTTGGAAAAGTATCCGGAGTCGGTATATATAGGTCATAACACTGAGGACTTCATTTCAAAAGTCAAAAATGTTATAGATAACAAGGAGTGCCGTTCACCGTTAATGTCAGAAAAACGTATCGCTGTAGCACGCGAGAATACATGGGAAAAACGGTTTGATGGTATTATTTCGGTTATCGATAAGCATTTGTCTATAAAAGAAAATCAGGAGGTCTCCTGGAAGGAGAGTTTGGCAAAATATTATACCCGTTCAAGAATTCGCATTACTTCTGTCATTGTAATTCTATTTGCAGTGTATTTGGTTTTTTTTAAAACACCGTTTGTATGGTTCATCGGGGATCAATTAGTTGTAAGGCACACCCCGAGACAATCAGATGCCATAGTGGTTTTTAGTGGAAACGGTGAAACATCTTATCGTAACGATAGTTATCAGCGGCGAGCACTCGATGCAGTTCATTTTTACAAGCAAGGTTATGCACCACAGATATTCCTCTCTTCGGGCAGAAATCAGGATATTTCTGAAGTTGAGGTGATAAAACTCTATCTGTTAGAGAAAGGAGTCGCAAAATCAGCCATTCATATTCTCGACAGATTTCCGAGGAGTACAAGTGAGAATGTTCAGATGGTAACACGTCAGTTAAGGCAGGAAGGAGTTCACTCTATTCTGTTTTTGACATCACCCTACCATGGTCGTCGTGCGCTCTGGATATGGAGAAAACAAGCCCCGGATATTACTGTTCTTACCCCTGCTGTGGTGGATACTCCTGCACCAATTCCCCAGTGGAGTACAAGTCTCGATCGTATCCGCATTATTATCTATGAATATACCGCGATAGTGTATAATTGGATGACTGGCCGTATATAACTATTGCACTGCATCTTTTACTATTACGATGGCTGATTATGAATTTATTTCTGAACTAACCGTGACCCCTTCCTGACGGAAGTGAGCCCGTAAAACGGGACCACTTGGTTAAAATCAACAAAATCGTATTGCATAAAATGAAAGCAGTCATCCTTGCTGGTGGACTTGGAACGCGAATTTCCGAGGAATCACATCTTAAGCCAAAACCCATGATCGAAATCGGGGGCAAGCCAATTCTTTGGCATATCATGTAAATTTATTCAGCGCATGGTATAAATGATTTTCTCGTTTGCCTTGGTTACAAAGGGTATCTTATAAAAGAGTATTTTGCGAATTATTTTCTACACATGTCAGATGTCACCATTGATATGGTTGAGAACAAAATGGAAGTGCACCACAAGAACGCCGAACCATGGCGGGTTACTCTCATTGATACTGGGGAGGAAACTGCTACAGGTGGCAGACTTAAACGGGTAGGCAAATATCTTGATCCTTATGAACCGTTTTGCTTTACTTATGGTGATGGTGTTGCCGATATTGATGTGACTTCAGAAATTACATTTCATAAAAAGCACGGAAAGCTTGCTACTGTTTGTGCTGTATTGCCTCCAGGTCGTTATGGAGCCCTGATGCGGGAAGGAAGCGCTGTACTTGGTTTTCAGGAAAAACCACCAGGGGATAGGTCATGGGTCAACGGTGGTTTTTTTGTTCTTCAACCAGAAGCACTTAAGTATATAAAAAACGACAACACATCCTGGGAGGGTATGCCATTAATGAACATTGCAGCAGAAGGTCAACTCGAAGCTTTTGAACATAGAGGATTTTGGAGGCCAATGGACACGTTGCGAGATAAAACGCATCTGGAAGAACTCTGGGATGCCCATAAAGCCCCATGGAAAATATGGTGACGGAACAACTGAACAAAATGAACCAACAGTTTTGGGCAGGTAAAAAGGTACTTGTTACCGGTCACACCGGTTTTAAAGGTTCTTGGCTTACTATCTGGCTCACCATGCTGGGTGCAGAAGTTGCGGGTTATGCACTTGAGCCGCTTACTCCAAAAGACAATTTTGTGCTGACAGGTCTTTACAAAAAAATGAATCACCGAATCGCGGATGTACGAAACTTTGATCAACTGCTAAAGTGTTTTTGTGAAGTTCAGCCTGAAATTGTCTTTCATCTTGCAGCACAGCCACTGGTCAGGGAGTCGTACAATAATCCGAAATCTACATACGATATCAATGTTGGTGGCACTGTTAACGTATTAGAGTGTTGCCGACAGGTAGAGTCAGTCAGAGTGATTGTGAATGTCACTACCGATAAATGTTATGAAAACAAGGAATGGGTATGGGGATACCGTGAAAACGATCGCCTTGGAGGCTATGACCCCTACAGTTCAAGCAAGGCATGCAGCGAGCTGGTAACAGAAGCCTACAGAAAATCTTTTTTCTATACTAAATCGTTATCGTTGCAGTGCAAAAGCTTAGCTTCGGCCCGATCCGGGAACGTTTTCGGTGGCGGTGATTGGCAGGCTGATCGGATTGTTCCTGATAGCATTCGTTATCTTGAGCAGGACAAACCTATTATTGTTCGAAGTCCTCATTCCATTCGCCCATGGCAGCATGTACTTGAACCACTGTCAGGTTATCTTTTGCTCGCTCAAAAAATGGCGGAAAATCCCGGGAATTATGTTGAAGGATGGAATTTCGGGCCTACGGATGCCAGTTTTCTTTCAGTAGCGGAGCTTGTTGATACAATTGTTAATGTTTGGGGAGTTGGATACTGGGAAGATCACTCTAAACCCGGCGTTCTTCACGAGGCAAATCTGTTGAAGCTCGATATCAACAAAGCAAAATCTCTGCTCGGATGGTCGCCACTATGGACCATTGAAAAAGCTGTTACCGAGACTGTTTCATGGTACAAGCAATATCGTTCGGGTGATATGTATGATCTATGTTGTTATCAGATCAACGACTACATGAAGGGATAAGAAATAAGAAATGAAAATAGTATTTCTCGGCACTAACGGCTGGTACGACTCTCCGACTGGAAATTCCATTTCAATCCTTATTGAAACCGGTGCACATAACATTTTGCTTGATGCCGGTAATGGCCTTTTCAAGGCTGATAGATATCTCAACAAAGATAAACCGGCCTCTCTTTTTATCAGTCATACGCATCTCGATCACATTATCGGATTGCACCTGCTGAACAAGTTTGAGTTTATGCACGGTCTGAAGATATATGGGCAACCGGGAATTGAAGCTGCATTGCAGTCTATTTTCAGAGCCCCCTACTCGTTGCCGTTTGCTTCTCTTCCCTTCCCTGTTAACATCATTGAATTTGACGGTATGCTGGAATATCCCGCATTCTCAGTGCAAACTTTAGCAATGCATCACTCAGTACCGACATTCGGCTTCCGTTTCATAATTGAAAACAAGATAATCACATACTGCCCTGATACGGGTTATTGCGACAACGCAGTCGAACTGGCCAAAGAAGCAGACCTGCTCATTACAGAGTGCGCCTTCAGATCAGGAGAAGAGAGTGAGTTCTGGCCACACTTGAACCCGGAATCTGCCGCTCGAATTGCATTCGAAGCAAATGCGAGGCATCTCGCACTCATTCACTTCGATGCCTTCCGATACCCGACTATCGATAGTAGACAGCATGCCGAAGCAAAAGCAAAAATCATTTTTTCGAATACGATCGCAACCAGAGATGAGATGGTTTTTGAATTATAAGTTCCCATAATGAACCGCGATTTCACGAAATTAGTGTTCAAAGAAATATGACACAAGCCGAGCTTCTTAAACAGGAGATTTTTGATAAAACAAAGGCTTACTATGAACTTGTTCATAAACCGGTTCAGCAAAAAGCCTTTGTAGCGGGTCAATCGCGGATAGCCTATGCTGGGAGAGTTTTCGATGAAGATGAGTTAGTTAACCTTGTAGATAGTTCGCTTGAATTCTGGCTGACTACGGGTCGTTATGCTGAGCAGTTTGAAAAGAAGTTTGCTGAGTTTCTTGGCGTCCAGTATTGTACTCTCACCAACTCAGGTTCATCGGCCAACCTGCTTGCATTTATGGCGTTAACTTCACCGAAGCTTGGTGACCGTCAGATAAAGCAAGGTGATGAAGTAATTACGGTAGCAGCCGGCTTTCTTACTACAGTTGCACCCATAATTCAGTATGGTGCGGTTCCGGTTTTTGTTGATGTGTCGTTACCGACTTATAATATTGATTGTTCTCAACTTGAGAAGGCTGTATCAGCTTCAACAAAAGCTGTAATGGTGGCTCATACCCTGGGTAATCCGTTTGATCTTTCATTCATAAAAGCATTCTGCGATAAATATAACCTGTGGTTGATTAGGATAACTGTGATGCACTTGGCTCCCGTTACCACATGAATGGTAAATGGAATTACACCGGCACTATCGGCCATATCGGTACTTCAAGTTTTTACCCTCCGCATCACATGACCATGGGGGAAGGTGGGGCCGTATATACCAATGATTCATTTCTTAAACGATTGGTTGAATCCTTCCGGGATTGGGGGCGTGACTGCTGGTGTCCTTCTGGAAAAGACAATACCTGTTTCAACAGGTTTGGTCAGCAGTTCGGTGAACTGCCTTTCGGCTATGATCACAAATATGTGTACTCGCATTTTGGTTACAATCTCAAGGTGACTGACATGCAGGCAGCGGTCGGTTGTGCTCAGTTGCAAAAACTACACGGATTTATCGAAGCCCGCAAAAAAAACTGGAATTTTCTGCGTTCAGGGCTTACTTCACTGGATAAGTATTTTGTTCTTCCAGAAGCGGCCGAAAACAGTGAGCCGTCCTGGTTTGGTTTTTTACTCACCGTAAAAAATAATGCAGGCTGTACCCGCGATCAGATCGTCCAAAAACTTGAGTCAAAGGGGATACAGACACGGATGCTTTTTGCTGGAAACCTAATCAAGCACCCTTGTTTTGACGAGATGCGTCGCGAAGGGAATGGCTATCGGTTGGTTGGTGATCTGGCAATAACCGACCAGATCATGAACAGCACTTTTTGGGTTGGAGTTTATCCGGGAATGACAGAGGAAATGGTGAGCTATATGATTGAGACAATAAAAAGTGCGTGCAGCTAAGGGTTGACTGAATGAAGCTTTCTGATTATGTCATCGATTTTATTTCCCGGCAGGGGGTGACTCATGTTTTTGAGTTGATTGGTGGTGCAATTACCCACTTGATTGATTCCATCCATAATCATTCTGACATTGAGTGTGTGTCGGTTCACCATGAACAGACAGGCGCTTTTGCTGCGGAATCTTATGCTCGTATCAATGGTCGATTGGGAGTTGCTATGGCAACCAGCGGACCGGGAGCGCTTAACATGGTTACGGGCATCGGGAGTTGCTGGTTCGATTCAGTTCCATGCCTCTTTATCACCGGTCAGGTCAATACCTACGAGTATAAGTTTGATCGTTCTATTCGGCAACTTGGTTTTCAGGAAACAGATATCGTTTCTATAGTCAAACCGATAACAAAATATGCTGAGCTTATAATTGATCCGCAATCGATTCGTTATCATCTTGAAAAAGCAGTCTGGCTTGCACAAAACGGTCGTCCTGGCCCTGTACTTATCGATATACCGATGAATTTGCAACGAGCTGATCTTAATCCGGATGAACTGCAAGGTTTTTGGGGAAGTGCTGAAGAGAAAGCAAGAACCGATGTTCCCGTCCTGGATCTTGAAGTCGTAAAAAATGTTGCGGCATTAATAAAACATGGTAAGCGACCATTAATTTTGGTTGGTGGCGGAGTAAGAACTGCGGGGGGGGGGCAGGAGTTGCAGAAACTTGTAGAGCAGACAAAAATCCCTGTGGTATCAACGTTGATGGGGCTGGATGTCCTGCCACATGACAATCCATCATTTTTTGGCATGATCGGTTCTTACGGCAACCGTTATAGTAATATCACCCTCGCCAATTGCGATACTTTGCTGATTCTTGGTGCACGTCTCGACAGCCGCCAGACTGGTACTCGACCAGACACATTTGCGCGTGCGGCTATAAAAATTCAGGTTGACATTGATCCGAATGAATTAAACGCAAAAGTGTTTGTTGAGCATGCTTTGAACGCAGATGTAAAGGAATTTCTGGTTGCGTTGAATCATGAGCTGAAGGGAGTCATTAAGGGTGAACTTGCATTGTGGTATGAGGTTATTAACGAATATCGTAATAAACACCCAACACATTTAGATTATAAGGAGATAGATGGCGTTGATCCTAACCGTTTTATAGAGCTTCTTGCTGAACATTGTACTGTCGGCGATATCATTTGTCTTGACGTCGGGCAGAACCAGATGTGGGCGGCTCAATCATTCCGCATGAAAAAAGCGCAGCGGATGATCATTTCCGGTGGATTGGGTGCTATGGGGTTTTCCCTTCCTGCAGCTTTAGGTGCGGCCAAAGCCAAGACGGATCAGCGGATCATCTCACTGTCAGGAGATGGAGGCATTCAGATAAATATCCAAGACCTTGAAGTCATTGTTTCGCAACAACTTCCGGTAAAAGTAATTGTTTTTAATAATCATTGTCTTGGCATGGTTCGTCAGTTCCAGGATATGTATTTTGGTGGCCGCCGTCAATCTACTGTTATTGGTTATGGATGCCCGGATCTTTTGAAAATAGCAGTGGCGTATGGATTACCTGTATTTATGATCAGCAGTTTTGAGAAGGCAGAAGGAGTTCTTGTTGAAGCTTTTGCCTTTGATGGGCCTGCATATATTGAGATAAAGCTTGAGCAGAACACTGAAGTCAATCCGAAACTTGTGGTAAATCGCCCAATTGAAGATATGTCACCACATCTTGACCGAAAAGTATTGGCCGAGACAATGTTGATAGATCAGGTGGATGAAGGCGAGGTCCCAAAGTAGAAGCTTCAGCTTCACCAAATGGATCAGGTTATTATTAATAGAAATAAAGAATAAATAGTTGATGTTTAAGGTAGTTTACTAAGAAGCGATAAAGAGAAACGATTTGTTCTAATCTACAACAATTAAACATTGTCTTAGAGTGTTGTGATTATTGTGTGTTAAGTAGATGGGATTTATTTAAATAACCGGACGCCGGTAATGAAGCATGATAAGTTCCCGAATAATTGTGAAGCCAATAAGAAGATAAGAACTTATGAGAAATCGTGTTGTTGAGGAAGATCTGGCAGCAATTACTTCTGCTTCTATAGATTGGCATTTATTTGCTGGTAAAACAATTTTAATAACAGGTGCAAATGGCTTTTTACCAGGAAATATGGTTGAAACTCTTCTCTATATAAATGAAAATAAATACTATGAACCAATTAAAGTAATTGGACTTGTTCGCAATACTTATCGTGCTTGGAATAGATTTTCAGCATATAAGGGAAGGAGCGATTTACACATTATTACTCAGGACGTATCTGCTACACTCAATATTCAGGAACCGGTTGACTATATCATTCACGCAGCCAGTCAAGCGAGTCCAAAATACTATGGCTTGGACCCGGTTGGAACACTCACTGCTAATATTATAGGGACATACAATCTGTTGGAACTAGCACGAGAAAAAAAATTAAAAGGGTTTCTGTTTTTTAGTAGTAGTGAAATATATGGTGAGGTTAGTGAGGGAAATATTCCAACTCCTGAGACTGTGTATGGATATATCGATCCTTTAAATGTTCGTTCATGTTATGCGGAAAGCAAGCGCATGGGAGAAAATATGTGTGTTTCATGGTTTCACCAATATCAAGTGCCAGTTAAGATTGTACGTCCATTTCATACATATGGACCGGGAATGAAGGCTGATGATGGTCGGGTGTTTGCTGATTTTGTATTTAATGTTGTTAATAATAAAAATATTGAAATGCATAGTGATGGAAATGCAATCAGAGCTTTTTGCTATGTAACTGATGCCGTTATCGGATTTTTCAAAGTACTTTTGCATGGTGCTAATGGGGATGCTTATAATGTTGGCAACACATATGGCGAAATCAGTATCCGAGATTTAGCCTATTTGCTTGTAAATCTATTTCCTGAAAAAGGTATACAAGTTATTGTAAAAAATGATGTACAATATGATGGTTATCTTCAAAGTGGTATTTTACGTACTTCTCCAGATATAAAAAAAATGGTTAATCTTGGTTGGGAACCTAAAATAAGCTTGAGAGATGGATTTAAAAGAACAATACAAAGTTATTTATTATGACCTTATTAAATGAAACTCAAGAATTATTTCATTCTGGCGCTTTGACAAAGTCTGAGTATATTAAAATAATGTATGATTCACATCATACGAAGCTTTTTGATTATGCAAAACGAATTGCTTTAACGGATGTTGCATCTATCAGGATTAGTGATGACAAAGTTATAATGACATCTAAACAATATGGTGTTCATATGCTATGTCCAGAAGGAGATCATCGCGTAGCACTAATAGAAGCAATAAACTTTGGCTCATATGAAAAAAGCGATTCTAATATGATTATGTCGCTTATGCCCTTAAATGGCATATTTTATGATATTGGCGCTAATATGGGCTGGTATTCATTAATATGTGCTAATAAGTCAAAGAATTTACAAATACATGCATTTGAGCCGATACAAAAAACCTATTCTATGCTTAAAGAAAATATAAAATTAAATGATTTTAAAAATATTTGCACTCATAATATTGGTTTTTCCGATGAAAATAAAGTATTGCCGTTTTATTTTTATCCGGAAGGCAGTTGCAATGCATCATCAGCAAACCTGAGTGAACGTGAAGATGCAGAAATAATTAATTGCAATGTTGAGCGTCTTGATGACTTTATGAAAAAGAATAAATTAACTGTTGATTTTATAAAGTGTGACGTCGAAGGCGCTGAATTATTGGTATTTCAAGGTGGAATTGAATCAATAGAAATGAATAAACCTATTGTGTTTACGGAAATACTGAGGAAGTGGACTGCGAAATTTAATTATAATCCTAATGATATATTTGATTTATTTAAGAAAATAGGATATTCAGCTTTTACGGTGAATAGAAAACATTTATCTAAATTTTCTGTGATGGATGAATTGACGACGGAAACTAATTTTTATTTATTGCATAATGAAAAGCATAAGAGTCTTATCGATTTATATGCGCAGTGATGAATATTGTTTTAATTAATGGTGAGGTTTAGGGTATACAAAAACAGTTAAATCCCCTATTGTATGAAAAAACTACTCAGCATTGTAACACCATGTTATAATGAAGAAGATAATATTGATGAGTTATGCTCGCGTATTGCTTCTGTTATGGCAAAACTTACCTATGATTATGAGCACATTTGCATAGATAATAGTTCGACAGATTCGACAGTAAAAAAAATCAAAGCAAAAGCAGCTATCGATAAAAGACTCAAGCTGATTGTTAATACTCGAAATTTCGGTTGGATCAGATCTCCTCATCATGCTATTCTCCAGTCAGCTGGAGATGCCTGTGTATTAATAACTTCAGATCTACAAGATCCACCTGAGATGATTGCTGATTTTGTTTCTAAATGGGAGGAAGGATATAAGATAGTGTTAGCCGTTAAAACCGAAAGTGAAGAGTCGTCAATAATGTTTGGGTTAAGAAATGCATATTACCGTTTTATTTCAAAGATATCAGAAGTCCCATTAATACAAAATGCAACAGGTGCAGGATTATTTGACAAGTCAGTAATTGATATAATTCGTAAAATACAAGACCCATACCCGTATTTTAGAGGAATGTTATGCGAAATCGGCTATCCTATTTCCATTATCCCTTTTAAACAGCCGGCAAGGGTTCGGGGTGTTAGTAAAAGTAATTTTTATAGGTATTACGATATTGCTGTACTCGGTATTACAAATCACTCCAAGATACCACTTCGTTTAATGGCTATGAGTGGGTTTATATTGGCGATACTAAGTTTTATTGTTGCAATTGCGTTTTTGGTGGCTAAGTTGATATTTTGGAACTCATTCCAACTGGGTATTGCTCCAATACTTATCGGCATATTCTTTTTTGGTGCAATTCAGGCATTTTTTATCGGTTTGCTTGGTGAGTATATTGGTTCGATTCATACTCAAGTTAGGAATATGCCCTTGGTTGTAGAACTTGAAAGAGTTAATTTTAATGAAAGCAAATAGTTTTAGTGGTATATTGCTTTAATGTAATTATTAGGATATGTAGTTGATGATAAGATATCTACTTCATTTTAGTCGTATTATATATGGTTTTTATGCAGTTATGGGCTATTAAATAAACAGCAAATTAAAAAGTACCGTAAAAATAACCTAATTAGAGCGTGATCTCCAGTAAAAAAAATCAGAATATTAGATTGAGATGCTTTGTGGATTACCAGATGCTTGCTATTGTCAAGAAAATAATCTGAAATATAACAATAAATGAACTTGTCTGGTTGTTGGCTCAGGTTATAGATAAGGTATTTCCAACTATTATCTACTTGTAATATAGTTACTATTTATTCTATGTATTCTGAAAACAGATCGATCCGACATGGTTTCTTGTTTTGTTTTATATTAGCTGTATTATCATATCTCATTTTTGATACTGGTATTCATGGCGATGATTATAGTATGATAGTCGGGGTGAAGGATAACTTATTGGAATTTTTAAATCCAAATCCAAAAAACTTGGGATTTATGGCGTTTGGTTATCCTATCTACTATACAATTAATTTTGGCTACTACATATTCGGCTATAATATATTATTTGGTTATGATGCGTTTAAAATAGTAGCACATTTCCTTAGTGTCTATTTTGTTTATAAATTTGCGCGGGATTATTATGAGCGCGATCGAGCAATACTTGCAGCTATAATATTTGTTTTATATCCTCTTCATGATACAACTACATATTGGTATGCTACTTCTGTATACGTGTTAATTCCAGCCCTTTTAATGTATGCACATTATTTAATTAGAAATGACAAATATGTACTTGGATTTATATTCTTACTTCTTGGTGCCTTTTCATGGTATATAACCCCTCCATATGTATTTGGTTTGGCCGCAATATTTGCATTTGAGCATAATTACAAAAAATCAATAATATTTGCTGGTCCTGGAGCGCTTTATGTGATGTTCTATTTTTGGATAAAATATACATATATAGGAGTTGAGCAAAGAATAAATTCTAATTTGGGAATTATCGACTTTCTTAAGCAGCTGACGCTACAACCTCTCAGTTTTGTTGAAGCTGCAATTGGTCCTTCGTATTGGCTTAAGATTTATTTTGCTATTGGCTCTCTCGGTGTATTTTCTACTTTGATTGCATTTGGTATCGTTGTCTTTCTTTTTATGAAGTCAAGTTCCTTTTCAGAGTGCCCAGAGTTTCCAAAATCACTCTTTTCTGGACTTTTATTGGTTCTGTTGTTTTCCTTTGGTATCTATGCACTGACTGGTCTTTATCACCATTCCGCGTTTAATTTAGGAAATCGGTCAACGGTTTATGGCTCTTTGCTTATTGCATTTTTACTGGTATTGCTGCCGTTAAACAAAAAAACGATCATCTTATTATCTTTGATATTTATTTTCCCGGCATTTGGCCTTTCTGATTATTGGAAGTCATGGAATTTTCATCAGAAGACGATTATTGAGAATAT
>Ga0172373_10007614_pt1 | contig 13990 bp, 10 predicted proteins | sample Lak10m_2_FD_114546 | JGI IMG/M metagenome (GOLD analysis project Ga0172373, IMG submission 114546) | Freshwater microbial communities from Kabuno Bay, South-Kivu, Congo - kab_092012_10m | ecosystem: Environmental > Aquatic > Freshwater > Lake | place: Democratic Republic of the Congo... | reverse complement strand
TAAAATTATTTTTCAAATTCATTTAATTTCATAGATTTATTAAAATTTAAAATATGTTTAAAAAAATACTTACTATAACAGTTCTAATTGCATCGATATCTGTTTTTGCTCAATTTAACAAAGTTCAAAATAATGGCATTTCGAAAAAGCAAGAACCGAATGCGAAATTAGAAGGACATCATCAACACAATAAACTTATCAAGTGTGCTACGGATGAGGCAATGGAAGAGGTTTTTAGAAAAGATCCAGCTGCACGATTAAGGTACGAGCAAGTACAAAAAGAAATGGGTTCATGGGAAAATTCAACCTCAAAGATTAATAATTCAAATAGTATTTTTTCTCCGGCTCCCGCTCCGTTAGATACTATTCCAATTGTTTTTCATATATTACATCAAGGTGGTCCGGAAAACATATCCAATCAGCAAATTTATGCTGCAGTAGCACAATTGAATATTGATTACAGAAAATTAGATGCGGATACCTCTGCAATTGAAACCTATTTTCAGGATAGAGCAACTGCATGTAATTTGGTGTTTCAATTAGCAACAAAAGATCCACTAGGAAATTGCACCAATGGAATTATTAGGCATTATGATGCAAATACCAGTTGGAGTCAAGCCTCTCCAGCCTACTCATACTCAGGGTCAGGAACAGGAAAATGGGACCCAAGAAAATATTTGAACGTTTACATTGTTAAAGAAATTATAAGTAGCTCAGGAACTACAGGTGGTATTATAGTTGGATACACCTATAGACCGGGAACTTTAGCTACGGGTAGTGCTTCAGATGCAATTGTTTATAATTATCAATTTTTAGATGCACCTTCTAAAGAAGTTCGTTCACTGGCTCATGAAATTGGTCACTGGTTTAATTTAGCTCATACTTTCGGAAGCACAAATAATCCGGGCGTTAGTTGTGGAGACGATTTTTTAGGTACAATTGGTGGTGTAAATGTTGATGATACCCCGAAAACATTAGGCGCATTTAGTACTTGCCCAAGTCAAACACCAAATTCATGTGATGCTTCTAACTACGCAAACGTAGAAAACATAATGGATTATTCATCTTGTCCTAAAATGTTTACACTTGGCCAATGCAAACGCATGAGATACACATTAACTACAACAAGTGCGGGACGAAATAATTTAATTACTGCTGCAAATAAAATAGCTACAGGTATTCGAAATCCTATTGTATGCTTGCCTCTTGCTGATTTTGGAGCTGATAAAAAAAATGTGTGTGTTGGAACAGCAGTAAATTTTGCTGATAGTACAGAAAATGCTCTAGTAACATCTTTTCAATGGGATTTCCCCGGAGGAACACCGGCTACTTCAACAGCTTCAAATCCATCTGTAACATATACAACACCTGGAACTTATGCAGTTACTTACACTGCAACAAATTCAGCAGGTTCTAATGTGATTACAAAAAACGCTTATGTTACTGTAAGTAGCAACGTTGCTGCAAATCAAACACCATATTCAGAAAGTTTTGAAACAATAAATTTCCCTGATAATTCTTGGACTATCGAAAACACTGCAGGTACTGTTGGATGGGAAAAAGACAATACAATTGGTGCAACAGGAAGTAACTCTATAAAAATAAATAATTTTAATAATACAGCAGGAAGTACTGAGATATTTTACACGCCTTCCTATAATATTGCAGCAATTAATGCATCAAATCCAGGATCAACTTTTACGTTCAAACTAGCTCACCAACGTAAATCAACTGCCTCATCAGAAAAATTACAAGTTTATTCATCATCTAATTGCGGACAAACTTGGAATTTACGTTATTCCAAAAATGGTTCTGCATTAGCTACTGTAAGCACAGTTAATACTTCTGCTTTTGTACCTACTAATTCACAATGGAGAACTGAAACAGTTTCAACTTCAGCTTTAACAAGTCAAACCAATGTTTCTTTCAAATTTGTTTTCACTTCTGATGCAAATGGATCTATGAATAACATTTTTATTGATGATATTAATTTTACAAACTCAGCTGTAGGTATTAATGATTTATCAAAAGATAAATTCAGTTTTAATATTTTTCCAAACCCTAATAATGGAGAAATGACAATTAATCTTGATCTGCTTGAGAAAAACAATATTCAAATTGAGTTAATTGATATTTTAGGAAAAAAAGTTTATTCAAAAGATTTAATTCTTAATGCAGGAGAGCATCATTTAAAAGTTGGAAAAGAAAATCAATTTAATGCAGGAATTTATTTTTGCAAATTGATTGTAAACGGAAAAGCATTTACACAGAAAGTAATCGTAGAATAGTTTTTTAACGGAATCAATTTAAGTTCAAAATGAAAAAAATTATCGTAGTAGCAAGTATTTTATTTGCACAATTTTCAGTTGCTCAGGATGCAGTTAAATTCTGTGGTCATGGTGAAGCCATGCAAGAATTATTTAATAAAGATCCTGAGGCAAGAAAACGAATTGAAGAAAACAATAAAATACTTTCGGCAGCAGACGCTGAAGCTTATAAAAATGGATATCAAAATTATCAAAATGGTTATTTTGAGTCAACAAACAAAACTAATACTCCCAATTCAACCCAAGGAATAGTTTATACGATTCCAGTTGTTTTCCATGTACTACATCAAAATGGTGTAGAGAAAATTACACCCGCTCAGATTAAGGATGCTATTCGTATATTAAATGTTGACTATAATAAGTTGAATCCTGATACATCAGATGTTATCCCTGTTTTTGTAAGTAGAATTGGGAAAGTTGAATTTAATTTCGTACTTGCATCAAAAGATCCTTTAGGTAATTGCACTAACGGAATCAAATATTACGATTCTCCGCAAACAGATTGGACGAGTGGAACTGCTGGCCCTTATACTGGCACAACATCCGGAAAATGGGATCCAAGAAAATACTTGAATGTTTATACAGTAAAAACTATTAGTAGTGGTGCGGCAGGTTACACCTATTTACCTGGAAGCTGGGGTTCAGGAAGTGGGAATGATTGTATCATAATTTTACATAATTATGTTGGTTCAATAGGTACGGGACAAGTATCTCGATCTCGTGCTTTGACTCATGAAGTTGGTCATTGGTTTAATCTTCCTCATGTATGGGGAGGCAATAATACACCAGGAACAGCGTGTGGAGACGAAGGTGTTTCTGATACCCCAATTACTAAAGGTTATGACTTTTGCCCTTCAGGAGCAACTCAGTCTCAAATTTGTACTCCAGGAGTTAGTGAAAATTATCAAAACTATATGGATTATTCCTATTGTTCTGTTATGTTTACTACTGGTCAGGCTACTCGAATGAGAACAGCGATTACTTCTACAACTTCTGGTAGAAACACTTTGTGGTCAACTGCAAATTTAACGGCAACCGGTGTAAGTAATGCTCAACCATGCATTCCTCAAGCATTCTTTACAACTGTTTCCAATAAAAAATTACTTTGTTCAGGTTCAACTGTTCAATTTAAAGATTCTACCTGGAATACAACGGTTACAGCTTGGCAATGGTCATTCCCAGGCGGAACTCCTAGTACTTCAACCGATTCTATGCCGATAGTAACATATAGCACACCTGGTTTATATTCTGTAAGTTATACTGCAAGTACAAGTACAGGTAATGGAACAAAAAATGAAACTAATTATATCACTGTTTCATCTAATACTGCAACATATCAAAATAATTTGTCTGAAGGATTTGAAAGCATAACAGTTCCAAACAATGATTGGAAAGTTGACAATACAAGCGATGGTGTTTTTTGGAAGCAGTCAACAACTGTTGGTAGCACTGGAACAAAATCCATGTTTATCAATAATTTTTCAAACACTGCAAATGATGTGGAAGTATTTTATACTCCGTCATACAATATCAGTGCAATTAATACTGCAAACCCCGGAACAACTTTTACTTTTAAGCTAGCACATCAGCGTCAATCTACTGCAGCAAGTGAAAAATTACAGGTATATTCTTCAACAAATTGTGGACAAACGTGGAGCTTGAGATATTCTAAAACAGGTTCTGCATTAGCAACTGTTTCAACCATAAATACAAACTCATTTGTTCCAACTTCAACTCAATGGAGAACTGAATCTGTATCTATCTCGTCATTACTTACACAAACAAATGTGTGGTTTAAATTTGTATTTACTTCCGATGCTAACGGATCTTCAAATAATATTTATGTTGATGATATTAATATCGGTGCTCAAAGTGTAGGTATTAATGAACAACCTGAAGCAATAAATGGATTTACAATTTATCCTAATCCAAATAATGGAAGTTTTAAAACAGAATTTGAATTGAATGAAAAAGAAAATGTAAACATTCAGCTGATTGATTTGTTAGGCAAAGTTTGTTACGAATCGAATTACAAGAATTTAAATTCAGGTTTTCATCAAATAGCTATTAATTTACCTGCTGATTTAACTACCGGAATTTATTTTGTAAGAATTTCTAATAGCAAAGGAAGTAAATCAACCAAACTTGTTATTGAAAAATAATTTTATGCCAAACAAATTACTGTCTCTTTTTTTTCTATTAGTTTTTAGTTTAGCCCTATTTTCTCAAACAGAGAGTAAATGCGCAATTTCAGATTTAATAAAAACCAAAGAACAAAACGATCTTGAATTTGCTGTAAGAAGAAAAGAAACTGCTAAGCGATTAGCAAATTTTGCAACAACAAAAAATAATAATTCTCAGGTTTATACAATACCTGTTGTTTTTCATATCTTACATTTAGGTGGCAGCGAAAACATTTCTAATGATCAGGTATACGATGCAATGAAGCACATGAACGAAGATTTTAGAAAACGTAATGAAGATACTTCTGCTATTGTCCCTGAATTTAAATCAATCGCTGCTGATTGTGAAATAGAATTTAAATTAGCAACCAGGGATCCTTATGGAAATTGCACCAACGGTATCATTAGGCATTACACACCAAGTACAAATTTTGATGCAAGCTATGCATATACAGGAATTGGCCCAGGATTGTGGGATCCACAAAAATATATGAACATTTATGTATGTAGAACATTAGATTATCCGGGTGCTGCAGCATATACCTATATTCCGGGTTGGCTTGGTGCAGGAAGCCCTTATGATGCAATTGTATCTTTGCATACTTATGTAGGTGGTATTGGTACTGCTACTCAAGTTGCCATTCATGTGCTATCACACGAGGTTGGACATTGGTTAGGTTTATCGCACGTTTGGGGAGACAGCAATGATCCAGGAGTTGTATGCGGTGATGATGGAGTTTTTGATACACCTATAACTAAAGGTTGGCAAAATTGTATTTTAAGTGGAAGAGTTTGTGATCCAAATATTTTAGAAAATGTTCAGAATTTCATGGAGTATTCGTATTGTGATAATATGTTCACAGAAGGTCAAAAACAAAGAATGCGTGATGTAATTGCAACCGGTGCAAATGCAGGAAGAGATATTTTAGTAAGTAACCAGAATCTTATTGAAACAGGAGTTGTAAATCCGTTGGTTTGCGCGCCAATTGCAGATTTCAAGACGGTAAGTAACGAATTAAATTATTGTGCAGGACAAACCATTCAATTTAAAGACGACACAAGAAATTCCTATGTTACTGGATGGCAGTGGTCATTCCCGGGAGGAACTCCTTCCACATCAACCGACTCAATGCCAATTGTTGTTTACACTAATCCAGGAATTTATCCTGTAAGTTATACTGCAACAAATGTTTCAGGTAGTTCAACACTGAATAAAGATAACTATATTGAAATTGTTTCTAATCAAGCTCAAATTCAAAATTTTTACACAGAGGATTTTGAAAGTATATCCTTCCCTAATGCTTTTTGGAGGGTAGAAAACTACACCAACGATACCATCAGTTGGAAACAAATTAATGGAATTGGCTTCTCAGGGAATAAGTGCATGATGATTAATAATTACAACAACGATTCAATTAAAACAGAAGTTCTTTACACACCAAGTTTTAATTTGAATGCAGTAAATAATTTATCATCTTCCTCCGACCCATTAAGATTAACATTTAAGCTGGCATATCAAGGCAGATCAAATCTGGTAAATGAAAAATTGCAAGTTTTTTCATCGAATAATTGTGGTCAAACATGGTCATTGCGTTATTCAAAAGCCATGAATAATTTAACAACTACAGGAAACTATTCTTTTACGCCATTTATCCCTGCGTCATTATCAGATTGGAGAACTGAACAAATTAGCATTTCTTCATTATTAAATGCCCAGCATATGTTATTTAAATTTCAGTTCACATCAGATATTAATGGGTTAACAAACAATATCTACATTGACGATATTAACTTAAGTCGTTTACCTGTTGGTTTAAAAAGTAATGAGGAAGATATTCTAGATTTTAATGTCTTTCCTAATCCAACTAACGGTAATGAATTAACGATTAATTTCAATTCTTACTCCAAAGAAAAAATCCATCTTCAAATAACAGATTTGCATGGGAAATTAATTTGGGAAAACACATTGAAAACATATCATGGACTAAATCAATTTACTATTGATCAAATAAATCTTTTCGATTCAGGAATTTATTTTCTTAAAGTAACTACAACCAATTCTAATTTTATTAAAAAACTTGTTATCAACCGATAGTAAGTTAACTGTTTTTTTTGTCTTATTAAATGTGGTAATTATCATCTCTATTTGTTTTATTATCATTTTAAAAAGCAATTCATCAATCTAATTTAGTCGTGAAATTTTGCGATGAGAAGTTGGTGGAGTGAATTGGTGCGGAATAAAAAAAGTAAACAATTTAAGTTTGTACTTTTTTTCTGGGTGGTTTATTTTATTTTGAGTGGTACATTCATATATGTGCAATCAACTAATAAAACTAATATTTATAAAAATATTGATGTGTGTTTGCATGGTTCATTATATGACGCACGTTTAATTAAAAAAGAAAAGATTAGATTTTTAGATAGTGCAATAATAGAAGTTTTCGATCTTAATAAAAAAACACACAGATGTTATTGAGATAAAAGATCAAGGTATAGGAATTCCAATTGAAGATCAACCTAATATTTTCACTAAATTCTTTCGGGCTGATAATGTTATTAATATCCAAGGAACAGGCCTCGGATTAAATATTGTAAAAAAATACACCGAATTAATTAATGGTAGTATAACGTTTCAAAGTAGCTTAAACAAGGGAAGCAGTTTTATACTTTCAATGCCAAGGAATTTATAAAAATTAAACTAGCCAATAGCGTCGTTTAAAGACGGTAATCGTCCAAATCGTTTTAGGGTGCGTATATGAGATTTTAAGGCATCACCAAAAGAATTGTTTTCTAAGTAAGGAATTCCAAACTCATTTGCGGTTGCTTTTACAATTTCAGAAATCTCAGGATAATGTACATGGCAAATAGTTGGGAAAATATGATGTTCTACTTGAAAGTTTAATCCACCGATGTACCATGAAATGAATTTATTTTTCCTTGAAAAATTTACTGTAGTATTCATTTGATGTACTATCCAGTTGTTTTCAATAATATTGTTTTCATTTGGTAATGGATGACTTGTCTCCTCAACCGTATGTGCTAATTGAAAAATAGTAGTTAATACTAGGCCTGCAGTAAATTGCATGATTAGATATCCAATTATGAGTGGTGTTGCAGGTAATTTTAAAATAACAATAGGAAATAAAAAGAAAATTGAAAGATATACTATTTTCATAATTATGATTTTTACGAAAATCATAAAATTTTGAAGTTTAGTGTTTTTTACTAAACCTTGGTTTATATATCTAAAATATTGAACAAAATCTTTCATTACTACCCAATACAACGTAAGTATTCCATAAAACAAAAATGAATACACTACCTGAAATTTATGAAACCACTTTACATTTGTATGTGGTGAAAATCGCATTATTAATTTGTCATCAATATCATCATCCAAATTAACAACATTCGTGTAGGTGTGATGAAGTACATTGTGTTGTAATTTCCAATTAAAGACTGATCCGCCACATAAATTGAGCGTATTGCCCAGCCAATAGTTTACCTTTGCATTTGATGAATAGGCCCCATGGTTTGCATCATGCATAATGCTCATGCCAATTCCTGCTAAACCAAATCCCATTAATAACCAAAGTAAAAGATTTGCCCATGCAGGTAAACCAAAAAATAAAATAACAAAAAATGGTAATATGTAACTGGATAAAAGAACAATTGTCTTAACAATCATTGTTGAGTTGTAATGTTTAGAGATATTCCTTTCTTTAAAATACTCGTCCACTTTTCTTCTGAGCGTTGATTGAAAATCTAATTTATTTTTGTCTTTATCCGCGAATCTTGGAGGTGTAAAAGTCATTATTAACTGGTATAAATTTTAAAATGTCATAAATCATTACTTAAAATGATTTCTGTGTGCAAATTTAACTTTTTTTAATAATAACAATGTAAACAAAAGTTATTAATAATCAACAATTTATGTTTAATCAATTAGTTTCTGTTTTTATTTTATATAAAAACATGATTAATAGATGAATTACAAATGCTCGTTAGTAAAATTTAAAATTTACAAAAACATTATTTTAACAAAAACAGTTAACCATTTAATTAAAAAAACACTAATTCTTAAACCAAAACTCAAGTAATTTATAATTTCTCTAAATAACAAAACTCTGTAAATAATTTAATTTCAAGTTTTTAATTAAAGTAAACACAATCATAAACATGTTTGTTAATCTAAACTGTCAATGTTATATTTGCCGAGGTAATTTAAATCACAATTCTTCACTATGAGTAACGAAAAATTTTCTCAGTCATCAATAGGTAAAAAAGTATTAATGGGTTTAACAGGTTTATTCCTCATTACTTTTTTAATTGTTCACGTAACCATCAACTCTATGATTTTTGCCAATGATGGCGGACAATTGTTTAATCAATCTGCCGGATTCATGGCACATAATCCAATTATTCGAGTTGTAGAAATCGGATTATTTTTAGGTTTATTGTCGCATATTTACTTGGCACTTAAATTAACTTTAGACAATAACAAGGCGCGACCTGTAAAATATGCAGTTACTAATGGTAACGCAAACAGTAAATGGTACAGCCGTTCAATGGGCATTTTAGGTTCTTTATTGCTAATTTTTTTAGTTGTTCACTTAGCTAACTTTTGGTTACCTACAAAAGTTGCTGTTTTCAGTCATCAGGAACACGATACATTCGCGAACTTAAAAGTAGTTTTTGCTGAATGGTATTTGGTTGCTATTTATTTATTAGGTGTAATTGCATTATGTTATCATTTATTACACGGTTTTCAATCAGCATTTCAAACATTAGGTTTAAATCATAAAAAGTATACTCCAACGATTAAATTCATTGGCGCAGCATTTTCAATTATTGTTAGTGTATTGTTTGCAGCAATGCCAATTGTAATGCACTTAGGAATTATCAAATAATTTATAATCATTCAACGGAACAAAAATATGTCATCACCAAAATTAGATGCTAAAATACCTGAAGGTACACTCGAAAATAAGTGGACAAAATACCGTTCAACTATGCCTTTGGTAAACCCTGCTAACAAACGTAGTTTAGAGGTTATTGTTGTTGGTACAGGATTAGCAGGCGCTTCAGCCGCTGCTTCACTGGCTGAAATGGGTTATAAAGTAAAAGTTTTCTGTTTTCAGGATTCACCTCGTCGTGCACACAGCATAGCTGCGCAAGGCGGTATAAATGCCGCTAAAAATTACCAAAATGATGGTGACAGCGTTTATCGTTTATTCTATGACACTATTAAAGGTGGCGATTACCGTGCACGTGAGGCAAATGTTCACCGTTTAGCAGAAGTATCAACAAATATTATTGATCAGTGCGTTGCGCAAGGTGTTCCGTTTGCTCGTGAATACGGCGGAACATTAAGTAACCGTTCATTCGGTGGCACACAAGTACAACGCACCTTTTATGCGGCCGGACAAACAGGACAGCAATTATTATTAGGTGCATACTCCGCATTACAACGTCAAGTTGGGATGGGTGCTGTAAAATTATATGCTCGCCACGAAATGTTGGATGTAGTTGTAATTGATGGTAAAGCACGTGGTATAATTGCACGCGATTTAGTAAGCGGAAAATTAGAAAGACATTTTGGACACGCAGTTTTATTATGTACAGGTGGTTATGGAAATGTGTTTTTCCTTTCTACTAATGCTATGGGAAGTAATGTAACTGCTGCTTGGAAAGCGCACAAAAGAGGTGCATATTTCGGCAACCCTTGTTTTACACAAATTCACCCGACTTGTATTCCTGTAAGTGGAGATCATCAATCAAAGTTAACTTTGATGTCAGAGTCGCTTCGTAATGATGGTAGAATATGGGTTCCTAAAAAAGCTGGTGATACACGCAAACCAAATGAAATTCCAGAAGAAGAAAGAGATTACTATTTAGAAAGAAGATACCCCGCTTTCGGAAACTTAGTTCCTCGTGACGTGGCATCCCGTGCGGCAAAAGAGCGTTGCGATGCAGGTTTTGGAGTGGGTGCAAGTAAGTTGGCTGTTTACCTTGATTTTTCTGCAAACATGATGCGTTACGGACAAATTGAAGCCAATAAACAAAACCTTCAAAATCCAAGCAAAGAAACTATCCGCGAATTAGGAAGAGCCGTAGTAAAAGAAAAATATGGTAATTTGTTTGACATGTACAAACAAATTACAGGTGAAGATCCTTACGAAGTTCCAATGAGAATTTATCCTGCAGTTCACTACACAATGGGTGGCTTATGGGTTGATTATAATTTGATGACAACCGTTCCCGGATTGTACGCTTTAGGTGAAGCAAATTTCTCTGATCATGGCGCTAATCGCTTAGGTGCATCTGCATTAATGCAAGGTTTAGCAGATGGTTACTTTGTAATTCCTTACACAATCGGGGCATATTTAAGTCAGGAAATTCGTACAAAAGCAATTCCAACCGATCACGAAGCATTTACAAAAGCAGAAAAAGAAGTAAATGATCGTTTACAAAATTTATTAAACATCAAAGGCACAAAGTCAGTTGATTATTTCCATAAAGCTTTAGGAAAAATCATGTGGGATAAATGCGGTATGGCTCGTAGTGAAGAAGGTTTGAAATGGGCAATTGCAGAAATCAGAAAAATTCGTGAAGAGTTCTGGAAAAATGTTCGTGTGTTGGGCAGTGCTGATGAATTTAATCCGGAGCTAGAAAAAGCAGGACGTGTAGCTGATTTCATCGAGCTTGGAGAGTTGATGTGTGTGGATGCATTAGATAGAAACGAAAGTTGCGGTGGGCATTTCCGTGAAGAATACCAAACTGAAGAAGGTGAAGCATTAAGAGATGATGAAAAATATTCTTACGTTGCAGCATGGGAAATGAAAGAAGTTGGCAACTGGGAATTACATAAAGAAGAATTAAAATACGAAAACATTAAAATAGCACAACGTTCTTACAAATAAATAAATTTACTTATAAACTAAAATCATGAATATGAACATCGACAACAAAGGATTTGATAGTATTTTTGAAGACGAAAAAGTTGAAATAAAAGCAAAAGTAACTTCATACAGAGATTTAATTGTTTGGCAACGATCTATGCAATTGGTTGAAGCTGTTTATCACACTACCAAAAACCTAACTGATGCTCAAAAATTAGCTTTCTCAAGTCATTTAAATGGTTCTGTTGTGTTAATACCTGCAAAAATTGCTGAAGGTTGGGGAAGAAAAAACACTAAAAATTACTTGCAACTTTTAAAAACTGCTCGTGCATCTTTATTCACAACAGAAACTTACATCATGGTTTTAAAAAATGTAGAATTAATTTCAAAACAAGATGAGGACAAAGTGTTGAGTTTAGTTGATGAGGTGAAAAAAATGTTGAACGGATTAATCAAGTCCTTAAATAATAAACTAAAAATTACATCTAACTATTAAAATAATTTCATATGGGTGGCTCAGGTGAAACAAAACTAAATCTTACTTTAAAAGTTTGGCGTCAGAAAAATGCCAATGATAAAGGAAGACTCGAGGAACACAAATTAACAGGCATTTCAACAGATATGTCGTTCCTTGAAATGTTTGATGTGTTGAACGAGAAATTAATCAGCGAAGGCAAAGAGTCAATTGCATTTGATCACGATTGCCGTGAAGGTATTTGTGGAATGTGCAGTATGTACATCAATGGTAGGCCACATGGCCCGTTGCAGGGTGTTACAACTTGCCAGTTGCACATGCGTTCATTTAAAGATGGTGATACCATAACAGTAGAACCATGGAGAAGCGCCGCATTTCCGGTAATTAAAGATTTAGCCGTAAACCGTAGTGCATTCGACAGAATTATTGCATCAGGTGGTTTCGTTTCTGTAAATACAGGAAATGCAAAAGATGCCAACAATATATTAATCCCGAAAGATGATGCAGATGAAGCATTTAATGCTGCCGCTTGTATTGGTTGCGGAGCTTGCGTGGCAGCTTGTAAAAATGGTTCAGCTATGTTGTTTGTCTCTGCTAAAGTTTCTCAATTGGCATTATTGCCACAAGGACAAGTTGAAGCAAAAGGACGTGTTTTAAACATGGTTGGTCAAATGGATGCTGAGGGCTTTGGAGCTTGTACCAATACCGGTGCTTGTGAGGCAGAATGCCCTAAAGGAATTTCTATCGAAAACATTGCCCGAATGAACAGAGAGTACTTGAAGTCAAGTTTGACTTACGTTAAAAAATAAATTCAATTTTCTACTTTTTTTTAAAACCTCAGAATTTTTTGAGGTTTTTTTTGTGATAGTTTTTAAAATTCAGACAAAATCTAAGATAAAACTTAGATTCTATAATTGATATTTGTATTGAAAATAAATTATCGAGTTAACTTGTTAAACCTTCAAAATGTTAAACGTTAAAATATCTGTTTAACTATCAAAAATAATTTAAGATTTCATCCAGTTTGATAATACTCAAAGCAAAAATCAAAAGGTTTTTGAATAAAAATCTAAAGTAAATAAATTGATTTTAATTTAATTAATTTTACAAACTGATGTTTTCATTTTTTAAAATACTTTTTAAAGTAATACTATGGTTTTTTATAATCTCCATAGGAAGTGTAATTGCTTTTAAATGGATTCCAATTCCGATAACACCTTTTATGTTTAAGCGTTGTGTTGTTCAAAAAACTGACGGTGAAGAAATGAAATTAAAAAAAACGTGGATAAATTTGAATGAAATTAGTAACAATTTGCAATTGGCTGTAGTTTGTTGCGAAGACCAGAATTATTTAAAACATAATGGTTTTGATTTTAATGCAATAAAAAAAGCGATGACTGAAAACCAGGAAGGTAAAAGAATGCGTGGAGGAAGTACAATCTCTCAGCAAACTGCAAAAAATGTTTTCCTGCTTGATGGCCGTAACTACGTAAGAAAAGGCTTTGAAGCCTACTTTACTTTTTTGATCGAATTAATTTGGGGCAAGGAAAGAATAATGGAATGCTATTTAAATGTAATTGAATTTGGAAATGGCATTTATGGTGCAGAAGCAGCCGCAAAATATTATTTTAACAAATCAGCAAAAAATCTCTCTAAAGAACAAGCGGCAACTCTTGCTGTATTATTGCCTAATCCAAGGGTTTATGGTAAAAACTTAAACGGAAAATATGTACAAAAAAGGAAAAACTGGGCTTTAATACAAATGAATTTCTGGGGAAATAAATTTGAGTTTGAAAATAATAAAGAATAGTAAGTTTAACTCATAAAAAAACCCTGAAATTTCAGGGTTTTTGGAGCGAAAGACGGGTCTCGAACCCGCGACCTTAACCTTGGCAAGGTTACGCTCTACCAACTGAGCTACTTTCGCAATTTGAGGGCACAAAATTAATTACTTTTTTAAATCTTGCAAATTTTTTTTTAGAATTTAAATGAAACATTCATTCGTCATTTTTTGTAAATTTGTGGGCTTAACAAATTTAAGGTACTATTAAAATGTCTAAAATAACCGAATTACTAGGAGCTCAAGCAGAAAGTTTATTATCT
>Ga0172373_10007611_pt1 | contig 13995 bp, 16 predicted proteins | sample Lak10m_2_FD_114546 | JGI IMG/M metagenome (GOLD analysis project Ga0172373, IMG submission 114546) | Freshwater microbial communities from Kabuno Bay, South-Kivu, Congo - kab_092012_10m | ecosystem: Environmental > Aquatic > Freshwater > Lake | place: Democratic Republic of the Congo... | reverse complement strand
GAGGCTACTCGGTGCTGGAGATGGTCAGGGCCTTCGAGACCGCCAGCGGCCGCCCGGTGCCCTGCCGGATCGGGCCGCGCCGGGCAGGGGACATTGCCCAGTGCTGGTCCGATCCCTCACTGGCAAACCGGCTGCTGGGCTGGCGGGCCACGCGTGATCTTGACCGGATGTGCGCGGATGCGTGGCGGTGGCAGGGGTGGCGGGAGAGTCATCTCGCAGGCGGGTAGCCAGAACCGGACATTACAATGCGGCTGCTGCAGCCGTGTCACCGTTAATTGATGTTATGGCAAGCGCATAAGTTGCCGGGAATGGGTCAAGGTTCCCAAGTCCAGCCTGTTGCCCGTTGAGGCTTGAGCGCCTTTTCGATCGCGGCAAGATCTACATCCTTCGCTTTGCCCAGTAACCATGCTGCCCAGTCGATCACGACTGACGACTGTTTGATGGCGCTCGCCGGCGCCTCGACCTCACCCATGACGTCGTTCCATTCATCGACAATTCTCGACGCCATGGAAGTCAACCTTGCATGAGCGGCCTCGACTGGCACACCAAAAGCCGGTCCAGCTTGGACCAGGTTAATCGCCGACACACAACCCGTGAGCTGTTTGTTCTGCTCCAGGAACGGCATTGATAGCGACAATTGCTTGCGCTCAATATAGGTCGGCACCAGGTCAAACGCCGGCGAGAGTTTCCACTGGCCGTCGACCTTGAGAAGGGCGTGGTTCCTTGGGTGATCGTCGCCGTTACCAATCAGGGCGTTGAAGGCGATGCGTGCCCACAACTGATCCAGCGTATCCGGCAGTGCCTCCTTCACCCACGGCCGGAGGCGACGTTTCAGTGCCAGATAGGTTCTGCCGTCTCCAAGTTCCTGTCCGCCCTGGCCGAGGACCGTCAGCGCGCTGGCCGATCCGTACTTTAGCTTCCCGCGTCGATCGAAGCGCTTCACGACGAGTATCGAACGATCCTGCGCGAGCGGGTGCACCTTTGCTTCCGCACTTTCGATTTTCAATCTGTCGGCCATTCGAAGCGCGGCTGCCTCGAAGTACGGAAGATGCACCGGATCCCCTTTTTCGGGCAGCTTCGCGATCCAGAGCTCGCCATCGACGAGGACGCTCGCCTTGGGCTTGGCACCGCCAAGTGCCGTATCGGGCGACACCATGCGATTGACGCCAGGCGGTAGCGCAGTTCCATCGCCGGCCAACCTTCGATCAATCGCGTCGGCAAGCTCCGTGATCGACAGTTTTCCGGGAGCGGGCTTTTTGTCCAACGGCCCGACGGCAATATTGCCTAGGCCATCATCCGGCGACACGACCAAGGCATCCAACGGCGATGGCTCGTACCCCAGGTCCTGCGCCAGGACCTTCATGCCCCAGCTATCCGGACCGGCATCCGCAACAATGCCGGGAATACCGTTGCGATCCCTTGCGGCGATACGGATCGCACGCCGCGCACTCAGATGCCTTAGCTGGACCGGGTCCAGTGCAGCGGGATCTGCCGCAAGATAACCGTTATCGTAGGTGAACTGCCCTACGCTGCCCTCTGTGACGTCCAGCGTTCCCGCCAGAACAGGCTCCTCCTTGCCCTCCGGCCATACCCAGACCGGTTGCCGGCTCATCGCCGTCCCCGAGGCATGGCGTCTGCGATCTGGCCCGCCTGGCTCGCCGCCAGGCTGCGTACCAGGGAATCCATCAAGCCGAAGTGATCGAGGACAACCAGCCAATGTGCCAGTTGCACGCGCGGAGAGCCCCGTTCAATTTGATTCAGCGTCTGCCGGCTGATGCCGACGCGACCGCACAGCTCAACCTGGGAGATCTTGGCAGCCTTGCGTGATGCGGCCGCCAACTTTCCAAGGGCGTAGCTGGCCTCAAGAACTGCGACAGGAAGGGAGTCCGGCAAAATGGCACGCATGAGGATAAAAAGTGTCCGCTGATACAGGCCATTGTCGGATATTGTGTCTGCTTATGCAAGCATTTCGTTTATTCGCACGCCGAAGTCACTCCGCGTTGGAGCGATGCCGCCACTCCCAAGGCGGCACCGGCGCCCGGTCCGACTACCTGAGCACGTAAGTGTGGTCACGTGATTTGATGGCGCGCTGATCGTGTTCGGTGATGGTCAAGTTTCGCAACTCCGAGACCAGCGAGACCTGGACTGGTCGCGGCAAGGCGCCGAAGTGGCTGGCTGCGCAGGAGGCAGCGGGGCGCAAGCGGGAGGAGTTTGCGGTGGGGTGAAGGAAATTTATCCATTTGCCTAAAAATGATATCATCTCTGCATTCAATATGAAATCAAAGATGACATCATGCCGACCATGAGCATTCGCGGGCTGGACGACCAGGCCTTGGCCCAACTGAAAAGTCAGGCGGAGCAGGAGGGTAGTAGTCTAAACGGATTGGTTTTGCGCCTGTTGCAGGGGGCGGGGCCTTCGGTTTCGTCCGGTGTTCTGAAAAGTTTTGACGATCTTAATGCCTTGGCAGGGACATGGAGCGACGAGGACGCGCAGGCGTTTGAGCGAAACACGGCGGTGTTTGCCAAGGTCGACGCGGCACTGTGGAAGTAAGCGATGCGCCCGATTGTCCTGGATACGAACGCTTACGTTGCTTTCAAGCGCGGCAATACCGACATTCTGACCATCTTCCAGTATGCGCCTTCGATCATCATGTGTGTGACGGTTTTGGGTGAACTGTTGGGCGGCTTTGCAGCCGGCCAGCGCGAGAGTGCCAATCGCGGTGAGCTGACACAGTTCATCAGCACGCCGCGCGTGAAGGTGGTTCCCGGCACGGCGGCGACCGCCGATTTGTATGCACTCATCTATGCCGCACTGCGCCGCAAGGGGCAGCCGATTCCGACCAACGATCTGTGGATTGCTGCCAGCAGTCTAGAGCACGGAGCCGCGCTGCTGAGCTTTGATGCGCATTTTCAGAATATCGACGGCCTGCGCGTTGGCCAGCGCCTGGAGAACTTCATTCCTTAGGTATGGAACTGTCGTCACTTGCGTCGTCTGCGTCATCCTCCTGGTCGTTACTCGCGGTCTCAGATTGGGCTGGACCTACCAATGTCTGCCCGATTGCTTTTGGGGGCGTAGGCGTTCTTGACGCTTGAGTCGGAGATTCCGAATCAGCGGAAAGGGGACTTTCAGGTACGCCTCGTTCGCCCTGTTGCCCGGCGAGGTCTGACTTGCTCCTAAGCTTGACCTCTCCGAGTTGAGCAATTTTCGCATTCAGGACTGCGCGCTCTGCGGCAAATGCTTCCTGTTGTCTGGCGAGGAGGTCGTCCTTGGTCTTGATTTGGGCGATAAGCGCTTTCCTCTCGGCCTCGCGTTGCTTGTTGCGCATGGCTTCCGCACGCGATACGCGGCGCTGCGGATTGGGCGAAATTCTCTGGAGGCCGAATGGCTCACAGACGTAAGTGTAGATGTCGTCCTGCCAAATCTTCATTGCGTCTCTGAAGTGAGCTCCGGCAATATAGCCAGGTCCCCGCACCCCTTCATCTGACCCGTCGCCACCGAAAGATCGGTACCCATGTCAAATCCTTCATAGGACCTTCATGGCCAGGGACCTCCATCCGCGTCCCTCGGTGATTGGCAAACAGATACGCGTGGTGTGGCCGGGCTTCGCCGATGACCACCACAATTCTGGCCAGCAGCGTGTCGGTCCCGGCCTGCATGTCGATCGGCACCACCGACATCCACACCGCGTCGGTCCGGATCCTGTCAGTCAGCCCCGCAGCCGCGCCGCGCATTCCGTTGCCGACACGACCGGCCACTTGGGGCGCGACGAAATCAACGCATCTGTGTTGGCCATTGCCTTGCCGTATGGAAGACACGCAGAATTTCTACTGTACCGCCGCGCACTCGATAAGGCAGGATATAAGAGAACCGCGTCACGACAAGTTCGCGAGTCCCAGAGATTCGACCGGGTCGTCCCATGTCGGGGTGAGCCGCCAGCATCGCGGCACTGTCGCGCAGGTGTACCACCAATTCTGCCGCTGCGCGAGGGCTGTCCTTGGCAATGTAGGCCGCCTCATCGTCCAGGTTCGCTAGGGCGCGACGCAGCCATTTAACCTGCATACTTCTTCACTACAGCATCGACGTCCTCATCCGATGCGAAGTCGCTGGCGTCCGCCTCCTGGAGCGCCTGCTGAATTTCCCCGATCTGCCAAGCCTCAAGGTCGATATATTGACGAAGGGCTTCACCTGCGAGGTAGGACTTGGATCGATGAGTGGCTTCAGCGAGCTTGTCGAGTCGCTCCTTCATTTCTATCGGAACGCGCAAGGTCAGTGTCGTGGTTTCCATTTGTGACCATTTGTGTTTTTATGTGTACATCCGAATACTATCATGGGATCACCGGGGGTGATCATCGTGCCAGAAGTCTTTTCAGATTCGTTGCTGCGAATTCGCCATGCATCCATTCGCGGAGTCCGCATTGGTTCGACTTGGCCGCCCGGTTAACCCGACGGTGTATTCGGCGGGCGATTTTGCGCGAAAGATTGTCGAGGGCAATGCGTTTGCATCCCGGGTCTCGTTGCAACCCAAGATTTGGCTCATCGGCATTGACGAATCCCTTGCCGCTTGAAAACCTCTGCGGGCCCGGAAAGGCTTTGCACGCTGAGTCTGCCGACACGCGCGAGTATTCCGGTTTGTTGAAAAGCGGGCTGGCGCGCTTGGCCGATGCGGAAAATTCAGCGAACTCGCTTGAAGGACATCGACGTGGTGCGCCTAGGGCGCCCTGATACCGGTCGGCTTGGACCACGTCGATCCGCGCTTTGGGTCGATGGCCCCGGAGTTCGCCCAGCGCTGGCTACATCGCTGTATCGGGATGGGCACCTACTCGACCGGATTCATGTCCGGCGCGTACGGTGGCAGGAAAGCGATTTGGATGTGACCGTCCAGAGTGTCCAGGTACGTGCGTACCAAGCGACTGCGATGCGCCCTCAAGCCATCCCAGATCACCAGCAGCGGCAGCTTCAGGTGAGCCTTGAGTGCCTTGAGGAATTCGACGATCTCTTCCTTCTTGATACTGCCCTCGTGCAGCCGGAACAAGCAGTTGGTGCGCGTGAGTCCGGCGATCACCGAGACGTGAGTCCAATTGAAGTGAAACTGAATGATGGGCGTTTGCCCTTTGGGCGCCCAGGTGCGCACTCGGGTTGGACGCTCGCTGATGCCGGATTCGTCGACAAAGACGATCAGTCGGCCTTCGCGCTGGGCTTTTTTTTAAGGCTGGGCCACGTATTGCGCTTCCAACTGCGCACGGCGTCTTCATTGCGTTCGATAGCGCGTTTCTCGGGCTTCTGCGGACTGAAGCCCAATGAACCCAAGATTCGCCAGACTTGGGTTTGGCCGAAGCGCACACCATGCAGACGCTCAATGACGGCGCCCACGCGCTTGAGCGTCCATAACTCGGTACCAAATCCATATTCAGTCGGGCTGCGCAGGAGAGTGGCTCGCACCGCCGCCAACTGCTGCTCATCGAGCTGGGCTGGGCGGCCCCGTTCCGGCACACCGCGCAGGGCGTCAATACCGCTTTCATCCAGCAGTCCTTTCCACGTATGTACCGTTTGCCGCGCCACGCCCACCGCCTTGGCCACGTCCGTGCAGCCTTTTCCCGCGAGCAGCATCCGCCCTGCCTTCAATCGTTTCTTTGTCGCTTCGCTCAACCGCTTTTGTGCCATGACAACATTCTCCAATATCACCCTTGGAGATACAACGATTCAAATGCTCAAACGTTGTCATGATTTACGGAAATATCAATAGCTCGACTATTTTGTGCGCCGTGCAAAGCTGGAAATCGGGGCGGTCGAAAGCGGAATTTTCTCGAGAGAGGGAGTTGGCACTTCATTGGACAACGCACTTCCTTGACGATAGTCACAATCAGGCACATGCTGAGACATATGTCGCGTGCGGGGAGCCATCATGATCAGTGAACGCCATGTATCCATTTTTCGCAATGGCCGTAACCAGGCTATTCGTATTCCGCGCGAGTTCGAGCTGGCCGGCACGGAAGCGATCATCCGCAAGGAAGGTGATCGCCTGATCATCGAGCCGGCGCCGCCGCGCAATCGGCTGCTGGCGCTGCTGGCCGGCTGGGAGGCGCTGGAGGTCGACTTTCCTGAAGTCGCCGATCCGCCGCCCACGCCGGAAGACGTGCTCTGATGACGGTACGTTTTTTACTCGATACCAACATTCTTTCCGACCTGATCCGCAATCCGCGTGGACTGGCCGCGCAGCGTTTGGCCGACGTCGCGGACGCGACGGTGTGCACCAGCATCGTGGTGGCCTGCAAGTTGCGCTATGGTGCGGCGAAGCGCGCTTCGTCGGCGCTGACGCAGCGGGTGGAGGCCTTGCTGGACTGTATCCCCATCCTGCCGCTCGATGCCGAGGCCGATCGGCATTACGCCGAAATACGCACGGCCCTGGAAAGCACGGGCCAGTGCATCGGCGGCAACGATCTGTTGATTGCCGCGCACGGCCGCGCACTGGATGCCACGCTGGTGACACACAATCATCGTGGGTTCAAGCGTGTGCCGGGATTGTCGGTGACGGACTGGCTGGCTTGAATGTCGTGGCAGGACCGCGCCTGTGGCGTTAAGGTGATGTCAATTTCCCTTTCGTGCGCCTGGCGGCTCACGTCTGGAAGTTTCCTCCGATGAACTCCTGAATTCGTCAATCTTCTACTCCATCCCCGGCAGAGCCGGGGGCCTCCCTTCATAGGCTGGCAAGGGTTACCGGAGCCTTGTTGCCACGCAGTCGTTGCCTGTCAGTGGCGCCCGAACCTTGAAAAACCGGCATACTTCGTATTCTCAGGCCCCGTCGCCGGAATGAGCTGGCGTCCGGGCCGCATGGAGGAGGACCATGTCGATACGAAAACTGGTGGTAGCCAACGGGATCTGCTATGTCGAGATTCCGGCGGCGGGCATGTACCTGCTCTGCGGTGCGCCGGCGGATAGCGTAAAGCATCTGCTGCGCCGGGGCATCATCCAGACCACGGAAACCAACGGCGTGACGTACGAGAACGGGCCGAACGCGATCCTGCTCTCCGATGTCATGGTGCAGAACGGCATGTTGAGCAACCTTGCCGAGTTTCCCATCCTGCAAATGCTCTACCGGCAGGGCATGATGATTCCCAACCATCCCAACAATACCGGGGTGCGGCCGATGCTGATCGGCACGCCCGAGCAGCTCGCCGCGCAACTGCGCTACATCCACCGTGGCAACTACGGCCTGATCTCGGCTGAGGAAATGATGAAGGCGGGGGTCAGCGAGGCCTATGCCGAGGAGCTGATGCGCATCAAGCTGAAGTTCGCCTTTGGCCAGATTTCGCGCCCGGAAGTGTTTGTGGACTGCCATGTCCTGGCCGGCGAGCCGATCGATGTTGGCAATGGCGTCAGCATCAAGCGGCTGGCGCACAACGTGTTCGACATCCGTCATGGCGACGAATTTGTCGAAGTGGACCTGAACCTGCCGGCCCATGTCACCTATCCCTGTCCGTACCCGCTGAGTCACGCCGCGATCGACCGGCATTACTTCGCCGTGGTTCACGCCGGGGATGGCGATGGCTGGGATTTCAACCGGCCGGCAATGGGCAGCGTGCTGATCCACCAGGGCCGCGTGTACCTGATCGATGCGGGCCCGAACATCCAGTACAGCCTCGACGCCCTGGGTATCGGCAAGAAGGAAGTGGCGGGGATCTTCCATACCCACGCCCACGACGACCACTTCGCCGGCTTGACTACCCTGATGCAATGCGACAAGCCCCTGCAGTATTTCGCCACGCCCTTGGTGCGGGCCTCGGTGACGCGCAAGTTCTCGGCCCTGCTGGCCTTGCCGGAATCGGAATTCGCCAATTATTTCGATATCTGCGACCTGGTCGAAGGCGAATGGAACGACATCATGGGTCTGGAAGTCAAGCCGACGATGTCGCCCCATCCGGTGGAGACCACCGTCTTCAATTTCAGAGTGCTGTGGGAAGGCGGCTACCGCACCTATGCGCACCTCGCGGATGTCGCGTCGTTCAAGGTGCTCGACAGCATGGTCACGGCCGATCCTGCCGCGCCCGGGCTGTCAGGCGAGCGGGTCAAGGTGACCAAGGCGGCCTATCTTGCCGAGGCCGACATCAAGAAGATCGACATCGGCGGCGGCATGATCCATGGCTGTGCCAACGACTATGCCAGCGACAAGACACCGCGCCTGCTGCTCGCCCACATTTCGCGCGACCTCACCCAGACGGAGCGGCGCATCGGTTCCGGCGCGCCCTTCGGTACCGTGGATGTGCTGATCCCGGGCGAGCAGAATTTCCTCCTGCGCGATGCCAGCGAACTGCTCAAGAGCTACTTCCCCTCGGTGCCGGTGGAACGCCTGCACATGCTGCTCAACAACCGGATCGTGACCTTCAATCCGGAAACCATCATGGTCCAGGCCGGCACCGTGCCGAGCGAGATCTACCTGCTGCTGGCCGGCAAGGTGGAGATCCTCACCGGCGACCCGAACAATGCCCATTTTCTGTTCAGCGGCTCGGTGCTGGGGGAATCGGCGGCCATCCACAATACGGCGAGCGAAGAAACCTATCGCTCGGTCGGCTTTGTTCAGGCGCTGCGCCTGCCGGCGGATTTGTACCGCAATTTTGTCGATCGCTTCTTTTCCAGCGACGAACTGCTGACGGCGCGCAAAGTCGAGGAGAAGCTGCGGCGCACCTACCTGTTTGGCGATGCGGTAACCAATACCACCCTGTTTGCGCTGGCCAAGAGTTGCTCAATTACACGCCTGCCCGCCGGGCGCAAGTTCAAGGGCAAGGCCGATCATCTCCATTTGGTCGGCAAGGGCCGCCTGGCGCGCGGCAAGGACGAAAAGGCGCCGGTGCTGGGCAAGGGGGAATTCTGGGGCCACGATGAACTCTTTGCGACCTTGAATCGCGGCAGCGATGCTGCTGACGAAAAAGCCGTGGCGCCGCTGGTGGCGCTGGATGGCTGTGAGATATTTTCGGTGCCGCTGAGCCTGGTCGCGCGGATTCCGGTGGTGCGCTGGAAACTCTTCGAAGCCTTCCGTTTGGCCCACCCCTATGCGGCACCGCGTTACCGGGGAACGGCGCGCTGAGTTTCCCGGGCATGCCATGAGTCGAGTCTGGAAGCCTGTTTTCTGGGGTCTGGCGCTTGCCGTACTTGGGCTTTCATTGGCTCCGCAAGACATGCCGGTCCCCAGCACCGGCTGGGACAAGAGCAACCACCTGGTCGGCTACAGCGTGCTTGCCCTTGCCGGCTTGCTTGCCTATCCGGTGCGGGAGCTGCGTGTCATATCGGGCCTTGTCGCCTACGGTGGCCTGATCGAATTGTTGCAGTCATTCACGGGATACCGATTCGCCGAATGGCTCGACCTGCTGGCAAATGCCATCGGAGTCCTGCTGGGTTGGGGGGTCTGGTCTTTGAGGAATCGGTTCGCCGTCGCGAGCTTACGGCCCTGAATAGGGATCATTCCCCGCCCCGGAGACAGTGCTCAGCGGATCCTGCCGGTAAAACCGTCGCAGTTGTTCATATACCTCCGGGTATTCGGCGTTCAGTAACCGGGGGTTTTCGAAGAAGACTTCGCTGGTGACGGCGAAGAATTCCGGCGGGGCTTCCGCCGCATAGGGGTCGATCGCCGTTTCTTCCCCGCCATCGACACGGCGCTGAAAATCCTCGAAGGCAGCACCCATTGCCTCGGCCCAGCGCTTGCGTGACATGTCGGCATGCAGCGGGGGCATGCCGTCCACCTCGCCGTTCTTCATGTCCAGCTTGTGGGCAAACTCATGGATGACGACATTGACACCGGCCGTTTCATCGGGATCGTCGAACCAGGACAGCAACACCGGGCCGCCATGCCAGGCTTCGCCCATGACATGGTCGTCATACTCATGCACCACGCCATCCTCGTCCATGACCTGGCGGGGGATGATGAAGTCACCCGGGTAGACGACGATGCCGATCCAGCCCTGATACCAGTCGAGACCGAGTTTCAGGATCGGCAGGCAGGCTTGCAGGCCAATCGCCAACTGGATGCGCGGTGTCAGCGCCAGGCCCTGGGCGCCGCTCCATTCCTTGGCGGCGATGAAGGCAAGGGCCAGGCGGCGCAGGTCGCTACGCTCCTGCGGCGACAAGTGGGCAAGGAACCAGAACGGTGCCTCGACTTCCTCCCACAGTTCGCCGGGGATTTCAGGCAGCGGCGCACGACGCGCGCGCAGGAACGCGGCAAGCTTGCCTATCATGGCTCTCGGCGGCGAACGGGTTTGACCTGGTCCGGCATGGGCGGCCGATTATGCATGGGATAATCGCAGCATGGTTTCCGTCGTTCATTCCCTTGCCGCGTCCAGCGATACGCAGGATTCTCTGGCCCGGCTCCAGGCCGGGCTGGCGCCGGCCGCCGCAGACGAGGTTGCAAGGGCGCTGGCGCTTGCCGGCGAGACCTATGGTGAGGCGCAACTCGGCACCGGTGAGCCGGTGTTCCAGCACGCCCAGGGCATGGCGCTGGTTGCGACGGCGCTCGATCTCGATGCCGACGTGCGCTGTGCCGCGCTGCTGTTTGCGGTTGGTGACCGGTGGCAGGATGCCAACGAAAGGCTGAAAGTCGGCTTTGGCGATACGGTGGCGTCGTTGGTGGATGGCCTGCGGCGGATCGGCTCGCTGCGCCCCCTGACGCGGGCGGCGGCCAGCGGGGGCGGCGAGGGCGTAACCGAGGCGAAGGCGCAGGCGGAGATCCTGCGCAAGATGCTGCTGGCCATGGTCGATGACATACGGGTGGTGATGCTGCGCCTCGCCAGTCGCGTGCAGACCTTGCGCTACTTCGGCGATCACCCCGGCCGGCTGCGCGATGAGATGGCGCGCGAGAGCCAGTTGATCTACGCGCCGCTGGCCAATCGCCTCGGTATCTGGCAGGTGAAGTGGGAGCTTGAGGATCTGTCCTTTCGTTATCTTGAGCCGGAAACCTACAAGCGCATCGCCCGCATGCTCGATGAAAAACGCACCGAGCGCGAGGGTTTCATCGACGCCGCCGTGGCACGGCTGAAGGCCGAACTGGCGGCATCCGGGGTCAATGCCGAGATCTATGGCCGGCCCAAGCACATCTACAGTATCTGGAACAAGATGCGCGGCAAGGACATCGACTTCGAGCGCGTATACGACGTGCGTGCTGTGCGCATCATCGTCGACGAAGTCAAGGACTGCTACACGGCGCTGGGCATAGTTCATCACTTGTGGCAGCCGATACGCGGCGAGTTCGACGACTACATTTCGCATCCCAAGGGCAATTTCTACCGCTCGCTGCACACGGCGGTGGCAGCCGAGGATGGCCGCTCGCTGGAGGTTCAGATCCGCACCCACGAGATGCACCAGCATGCCGAACTGGGCGTGGCGGCGCACTGGCGCTACAAGGAATCCGGCAAGTCGGTGAAGTCCGGCGGCGGCTACGAGGACAAGATTTCCTGGTTGCGGCAACTGCTGTCCTGGCGTGACGAGATCACCGATTCGGGCGAGTGGGTACAGCAGTTTCGCCGTGCCGCGCTCGACGATACGATCTACGTGCTGACGCCGCAGGACAGGGTGATCGATCTGCCGCGTGGCGCCACCGCACTGGACTTCGCCTACCGGCTGCATACCGATCTTGGTCACCGTTGTCGCGGGGCCCGGGTCGATGGCCAGATGGTGCCGCTGTCCACTCCCCTGGTCAGCGGCCAGCGAGTCGAAATCGTCGCGGCGAAGAGCGGCGGGCCATCGCGCGACTGGCTGAATGTGGCGCAGGGCTTCCTGGCAACCTCGCGTGCGCGCTCGAAGGTGCGGCAGTGGTTCGCCGCCCAGGACGAGGCCGAAATGCTCACGCAGGGGCGGGGCATCGTCACCAGGGAGTTGCAGCGTACCGGCCACGCGCAGGCACGGCTCGACGAGCTCGCGGCGCGGCTCGGCCTGAAAAGTGCGGACGCCATGTTCCTGGCGGCAGCGCGGGGCGACATCGGCGTGCGCGCGATCGATATCGCCCTGCGCGGTGACGTGGAGTCCGTGCCTCACGAACCCGAATTGCAGATGCGCAAGAGCCGCGCCGGCGACAGCAGCATCCTCGTCGACGGCGTCGACAAGCTGATGACTCAGATGGGCAAGTGCTGCAAGCCGATGCCGCCGGATGCCATCATCGGCTTCGTCACGCGCGGCAAGGGTATTTCGATCCACCGCCTGGAGTGCGTTAACTTCCGCAACATGGCGGCGCGCAACCCCGAACGCGTGATCCCCGCCGGCTGGGGTACGCAGGAGGGCGCCGTGTATTCCGTGGATCTGGTGGTTGACGCGGCCGATCGCCAGGGTCTGTTGCGCGATATCTCGGACACCCTGTCGCGGGAGAAGATCAATGTCACGGCGGCCAAGACCCAATCGCGCAGTGGCATCGCCCATATGCGTTTTGTCGTCGAACTCGGCGGCCGGGCAAGCCTGCCCAAGGTGATATCCTTGCTCAAGGATGTTCCCGGTGTGATCGGCGTGCAGCGTGGTTGATCCGGCGTGTAACGCAATACAGAGGGTGGTTTGAACGCACTGGCAATCGATCTCGAACGCACGCATCACTGGATAGCTGTTAACAGCTATCGCGTGCGGGTCGCCGCCTTCGCCATGGCGGCGGTGCCCATCGCCCTGCACGTGGTCGAGCGTCATCCCGGAGCCGGTTTCTGGCTCGCATTCCTTTTCCAGTTCTTTGCCTACCCCCATGTCGTCCAGTGGTTCGTCCGGCGCGCCGCCGACCATGAAAAAACCGAGGTGCGCAGCCTGATTGCCGACGCCGTGGCCTTCGGCGCCTGGTCGGCCGGGCTTGGCTTCCCCTTGTGGATCAGCGTCGCGCTGTTCCTGACCACCTTGCTCAATCATGCGATCACCGTTGGCCTGCGCGGCATTCCGATCTGCGCCACGGGCATTCTTGCCGGTGCCCTGGCATCGACCACGGTGATCGCCTTCCACCTGTCGACGGACACCAGTGGCCTGGTAACCCTGGCGTCGATCGTCGGGTTGTCGATCTATACCTCGCTGATGGGTGTCGAGTTCTTCAGTTATATCGGCCGCCTGCACGAGGTGCAGGAGGCCGTGGCGCGACAGAAGCAGACGCTGGAAGACGCCAACGTTGCGCTGAAGGAACAGATCGGCCGCATCCACGAACTCCAGGAGAAGCTGCGCGAGCAGGTCAATCGCGATTCGCTGACCGGGCTGTTCAATCGCCGTTACCTTGAGGGTACGCTGGAGCGCGAACTGTCGCGCTGCCGCCGTGAGGGCGTGCCCCTGGCCATGCTCCTGCTCGACATCGACCACTTCAAGCTGGTCAACGATACCTATGGCCATCAGGCGGGTGACGAAGTGCTGCGGGTCTTCGGCCAGGCCCTGCAGGAGAGCGCGCGCGCCGAGGACATCGTCTGTCGCTACGGTGGCGAGGAGTTCCTGCTGGTGCTGCCGAAGATGCCCCTGTCGATCGCCCGGGAGCGTGCCGATCGACTGCTGGACCTGTTCCGGCGCACGCCCGTGGACTTCGGCGGCAAGCGGATCCATCTCACCACATCGATCGGCATTGCGGTGGTGCCCGACCATGCCGACAACGTAGAGGCGCTGGTGCGTTCGGCCGACCAGGCCCTTTACCGGGCCAAGTCAACCGGCCGTGATCGGGTGGTCGCCTTCGGTGAGTCCTGAACCGGCCGGCGCGGTCGGAGCGGGCGACACATAACCGCGACTCAGGATGCTTTCCCAGTCGGGGCGACCGTTGCGATGCGCAAGCTCCACCATCGGCCGGAAATCGTAGGGCAGCGCGATGAGCTCGGCGCGCCAGCGTTGGGCGCGGCGCTCGATGATGGCATAGCGCGCGTCCGGCGCACCGTTTTCCACTGCATGATAGACGGGTAGCGGGTCGTCCCAGGCCGGCTGACCGACACTGCCCGGATTGACGATCATCGGCCCGGCGCCGGCGCGCGCCACGCGCGGGATATGGGTGTGGCCGCAGAGTACGATGGCAGCGCGAACGT
>Ga0172373_10007608_pt1 | contig 13999 bp, 12 predicted proteins | sample Lak10m_2_FD_114546 | JGI IMG/M metagenome (GOLD analysis project Ga0172373, IMG submission 114546) | Freshwater microbial communities from Kabuno Bay, South-Kivu, Congo - kab_092012_10m | ecosystem: Environmental > Aquatic > Freshwater > Lake | place: Democratic Republic of the Congo... | reverse complement strand
GTAATCAGATCAACAAGAAGGTGGTTTCACCAACCCCTACTTCTTACCTCTTCTACTGGTATTGACCAGCACAAACATCAAAACTGCCGCAAAGGGGATAACAAAAAGATCATTCACATCAGTGGCCCCAATGAAGTATGCCCCGATGGCGGTAATCAGCAGGATCTGTAGGTATTTATATTTCATGGGGCAAGTATATTTACTTACATACCTAAATCGAGGCTCTCTTTAAATCCACCCCTGCCAGGTTCCAATATGCATCTCCCACATCTTCTGCAGGTACTTAACCCCACCATAATTTTTAAAGTAGAGGATCTCTACCTCATACCCACACTCACAATGGGCCATACAGATCATCTGCCCATCAACTTCTGGGTAATCTAAAGTGAATTGGTGTTTGCCATACCTAATACCGGTAAGAATAATTGCACCCATATTTATAACCTCCTGCTTCTTCTGATGGTGTCTTTCATCATCAGCAGGTCCTCCTTTAGGACCACCGTGCGCAGAAAGGGCGCGGTTGGTACTAAGTGAGCTAAAGGGCTTATCACTTAGTTCTTGACCTAGTGAAAGTATAGGGCTGGTGAGTGTCAGTGGATAGGAGCACAATCAAGGCATGAATGAAGAAGAGATGAGATACCGAGTCAGTGCTGTAGTTACAAGTACGCTACAAATAGTGGTTCAGGCAAGAAGCGCTGAAGAGGCTGAGGCTTTTTCAGATGCAATAGATTTTGATAAATGGTCTGTTTTGAGCACTGAGTATCAAACAGTTGATGTTTCTAAGGATTTTTTTGAGAGTAAAAATAAGGTTGAACAGGATGCTAAAGTTACAACCAGTAACCATGGTCCTACCTTAAAGATTGTTAAAGGATAGGCGTCAGTAATGGAAAATAACCTAGCTCAAAAGGTTATCGCCTTTGCCACAATCCTGGCATTACCTTTTGCCTTAGGGGCATTCCTCCTTACCTGGGCACCTGCCCAATACTTCTATCAAAGTGACCCAAGTCGAGATGGGTATGTCCCACCAAGAAATATTGAAAAACTCATCACCAATGTTCAAGACTCCACAGTTACAATTTTTTGTCGGCCAAATGATCCTAAAAACAAGGGTGGCTTTGGCTCTGGCTGGGCGATAGATCTTGAGAATCAACAGGGCAAGAGATTTCCAACAACCTTAATTACTAATTACCATGTAATTGATGAGTGCTTAGATGGCAAGGGAAAAGTCACAGTCTTAGCTCTTTTTGGTAAGGAGTATCAGGCGGTAATAGATACTTGGGATGAAGAAAATGATTTGGCATCCATCGCTGCCGCCCTTGAGGTGCCTCCACTAAAACTTTCCGAATATGAGCCATATGCAGGATATTGGGTGGCAGCAATTGGAAGTGCAGATGGTTATGAAGGCTCTGTTGCTTTCGGAAATGTTTTAAATGGCACAAAGCTAGAGATCCTTATAACTGCACCCTTATCTCGCGGTAATAGTGGTGGCCCACTTGTAGATAATGAAGGAAATGTGGTTGGCACAAATACCTTTGGTCAGATAGATGAGCAATACAATGGGGCAATGTCCTTAAACGCGCTCTGCGTCAAGATTATGGAGTGTGATGGGGATGTCTTTTGGAGGAATGAAGGGTAAGTTCAGTGCATGTCAGATCCAAAAAATAAAGTTATAGACGAACTTGATTCCCTATCCAAATTAGTTATTTCTGGTAAGACAGGCAAGGCTCAACCTTGGCGAGGTGCCGATGTCGTAGTAACTAATAAGCTTGAACTAGGAAGTTCTGAAGTTGATAGTTTTTATCCAGCTCCTAGATTTGTGCTTACCGACCATGTCAGTGAAGTGAGCTGGTTATTTGAGAAGTTAGCGCTAATTTTTTCAAATGAAAAGAACTATAGTGCTTGGAAAGAAGAATTTTTTGGCCGGCTAGGCAACATGGCAAATAGAGTAATTGGGATTAAATCAGAGTCTACAGTAAGTGAAATTCAGTTAGCAATTTTGCATGAGGCTTATGCAATATTTGAGGAAATACAGTTGGATTGGCATCACTACTTGCTTATTACTAGTGGTAATACTATCTATGATGATTTGATTCCACGTGCAATTAACAGTGGATTTGTATCATTACATGAAGCGGAGAAGCTCTTTCAGTCAAAAGGCTTATTCTGATGAGTCAGCTTAGTTTTACTTTAACTAACGATTCTTTAAACTTTCTTGGTGAGTTAGAATCAAAACAATTTCGACAGGTATGGTCTAAAATTTTAAACTTAACAAAAGAACCAAGGCCTGCAAATTCTGAACATGTTTCTGGGCATGTGGGTTGCTATCGTATTCCAATCGGTGAATTCAGATGTGTTTATAGATATTCAAACAAGAGTATTGAAGTTGTAGTAGTTGATAGGCGAAATGATGACAAGGTTTACCAAAAATTACGGAGATTGAACTAAATCATCTTGCCAACAAAGCCAGCAGCAATAAGGACGTGGTCAGGTAGCCACTGGGAAATTGCTTTGGAGCAAGCAGCACTATCCATCAAAACTGGCAAAAAAGTAAAAAGAATTCCATGTGATGGAACCATAAAAGTCCAAACAAAGCGCCGCTGGTTCAGATGGTACCTGTTCGCAGAGAGTCAACCACTTTTACGGCTAAAGGGTCTCAGTCGAATTGAGGCTAAGCTGCTGGAAATAAGTTTTGAACTAAGCCAACCTCGAGTTTGGTCAATGAGGCTACAAAAAATTTTTGCACAGCATCGTGCACAACAACGCTGGATACCTCGAGAAGTTATTGATGACTTGATCGAGAGCAAACCTAAATTTTCAAATCAAAGAGCCATTCGCCGATTAAGCCTAGACTCCCGATTGAACAAACAGGAATTACAGGCACTCATTGATCTTGACTTAGATCTAATTTCCATGTTTGATGAGACTAATCAAGAAATCCTTTACGCAGAACTTGTATCCCAGAAGCATTTCTTAGAGAACATTGAAGATAAACCACTTTCTCTGGAACAAGGCACGGCAGTAATTACTTTTGATAATCGAGTTTTACTTGTTGCTGCTGCTGGCTCAGGGAAAACCTCTGTGATGGTGGCTAGAGCAGCATATGCAACCATGAAAAATTTCATTGAACCCTCGAAGATATTGCTTCTTGCGTTCAATAAAGCAGCAGCAGAGGAACTTCAAGAGCGAGTAAAGAAGAGATTCGAAAATGCAAATATTGATTCAACTGGGATTAAAGCATCAACTTTTCACGCTTTTGGGCTCGATATAATTGGTAAGGCTCTTAATGAAAGACCAGCCGTTGCACCCTGGGTTGAGAAAGGACGAGACTTCGACGAAATATCGGAAATAGTTCAAAAGCTTAAGGATTCTTCTGAGGATTTCAAATATAAGTGGGACCTTTATCGGTTGATATTTCCACCAGAGACAATAAAACTTACTGGAGTAGAACACGATGCATGGGATTCAGAATCAAAGGAGCAAGGTTTTCATACATTTGATGGAAAAATAGTGCGAAGCCATGGTGAACGCATGATCGCTAACTGGCTCTACTTACACGGCGTTGCCTATCAATACGAGTGCGATTACAAAGTTAAAACGGCGAATGCACTGCATCGCCAATATAAGCCCGACTTCTATTATCCAGGAATAGATGTATGGCATGAACATTGGGCTTTAGATCGAAAAGGAAATCCTCCACCTGAATTCATCGGATATCTTGAAGAGATTGAATGGAAGAGGAAACTACATTCTGACAACAAGACAGAATTGATTGAAACTACCTTTGGGGAAGTTGTTTTTGCTAATGGATTATCCCATTTGAAAGAAAAACTCACAAAGCATGGAGTCAAACTTAATTGGGATCCAGATCGGCCAAAGGCGGCATACACAAACATAGAAGATCTGGAGATCATAAAACTTGTTCGAACCTTCATGGCCCATGTGAAATCAAATTCGCTGTCTGCCAGAGATATAGCTAGTCGCTTATTGGGAAAGTGGAATCATCTAAAAAGCGATAGAACTGACTTATTTCTTGAAATTTACTGGCAGATTCATACCGAGTGGAATAATCGATTAAATGCTGCAAATGCCATCGATTTCGAAGATATGTTGATTCAAGCAGCTATTATGGTTGAAAATAATGAGCACGTTCCAGATTATGATCTAATTCTGGTTGACGAATTTCAGGATTCAAGTTCGGCTAGAGCAAGATTAGTTAAATCGCTGCTCAGATTAAAAGGAAAGTTTGTTCTAGTCGTAGGTGATGATTGGCAGTCAATTAATCGTTTTGCTGGCGCTGACGTGTCTCTTATGTCAAAATTCCACGACTCCTTCGGTAAGGGTCCTACTCTCCACCTATCGCGTACTTATAGGTGCACTCAAACGATTGCAGATGTGGCCACTAAGTTTGTTACAAAGAATCCCGATCAGATCAGAAAGAATGTAATCGCCGATCAAACTGGTCAAGGAAATCCAATTGTTCTTATCAGAGCAGGTGGGGAACAGCAGGGTGTTCGTGAAGCACTACAGCGAATCAGCAAAGACGTAAAAGCAAGGGGAAGCAAGAAGGCCACTGTATATATCTTAGGTCGCTACAACTTTAATATTGACTGGGTACCAAATGATGACTTTCCAACTCTGAAGATCACATATCGAACGGTTCATGGATCCAAAGGACTTGAAGCTGAATACGTAATTCTTGTAAACCTTGAATATGGGCGCTACGGATTTCCTAGCGAAATTGAGGATGATCCAATTTTGAATCTTGCCATGAGCGAGCTTGAGACATATGAGCATGCCGAAGAAAGACGCCTTCTCTATGTAGCCTTAACAAGAGCGAAGAAGCAAGTTTTTCTAGTCACCAGACAAGATAGAGATTCAATGTTTGCCGTTGAACTTATGTTTGATTCTCTAATTGACGTTGCTACATTAGATTCAGCAAATTCCGAAAAACCTCCAGTTCAGACTTGTCCCAAATGTCACAAGGGTGTGATGGTGATCAGGTCAGGTCCCTACTCAAATTTCCTTGGCTGCAATAGGTTTCCAAAGTGTGTTCACAAAGATAAAATTAAATAGTTAGCGAGTTTTAGAATTAAAGGGTAGGGAACTAGCCGGTAATTGAGGATGTGCAATTGGGTAGTACAACTTCCCAATTCTATTTAACATTTCTGGCAGAATTTTTGAAACTGCGATTACATCACCCAATGCAGTATGAGCATTGATTATTTCTCCATTGAAACCAGTTACCACGGTGTCTAATTTATAATTTGGTAGCTCAATTGTGTTTCTGGCCAACCACAGACTGTCTAATGCTGGAATCAAATCGAGATCATGCCCAGCCTCATTCAATTCATATGCTAAAAAATTTTCCTCAAATCGAGCGTTATGAGCCACGACTATGGAGTCTTGAATTAGCTCTAAAATTCTTCCACTTGCTTCATCAAAAGTAGGCGCTCCATAAAGCATTTTTAATTCGATGCCATGGATATCCGTGCGCCCTACATTTCCATCCTCAGGGTTAATAAGTGTTTCGAATCTATCTAGTTCATTTCCATCCCTGTCGATCTTTAAAATTGCAATCTCAAGAATTTTACTTTCCGGGGGATTGAATCCTGAGGTTTCCAAATCGATAATTGAAAATGGACCGTCATATTCATGGGTACCACTCTTATCTGCGTATCCAAATAACTTACCCTTTTCTCCCGCTTGCGCGAATAAGGGTCCAGAATAAGTTCGATTACCGCTGGCAGAACTAGGCTTCTTTGCAGGGGAAGCTTTTGGTTTTGCAGGTGTAGGTGCAGGGGGTTTAGGGGAGTAAGTTGGTGCTTTCTTTTCTGGGGAAGAAGATCTTGCAGTACTCGAGTAGGTAGATTTTCTAGGTGCAGCCCCATTTTTAACTGGCTGCTTCTTTGGAGATGAAAAAAGCATGGAGGCGAATTTGTACATCCCCCAGAGGATTGCCAAGGTAACTATTAACTCCATGTTCTGACTTTAGTGCTGGCTCTGACATTAAAGAATGCCCCCAATGAATCCAGGGTCCCCGGAACCAGGTCAGAAGACTTCCAGGACATAACGATTGCCAGCCCTGTCAATATAATGTTATTGGTTACTGCTAAATTTTCGGATATGGAGAATTTACAAGGCTTTGAGGGCTTGTCAGCCCTAGAAGAATCTGCCGTGCGTCTGCACGAGATCTACAAATCCCTATTGACGGGTGGATTCACTGAAGATGAGACACTTTCCTTAATTGCCAAAATGACCAAATCGGGACCTAACCCGTAAACCTATCCGTCGAAGTGGTCACAAAGTAGGCTAGCCAAGTGAAAACTGACACGCACACGCCAGAACATATATTCAGGGCTCAACAGCGCTTACTCGTCCCGCTGTTTCAGCGCCCTTACGTCTGGAATCAAGAGCTGCAATGGGAACCAATGTGGCGGGATATGAAGCGGGTCCTATCAAGATACATAGCTCAACCAGAGGCCGAACATCAGCCTCACTTTCTAGGCGCTGTAGTAGTTCAGCAAGTTCAAAGTCCCATTGGTGAGATTCAACAGAGAACCATTATTGATGGGCAGCAAAGACTGACAACTCTGCAACTGATGTTCGATGCAATTCATGCACAGCTTGAATCTGTTGGCGCAAAACGCCCTGCAGGAAGAATTAAGAAGTTAATTGAAAATGATGAAGATTCTTGCAATAAGCCAGAGGACAAGTTTAAAGTTTGGCCAACAAATAAAGATCGACCTGCATTCAACGAGGTCTTAGCAGCACCCTTTCCAGTGGATTATGAAAATCTGGAGTATTCAAAATCGAAGATGGCACTTGCGCATCGATTCTTTTCTGAAAGCGCGCGAGAATGGTTGTTGGAAAATGGCGAAGAGGAAGCTCAGCAACGCGCAGAGGTCCTAGACCTTTGCTGCAGAGAGCTGCTGCAGATCGTAGTAATTGATCTAGCCGTCAATGAAAATGCGCAAGAAATTTTCGAAACTCTTAACGCTCGTGGAGCAGTACTTACAGCGGCGGACTTAATCAAGAACTTCGTTTTCCAGCGACTAAGCGAGAAGAAGGTCGATGTCGAAGATGCATATTTTAAGTTCTGGAAGGATTTCGAAACACCTTTCTGGGAGAAAGAGATCAACTACGGCCGAGTAAAATTCCAGCGCTCCTCTCTATTCATCAATCACTGGCTTATTGCAAAGATTGGCGAAGAGGTTCTAAACCGTGAGATATTTTCAACCTTTAAGAATTACGCAGACCACGAATCACGAATTTCAATGTTGGAGCTCTTAGAGCAAATACATTCAGCAGCCGCGAAATATAAGGAAGTCTTTGATGGTTCGGAGAATAAAGAAGGACAAATCAGCAGAGTTGAGTTATTTGCCTACCGTCTAAATTCGATGGAACTGGATGTACTTAGGCCAATTCTCATTACTTTGATAGATCCAACTGAGGTAGCAGTCCCACAGGATGAGCTTGAGAAGGCGGTCTCCGTAATCGAAAGCTGGATGGTCCGTCGACTACTCGTTCGAGCCACCAATAAAAACTACAACAAGCTGGTTGTCGAAATGGTTAAGGTCGTCAACAAGGATCGCGAACATGCCGGGACTCGATTAGAGAAGTTTTTCTCAGAGCAAAGCAGCGTTAGTTCATATTGGCCTGATGACGTCGAGCTCTCTGGATTTGTATCCCAGATGCAGATTTATAGAAATCTTTACAGATCTCGTATCCGCATGATCTTGGAAGCTGTCGAAGATCACTCTCGCGGCTGGATAGGCGGGGAAACTTCTAAATCTGGCATGCGTATGAAACGTGGCACTTTTGCGATTGAACACATCATGCCGCAAAGATGGCAAACGAATTGGCCAATAGGAAATCATTCAGAAGAAGAGCGAGAAGTTCTGCTTCAGACAATCGGTAACCTAACTTTGTTAACAACAAAATTGAATAGCTCTGTTTCCAATGGCCCTTGGACTTCAAAGAGCGGTGAGCTAACCAAACACGATGTACTTCTGATCAACAAACAAGTACAAGAACTTGGTAGCAACGGTTGGAACGAAGACCTAATCAAGTCTCGCACCGCGACTATTGTCCAATCCTTGATCAATATTTGGCCGATACCAGCTGGTCACAAATCTCGAATCCTTTCAGAGAAACCCGAGAAGCAGATAAAAGTAGGTGTCATTGATCTGATAAGTGCTGGATTAGTTGCTGCAGGCCAGACGTTATATCCAAAGCAAAACAAACATGCAGGAAAAGTGGCTCAAATTCTTGACGATGGCCGAATTCAGTGCGAGGAAATTATCTTCGATTCTCTGTCTCTGGCAGGAATTCAAATTCGTAACAGAAACACCAACGGGTGGACTTTTTGGCTGGTCGATGAAAAAACAAGAAAGTCAATGGCAGATCTTCGCGAGGAGTATCGCGAATTGATTGGTTTAGAAGACGGTGAAGATGAAATTGAGGATAGTGATGGCGCAGATGACTAAATTGTTGTGTATTTTTAATAGGTTCACTTCATGAATGACATGCCTTTAACTACGAATTCAAGTGCCCTCGAAGACGAAACATTAGTGAAATCTCGACAAAGAGTTGCAGACCATGGTGAAGTTTTTACCCCAAGCTGGATTGTCGATGACATGCTGAATTTGGTCAAGAATGAATCGACAAGAATTGAATCTCGGTTCTTAGAATCCGCTTGCGGTGCAGGAAATTTCTTGAAGACTGTTTTAGAACGTAAGCTTGAAACGGTCCGAGCAAAATATGGAAGAAGCGAATTTGAGAATCGGCATTATGCTCTTTTGGCACTTATGAGTATTTACGGGATTGAATTACTCGAAGACAACATAAAAGAGTGTCGCGAAGAACTACTTAAAATCTACTCACGGTTTTTAGGAATTGGTCAGGAGAGTAATTGGCACAAGGCGGGTGCAAAAGTTTTAACTGTAAATATCATTCAGGGAGATGCCCTCACGCTCACAACTACTTTAGGAAAACCAATTAGATTCCCTGAATGGGGATATCTAGGTAGTGGTAAGTTCCAAAGAAGAGATTTCCAATTCGACGCTCTCACGCAACGTGCAGCGATAAAGGGAACTTTGTTTGAAATGTTCGAAGAAGAGCAACTATTTGTTCCCGTCGAAACATTTCAAACAATGACAGTTGAGGAGATCGCAAAGTGACTCAAGCATCCTTCATAATAAATGCACATAATCCAGACGTTTTAACATGTATTGCAAACCTTTCAAACGATGAAGTTTTTACGCCGCCAGAACTTGCAAATCAAATGTTGGACGAGCTTCAAAAGGCATGGGCTAAATCAAATTCTGATGAAAACTTATGGACGAATAAAGAACTAACATTTCTTGATCCATGCGTTAAGTCGGGTGTTTTTCTGAGAGAAATAGTGAAAAGACTCAACGAGGGGCTTTCAAGAGAAATACCAGATTTGACTGAAAGAACTAATCACATTTTGACAAAACAAGTATTTGGAATGGGTATAACTGAATTGACGAGCTTACTTGCCCGTAGAACTATCTATTGTTCCAAGAACGCAAATGGAATTCATTCAGTTGCGAGAACTTTTTCTACTACCAAAGGTAATATTTGGTTTGAGAGAGTGGAGCATGATTGGGATTCAGGCAGGTGTAAATACTGCGGAGCCAATGCAAGTGAATATGCAAGAAGTGATGAGATGGAGACTCATGCATATAAATTTATACATACTTCCACACCGCAAAATCTCGCTCAAGAACTATTTGGAGGAAACATGCACTTCGATGTCGTGATCGGAAATCCCCCGTATCAACTCAGTGTCGGAAATACGACTGGTAATAGCTCGAAAGCAAGAGCCATATACCACGAGTTTATTACACAAGCCATGGCACTTAATCCTCGATACATCTCAATGATTGTGCCAAGTCGATGGATGACAAGAAGTACTGAGGGAATCCCAGATACATGGATTGATAGTTTTATTGATGACCATCGAGTGCGAGTAATGCACGACTTTCTTGATTCCAAAATTTGTTTTCCAGGAGTGGATATCAAAGGTGGCGTTTGCTACTTCCTTTGGGACAGAGATAATGAAGGAAAATGTGAATATGTACTCCATGGCAACAGCAACGAAGAAGATGTTATTCGGAATGAGGACTACCTTAACTCAAAAGGAATTGGAATTGTTGTCCGAGACATCCAAGCAGTTTCAATCATAGACAAGATTGAAAAAGTGGAAGGTGATTGGTTGACTAAACCTGAAAAGAACTTTTCTAGTTTGGTCAGTCCAAAAGATTTCTTTACCAACAAGGTCCAGTTGACTTCGAGTTGGGATGGTTTTACAGAGAAAAAGAATGGATCAAATTCAATTAAGTATTACTTAAATAAGGCAAGTCATGGCATCCCATATGGTTATATCAAGATGGATGATGTTCCAAAGAACCAAAAAACTGTAAAACTGAATAAGGTCTACATTCCTGCAGCAGCATGGGGAGCAGCGAAAGAAGAAGATGATCCAGTTTTAGGTATTCCATTTGTCGGAGAGGCAAATAGTGCTTGCTCACAAACGTATCTCGTTATCGGGTATGACCCAGATAACCACAACTTCACTAGAGAAGAATGTGAAAATATAGCTTCCTATATCTCGACAAAGTTTTTCAGATATTTGGTCAGCCTGAAAAAAAGGACGCAGAATGGGCCACGTTACGTTTACCAGTTTGTACCAGTCCAAGATTTTTCCAAGCCATGGACAGACGAAAAGCTTTATAAAAAATATAAGTTGACACAGGATGAAATTATTTACATTGAAAAGATGATCCGCCCAATGGTGCTAAGCAGTGAGTAAGTCAATCGAAGAGCTCCTCCCATCTAAATCTGAAGCACGACTTCGGATTTATGCATGGTCAACTAAGGAAATTAGAAAATTTGAGGGATGTTTAAAGGTCGGTCAAACTACTCAGGATGTAAACGTGCGAATTAAGCAATCACAAGGTGTCGCACAAGTGCCATACCTGCTCGAAGTAGATGAGTCAGCCGAACGCTTGGATGGTAGCTTTTTTCGTGACGGTGCTGTCCGTGAACGGTTAAAGCAAAAAGGTTTTGAAAATGTTGAACTTGAGTGGATGCGTTGCACTGCCTCAGATGTTTTAGCAGCCATCAAGGGGTTACAAACTGGAGAAGTTCATACTGCATCACGGACCGAAGATTTCAAACTTAGAGATGAACAATTGGCGGCCGTTAAAAAGACAGCTAGCTATTACAACTCTATTTGGAGTGATAACAAGAAAGCTGTTCCACGGTTTCTCTGGAATGCAAAAATGCGTTTTGGAAAAACGTTTGCTTCATATCACTTAGCTAAGAAACTAGAGGCTAAGAAAGTTTTGGTTGTTACATTTAAACCCGCAGTCGAGGATGCGTGGCAAGTTGATTTAGAGACTCATATAGATTTTGAAGGATGGCAGTATTTTTCCAAGAATTCTGGCGATGATCCACGAACAGCAAGTAAGAAGCATCCGTTGGTCTATTTTGGTTCATTTCAAGATCTTCTTGGAAGAGATAAAGCAACTGGCACAATCAAGGCAAAAAATGAATGGCTACATGAAACAAATTGGGATTTAGTGATTTTTGATGAATACCACTTTGGCGCATGGAGGGATAGCGCTAAAGAACTATTCGAAGGCGAAGATGACACTGAAGCAAAGAAGGAAGTCGCCAATGAATTTGGGGATGCCTTGGCAGTTTTTGACGAAGCATTGGAAGAGTTGAGTGGATCAGAGGACTATTTCTTGCCGATTAGCACTCGTGCTTATTTGTACCTTTCGGGAACTCCTTTTAAAGCGTTGGCAACAGGAGAGTTTATTGAAGAGCAGATATTCAACTGGACATACACCGACGAGCAGCGTGCCAAAAAAGTTTTCTTGGACAAACATCCTGATAAGTGGAATCCTTATGCAGCGCTCCCAGAAATGCGACTTCTTACTTATCAAATGCCTGATGAGATAGTTGCAATTGCAAACCAAGGAGAATTCGATGAGTTTGACTTAAACGCCTTCTTTGAGGCAACTGGAACAGGTAAGAACGCAGAGTTTAAACACAAAGATGACGTACAAAAATGGCTTGACATAATCAGAGGAGCATATTTACCCTCTCAACTAGATGCTATGAAAATGGGAAAACGGCCTCCCTTTCCTTATTCAGACTCACGACTCCTTTCTTACATGCAGCATTCATTTTGGTTTCTCCCTAGTGTTGCGTCATGCCATGCGATGGCAAACTTGTTGGGTGCGAAACACAACGTTTATTGGCATGACTATCAAGTTCTGACAGTTGCGGGCACTGGTGCTGGTATTGGTCTCGATGCTTTACCACCAGTCAGAAAGGCGATTCGGAGTGGATTCGATTCAAAAACAATAACGTTGTCATGTGGAAAACTTACGACGGGAGTAACTGTTCCACAGTGGTCATCAATTATGATGTTGAGAAATTTGAATTCCCCTGAAACTTATTTTCAAGCAGCCTTCCGAGTCCAGTCTCCTTGGTCAATTAAAAACCCAAATGGTGATAACCCACATGAGGAATCTGTATTAAAACCCGTTTGCTTCGTTTTTGATTTTGCCCCCACCAGAGCTCTTCGGCAAATTGCCGACTATGGCGCAGGTTTATCACCTGAAATATCTGATCCAGAAATTGCAGTCGAGGAACTTGTTAAATTCCTGCCTGTCCTCGCATATGACGGCTCAAATATGACTCAAATAGATGCGGGTGCCATTCTGGATATAGCGATGGCTGGCACCTCTGCAACTCTGCTCGCACGAAAGTGGCAGTCTGCAATCTTAGTAAATGTGGACAACGACACCTTACGTCGAATCATGGCAAGCGAGGCTGCGATGAATGCGGTTATGAACATTGAGGGATTCCGATCTTTAGGAAGTGAAATTTTTGAAACTGTAGTTAACAAGAGCGAGTCTGTCCGAGATACTAAACGCGAAAAGGGTAGGAAACTTACCAAAAAGCAAAAACGTGAGCTAACCGAGGAAGAGAAGGAATACAAGTCTAAACGCAAGCAGATACAAGAGAAGCTCATTAAGTTTGCGACCAGAATCCCAGCATTTATGTATCTCACGGACTACAGAGAAAATACCCTCCATGACGTTATAACAAAAATTGAACCCGAACTCTTCAAAGCAGTTACAGGTCTCACGGTGAAGGATTTTGAACTACTTGTTTCCTTGGGAGTTTTTAACTCCACGCATATGAATCAGGCGGTTTTTGCCTTCCGACGATACGAGGACTCTTCTCTCTCTTACACTGGGATAGATTCTCACCCTCGACTTCGTCACTATGGATTGTATGACACCGTTGTGGCTATCGAGGGCAAGAGTAAATAGTTAAGAGTATATATTTGACCGATATACCAAAAATTTTCTTGACTTTTTGCCAATTTATTTAGGCATAATCCATAGCTTAATTAAAGAATTTGTATTCCCTCTCAATAAAGTGTTATCGAACTTTAAATATTTATTAATTTACTATTTTTCATAGCCCTATCCACCACCAACACACTCCCATTGGGGATCTCTCGCCAGCCATCCTGATTCCAGCCAGATGAGGCCACAACCACCTGGCCATTATGGGTGGTGTATTTAAGATGGTAGTAATCAGGTGAATCCTTAAACTTATTTGGGATTTTATCTTGGTTATATATACAAGCTGCCATAAAGGTAGTGTCATTGATAATCATCATATTTATTGATGAGTAGGTGCAATTGTTTTTGATATAGGAAAGGCCGGCTTTAACACCATCGATAAAGCCATGTTTTTCGATTTGGGTAAGTAGGTAGAGAAAGTAGCGCTCAGAGTCGGTTGTGCCCTTAGCTAGAGATAGATACTTCTTATCTATTACTGGATCTAATGCGGTTGGGGGAGTAATAGAGCCATTGTGAATAAAGGTTATATCTTGGTAGGTAAATGGATGGGTGTTGTTTTCATTTACTGGCATCCCTTCAGT
>Ga0172373_10007606_pt1 | contig 14004 bp, 14 predicted proteins | sample Lak10m_2_FD_114546 | JGI IMG/M metagenome (GOLD analysis project Ga0172373, IMG submission 114546) | Freshwater microbial communities from Kabuno Bay, South-Kivu, Congo - kab_092012_10m | ecosystem: Environmental > Aquatic > Freshwater > Lake | place: Democratic Republic of the Congo... | reverse complement strand
TTTCACCAATGCAGGGATGGTGCAATTCAAGGATGTGTTTCTGGGGCGTGAGGACCGTTCCTACGTTCGGGCTGCCTCCTCCCAGCGCTGTGTCCGTGCCGGAGGCAAGCACAACGATCTGGAAAATGTGGGTTATACCGCACGCCATCACACGTTCTTCGAGATGCTGGGTAATTTCAGCTTCGGAGACTATTTCAAACGTGAAGCCATTCAGTTTGCCTGGGAGTTCCTGACCGGCGTATTGCTGATTCCGGCGACACGGCTCTGGGTGACCATCTACGATCAGGATAGCGAGGCCGAAGATATCTGGCTGAACGAGATTGGTATCGATCCCGCGCGGTTTTCCCGCATCGGTACCAAGGATAATTTCTGGAGCATGGGAGATACCGGCCCCTGCGGTCCCTGTACCGAGATCTTCTATGATCATGGTGAGTCAATTCCCGGTGGTCCTCCGGGTTCCCCGGACGAGGAAGGTGACCGGTATATCGAAATCTGGAACCTTGTCTTCATGCAGTACGACCGCTCGGCGGACGGAACCCTGGTCCCCCTGCCCAAGCCCTCGGTCGATACCGGTATGGGGCTGGAAAGGATTGCGGCGGTAGTTCAGGGGGTTCACAGCAATTATGACACCGACCTGTTCCACTCCCTGGTCAAGGCGGCTGCTTCCCTTGCGGGTCTGGATACAACCGACCACAGTTCGCTGCGAGTGCTTGCCGATCACATACGGTCATGCTCATTCCTGATTGCGGATGGGGTTCTGCCATCGAATGAGGGAAGGGGTTATGTGCTGCGTCGCATCATCCGGCGCGCAATACGTCATGGCTACAAGCTTGGAATACGGGAAGTATTTTTCTTCAAGCTGGTGGCTCCCCTGTGCGAGGTCATGGGCAAGGCCTACCCCGAACTGGCAGTGGCCCGCTCCAACGTCGAGCAGGTGCTGCGAAAGGAAGAGGAGCGCTTTGCCGAAACGCTGGAGCAAGGGATGCGGATACTCGAGTCCCAGCTCAAGGGAGTGAGTGGCGGCACGATTCCCGGTGAGACGGTTTTCCAGTTGTATGACACTTACGGATTTCCGGTCGACCTGACCGCTGATGTTGCCCGTGAGCACGGGTTGGTTCCGGACCTTGCCGGTTTCGAGAGGGCCATGGAGGCCCAGCGGGCACGAGCCCGTTCGGCCAGTCATTTTGCCGTCGACTACTCTCACGACGTGCATGTCGATACGGTCTGCGAATTCACCGGCTACGAGCATCTGTCGGGTGAGGCTTCGATTGTCGGTTTGTACCATGAGGGACAATCGGTGCAGCGGCTCAGCGCCGGGCAGGCGGGGATGGTTGTTCTATCAAAGACTCCCTTTTATGGGGAGTCCGGCGGTCAGGCCGGTGATCGCGGCCTGGTTCAATTGGGGGATTGCGTCTTTGAAGTAGCCGATACCCAGAAACAGGGGACAGACGTCATTCTTCATCTGGGTTCCGTGTCATCGGGAGAGTTGGTGAGCGGGTCGACCGTGCGGGCAGAGGTGAACCCGGAATGGCGGCTGTCCACGGCCCTGAATCATTCGGCAACCCACCTGCTGCACGCTGCCTTGCGCTCATTGCTGGGTGATCATGTGACCCAAAAGGGTTCGCAAGTCAACGCGCAGCGTTTGCGTTTCGACTTCTCGCATTTTGAGCCCATCAGTGCTGAAAAGCTGGATGCCATCGAGCGTCTGGTGAATGAGCAGATTCGTCTGAACAGTCCGGTGCGGGCTGACGTGATGGCTAAGGACGATGCCCTTAAGGTCGGGGCCATGGCCCTGTTCGGCGAGAAGTATGGCAATGAGGTCCGGGTGCTGCGAATTGGTGACTTCTCAACGGAACTATGTGGTGGGACCCATGCGCTGCGTGCGGGCGACATCGGCTTCTTCAAGATTGTCAGCGAGTCGGGTGTGGCCTCGGGCGTGCGTCGAATCGAGGCTCTTACCGGAGTGGCTGCTTACGAATGGGTCAGAAACACTGAGCGCCTGTTGCTCGGGCTGGCAGATCGGGTCAAGGCTGGTCGCGATTCGATTGAGGAAAAGCTTGACCAGATTCTCGAGCGAAACCGAATGCTGGAGAAGGAGTTGGATCGACTGAAGGGTAAGCTGGCAAGTGCCTCCGGGGACGAGCTTCTGGCCCGGGCCGTTGATGTCGACGGGTTGAAGGTGCTTGCGGCTCGCGTCGATGACGCCGATGTCAAGGCGCTCAGGGAGATGGTTGATCAATTGCGAAGCAAGCTGGGAAGTTCCGCCGTTGTTCTAGCCAGCGTTGCGGACGGCAAGGTCAGTCTGATCGCCGGTGTCTCAAAGGATCAGGTTGGGCGTGTGAAGGCCGGTGATCTCGTCAATTCGGTTGCCTGCCAGGTGGGCGGAAAGGGTGGCGGTCGCCCGGACCTGGCCCAGGCGGGCGGCACCGACCCGACCTATCTGGATGCCGCGCTGGTTGGGGTCGAGCAGTGGGTCAGGAACAATCTTTCATGAAGCAAAAACGCGGAAGCTGAGAGATATGCCCTTATATGTTCACAAATATGGCGGTACTTCCGTGGGCAGCGTCGAGCGGATTCAGCATGTCGCCGAAAATGTCATAAAGGCGCGCCAGCGTGGCGAGGAGGTGATCGTGGTCGTTTCGGCCATGAGCGGCGAAACCAATCGGTTGGTCGCCCTAGCCAAGGAGGCGCAGCCCGCTCCGGATCCCCGGGAAATGGATGTTCTGCTGTCTACGGGCGAGCAGGTCACAATTGCCCTGCTGGTCATGGCACTAAAGCAACGAGGTTGTCAGGCCCGCTCCTATACCGGTGGCCAGGTTGCAATCGTGACTGACTCGGCGCACACCAAAGCGCGAATTCTGAATATCGACACCCAACGCATTCGTGCCGATCTTGATCAGGGCAATGTGGTTGTTGTGGCCGGATTTCAGGGAGTCAACGACTCGGGCGATATTACTACTCTTGGAAGGGGGGGCTCCGATACGACGGCCGTTGCTCTCGCGGCTGCGCTGCAGGCGGACGAATGCCTGATTTTTACCGATGTGGATGGGGTCTATACGACCGATCCTCGGGTCGAGCCCAAGGCGCGCCGGCTGGATCGGATCACCTTCGAGGAAATGCTGGAGATGGCGAGCCTGGGTTCTAAGGTGCTCCAGATACGCTCGGTCGAGTTTGCGGGGAAATACAATGTGCCACTCCGGGTTCTCTCCAGTTTCAAGGAGGGGGCGGGGACATTGATCAGTTATGAGGAAGATGCCATGGAAAAGCCATTGATCTCGGGAATCGCATTTAATCGAGATGAGGCCAAGCTGACAGTGCTCGGCGTTCCGGATCGTCCCGGCATTGCCTCGCGCATTCTGGGCCCGGTAGCGGAGGCCAATATTGAAGTGGACATGATTGTCCAGAATGTCGCCGAAGATGGCACTACCAACTTTACCTTTACCGTTAATCGTTCCGAGTTCAACAAGGCGCTGGGCATACTGCAAGTCACTTGCGCGGAATTGGGTGCGAGGGAAGTGCGTGGAGACGATTCCATCGTGAAAGTCTCCATTGTGGGGGTGGGTATGCGTTCACATGCAGGCATTGCCGCCAAGATGTTCGATACCCTGGCTGCCGAGGGAATCAATATTCAGATGATCTCGACTTCCGAAATAAAGATCTCGGTGGTTCTCAATGAAAAGTACCTCGAGTTGGCAGTGCGCTCCCTCCACGATGCGTTCGATCTTGACCATCCGCATGGGGTAATTTGAGAAAAAAGCATTTTCGGCCCGCGTAAAGGTGCTACAATGTTGACCTCGTTCGGTGCCTGTTACGTAGATCGGTTGATTCCCGCGGCTTTCCGTGGGGCGCTTCTTGGTAGGTGTGCGAATCTATAAGGGACGGTTATATGCTGATATTGACTCGTAGAGTCGGCGAGACTCTGATGATTGGCGATGAGGTGACAGTCACCGTTCTTGGCGTCAAGGGTAATCAGGTCCGTATCGGCGTCAATGCACCCAAGGATGTTTCCGTGCATCGAGAAGAGATTTACGAGCGCATTAGGCGCGAGGATCATTCGGACGATGGGGTCGGTGCAGGTGCTGAAGGGTTTTGATCCGGGCGTCCAGCTCGAGATTCGGTAAAAGTTTAAGGAGAGATGGCCGAGAGGCTGAAGGCGCTCCCCTGCTAAGGGAGTATAGGGCTAATAACTCTATCGAGGGTTCGAATCCCTCTCTCTCCGCCATTTAATGGGCGGTTCCGCCCCGCAGTTCCCCGTTCTCAAAGTGGAATGAGCGCTCGCTACGATGGTGAGAGGCGCACTGCCATTGCTGTCGGAACCAACCCGTGCGCGACGATTGTAGCCAGGACTTTCGACGGAATTTTTTTTTGACTATAATGCGCGGTTTTCCGGCTGTGCCCTATTTGTTTGAGGTTTTCTGATGGTCACTATTCGTTTGTCACGCGGCGGTGCTAAGCAGCGCCCTTTCTATCATGTCGTGGTTACCGACAGTCGGAACAAGCGTGACGGCCGTTATATCGAGCGCCTGGGCTTCTTCAACCCGGTGGCATCCGGTAAGGCGGAGAGACTGTCACTGAATGAAGAGCGCATCCAGTACTGGATTGGGCACGGTGCACAGACCACGGATCGCGTAACCAGTCTGCTGAAGGAGTTTCGCAAGGCCGCTGCCGTAGCCACAGCCGCCTGAGCAAAAACCGGCTGGGCGTATTTGTGTCCGGTGGGGTTGAGGTTGGTGAAATCGTCGGTGCATTTGGGGTTCAGGGCTGGGTAAAAATCAGGTCCTACACCGATCCGCCGGCAAACATTCTGAAATACAAACCGTGGACTCTGGAGTCAACGGGGTCCCCTTTTCATGTAAAGGTGATTGAGGGGCGCCCCCAGGGAGCTGCAGTGGTAGCTCGTCTGGAAGGAGTCGAAGATAGGGATCAGGCCATTGGCTTAAAGGGTGTTCGCATTGTGGTGCCGAGGGAGTCTTTCCCCAAGCCACCTGCGGGAACTTATTACTGGGCGGATCTGATAGGCCTTGAAGTGGTCACCGTCACAGGCATCACCCTCGGAAATGTCAAGGGTTTACTGGAAACCGGGGCCAATGATGTTCTGGACGTCAGGGGAGATCGTGATCGGTTGATCCCGTTTGTGTTGGGTGAGTACGTTAAATCTGTCGACTTGGGTGAAAAGACAGTAGTCGTGGACTGGGATCCCGACTTCTAAAGTCACATGCGATTCGATTTCGTTACCCTGTTCCCCGAGTTGATCCGGTCCGGCACAGACGAAGGGGTGACCGGGCGCGCTATCGATCGAGGTCTCGTCGAGATTGGGACGTGGAACCCCAGGGACTATGCTTCGGACAGGCACCGAACTGTGGATGATCGCCCTTATGGCGGTGGCCCCGGAATGGTTATGAAGGTTGAGCCCCTGCGGGCTGCCATCCGGTCGGCACGCAAGGCTTCAGTCCTGCCGGCGAGGACGATTTACCTCAGCCCGCAAGGGCGTCTGCTTGATCAGCAGGCGGTGCTTGAAATGGCCAAGGTGCCTAGACTGATTCTGGTGGCGGGACGCTATGAGGGCGTTGATGAGCGCCTGGTAGAGGCGGAAATTGATGAGGAGTGGTCGATAGGAGACTACGTCCTCAGTGGCGGTGAGCTAGCCGCCCTGGTTATTTTTGATGCTGTGGTCAGGCTGATACCGGGGGTTCTCGGGCATGCGGAGTCTGCCGTGCAGGACTCCCACATGACGGGACTGCTCGACTATCCCCACTACACTCGGCCAGACCAAATCGATGGCGTCGAGGTCCCGAAGGTTCTCCAGTCGGGTGACCATGAGGCAATCAGGCGCTGGCGTTTGCGCCGTTCACTGGAACGCACTCGAACAAGACGGCCCGACCTTCTCGAGAAGGTGAGGCTGGATTCGGAACAGCAGGTGCTTCTCCGGGAATTGGAAACAGGGTTTTTGGTCGACGAAGCAAAGAATTGAGATAGAGAGAAATACGATGTCAAACATTATTCAGCAACTCGAAAATGAATGGATGAGTTCCAAGACCATTCCTTCCTTTGCCCCCGGAGATACCGTGGTAGTTCAGGTCAAGGTCAAGGAAGGTAATCGGGAACGTCTTCAGGCTTACGAAGGGGTTGTCATTGCTAAACGTAATCGCGGATATCACTCTGCGTTCACCGTGAGGAAGATGTCCCATGGTGAAGGGGTTGAGCGCGTGTTCCAGACATACAGCCCACAGGTTCAGGAGATTCAGGTGAAGCGTCGGGGTGATGTGCGCCGCGCGAAGCTTTACTATCTGCGCGACCTCACGGGCAAGGCAGCCCGTATCAAGGAGAAAATCTAGACGCTGCGCGTCTGGTTTGTAATGAAATCCGGCAAAAGGGCAGCAATCGCTGCCCTTTTGCTTAACTGGTTTTCTTGTGAGTTACCCTCGGGCTGAGGTTGGTGAGAGAGCAGATTGTCCTTTTTCCGGCGCCGTTCGGAACTATCCAGATTTCCGCGGTGGCGCAGCAACTTGTAGGTGTTGAATTGCTCCCTGAGGATGAGGGAACGAATGCTAACGAGGCTATGCCATCGGACGACCCCTTGCTCAGGGAGGCTGTAAAGCAGATGCTGCGTTATCTTGCGGAGCCCAGCGTCGGATTTTCATTGCCACTGAAGTTGTCAGGCACGCCATACCAACGCAGGGTTTGGCAGGCCCTGAGGGAGATCCCGGTCGGTCAGGTCATAAGTTACGGTGAACTGGCGCATCGAATGCAATCGGGGTCGCAAGCAGTAGCAGCGGCCTGCAAGTCCAATCGGTTTCCTCTCATCATCCCGTGCCACCGAGTAATCTCGGTAACAGGGCTGGGAGGATATTGCGGCCAGACCAACGGTCCGATGCTTGAACTCAAGCAATGTCTGCTCAGACACGAAGGCAGCTTGCCGGGCGGGAAAGGTGTCGGTAGAGCCTGAGGACGAGCTTTTGATTCGGCGTTTCATTGACGCTCTCTGGGTAGAAGAGGGCTTGAGTGAAAATACCCAAAAAGCCTACGCAAGTGATCTTCTGCATTTCGTGGAATGGATCAGAGTAGTGCAGAAGTGTGACTTGCTGACGGCCACCTCGAGCGACATCGATGCGTATTTCGCCCTGAAATACCGAAAGAACGCCAGCAGTCGCAGCATGGCGCGCCTTGTTTCGAGTTTGCGCAAGTTCTTTCGTTACCTGGTTCGGGAAGGGCGTTTGCGAGATGATCCGACACTTCGCATCGAGCCGCCTCGAATTGGTCGTCCCTTGCCAGCCACTCTGTCCGAACTGGAAGTGGAAGCGCTGCTGGACGCCGCCAATACCGATGATGTGCTCGGCTGTAGGGACAGGGCAATGCTGGAGGTGCTCTATGCCACCGGTTTGCGGGTCAGCGAACTGGTCGGGCTCAAACTCACCCAGGTCAATCTTCGTCAGGGTGTAGTCCGTGTCGTGGGTAAAGGGAGCAAGGATCGCTTGGTACCACTGGGCGAGTGCGCAGAAGAATGGATTGAGCGTTACTCCCGAACTTCAAGGGCGGGATTGCTAGGTATCAGGCAGAGCGATGACTTGTTTGTGACCTCCAGAGGTTCAGCCATGACCCGTCAGTCATTTTGGTGCATTATCAAACGCTATGCCGCCTTGGCCGGTATCCACAAGCCTTTGTCCCCGCATACCCTTCGGCATGCTTTTGCCACTCATTTGCTGAATCACGGCGCAGATCTACGGGTTGTGCAGATGTTGCTGGGGCATAGCGACTTGTCCAGTACGCAGATTTATACTCACGTGGCTCAGGAACGGTTGAAAGAACTGCATTCCCGCTGCCATCCTCGTGGCTAGTCTTCGATTTTATTTGCATAAACAATTCAATGATTCACTCCACTGCTGTCATTTCAACGGATGTCGTGTTGGGCAAGAATGTCTCGATCGGCGCGTTTGCAGTCATTGAGGGGCCCGGTGAAATTGGCGATGACAGCATCATCCAGTCGCACACAATCATCCGGCCTCATGTCTATATGGGTCGTAACAATCGTGTGCACCCTACCGCGGTGCTTGGCGGATTGCCGCAGGATATTTCCTTTGATTCCTCCACGGTGACCCGGCTGGAAATTGGGGATGACAACGAGTTCCGTGAGGGCGTCACCATTAGTCGAGCCACGAAGGCTGGGGGGGCGACCCGAGTGGGGTCCGGCAACTATTTCATGAACAACTCCCATCTTGGGCATGATTCCACCCTTGGAGATGGCAATATCCTGGCGAGTGGAGCCACGCTTGGGGGGCATGCCGAGGTCGGTGATCGGGTATTTTTTGGTGGTGGCGTCATGGTCCATCAGTTCTGCCGTATAGGCAGTTTTGCCATCCTTCAGGGCCTGGCAGGCATCAACAAGGATGTGCTTCCCTTCACCATGGTGGGGGGGCGTCCCGGGAAGCATTACCGGTTGAATCTGGTGGGCATGCGCCGTGCCGGAGTGGATGGTGAGCGACTCAAGGCCGTTTCGACCGCCTTTCGTCGAGTGCGAGCCAGGCAAAGCCTCGATACATTGCCGGAAACGCCAGAGGTGAACTATCTACGTGAGTGGTTGAATGCCGCTTCACGGCGAGGCGGCTTGCTGGGCTTCATCGAAGCTCGGCCAGGTCGGGCTGATGACTGAAAATCCAAATCGATTGCCGATAGGAGATACGCATTGAACGCACTCACTTGTGCAGTGGTAGGGACGGGCTACCTCGGCAAGTTTCACGCTGAGAAATATGCTGCCCTGGAGGGTTGCGAACTGGTAGCGGTGGTGGACAGCAATTTCGAGGCGGCCCAAAGCGTCGCCGAACGCAACCACACGCAGGCCGTTGCAGATTACCGGGATCTGCTGGGCAAGGTAGAGGCCGTCAGCATTGTTGTTCCGACCAGCCTGCATTTTCAGGTAGCCCGGGATTTCCTTGATGCCGGCTCCCATGTCCTCGTCGAGAAACCGATCACGGTGACTGTGGAGGAGGCTGATGCGCTGATTGACCTTGCAAGACGGAAGAATCGCTGCCTGATGGTGGGGCATCTCGAGCGCTTCAATGCGGCCTTGCTGGGTTTGGATCTGGTGCGGGAAAAGCCGCTTTTCATTGAGTCACACCGCCTCGCTCCCTTCAATCCACGTGCCAATGATGTCAGTGTCGTTCTGGATCTGATGATCCACGATATCGACATCATCCTCGACATCGTCGACTCGGAGGTTGAACGCATCGACGCCAAGGGGGTGACCGTCTTGACGTCGGACACGGATATTGCCAACGCCCGCATTACTTTTCGCAATGGTTCAGTGGCAAATGTAACCGCCAGTCGTGCCAGTCTGAAGGTGGAGCGCAAAATGCGGATGTTCATGCCCAACCGCTATATTTCTGTCGATTTTCAGAATCGGGTGCTGGCCCAATACCGCAAGGGAGAGCGCGAAATGTTCCCGGGGGTTCCGGAGATCACCAGCGAAGAGTCGGTTTTTGAAAGCGGTGATGCCCTGATGGAAGAAATCAGGCATTTTGTTGAATGTATTCGTGAAGGTCGCGAGCCCCTGGTATCCGGCGTGGCGGGTCGGCGAGCGCTGGCGACCGCGACTGAAATTACCCGTCTACTTAAGGCTGCCTGATCAAAGGGAAGAGAGAGGACAAAGCATGATCCCCATGGTTGATTTGAAAACCCAATACCACCGACTCAAGGCTGAGATTGATCAGGGTATAGCCGAGGTGCTGGAGACTACCGCCTTCATTCTTGGGCCCAACGTCAGGGCGTTCGAGGAAGAGGCGGCGGCCTATCTGGAAGTCCGCCATGCCATCGGTTGCGCTTCGGGTACCGACGCCCTGCATCTGGCCTTGCTGGCTTCTGGGGTTGGCCCGGGAGATGAGGTCATCACCTCGCCATTCACATTCATTGCCACGGCCGAGGCAATTCGCTATGTCGGTGCCACGCCGGTCTTTGTTGATATAGATCCCAAGACCTTCAACATCGATCCTGCGGCCATTGAGTCCGCCATTACCGGGAAGACCCGGGCGGTCATGCCGGTGCATCTCTTCGGGCAACCGGTGGACATGGCGCAGATTTCTGGCCTTTGCGAAAGAAATGGGCTGCTCTTGATCGAGGACTGTGCCCAGTCCTTTGGGGCCAGCATCAATGGTCATCAGACCGGCAGCCTCGGTATCAGCGCCGGGTACAGCTTCTTTCCGAGCAAGAATCTTGGCTGTTACGGCGATGGGGGACTGGTCGCGACGACCTCGGATGAAGTAGCGGCAAAGGTAAGAATGTTGCGGAATCATGGTTCCGAGGTCCGCTACTACCACGATGTGATTGGTTACAACAGCCGTCTGGACGAGATTCAGGCGACCATCCTCAGGGTCAAGCTGCGTCACATCGATGAATTCAATCGCGAGCGTCGTCGGGTCGCGCACAGGTACTCCGAATTGATGGCCGATCTCCCGGTGCAGACCCCGTATGAGGACGGGCTGGGAGTGCATGTTTACCACCAGTACACCTTGCTTTGTGACCGTCGCGAGTCCGTGATGGAAGCCTTGCAGAAGGCCGGTGTTTCATCTGCCGTCTACTATCCGGTTCCCCTGCACCAGCAAAAGGTTTTTGCCGAGAGTTGCGCCGGATTGTCCCTGCCGATCACGGAATCCGTATCGAAGCGTTGTTTCTCCCTGCCCATCTACCCGGAACTCGAAGACAGTGATATTTGCCGTGTCGTTGAAGTGATACGCGGCGCACTCAATGGCTGAAGCATCACCTTTGGTGATGCTGTCCGCCGGGGAGGCTTCCGGGGATCAGCATGCCGCCGCTCTTTTCCGAGAATTGAAAAAGCTTGTTCCGGAGGTGGCTGGAATTGGAATGGGGGGAGCGGCCATGCGCGAGGCCGGTATTGAGCTTTGCTTCGACTCCTCGGGCATTGGTGTCATCGGGCTTGCGGAAATTGCCCGGCACTATGGGGAGATTCGCGGGGCCTTGAAGCTGATGCAGATGATGGTCTGTGAGCGTAAGCCGGACCTCCTGGTCTGCGTAGATTACAAGGAATTCAATTTTCGTCTGGCCAGGGCAGCCAAGGCCTGTGGAATCAAGGTGCTGTTTTACGTCAGCCCCCAAGTTTGGGCCTGGCGGCCCGGTCGGGTCAAAAGCTACGGTCGGATCATTGATCACATGGCAGTCATTTTTCCTTTTGAACTGCCGTATTACGAGGCTTACCAGGTTCCTGCTACCTATGTCGGCCATCCCTTGGCAGGCAAGGTAAAGACAACCCTGAGCAAGGGAGAGGCACTCAAAAAATACGGTCTGTCCGGCGATTCTGCACATCCGCAAGCGTCCGGGAAATCCGGTCCCATTATTGGCCTGTTGCCCGGCAGTCGTGCGAATGAAATCAAGCGACTGATGCCGGTGATTCTGGCGTCTGCTAGGCGCCTGAGTGTTGAATTTCCTGGTGCCCGCTTCCTGCTGTTTCAGGCCGCTTCGGTGGCAGATGAGGACATTGCCCTCAAACTGGCCGAGGTTGCCGATCTCGATCTTCGCGTCATTCAGGGGCAGGATTACAACGCACTGCAGTGTTGCGATGCGGTTATCACGGTATCGGGAACCGCCACCCTCGAAATTGCCCTGCTGGGTATTCCCATGGCGATTGTCTATCGCTTGGCCCCTGTCAGCTACTGGCTGGGCCGTCTCTTGGTCAAGGTTCCCTTCATCGGATTGCCAAACATTCTGGCCGGAAAAAGTGTGGTTCGGGAGTTCATTCAGCACGAAGCGACTCCGACCAATATCGCCGGTGAAATTGCCCGGATTCTGCGTGAGCCTGAGTATGCGCAGAAGCAGCATCACGCTCTATTGGCTATTCGAGACAAGCTGGGCGAGCGCAACGGGTCGGTGGAGTTGGCCCGTCTTGCCGCACAAATGCTCGGTACCCCTTGAGTACTACGTTTTGTAGAGGTCAGAATTCATGAGTCGTGCCTTCGTCAAGGAACAGGACGATCAGGGAGACAGCGCGCGCCCCCTGAGACCGCAAAGCCCGCATGCCAACTACGTTACGCCGCGCGGCTTGCGTCTTCTCGAAGACAAAGTCAGGAATCTGGCCAAATCAAGAGAGGCGCTGGTGGGCAGGGACGATCTGGCCAGTCAGCAAACCGTGCGCGAACTGGAGCGCGATCTCGTTTACTTCAATGAGCGGGTCAAACGGGCGATTCTAGTGTCCCCGGAGGAACAGTCGCTGGATCGGGTGCACTTTGGTGCCGTGGTTGAGGTAGATGATGCGGAGGGGGAGCGGTCAATCTTTATGATTGTTGGCGAGGATGAAGTGGATGCCGCGCATGGGCGGGTCAGCTGGGTGTCTCCGCTCGCCAAAGCCCTCATGAACGCACGCGTCGGTGATGTGGTGAACTGGAAACGGCCGGCAGGCGACAAGGAACTGGAGGTTCTGTCCATTCGCAAGGCCACGGTGTGACCGCACGCGAACTGCAGGATGTTTTGATTCGCCGGAGTCAACGGGCCAAGCATGTTCGGCTGGTAATCAAGCCGGCAGGAATCGAACTGGTTTTGCCCGTCCATGTGAGCGAATCGCAGGCGCTGGGCTTCCTGCAACAGCATCGGGCCTGGGCGGAGCGCAAGCTGACGGAAATCCGGGGTCGGGTAAGTAAGGTAGAAAGCCTGCCGCCAACGCCGCTTGAATCAGGAGCCAAGGTCCCTTTTCGGGGAGGCGATGTCCCTCTGGTCGTTGGCTACCATGCGGGAAGTCGCACGAACATCAAAAAAGTGTCCGATGGCCCGTTTGAAATACTCCTTCCTGAAACCAGCCAGATTCCGGAGGATGTTCAGATTCGGTCCGCTCTGTACGCCTGGGTTCGTCAATGGATGCGAGCCGAGGCCCATCGGCTAGCTCAACATTATGGTCAGTTACTGGGGTTGCTGCCGCGTGAAATACGGATCAAGCGGATGACGACGCGATGGGGCAGTTGCGGTCCCAGGAATGACATCAATCTCAACTGGTTGCTTGCCTTTACGCCGCCCACGGTTCTCGAATACGTGGTGGTGCATGAACTCTGTCACATTCGTCACCGAAATCATTCGCAGGATTACTGGGACTTGGTAGCCCGGCACTTGCCCAATTGGAGTCAGGAACGCCGATGGCTGAAAACCCATGGCGGTGAACTGTTACGGAGATTTGCCTGATATGTCGGGGTGGTGGAGGGCTTCAAAAACCCTGGCAGGTTGGATACCGGTGCTTGCGGCCGTTGTCGCCATCCAGCTGATGGCAAACCGAGGTGTTCTGGATGCCGGAAAAGCCCCGAAGCTACAAGGGGAAATGTTGGTGGATGGTGTGCCCTTCTCAGGCCTGCAATCGTTGCCCAAGCCGGTCATGGTTTACTTCTGGGCCAGCTGGTGCGGTATCTGCAAGGCCATGCAGTCAACCGTTATGGCAGTTGCCAGCGATACCCCCATAATTACCGTGGCGATGCAGTCGGGTGATTCGGTGACGGTCAGGGAATACATGTCCCGCCAGCAGTTCGAGGTGCCGACGCTAATCGATCAGGAGGGGCGGTTAGCGACGATGTATGGCGTCAGAGGCGTTCCGGCCGCCTTTATCGTGGATCGTGATGGAAGCATTCGTTCCGCCACCACCGGATACACCTCGGAGCTGGGTTTGCGACTGCGGCTCTGGTGGGCAAATCGCTGACGAGCAGACGGCTTGGTTTAGTAGCCTTCCTTTTCGATGAGGTAACGCTGCACGGCGCCCTCATAGACTTCCGTTGAAATCTTGACGCCATAAATGACGGTCTGACAATGTTCTTCCAGCATGATGCTGAGCAGTCGGAAGGCATTGCGCGGTGTCAGCTGCCGTACTATGAAATTCGCCTTGCTCTCGCCTTCTTCCTCGAAGATATCGGAGAGATGAATGGGCGGGCTACCGGGTTTGCGGCCTACATTCATGCGCTTCTCAATCAGGCGAATCATGTTGTCGGGTGACCAGTTGATTGAAGAGATGGTCTTGATACGGTCGCTTCG
>Ga0172373_10007604_pt1 | contig 14005 bp, 10 predicted proteins | sample Lak10m_2_FD_114546 | JGI IMG/M metagenome (GOLD analysis project Ga0172373, IMG submission 114546) | Freshwater microbial communities from Kabuno Bay, South-Kivu, Congo - kab_092012_10m | ecosystem: Environmental > Aquatic > Freshwater > Lake | place: Democratic Republic of the Congo... | reverse complement strand
TATTTTTACAACGCAGACGATGTCCATGGATGGACAAGGATCGCGAGAGGCAGGACGCCGTAAGCGACAAATGGACAAAAAGACCAGCGAGTTGGGTATATTCTTCGCCGGAAATCGCCTTATGGTAATTAAGGTAACTTTCAGCCCTTGCTGTAGGGCAAGGATCTAAGGTAACTGGCAAAAAATAAACCACCACAGATTCACAGCACAACGTATTAAATCCACTAAAAGAATTGTCCACGAAAGACACGAATACCCTCAGGGGCACAAGAAGCACGAAAAACACTACAATACGATGTTTTCTATTATTTTTTCGTGTCTTTCGTGGACTATGTTTTTTTCTTGTGACAGGGGGAATATTTATTGCGAGTTGCCTAAACAGTAGTTACAACTTAAGCTTAAACCACTCGGTCTTCCGGCTCAAGCCCTGCAAAAAATGCCGCGATATTATTGAGCACCCGGTTGCCCATAGCCGTTCGCGTTTCTTCGCTGGCGCTGCCGATATGCGGCAACAGGGCGATGTTGTCGAGTCCCAGGAAGCCGGGGTTGATAGCCGGTTCGCCTTCGAAGACATCCAGGCCGGCGCCGGCTATCCAGCCTTCTTTGAGCGCCTTGACCAACGCATTGCTGTCGACGACATCGCCACGCGCGGTGTTGATTAAATGCGCCGATGGGCGCATTAATTTCAGGCGCCTCTCGTTGATTAAGTGTTTGGTGGCAGGGCCGCCGGGGCAATGCAGCGAGACGAAATGCGCTTCCGACAATAACTCTTCAACCGTTTCGCAGCGTGCCGCCTGCAATTCGTCGACTATCGCCTGTTCAGGCGCGGACGGCACATAAAACAGGATTTTCATGCCGAAACCGTGATGGGCTTTTCTCGCCATCGCTTGCGCGATACGGCCGAAACCGATCAGGCCCAAGGTCTTGCCGGTCACTTTTTGGCCTAATAATTGGGTAGGTCCCCAGCCTGTCCATTGCCCGTTCAGTATCATGCGCTCGGCTTCGGATGCGCGTCGTGCCGACATCAGCAGCAATAACATCGCAATATCGGCGGTGCAGTCGGTCAACACATGCGGCGTGTTCGTGACGACCAGGCCGTGTTCCTTGGCGGCGTTGATGTCGATATTGTTGTAACCGACGCCGAAATTACCGATGATTTTAACGCGCCGGTTGTCCACGCCGATAATGTCGGCAGTAATCGGGTCGGTGACGGTAGGCAGCAAGGCATCGGCTGTTTGCATCGCGAGCTTTAATGCCTCCGCGCTCATCGGCATGTCGTGTTCGTTTAGCTGCACATCGTAATGGGCTTTGAGCTGGGATTCGACTTCGGCGGGCCAGCGGCGGGTGACGATGACTTTGGGTTTGTTCATGGGAGATTCTCCACGCGATTGTAAGTTGAATTAGTGTAGCGTAAGCCAACAACAGTCGCCACTCGGATAGCTATTCGGAGGCAATGGCGCATACCGTGAACCTGGTCCGAGTTGCTAAGAAAGCGCTGGCAAGCCCTTCGACAGATTCGGTGGGTGATTTATTGATTCCGTTCATGCAGCTTGTCGAGGCATGAGCGGAATCAATGTTGATGACGCTTTCTTAGCGAAAGGCAGGGTTTTCGATGAAATTAGCCTGCAGTTGCTCGATAGTATTCAATCGCCGCCGCCACACCACTACCCGGCTGAATATCAAAACCGCTATCCAGCAGTGCCATTTCGACGCCGGCAATAGCGCCGAGCATAGACACATCGTTCATATCGCCGACATGGCCGATACGGAACACTTTGCCGGCAACTTCCGACAAGCCCGCGCCCAGCGAGATGTCGTATTTGCTGAATGCGGTGCTGATGACGGTGCGGGCGTCCTTGTCTTCGGGGACGACAATCGCCGAAACGGTATCGGATTCAAAGCCGGGTTGGGCGCAGAGTTTCAAACCCCAGGCGGAAACGGCTTTACGGGTGCCTTCAGCCAAACGATGATGGCGGGCGTAGACGTTTTCCATGCCTTCTTCGAGCAGCATGTCCAGAGCCTTGCGTAAGCCGTATAGTAACGGCAGGTTAGGCGTGTAGGGTGTATAGCCCGCCGCATTATTGGTGATTTGATCTTTTAAATCCAGGAAGCAGCGGGGATAAGTCGATGTTTGCACCGCTTGCAGGGCTTTTTGGCTGAATGCGACAAATGCGCCGCCGGCCGGCAGCATAAAGCCTTTTTGCGAGCCGCTGATGGCGCCGTCTATGCCCCATTCGTCCATGCGGAAATCGATGCTGGCGATGGAGCTGACGCCGTCTACGAATAACAGGGCAGGGTGGCCCGCAGCATCCATCGCTTTACGCACGCCGGCAATATCACTGGTTACGCCGGTGGCGGTTTCATTATGCGTTGCTAAAACGGCTTTGATTTCGTGCTTGCCGTCTTCTTTTAAACGCGCTTCCAGCTTGTCTAACGGGATGCCTTTACCCCAGGTTTCCTGGTGAATTTCAACATCGAATCCCAGGCGTTTTGCCATTTCCGCCCATAAGTGGCTGAATTGGCCGAAACGGTAAATCAATACCTTGTCGCCGGGATTTAAGCAGTTGCTTAATGCGATTTCCCAACCGGCTGTTCCCGTTGCAGGAAAGACAAAAGCTTGCCCGGTTTCAGTCCTGAAGATTTTTTTCAGGTCGTTCAGCAGCGGGGTCAGCAGTTTTGGGAAGATGGGTGAGCGATGGTCTTCCATCGGGGCATGCATTGCATTCAGGATTTCGTACGGTACATTGGTAGGGCCTGGGATATAGAGATGGTTACGACCAGCCATGATTGCCTCTTTAATAAAGTAGTTGATTGGATGTGGTTAAAGCTTATGCGCACGACCGTGCTTGCAGGGTTTACCAGGAAGCGTGTCTTCGTGGTTAAAACAGATGGCGTGGATTGGGTAAAATCCTCGACGGCAACGATTACAGTATAAAACAGCTTTTGCTTATTAAAAAGCCAAAGCGAAAAAACCGCGAATGATGACATAGCCATTCCTATTCAGCAAGATTTGCTTGAATAATTTACGCGTTAAAAATTGACTTTGCTTGGCCTGAAAGTAGAATGGGCGATTTATTTGTTTCTGGGTCATGCCGGGATTATTTTCCAGGTATGGGTTATCAGTAGGCTATCACTTAATAGGAATGTGCAGATGAGTCACACTTTATATACGGCGTCAGTTCAACGTGTGCAGCGTTGTGAATTAGCTGTTCCGGGTTCGAATCCTGATTTGTTTGAAAAGGCTATGAAAAGTGGCGCAGACTTCATTTTCCTGGATCTCGAAGACGCTGTGGCTCCTGATGACAAGTTGCGCGCCAGGAAAAACATTATCGAAGCGATTAATGACTTGGACTGGAAAGGGAACGGCGTGACGATTTCGGTGCGCATCAATGGCCTGGATACACAATATATGGTGCGCGATGTCGTGGATTTGGTCGAGCAGTGCGGTGCGAAACTGGATACCGTCCTGATTCCTAAAGTGGGCGTCTATGCCGATGTTTATATGGTTGAAGCGATGCTTAACCAGCTTGAAATGCAGCAGGGACTCAAAAACAAAATCGGCATTGAAGCCTTGATTGAAACCGCACTGGGCATGGCCAATGTTGAAGACATCGCGCGCCAGGGCGCCTGTGGCCGTCTCGAAGCGCTGCATTTCGGCGTTGCCGATTATGCTGCCAGCAACCGCGCCAGAACGACTAATATCGGCGGTTTGAATCCTGATTATCCAGGCGACCAATGGCATGCGGCGATCAGCCGTATGACCGTCGCCTGTCGTGCTTACGGCTTGCGTCCTATCGACGGCCCGTTCGGAGATTTTAAAGATCCTGAAGGTTACAGGCAGGCGGCGCGACGCGCCGCGGCTCTCGGTTGTGAAGGTAAGTGGGCGATTCATCCGACGCAAGTGGAACTGGCCAACGAAGTCTTTACGCCGCCTGCTGAGGAAATAGAAAAAGCCAAACGCATCCTGGTCGCCTTACAGGAAGCCGCCGCTCAGGGAAAAGGTGCGGCCGCACTGGATGGGCGCTTGATCGATGCGGCTTCGGAAAAGATGGCGAATAATGTCGTCAGGGCCGCCGAGGCGATTGCCGCGAAAGCCGCTAAGATTTGATAATCATCGGCCTATGGCTGGTTTTGTATGCCGATGGATTAATTAATACCAAACAACAATAGTAGATAACAACGGAGATGCTGTGGATATTCATGAGTATCAAGCGAAAGAAATTTTAAGCGGTTACGGTATAAAAATCGCTGAAGGTGGTCTGGCCTATAGCCCGGAAGACGCCGTGCAGCGCGCCAGGGAAATAGGCGGCCATATTTGGGCCGTAAAAGCGCAAATTCATTCCGGTGCGCGCGGCAAGGCAGGCGGCATCAAGATATGCAAAACCCATGACGATGTCGAAGCGGCTGCGGAAGCCTTGCTGGGTAAGCGTCTGGTCACACACCAGACCGGTCCTGCCGGTAAAGTGTGTTCAAGGCTTTATGTCGAGGCCGGTACCGACATCGCTAAAGAATTGTACTTTTGCTTTCTCGTAGACCGCAGCTCGGAGCGCATTGTTATGGTCGGTTCTGCACAAGGCGGTATGGACATCGAAGAGCTGGCCGTTACGCAGCCCGAGGCGATTACTAAAATCTACATCGAACCGGCCGTTGGTTTACAGGATTACCAGGCGCGTGAAATGGCTTTCGCGCTGGGCCTGGATACCGAAATCCTGAGTCATGCCGTTAAAACCATCAGGGGCTGTTACCGCGCTTTGCGCGATCTGGATGCCAATATGCTCGAAATCAACCCGCTGGTCATGACCCGTAGCGGTGAGCTGGTCGCACTGGACGCCAAAATGGGCTTCGATGAAAACGCCTTGTTCCGGCAACAAAAAATATCCGAGTTGCTCGATAAAACCCAGGAAGACCCGCGCGAAACAGCCGCAGCAGACAGAGGTCTTAGCTATGTCGGTTTGGACGGCGACATCGGTTGCATGATTAACGGTGCGGGTCTTGCGATGGCGACGATGGACATGATCAAGCTGGCGGGCGGAGAACCTGCCAATTTCCTCGATGTCGGCGGCGGCGCATCGGCCGAACGCACCGAAAAAGCCTTTCGCCTGGTGTTGGCCGACAAAAATGTCAAGGCGATGCTGGTGAATATCTTTGCCGGTATCAACCGTTGCGACTGGATTGCCGAAGGCGTCGTGCAGGCGGTCAGGAAAATCGATATGAAAGTGCCGCTGATCGTCAGGCTTTCAGGCACGAATGTTGAAGAAGGACGGCGGATTATCGCGGACAGCGGACTGCCTATCATTACTGCGGAAACATTGGCGGAAGCGGCCGAAAAGGCCGTTCAGGCGCGTAATGAAGTTGTTGCACTTAATTCTATAAACTAGCGGCTTAAAGGAATCAGATGGCTATTTTAATTAACGAAACTACCCGCATCATTGTCCAAGGCTTTACCGGAAAAATCGGTTCTTTCCATGCGCAGGACATGATTAACTACGGTTCCCAGGTTGTCGGCGGCGTCACGCCGGGCAAGGGCGGCCAAACCCATCTGGGCCTGCCTGTTTTCAATACGGTAAAAGAAGCCGTGCAACAAGCCGGAGCCGAGGCCAGCATTATTTTCGTGCCGCCGGCATTTGCCGCCGATTCCATCATGGAAGCCGCCGATGCAGGCATCAAGTATTGTGTCGCGATTACCGACGGCATTCCTACCCAGGACATGATGACGGTCAAAAACTTCCTGCGCCGCTTCCCGAAAGAAGACAGGATGATCTTAACCGGCCCTAATTGCGCCGGAACGATCAGTCCGGGACGCTCAATGTTGGGTATCATGCCAGGGCATATCTATATGCAGGGTAATGTCGGCATCGTCGGCCGTTCCGGTACCTTGGGTTATGAAGCCGCCGACCAGATGAAACGCCTGGGGATAGGTATTTCGACTTCGGTCGGTATCGGCGGCGACCCGATTAACGGCAGCTCGCACCGCGACGTGCTGGAGCAGTTCGAGCAGGACCCGGAGACTAAAGTGGTGCTGATGATAGGCGAAATCGGCGGACCGCAAGAAGTCGAAGCCGGCATCTTTGCCAAAGAAAAAATGACTAAGCCGGTAGTCGCCTACATCGCCGGATTAACTGCGCCTGAAGGCCGCCGCATGGGTCATGCCGGCGCGATTATTTCTTCTGCCGGCGAAAGCGCCGCCGAGAAAGTTGCTATCCTGAAAGAGCTGGGTGTGACGATTTGCCCGACACCGGCGGCGATGGGTGCGACGGTTGCTGAAGTGCTGGCAAAGCTATAGTCCGGCCCGCCGATAAGCGTCTTTTCGGCACCGGCACCCAGGAGCGGATGCCCTACACTTAAGCGACGTTGACTTAAGCCGTTCGCTGAGCCTGGCCGAAGAGAATATCTGGTTTCAATTCCGCTCAGCCAGCGGTCGCTTTGATAACTATATCGCTAAACGCCGACAGGCTGCACAATGCCCAGCGCCTCATTTAACGCATCGGATAGCATCGGATAGCGAAAACTGAATCCCTGTGCCAGCAGGCGTTCCGGTATCACCCGCTGGCTGCCTAAGACCAGTTCCGACATTTCTCCCAGCACTGTTTTTAAGAGTCGGGCCGGAATCGGCATTAGGGCAGGGCGCTTTAAGCAGTGCGCCAGCGTTCGGGTAAATTCGCTGTTGCTTACCGGATTCGGAGCGCTTGCGTTATAAGCGCCTTGCATCGACGAATCGTCTATCATGGCTTCGGCAATAGCGATCCAGTCGTCTCGATGAATCCACGACATCCATTGTTGGCCATTGCCTAAACGTCCGCCCAGGCCCAAACGAAAAGGCAGTAGCATGCGTTGCAGCAGGCCTCCGCCGTCAGCAATCACTAATCCCGTCCTGACCAGGCAAACCCTGACGCCGAATTGTTCCGCCTGTTGCGCCATCTGTTCCCAATCGCGGCAAAGTTGCGCTGAGAAATCCTCGCCGTATGTCGATTGTTCGGTTAATACCATGTCGCCTTGGTCGCCGTAGTAGCCGATAGCGGAGCCGCTAATCAGCAAGGCGGGTTTTACCGGCATATGCGTAATGTACGCTACGAGCTGTTCAGTCAGGCAGATTCGGCTGTCCCTGATTAGCCGTTTGCGGCGCGCGCTCCAGCGGGCATCAAGAATCGGTGCGCCGGCAAGGTTGATGATGACTTGATAGGACTCTTCCGGATTGAGCTCAGTGAGACTACCCAGCGCATGAACGCCGGAGCCGCATAGCTTGGCGACGGAATCAGGGTTACGGCTTAATACGCTCACGGCATAGCCCCGGCTAACGAGGCTGCGAGTCAGGGCGCTGCCGATGAAGCCGGTGCCGCCGGTAATTAATATTTTCATAATGATATCCTCATGAGTTGATAAACCGCAGGCTGTGATAGTCAGTGAGGCCAATATAATATGTCTAAAAGTTCAGCGACATTGACGCGACAAGCGTATTTTTATAGCGGCTTCTTCAAGTATAGCCCTGCATTTGTCTATGTTTCGTTTATATATTGGCAGTAGTGTTTTGAGCGGGACAATAAACTTTATTCCATTTTAATAGTCGCATATATGCGTAATCATTTACCCTATCCTCCCCCTATAAACCCTCCCGAGTCGTCTGCCGGAGGGTTTTTTTTATTACGACCGCTGGACGGACGATGCCGCTTTACGGCTAAATGAATCCGGTTGCGATTGATGCAAAATTTTTACTGTTTTTATTGTGCGCAGGGTTATTTCCAAACAGCTTCTTAAGACGATGTGAATTAGCGTGGGAACGATAAGCTAATTTCGGGAAGTTTATTTTTAACCCAATCCTTCAGCAAAAAAACCTTTTAAAACCAATAACCCTACAGCACAATTGGCATGTTTTCAACGCTTCTTGACAGCAGGTGGCTTTGCTGTGTTCAGAACATCTATAAGCGATTGATTATTCATATTCGGTGTTTTTTAACAATATTGTCACAAAATAAGTTGAGAATGGATCGGATTAATTAACAATAGCAAACAGCGATATCAGCTAACTTAGTATGAGTATTGAGTATGCAGCTTTATAGAACTATTTGGATTTCCGATCTTCACATCGGCTCTACCCAGTGTCAGGCCGACGTATTGCTTGATTTTCTAAAACACAGTGATAGCGAAAAGCTATACCTGGTTGGTGATATTATCGATTTTTGGGCGCTTTCCAAGAAAGTATATTGGCCCAGGTCACATAATACGATCATTCAAAAGCTCTTGCGCAAGGCGAGACACGGCACTCAAATTATTTATGTGCCGGGTAATCATGATGAAAACGTGAGGGATTATGATAACCATGTGTTTGGCGATATCGTTGTCAAAAAATCTGATGTGCACACCACCGCGGACGGCAAAAAGTTTCTAATCGTCCATGGTGACGAGTACGATACTATTGCCAAATACCATGCCTGGGTTGCGAAACTGGGCTCTAAAGGTTATGACTTGTTGATCGAAATCAATCGTTTGTTACGTATGATAAGGCGTTTGTTGGGTATGCAATCTAATTTTTCGCTCGCCGCCTATGTCAAATTCAAAGTTAAAAATGCAGTCCAGTTTATTTCCGACTACGAGGAAAGCATCATTCGTACGCTAAAAAACGAGCATTTGGATGGCGTTATCTGCGGTCATATCCATCATGCCGAGATTAAAGAAATCGATAATTTTTTGTATGTAAACACTGGGGATTTTGTGGAGAGTTGTACGGCTATTGTCGAACACGATGATGGTTCTTTGCATTTGATCCGCTGGGAAAAACAGGGCTAAGCCGTAAAACGGCGTATTTCCATTGGAGGTTCATTCTCAGGGATGCGCATGAAACAACTTTTGCAAATAGCATGGTTACTCTACCCAGAGCTGGCAGGTTTTTAAAACCAGCCGGGTCTTAACTTGCGAAGTCATTCATGCCTATTTCTTAGCTGTCCTTATCAATCGTTTTAATTTCGCTGGTGCAACGCCCTTGCCTGAAACGTGTTTCAATCCTATCGCCGATAGCCAGTTGCTCGGCGGAACGTATGATGCTTCCGGAAGCAGGCTCTAGGGTTAAGGTATAACCGCGGCTTAGTGTTGCCAGCGGGCTGACGGCATGCAGGGTTTGGCCGGCAGAATCAATGGGGTCATACTCGATTGATTTTTGCAGAATCAATTTAATCTGACCCCATTGATTTTTGGTGGACGGCGGTTACACCCGGGAAGCCTTTGCCGACGCGGTCAAGGGTCTCTTGGACGCTGGGGTCGAAGTCGCCAAGCGCAGTGAATTGCACACGTTCGCCGTGATACCCAAGCGCTGGGGGGGGAACGCAGCTTCGCATGGCTGGATTGTGCCGCCGGCTCTGGAAAAACTGCGAAGGTTTGATCAATACCAGCTTGCAAATGGTCGTTTTGGCGTTTCTGGCGTTGCTGCTGAGAAGATTGTAAACAGGTTCTTAGTCCGTGGAGCTATACCGCCGTCCCTGAAAAGAGGGCTTTAGCATTTGACTAAGTTATTTTATGCGCATTCCTAACGGACTGTTCGAATTTACTTGACCATTACACTCTTGATTGCTTGGTTTCTTGTGCCTATCATCCAAGCTCCTTTACCCATCATTAGGCGGCAAACATGAACAAAAAAAGCAATAACAATAACGTGACAAATAGCCGGATACTGGCGGATAGCCAAAGCGCTGACGCCAAGATGGCGGTACAGGGAGAAACGGGGGGCTATACCGTCACCCGCACCGCCAACACAATGTTATTTTCGGGGCATAGTTTGGGTGAATTCTCTAATAGCGGCGCTTTTGCGGTCATCAAGGCTAATGGCTCAGTGATTGCGTGGGGTAACAGCAGTTACGGTGGCGATATTGACCACTACTATAACTACACTACCGGGGAATACGTTTCGGTGGCCGACAAACTCGACGGCACAGTCGATGTTGCGCAAATTTTTTCTAATTACGGCGCATTTGCTGCCTTACGCGCCGACGGCTCGGTAGTCAGCTGGGGGGATAGCGGCTATGGCGGTGACAGCAGTGTGGTAGCGGGCAAATTGGATGGTACGGTCGATGTTAAGCGCGTTTTTTCCACCGGAGAGGCGTTCGCAGCAGTGCGTGCCGACGGTTCGGTAGTAGCCTGGGGTAACAGTTACCACGGCGGCGACAGCAGCGCCGTAGCGGACAAACTCAATGGCGCCATTGATGTCAAGCAAGTTTTTTCCACCGCCCGGGCGTTTGCGGCAGTACGTGCCGACGGTTCAGTAGTGACCTGGGGTAGCAGCAATTGGGGCGGTGACAGCGCGGTTTATGATTACGTCAATGACGAATGGCTAAAAGGCGATTCGGTGGAAGCGCAGCTCGACGGCACCGTGGATGTTAAGCAAATTTTTTCTACATACAATGCGTTTGCGGCGGTGCGTACCGACGGCTCAGTGGTCACTTGGGGCGATAGCCGTGGAGGTGACAGTGCTATCCATTATTACGATGAAAAAAGTAATCAATGGACAACGGGCGACTCGGTAACGGCAAAACTCGATGGCACAGTCGATGTCACGCACATTTTTTCTACTTTAAATTCGTTTGCGGCACTGCGTAACGATGGCTCAGTGATCACATGGGGGACGGATTACGGTGGCGGTAACAGCAGTTTGGTAACGGAAAAACTTGATGGCACGGTTGACGTGACGCGCATTTTTTCTACAGATAATGCCTTCGCAGCTTTACGCAGTGATGGCTCGGTGGTTACCTGGGGTGATTTCAGCTGGGGTGGTGATAGCAGTGCGGTGGCGGCGAAACTTGACGGCAGCATCGATGTCACGCACATTTTTTCCACGGACTCTGCGTTTGCAGCGTTGCGGGCCGATGGGTCCGTGGTTACCTGGGCTTATTATAATGATGGCGGCAACAGTAGTGCGGTAGCGTCTAAGCTCGATGGCACCATCGATGTTAAGCAAATTTATTCTACCGGGTCAGCCTTTGCCGCGTTGCGTACCGATGGTTCCGTGGTCATCTGGGGAAATAGCGGCCTCGGCGGCGACAGCAGTGCGGTAGCAGCATTACTCGACGGCACGGTCGATGTTACGCAAATTTATTCCATTGCCTCTGCTTTTGCGGCATTGCGTGCCGACGGCTCGGTGGTGACCTGGGGCTGGGGCGACTATGGCGGCGACAGCAGCTATGCCGCCGACCAACTCAAATCCGGCATCGTTAGTGGCGCAGACATCACCACCAATGATGTGTTCTCATCTACCAACCGCGCCCCGACCGGCACGGTGACGATCACCGGCACCGCCATCCAAGGCGAAATCTTGGTCGCCCAAAATACCCTCGCCGATGCCGATGGCTTGGGTGCCGTCGCTTACACCTGGAAAGCCTACGATGCGCAAAATAATGTCACGATACTCAAAACCGGTAACAGCTATGTACTGAAAACCGACGATGTCGGCAAAATCCTCACCGTCACCGCCAATTACACCGATAAGGTCGGCATCCCGGAAGCCAAAACCAGCGCCGCTACAGGCACCGTTTTGGTCGGCTTGACCAAATCCGGTACATCTGGCAACGACACCTTGACCGGTAGCCAAGGCAATGATGTGTTAAACGGCTTGGCAGGCAATGATCTGCTTATCGGCGGCCATGGTAACGACCGCTTGATGGGCGGGCTTGGCAATGACACACTAAACGGCGGCAACGGCGTGGACATCGCCCAGTATTGGAGCGCAACAGCTGCAGTGACCGTGAACCTGTCCTTGACCAGCGCGCAAAATACGGGCGGCGCAGGCACGGACACCTTGCTGGGCATCGAGGCCGTCAACGGCAGTGCGTTTAACGACACCCTGACCGGCAACGGCAGCGCAAATACCTTGCTGGGTGGTGGCGGCAACGATAAGCTGAACGGCGGCTTGGGTACGGATGTGCTGACGGGTGGGACGGGTCATGACACTATCTTGTTCAACACCGTATTGGGCGCAAGCAATGTGGATAAACTCACCGATTTTTCGCCCACCGATGACAGCATCCAATTGGAAAACGCCGTGTTCGCCAAACTCGCCGCTACCGACGTGTTAAACAACGCATTCTTCAAATCCGGTGCTGTGGCGGCCGACAGCAATGATTATATCGTCTACAACCCCGGCACCGGCGGTTTATTCTACGACGCTGACGGCAATGGTTCTGGGGCGGCGGTGCAAATCGCGCTGTTGGCAACTAAACCCGCGCTGACTTTCGCGGATTTTATTGTTGTTTAAGGGGTGCAATTTCTTCAACCAGATAGGATCGTCGCTTTATATTTTCGTGCTGTCTTGGCCCGAAAGCCCTTGGATTTCACGATCTGAGCCGGGTAGACACCATCTTAAAAGTCAATTTAAAGAACAAAAAAACCAAGAACTTAGCAGTGTACCGCCAAGGAATAACTGGGGTCGGAGTAAACTTAAATCCTGTTGTATTTAATATCACTCTGCCCCCAGTTACTGCGGCCTTGCTTTTCGACGGGCCGGGAGTGCGCTCCTGGCTGGCGCTTGCCGTACCGGTCGCGGTCGCTGTGTGGCATAGCGTCCGACAGTGTTGACGGCGGCGTTTATTTTACCCGCGTCAACTGCGGCCGCTTAGGCTTGGTCTTCGGTGCAACCCTTACTTTTTGCGCCGCTTCAGTCAAGGTATCGGCAAGGCCGAGGAAATTTTCCGCGCTAAAACGCAGCGATAAATGCTGAACATGCAGGTGTACGATTCCGCATTCCCGGCAGATCAGGGCTTGTCCGAATTCCGTCGATGCCAGATGCTCGTGGGAGCAGGTTTTTTTATTCATTGAGGAGCCTTCTTTAATTAAACACTGGAGACGACGCTGACGCCTGTTTTCTATGTTCAAGCCCGGTTTTTCAGATAGCCGCTAAACCATGCGCTTGATTGATTAATGTAATTGATTTGTTGGTGATTTTCCGCGCAGGATTCGGCAAGCAACCGGTAATGCCGCGAAATGACCAGCGCCAGGCAAGCCGGTTGTCCGTCGGCATAATTCCGGGCTTTTAAACAGTCTATTGCGCTGCTCAGAACGTGTTGCTTATCGTTTTGCATAGGGGTCATTGTTGGCCGCGGGCTTCTGAAGCGCGTTTATTTTTGCTTTTGCCAACGATAGAAATATTTTCTAGACGATTTGCTTCGAGCCGAAATCCAGGCATCTAAAATCCAAAAAAGGGGTCAGGTTACTTTAAACAAAAACATTAAAATGGAAAAATAACCTGACCCTTTTTCTACATCAGGCTGGAATTTCGATAGTGGAAGTAAGCAGACCCTCCACGCAGCACTTGATTCATATCGCGCACGACCTCTTGTATCGGTCTCCACGTCATATTCTTCGCCGTGATTTCATTGATGCGGGCGTTGACTTTTTGGATGCGCCGATTTCTTCGGACAAAACCCCTCTGAATGTTCGCAGAAATCCGCCTCAAAAATCGGCTCTATCACCCGTTTGACCGCCATCTGCCACTCGGTCTCTGATGTGGGTATGCCCAGCGGATGCAGTCCGCCATCCGCTTTGGGTCTCATGACGCGCCTTACCGGGCTTGCCCGATAGGTTTTGGCTTGCCGTTCCTGACTCAGGTCTCCTAAGTAACCCGAGTTCGACATAAGCCTTATGAAATGAGCGGCAGCAGGTTGCAGTTTCGCAAGTTCAAAGACGGTCTTTTTTCTTGGTAAGAATAGGCGATCAAGCCCGCTACAGCATTGACGAAGTAGTTGGTCAACGAACGGTGACGAGAGTGTTCGAGGTCAAAAATGTTTTTCAGTTGATCGTTAATGGTCTCGATGATGCTACGTTTGCGCAAAACAAGCTTGTCGAAAGCCGCTATGACCTTTGGCTTTATGTTCTTTTTGACCGTGGTGATCAGTCCACATTCTCTTCGACTCTCAAGAAGCTCATTTTAACTAACTGATTTACTGGCTATTTTTTAAACACCTCCGACGGCTGGAACCAGATCAAAACCCAGCTGCTCAGCTCGTTTGGTCAAGTTTTTAATCACCCTCTC
>Ga0172373_10007603_pt1 | contig 14007 bp, 8 predicted proteins | sample Lak10m_2_FD_114546 | JGI IMG/M metagenome (GOLD analysis project Ga0172373, IMG submission 114546) | Freshwater microbial communities from Kabuno Bay, South-Kivu, Congo - kab_092012_10m | ecosystem: Environmental > Aquatic > Freshwater > Lake | place: Democratic Republic of the Congo: South-Kivu... | reverse complement strand
CTGAACATCCGGCAAGGCAGCTTGCGCTGGAAGGCTGTGTAAGCGCGGCAGGGTAATTGCGCGTGCTGGCATGTTGAGGAGTTTTTCTGCGATGGTTTGATCGTGAGTGTTGCCACTGGAATCCACCCCACTACCAAGGCGCCACCCGTTTTTAGACTCAATAAAAAGCTATTAATCGTTGCCGTTCAGGAAGTTACAATTACAAGGCTTCGCACACTAACAACCATTAACAACACAAATAGCCAACCGAAGTAGACAAATTTTGCGAATTAATCTAGAGTACTTTTGTCGCAGCCACGACCTTAAGTCACCTAGAGGATTCAAAATTCAGCATACGAGCCCCAACCAATCTCGGATTCACCAAACGCTGCGCAAAGAAGCCGCCGCACACAACCTTAACGTCCACAGCCTGAGAAACATCCTGTGGTTGGTAAATGCTCACGATCAATTGGTGGCCTTCCCGCATTTCTGTAGAAACCTACTTGAGGTTCTGTCTTTCTCGATGGAGAAATGGGGAGTTCCTATCACCGCCTTCAGCTTCGACGAGAATAGCATAACGTGCCTAGAATGGGCTGTTTCGGAGGGCCCCAGATTTGCCAAAGTTTTCGGAGGGATGCAATTTGGGCGCGCCCCTGATAATCAATTCGATAACCCTGTAGTTGGCAGGGGAGCCTCAAGGCATCCCGTTTATGCCGCCTTGTGCAACGGCCCTTCGGAGCCACACTTGAGAGAAAAGTTTAGACTTCTTCAGGGGCACCTTCTATTTGCGCAAGCCAATGAGCTCCAATCACAGGCCAACAAAACCGCGTACGAGAACTATGGTGCACAATCACCGTGGAAGGGGCTGCCCAATTCACCTGCTATAGCTGCCTTGCTAGTGCGTGAAATCAGTGAGGACCGACATGCAAGCATCCTGCAGTCTCTTTCTGTAGAGCTCCCGCCTCATCAGTTTGCAGATTCTCTCAACACCTTGCCGCGAGTCCCAAATGTCGACTTGCTAAAACATCTGGTTGGATTTAGAAATTTTATCCAAAAGGCAGCTGGGCTGCGTGAATGGATTTCTCGACGAACCAATGGCGGTAGAGGCGTCGGTGGATCACCCCGCATACACGGGCATGTGGAAATCACCAGTCAAATCAATCAGACTCCTCTTCAAATTGGTGATCCAGAAGACCCAGATAGCAGCTGGGGCGTGTTAGCTCTGGTCACAGGCATATCGCCAAACTCCGCCGAACAGCGGGAATTGCTCTCGCAAGACACGTTCCCCGACGAATTTGACACTGCCGAACTGTTCCTAACCGGAGATGATGGGCAATCGGGGCCATCCGGAAATATTGCAGCCCGTTGCGCTTCACAACTGCGACATCTGCACATGGCAAATCAGATGTTTCCCTGGAATTATCAGAATCTCACCCTGTCAGAAGTTGCAGATGCACTTCAAATCTGCTCGGGGTGGGTAAAAAAGCATTTCCCAAATCCAACGAGTGGCAATCCCACTGACGATGAATTGAGAAAGCTGGAATCCATCTGTGTATTCCGGACCATGTTATTCACTAGTAGCACGCTTGAACGGGCCAGGGAACTGCTACTCCTCCCACTGGGAAAGGAGGGGAACGCCGGCAGGCTCGCGCTGATAACAACCGATCAAGGGGTTCATGAATGGCGGATTCAAGCCTTGCAGCCAGACTACAGAACCAAGCAATCAGTCGACAACGGATCAGAGCTCCCGAAGACTGATTTCTTCACCTTGCCCGACATCGGCATCACTACCAAGTACATTCATATCCTGCGTAGCCAGTCAGCATCTGAGAACTCCACATCCACTGAAAATTTCCGAGTATTCCGTTCTCACGAGGCCACGCTTCGCACCAATCTACGAATGCTGCTCAAAGAGCTTGACCCAACAGGACGACTGACCGAGTCGAAAATATCCAAATTCCTGTTCTTCAGGATTCTAGAAACCTGCAAAGGGGATATTTGTGCTGCGTCCATGATCTCTGGCGACGAGCATCGCCTTGCTCATGTTCGATTGTTCTACGCCATGATTCCTGCTGAACACTTGCAAAACGCCTACCTTCAGGCTTCGCAGGAACTTGTCTCACTCATACTCGCCGCCACTGGCAAGGCCACGGCTTTACCCCCCGAGCTGCCGACATACATAAAGGGGAAGTACGTTGGAAGCAGGCTACGCCCCTCTTCTGACGCAGTGAAAAGCGCAATCAACCAAATCAAGCTTGCTAGCCAGAACCATTCTTCCCCCGATGCCACAATCGACGAACATAACCATTATTCACTGATTACTGTTTGGCATTTTGCTTTCGCAACTGCCTGCAGAGCGATTGAAACACCCTACTCTCAATTAACGGAAATTGATCAAATCAGCGGACTGACACTTATCGCCGACAAAGACGACGGCACAAAATACAAAGCGAGGCTGGCATGGATTCCAGAGCATGTAATCAAACAGATGGTCCAGTATCAGGATTACAGATCCAATCTTCTCCTCAAGTATCCTCATTTGTCGACTGAGAGCCTCCCACCAATATTCTTCCTTCAACGCAATCGAGAGAACGAACTGCAAGTATTAACTGTGCGCCCCAAATCAATGGAGGCAATGATGCAGCCATTCATACCATATCCGTCAAACTTCCATAGGCGATTCATGCGATCTGAACTGCTCTCTCGAGGCTGTCCCGCTGAGGTGGTCGATGCATACATGGGCCATTGGAGTTTTGGCGAGGAGCCGTGGTCACAATTCTCTTCGTTTTCTTTCGAACAGTATCGGGCTGAAATGAAGAAACACCTTATCCCATTGATGAATGACATTGGCTTGGGCGAGGATTGAGATGTGCTCTCGCGACAACCCAGTCGGTTCTGAAAACAAGATGGGAGAAAGCAATCCCCAGACTCATTCAAGCGCGTGCTGGGACTTGTCCCAAATGGTGCTGTCGAAAGATCAGCATGCCATCGCATGTGATCTACAGACATGGCTAAGCACTTCGACACTACCTCTCGCGCAATCAATTGCCAGCTGGAAGTCCGGTTCATTTTCTATTGAAGAAATGCACGCCCTTGAGCAAGCGATAATTAAAAAGTTCGCCCCATTACCCGATGCCGCTAAATATCTCCTGGTTCTTTGCAAGGCGGTCGACGCAATTAACGACTGCGCTTCGCCCCCCCACCTTCCGTCTCCTCGCATACCAACCCTATCGGCAAGACCCAAGAATCCGTTCCGTGTAGACCTGATATCTTCACTCTCGCATTCCCGGACATGGCGGAATGTCGTCTCAACCTGCAAGCTCCCCGAAGGTTCAGATTCAGAGTCAGAATCCATAAGGCTGGGAATGCTTTTTTCGAGCGCTGTACTGCATGGCGGCTTGTGTTCTCCTGATTCACTGGTGGCTCTGTATCGAGCAGTAAAACTTCCTGCTCAACACATACTATGGTCTGAGCAGCAAATGCTCATTGAACTTTCGATTTCGTGGCAAGGTGAAGCGGGTAGTGAACATCGCTTCTGGTTCCCTGATGCTCTATCAGCAACGCTGATTGCTCGATGTCTTATTCCTTCCGACCAGAAATACTCGGCCCCACCAAATGCGAACACCGATTCCGACGAAGTGATTCGGAAGCGAATATGGAATTCCGTTAAGTCATTCTTCAGCAACAGTGACATACCGACCAAGCATAGACCGCGCTCGTTAACCGACCTTACCCGCAAAGCCAAGATAGATTTACATAGCAGACTGCCACAAGTTCTTGCCAACTTTGCAGGGCGCAATCTGATATCCCACTCTCCAAGTAGACAAGTTTTGACCAGGATTCACAATCTCCCCTGTACAGTTGAGCGCCCTACCGCACAAGAGAAGGTTGGTGACAGGAAGGATCTGATCACGTCATTCAATCAAGAAGCTGACAATCTAGAATCCCTTGAGCCGCAATGGCTGAAACTTTTGCGTCTGCCATTCTCCAAAAAGGACGGAAATCTTGTCGCACACCGAATCAACGAAATAGTCTCAAATTGGCACCCAGATTCTCCTGGATATTGTTTTGCCCTTTTCACGCAGCACCTGATTTCCGGACGATCCGCCAGCAACAACAAGCTTGCGCCATCGACTGCGCGAGCATATATGGTAACAGTCAGTAAGCACCTGGGCGGCAGGTTAGGGTTGACCGACCCGCGCTCACTTGATACCGAGACCTTGGAAAGTTTATACCTTGAAATACTCGAGGACGCTGACATCAACAGCAGCGTGAGGAAACAGCGACGACAAGTCGCCAGAGCTCTCCGAGAGTTCCATCATTTTCTTGTCCAGAAATTCGACACAGAGCCAATCAACACAAGAGAAATATTAGGAATTGGAAAGGGGCTCGTTCCAGTAGATGCGAATCTCATTACATTCGATGAGTATGAAGCCATACTCACCGAGTTGCCTAAATCAGTGCGAGTAGTGAGAGGAAATCTGTTTGCACAAGCAAAGCTTGTCGGTGCTGCTCGTCTGATTCTAATGCTTTCATTCAAGTGCGGTTTGCGAAGAATGGAGGTTCTCAAGCTGAAGCTCGTAGACGTATGCGAGCACGACCCTGCTGAGCTGCTAGTAAGACCTTCTGATGCTCGCGGCCTCAAGACAATCAGCTCTACTCGCAAGATGCCACTATATGCATTGCTATCGAAGGACGAACTCGAAGAGTTGAGGAGGTGGAAGCAAGCCCGACTATTTGAGATCAGCGGTGAGTCATCCAACTCTCGCCGAGATCAATCACAGGATGACTTCTTGTTTGGCATACCAGAACTTGGTTTCGACTTTATACCTCAGGACACAATCATCTCGATCATTCACTATGCAATGCGTGAAGTCACCAAGGATAGCTCGCTACGATTTCATCATCTCCGGCATAGCTTCAGCAGTTGGCTGTTTTTTCGCTTGATGCTTTCCGACCTTCCGAATGCTTCTCTCGTCATTTCTCTACCGCCCCGAACGACAGCGTACCTAAATGACAGTGTGAATTTCAGAAATCGTTTGTATGGACGTTCTGACCTTACTCGTCGGCATACATATTCAGTTGCGTCATTACTGGGGCACTCCGGACCAGACGTATCGCTGGAGCACTATGTCCATTTTTGCGGCCATCTTCTGGCTCAATGGTTAACAGTAGACGTTTCCACGCCGAAGATAAGGCCCTTGCTCCTAAATACACCGCACCATCAATCGACCACCTACAGATGGATTAAAAAAAGCGCAAACAATGTTTCCTTCCGACTCGCAAAGAAGCGGCGAGCTATCCCCGCATTGAATCTCCTCAAGAAACAGAACTCAGCACAAATTCTGGACACCGCCACCAATAGCATCGCGTCAGCACTCTATACCACTGGCATCTTCGATTTGGTCTGGGATATTCTCCACAGACATGCACTAAACCACACACCTATAGACGAGCTTTCCAGTTCTTCTGATATGCCAGAGAGTTCCATAGCTGCAGTTATCAAGAAGGCTGAAGAATTAGCCGCCATGAAAACCGAGAAAGGGAAAGGCGGGTTCCGGCACCGCATGATATCTGCAACCCTCGATCGCAGAGAGTCAGAAAACCTCAGATTGGCTTGCCCGATTGCTCCCAACACCGAGAGTGACAAAGAAATCGTGCGACGACTTTCGCCAAAACTCATAGAAGCATTCCGCAACAATCCCACACTGTGCGAATCGGTCATCGACTTCTACGTCAAAAATGTATGGAATACCCGGAACGAAGTCATTTTCAAGAATCCTGACAATCCAACGGATGCAATAAAATTCCTTGAATTTCTGCGAATGCTCGGATTCACTTCAGCCGAAATACAGTATGTTTCCTTTGACACGTCTCCTCGTTCAAGATCCCTGCCAAAGTGGAAGTCTGCTCTTGGGCTTTCTAAGCGCGTATCAGTCACTAAATTGAGCCCGCCAAATAAAGGGAATACTCTTACCTCGAATTGGTTCGGGATCAAACCGTCTTTTCAACTCGCGAGAGACCCTTCAATGAATTCACGGGCCGCAGCACAAGGTTCGATTGCCTTCAGATATTTGATGATTATGTTTGCCATAGTTTCACCTCTGTGGAAAGCCGATATAAGGCTAGCCCGACTGAATAGCTTTTAGCTATTCGCACTCATGGAATTACTGTCGTCTCTAGGCATCATTTCAGACACATCTCACTCAGAACAACAGCCCTTTTTTCTTCGACATAACGTCCAAACGTGAACTTTGTTCCTTGAGCATTTGATTAGACGAGGAAGCTTCCGCCCTCATTAACGAAATTTCTTTGCGCATGGATTCAATATCGCTGCTTAGCTTAACGGACAGCGTTTCCATACCCCCAACCGCCTTATCTACACCCGACTCAACTCCCTGAACGTTGGTTTTCAAATCCCCGAGAAGCCGCGTATTTTCACTCACTGGACCAGCTACATTCTGCATGAGTACTTGATTGATCAATTGCAATAGATGGGTATGTTGCCCAGAAGATTCCTTGACAGATTTGAGCTCCGCTTCCAATTCGGCAAATCCTTTAACCACTGACTGCATTCCTTGTGTTGCGTCCTGCTGGTTCAGCATCAAGTCGCGCACTTCGCCCAAGAGCTTCGCAAATTCACGAATGCTTCCTGTAGCGTCCGACGCCTCTATCCTTGCCACCACGTCTGGTACACTCGACATCATTGCTTCTACAGCAGTTCGACTATTAGTCATGTCCGTATGGACCTGCTCTGCACGTTGAACGATGGATGCAATGCCTTGGTGTATCGACTTAATCCCTTCGCTCAGTTTGACCAGCGCTTCACCGAGTTTGTCGAGGCGCGTCGTCGCTTCCCCGTATTGCTGAATCTTCTGTTGAAGATCTCGCAACTCATTCGCAACGATATTCACGTCATCAATTGCTGCCTTTAATGCTTCGTCGTCCTGACTCATGCTATAGCCCTCTCACTTTCGGGGTGGTTGCGTTAACATCTTTCAATACGCTTGCGATCCATGCATTGCGAACTGGCTCCCTTATAAAGAACCGCTGCGCCTCATCCATAAATCCATTCCTCATTAGCCATTTTCCAAACGCCCCTTGTAAGCTACTAGTGAGCCTGACATCCGTGCGCTCTGCATAGTCGACGATAGCGTCGCCCATAGCTTTTGCACTAGCCTTGCCATCAGACTCTTCGCAAAACTTCAACGCAGCATCGAATTCCTCTTCGCTCCTTCGCATTTCATCGGCAGACGGATTGCGTCGCGTGACGGCACTGATGGCGCGCAGACCAGAGTGCGTTGGATAACTTTCAATAACGCGTTGACAGGCTCCATGCAGTTCTAGGAGCTCATCTGGCGTATCGACGCGATCTAAGAATGCCTTCCATGACAATAATTGACCATCCTTGGCCAGTCCTTCAAGGTCTTGCGTGAACTTCTCAGATACTTGGAGATATAACATCAATGCCTGACGAAAGCCTTCTTGATCTGTAATCGCCTTTCGTGCCAACTCAAGCATCTGCCGTGATGCTTCTCGTCGCTTCCTTTCGATTTGCTCATAGACGTAGGAGACAATAGCAGTGGCCGTCTCTCTTTCTATTGCCCCAACGGATGAGGACTCTATGATTTTCCGTTCGCCCTTGGTCTCAATCTTGACCTGATACTTATGAACGTACCGACGAAAATGATCTGCATAATACTCGGCCAACTTTGTTCTGTTATCTCGTATATGCTCCCATTCAGGATGAAGTGAGAGCTCCAATGCCTTCCCGTTGTAATCCTTTGTGTAGTCCTTTACTACCCCTAAGATGATGAGACGAACCGTAGCATATTCGAGATTCTTTTCTACCTGAATGCCATCTGAACCTACATCAACAACATCCTCATCTCCATCACTGGGTTTGTATTGGAAGATTAATGAATTGTTGTCTTTCAATGCATTCCTGATGTCATTCAGGAGGGTAACGATATGCCGGATTTCATGCTCTTGACCAAGAAATGAGTTCTGATGAAAGTAGAACGTCCTGATGAAATCCCCTCCGCCGTATTTGTTAATCTTCTTGAATTCCTGATAGGAGTGTCGGGCTTCGTCGATGGTCGCACCTGGCGCAAGAATTTTGTCCGTGATACCTGCGTCTTCATCGGAAAACAATAGAACTGCCTGCGACGAAACCTTGTCCCGCCCTGCACGACCGACTTCCTGGTAATACGCCTCAGGTGATTGCGGAGTCATTACATGAATGACCTTTCGTACTGAAGGCTTGTCTATACCCATGCCAAAAGCTGTGGTCGCAACGAGGACCGGAAAGCCTTCTTTTAGGCCGCTGATGAAATCCCTCTGAACTTTTGATTTGACCTGTTCCCATTTAGCCAGATGCCCTTCCGACACCAACGCCCAGGCTGGAACCACATTCATTGCGGCCTTCTCGCTAATTTCCGATTTCTTAACCTTTGTTCGAAACGCTGCGAATTTTCTCCAGTCCGGATTCTTACCGCAGTAGAAGCGAAGGCCGTTAGCTGGCGCGAAGCTTAAGAGTTCAGATGTGATGTTCAGCACACCTTCGGTACTACCAATGAAGCGGCAGAACACCAACAATCCTTCTTGCGGACTCGTTGCATTGATGACGAAATCGTGGACGAGTTGCTGAATCCGTTCGTGCTTCTGTTTCTGAGGCAATCTGACGCACGACATTTCGATTTCCGGACGGTCGAGCTTTTTTGCACGAATGACCGAGCCCTCATCCATGACGCCCAATTCACGCCTCACGTCGGCCAATACGATAGAAGATGCTGTCCCAGTCAGCGCAACCAATGGGGCTGAAATACCAAGACGACTCGTTCGATCCTTTACAATCCGACTCAGGCTCAAATAGGCAGGCCGAAAGTCGTGCCCCCACTCACTGACGCAGTGGCATTCATCAATTACGACCTGGCTGACTTCGCCCCATTGCGCACGGAACTGCGACAGATCGACACGAAATTGGTCAATGAGGAAACGTTCTGGGGAGACCAACAGGAATCGGACGCCTCCGACAATCAATTGCTGGCTAGCCAAAGCCTTCTCCGACAGGCTCAAGGCGCTTGATATTTCGACAGCCAGATCAATCCCGCAATCTACAAGCCGTTCTCTTTGATCCTGCAGAAGCGATTTCAACGGTGACACATAGATTGTCATGCCTCCACGCAACAGACCGCAGAGATGGTAGGTCAGGCTTTTGCCACCACCCGTAGGAAGGAGTCCTATGACGTCTTGGTTACGGAGAATCCGCCCAATTATTTCCTTCTGACCATCACGAAGTTCGGACTTGCGAAACAAGTCCTGAACAAACGAGGCAATCAGGTCCCCCGAAGGATCATTGGCAACGATCATGCGTGTAGTGAATGGTCGTTTGGGTACAGAAGCGACCTCATTGGCAGGACGAGACCACGCGATTGGGGTCGCAGAACGAACAGTCGAACGATAGGGATCGATTATTCCCACATCAATCAAAAGATCAATATCGTGCGATTCCGAATCGTGTATCAATGTGATGCCAGGGAATTCTCCCAGACCATACAATTCCCGCAAGCGGCCAAGCCAGTCTGCGAGATCGTTCAAAGCTGTGCCACCAATGTCGGTATCGTGTTCAACGATGCAGACGCGCCAAGACTCATCCCACGGAAGAACACCTTCACGCATAGATTGCAACAGTAGAAACTGGATTCTGGCGGCAACTGTAGCTCCCCAGACACACGTCATCAATTCCCTTGGTCGCGGTTTGGCAATCAATTGATTAACGCCCCAATGTGCTGAGCCGTCCGACTTTGTTAAGTACTTTCGGAGTTTTGCCTGCAGTGTGGCGCAATCACCTAACTCGCTGGTCTTTACTCGCCAGACCGACCACTTGAGATCAATGAGCGCTTTGTCACGCTTCTTGTCCAGTAAGATTTGTGCCTGTTCCTGATGTTGTCCGCCATCCACTTCTATTACAAGCTTCAAACCGCGTAATGTGTCGAGTACGAAATCAGTACGCTGACCTCCGAAATCAATAGGGTCTAGCCCCAAAGAGGGTAAAGGCGTTTGAAGTCGAAGATAGTCGAGAAGCGGGTAGCCTAGAACTGGGACGAGGACATTATCGAGAAATTGTCTTTCAGCGGAACTCCCTGCATCAAATGATGGTTGGGCCGCCCACAAATCATCGACTGTTGCTCCCTGAGCTTCGGCCTGCCAGCGTGCGGTCACAAGGGCCTGTTTGAATGCATCATCAACATTTGACTGTTCAACTGCGAATCCGAGAGTCCCGCGTTCTGGATTCAATGGCTTCATATGCCAACCAAGGCTATTTTTAAAAAGGTCGGCAAGATGCGACTCCATAAACCATGAAGGCGCAGTCCATACTCCACGTTCTAGAATGCTTTGGGCAATGTCTATAAGACCCAACTGGGTTAGAGACGGCGAGTAGGCGGGAGTTTCGGGAGTTTCCACATACCAACGATGGCTACCTGCACAGAAACTCAAATCACGGAATTTTGGATTGGATCCTAGGTGCATCTTTGGATCTAGTACTCGCGCCCAGAAATCCTGATTTCTGAGGAACAAAGGCATGGCAGATAGCCGATCAACATTAGCCATATCTGTCATCTGCACATGGAACATTGCGACTTATGGAATAGACAGCACGACATCTCTAATGTCCCATCAACTGCAGGAAATTTCTCAAAGGTAAATAATTTCTCAAGCACATCCCGAAGCATTCATGGTCGCAGCACATTAGTCAATGCAATATCAAACACTACTGCTATAAAACATTCGCTCAGCAAGATGTTATGCACTTTGCTACAAAATAGCCTTTCTGTGATTTATTTTAGTTCCAACACAAATATCTCTATCAACAAATTTACTTTCAGGGAAAACAATATCGCCCCGATTAACAATAAATTCCAGATTACAAAGCTATCATTTCGATTTGGTTGTAATCAACGTTGAGCTCTGTCTTGAGTCAAAACGGATAAGGATCATCATTGCCAGCCCATGAACTATCGCTGCTAACGGTGCTTCCAAACGGAATATCGAAGTCATCCTCTTGCTTCGGCGGTTGTGCTACTGATTGGGCTGTTTGACTACCAGAGGCCTTTCCACCAAGCATAGTCATTTCATTGACAATGATTTCAGTGGTGTACCGATCTTGCCCTTCTTTAGTTTGCCATTTTCGCGTATGAATCTTTCCCTCAACGTAGATCATCGAACCCTTGGTGAGATACTGTCCAGCAATCTCGGCAAGTCGCCTGTAGAAAACCAAATTGTGCCATTCAGTCTTTTCCTGCTTCTGGCCTGATTTGTCTTTATAAGTTTCGGAAGTAGCCATTGTGGCGTTGGCCACCGATTCACCGCTGGTCATTTTCTTTACTTCAGGATCCTTGCCTAAGCGGCCGACCAAAATTACTTTATTTACTGACATCACTTTTCTCCGACTTATTTCCCATTAGTCTGCTATCGAATTCCCAAGCATGAAATCTATTCCTGTAAGTTGCACTAGCTCTTCATAGCTTATTGGCTTACCGATTCGTGCGTCCTCTGTGTTCGCTATCCAATGCACCCATGCTCTCTTTATTTCTGGGTCATAGACAAGCTTATATAAATGCGTAGGAACACCAACTTGGCTAGACCCGATTCTCGTCTCAGCATCACCAAAGAATGGGCCCGTGATAACGAAAACATCACCTTCAGCTCTTTTGACATACTTACGGGTGTCTTTTTCAATCTTTGCCCATGCATATCGATTGTTGGTCGCGTTCTGCGGAACGATGTTGGCAAGCGAGAAACTTTGAGTCATTGCGCGCCCTGTAGCCATATCTGCGGCAGGAGCCATATGACCTCTGTCATACCCAGATCCTCTGTAGTCCTCAAGCTTGGCTCGTTCTGCTTGTGGCAATCTAGCCTCCTCATAAAACTCATCTGTTCGCTCATTGTCCTGAGCGTCAATCAGAATCTCTTTATTGAGCCTCTCAACGACATAGACTGGGGTATGGGTCTTACCTGAATGCAAAATCGCGAAAGCATCAAAACACAGCGCTCGTGTTTGAAGTTTCTCTACGTTTCTAATTATTGGTGGTTTGCCATTTGGAAAGAATTGACGACACTGCTCAAAATCTTTTTCGGCAGCTATCGAGGTCCCAGTCGCCAACCAGATTGAAAATATTGTGACTGCCGACGTCCGAAATATACCGATAACCCACAGTCGACCTAAATCAACGCACTGTCTGATTGGCATATTCATCGACCTCGGCCTTTAACTGATTTGCACTATCAATAAACTCTTCAGGTGTTACCCCTTTAGAGAATAAGAACACGCTCGGTTTAATAGCGATGTTGTAGGACTGAAGCCCTATCTTGTCTTCCTCTTCTACTAACGGAAGTCCGTATATAAGCGCACTCACGATTCCAGAAACAAACAGTGACACACCGACACGTACGAAACGCGACGTGCGTGTCGTCAAGCGCAAATGAGCATAGATAGTGACAGCGATTACAATTGCCTCACAGAATACCCAAAGTGAAAACGGCACATCTAGATCAAACATGAAATCTACGTAGTTTGTAACGACTTCAACCCACAGCAAGGCTGTAATGCCAACAAATATCACATTGCCATGCGCTACATAGTTTCCTCGTCCATGAAGAATGCGATTCACAAGAGCCCACATCCCAGCCCAGGCAAGCAGAGCTATAGTGAAATTTGCTGGCAACATAAATAATTTCGATGTGTCAGTGCCGAATGTCTTTACGTATACCCCAATGTAGAGAGTGGCGACACATATCAACATCGCTCCCACAAAGACTAGTGAATTCCTAACTAGCGACTGATTGGCAATTGCTATCTCTTGTGGAACTATGTGGCTGGGTAATCGAATACGAAGCTGAGTCTGACCTATTCGATAAATTTCATCGTCTTTTATCGGCCTCGTTTGGATTCGAGATACCTCACCCCTGAGATATGTGCCATTAATGGAGCCTAGATCTTCAATCTCTAATCCGCCATCCTCCGTCGATCTGATTTCAATATGCTCAGAAGCAACATGAATATCATCAAGGATGACATCGGATTGATAATTCCGACCGATCCTTGCTGGTAACTTGTAAAGTGCGTGCCGTTCAGCCACTTCACCATGTCGCCCCATACGCTCGACAAACACTAGGGCTTCCATGAGATGGCCTCCATGAATCGTTTTGAAAATGCCATGGATTCTGGATAGGCGAATCCGGTGAGCGATAGATTCGTCACCAGCGTCTCACCTGAGTTATATATCGTTGCCATCTTCAACTCAATGTCGTAAAGAGTCTCAAAACGAAGATAGCGTCTAAGACAAAGCACTGATTTTGTCCGCGTTCCAGATGAGTTAACGACATTATCTCGGCATGACCAATGAGTCTTATGAAGTCTATTCGCGGCAGATGTATCGTCAGTAACATGCATCATCGCCTCTTGGAGGCTAGCAAATCGAATGGCCCCTAAATCTGGTGCAGTGATGTGGCTATAACTATATGCCCAGCCACCAAGGTACAAATCTTTATTCACATAAGTCTGATCTTTAAAGTTACAGCCTGCCACTTCAATGGCGTATAACTTGTCTGCTTCCTTTTCATTATCGGCAAAACACCGAGCAAAATCGCCAGGCCGTGCTGGCGCCTCAAATTGGCCCAATCTCTGAACGGGAAGGGATTCCTGAGGGAATAATTCAAGGGTCTGACTAGAGTTTGATTTGAGCTGCTGATTTAATTCCTTGAATATGTCTTTAGCAGTGCTACTCCCGATTTTTTGTGCTTTCTCAACCAATGGGATAGCAAATCTTGAAGGCACGACAAAGCTGATCATTTGGCTATCTCGCAAGTGCGAAACATTGATTCCAAATACTTGGCCGGATGAATTAACTGCAGGTCCGCCACTCATTCCACTATTGATGGGGCCAGTAAAATGAATAGCACCGCGAACTGAGTCTTCAGACAATCCATTGATTATCCCCTCTGTCACCGTGATCCCCTGATTCT
>Ga0172373_10007601_pt1 | contig 14014 bp, 12 predicted proteins | sample Lak10m_2_FD_114546 | JGI IMG/M metagenome (GOLD analysis project Ga0172373, IMG submission 114546) | Freshwater microbial communities from Kabuno Bay, South-Kivu, Congo - kab_092012_10m | ecosystem: Environmental > Aquatic > Freshwater > Lake | place: Democratic Republic of the Congo... | reverse complement strand
TGGTCGCGCTGTTCAATGCGCTGCTCGGTCTCAATCATCGCCTTGAGCCCGATGCTGACCCAGAGGATCGCCTGTATCACTTCGCCCAGTTCGCTTTATGAACTAGCACCAACGGTTATTAGTGGCGCAGGCGCGGTCACAAGCAATTCCAATTGTGAGTGATGACCGCTGGATAAAACAATACGCCGTAGAGGTAATCTGGTGATACAACTTCCGGGTGCGTTCGGGGGCTAGATGCGGCGCAGGTTCACCCGCAAACGGATGGTTCTCATCCTGACGGTTGCTCTGCTGCTCCTCGCGTTAGGTGGGGCGCTGCTGTTCGCCGCCCGTGCGCCTGCCGATGCACTGACCGCCGCCCGTGTGCGCTGGACGACAACGGGTTACGTGGATTACCGCATCGTGGTGGCGCTGAACAGCGCGACCTTTACCTGCGAGATGGATTTCGAGGTGCGCGGCGGCACGGTATCGGAGATGCACAGTAGCACCTGTCCGGGCATCGGCGGCGGGCAGCGCATGGCGGAACGCTACACCATCGGGGCGCTGTTCGAGCGCATCCAAACGCATGTGGATGCACGCCTGCCCTGCGGCACGAACGGTTGCCAGTGTGACGGCATTCTCGGTCTTGAAGTGGCGTATGACTCCGCCCTCGGCTATCCGGTCAGGCTTGACCAGCCGCCGCGCCCCGAACTGCGCTTCTTCACGTTCGACTATTGGGGGGCGCTGCTGCGCGGGATACTCACCTGTCCGGCGCAGGCCAGCGACAGCACGCAAATCGAGGTGCGCTCACTCACGCCGTTAAAGCCCCTGAAGCCGGAGTCGGGCGGCATCGAAACACTACCCCGCCCATGAACTTGCTCACAATCCCCGGCCTGCGCTACAGTTCGCTGCGGAGGAAATGAACTCAACCATGCCCGACTTCATCCCCGGACTCGAACTCAGCCGCCGCTTCTACCACGAGGTTGTGCGCCCGATTCTCGATCAGCACGCGCCGGACTTGCACCACAGCGCCGCCCTGATCGGCAGTGGTTCGGAGGTGCTAGGGTACGACACGCCTATGTCCAGCGATCACCACTGGGGGCCGCGCCTACTGCTGTTCCTGAGCGCCGCCGACCACACCCGCCATGCCGCCGCGCTGGATGCCGCGCTGCGCGATCATCTGCCGACCCTGTTCGCCGGCTACTCCACCCATTTCAGCCCGCCGAACCCTGACGATAACGGGGTGCAACTGCTCGTCCCGCTGGAACACGGCCCGGTCAATCACCGCGTCGAAATCACCACGCTGACGGCCTTTTGCGCGTCCGTGCTGGCCTTCGACCCCGCCCGTGACCCCGACCCGCTGGACTGGCTGACCATCCCCGCCCAATCGCTGCTGGAACTGACGGCGGGCGCGGTCTATCATGATGAGGTCGGGCTGAACAGCTTGCGAGCGCGGTTCGCCTATTACCCGGATGCCGTGTGGCGCTATCTGCTGGCGGCGGGTTGGGCGCGAATCGGGCAAGAAGAACCGTTTGTGGGGCGGACGGGGGACGTGGGCGACGAGATCGGCTCACAGGTGATCGCGGCGCGGTTGGTGCGTGATGTCATGCGCCTGTGCTTCCTGATCGAACGCCGTTACGCGCCTTATCCCAAATGGTTCGGCACAGCCTTCGCCCGTTTGGACTGCGCGGCGGCGCTGCTGCCCCCGTTGCAGGCGGCGCTGCGGGCGGAGTCGTGGCGCGAACGCGAACGGGCGCTGGGCACGGCCTACGAGGGCGTGGCGGCGCTGCACAATGCGCTGCGTTTGACCGACCCGCTGCCCGCGCAAGTCTCCCCCTTTCACGGGCGGCCTTTCAACGTGATTCACGGCGAACGTTTCGCGGCGGCGCTCAAAGCGACGATCCACGACGAGCTACTACGCCGTATCCCGTTCGACATTGGCGCGGTAGATCAGTGGTCAGACTCAACCGATCTGCTGGCGGCGCGGTCTTTGCGTGAACGCCTGCGCCTGTTGTACGAGGGTTAATCTGGCATCAAGACAAGACAGAATCCCCTCCCTTTTTCCCTCCCCATGCATGGGGAGGGGTTGGGGCGGGGACTCTTTTAGACGGAATCGGATGTCTAAGAGGTGTAACCGAATGCGGCTTTTCTTCGCTCTCCTGCTGCTGGCGACCACGATGGCAACGATCATTCCCGCCAACGCGCAGGCCGTGCCGGATGCGCCCTGCGGCGTGGTAGACAGCATTGGCGCTCCTGTCGAGAACATGGTGGTTGGCTATGACGACTTCAACCGCTACCGTGAACGCTTCGGCGGCAACCATGTTGGCCTCGATACCGGCTTTGACCGCTGGGGCGATCCGGTGCGGGCGGTGGCGCGGGGGCGCGTGACCTATTCCAACCCCGAAGGCTGGGACACCGAAAAAGGCGTGGTCATCGTGGAGCACATCTTCCCGGATGGTAGCCGCGCCTACAGCCTGTACGGGCATGTCGAGCAAACCGACACGATTGGGCTGGCAACAGTGGGCGCGTGTGTGGAAACCGGCTCGATTGTGGGCGCGATTGGCTGGCCTTCACGCGGCAGGCCGCATCTGCACTTCGAGTTCCGCAACTTCCTGCCGGATGATGGCGGCCCCGGCTACACGACGGGCAACCCGCTGGAAGAAGGCTGGTATAACCCGCTGGAATTTACCGCGCTGTGGCGGGCGCGTTTCACCCCCGCCTACCTGAGCAGCCTATCCTTCACTGCCCCGACCAGCGCCCCGGCTGTCGTGCTGGATAGCGGCACAATCGCCGCTGCCGAAGGGGATATGATCGTCGGGCTAGATGCTACGGGCGCGGCGCTGTGGCGGGTGCGCGCCGAAGGGCAGATCAACCGCCTCGCGGCGCTCCCCGGTGATCGCGTAGCGGCGCACACTGTCACCGGACAGGCGCTCGTTTTGCAGGGCGGACGCTACGCGGCGGTCTGGAACGTGGCAGGCGCGTCCGATCCGTTCCTGCTGGCCGGCGATACGCTGGTCTTTCGCACGGCAGAAGGCGGCCTCGCTGGCTACGATGCTGCTGGAACGCTGCTCTGGTCAGCAATCACGGCGGCGGATAGCAAACTGGTTTCCGTTGATGAAGGCGCGGGCGGGCGCGTGGGCGTGGTGCTGCGAACGCCCTCCGGCGGACAGTTCCGCGTGCTGGATGGTAGCGGGCAGGCGCTGGTCGAAATCCCGCTGACGGGCGTACCGCTGGCCTCTCCCGCGTCGGATGGCAGTTGGTGGCTGGTGCTAGGCGGCGACCTGCTGCGGGTCGCCGGCCTCACCCCGCAGCCTATTGCCAGCGGACTACCCGCCGCCGGAAGTCGTGCCGCGCTGCGCGTGGATGGGGGCGGGAACGCCTTCTGGTACACGGGGGACGCGCAGAATACACTGCTGGCGCTGGATGCCGCCGGAAACACCCGCTGGCAAATCGCACACCGCGCCGTTGACTCCGCCGCGCCGCCGCTGCTGGCTGTCGGGAACGGTTGCCTGCTGTACACGCTGGATGCAGACGGCGTGTTCAGCACCTACCGCGCCGCCGATGGGACACTCGCCGCGCAACTCACGCTGTATCCGGGTGGCAACCGCGTCCTCAACCCTTCAGCCCGCACCCTGCGGGTGGACGGCGCAGAGCAGGTCACGGTGTCGGCGGGGTATCTGTCGCAGATCACCTTCAACGGCAGCGCGTGGTGCGTGGCGGGCTGACACAGGCGAACCTTTGACGCGCCTAATAATTCCATGAGTAGACTACGCCGCCCTTTGCACACTTGTGGTACAGTCTTAACGGTCAATGTGATGTAAGCGGGAGGCTGCGGTTTTCCCCCACCCCCAACAGGAGTTTGCTCGTGAAATGGTTTCTACTGCTGGCTCTGGTGTTCCTGACTGCCGCCTGCGGTTCCACCGTCGCGCCGGTCAAATCGTTCACCAAAGGCGACGAAGTGGCGTATTATGATTTTTCGCAGGTGGGCAGTTTTGAAGAAGGCTCGTATGCCGATGGCACGGTTCGCCTCGAAATCCGTGACGGGCGTTATCACATTGATCTGAGCGAGGGCGATAACGCATTCTGGTACGGACAGTGGGGCGACAGCCTGAGCGATGTGGTAGTGGATGTCGAAACCCGTCAGGACACCGAAAGCACGAACACCGTGTACGGCGTGGCCTGCCGGATGCGCGGCGCAGTCGGGCAGGTTGTCCCCTCCAGCGATGCCGCGCTGAACGACTTGGCGGCGCAAACCGATGATGGCGCGGTGCTGGCACAGGCCGAAGCCACCGCTGAGGCGACCGCCGAAGCGACGGGCGAAGCCACCGCCGAGGCCACCAGTGAGGCAACGGTTGAAGCCACCGTCGAAGCGCCGACAGAAGCGACGGCGGAGGCCACTGTTGACGCGCCGACGGATGCGCTCACGCTGAACAACGGCGACGGCTACCTGTTCCTGATCGAAGGCAGCGGGCGCTACGCCATCATGCGTTCACGCGGGCGCAGCATCACGCCACTGGTGGACTGGACGACCAACGCCGCCATTCATACCGGCGCTGCCGACAACCGCATTCGCGCCGTGTGCATGGGGACGTATCTGGCGCTGACCATCAACGGCGAGTTCATGGCGGATGCCACTGATGACACCTACACACGCGGGCAGGTGGGCATGGTTGCCGCCGCCGCCAGCAATCTCGGCATACAGGTGACATTCGATAACCTGTCGGTGTCCGACGCAAAGGCCGGCTAATAAGCGGAGCGATAGCGGATGCTCGAAGCCGATCCTGTCCTCGGCAGCTATATCGCCAATTACCCCAGTGACCGGCTTCGCCTGCTCGTTCCGGCGGGGCTGGTCATTTTGAGTGTGGGCGTGCTGCTGAACTACACTGTCGCGGAAATGCAACCGTTCGGGCCAGCCCTGACGGTGGTGCTAACCGCCGCCGTCTCGTTGGCGACAGGTTGGCGCACGCTGCACTTCTGGAACCGCGAGGTCATCCTGTATGAGTCCGGTTTCACCTACCGCGAGGGTGGGCGCACCGTGTACTTCATCTACGAGGAGATTGCAGCCATCCGGCAGCAGGGCGAACAACTGGCCTACTTCGGCGGCCTCATCCGGCGGGCGGTGTACCGCTTCACGCTAGTGACAATTCGCGGCGAAACGCTCATGCTCACCAACCTGTACCATCATGTAGATCGGCTGATCGCGCACGTCGAACGGCAGGTGTACCCCCGGTTGGAGGTCGCCATCCAGAAGCGACTGGCGGCGGGCGAAGCGGTGCCGTTCAGCGCCAACTTGCGCCTGAGCGCGGCGGGACTGCTGGCGGACGTGGGCGAACTGGCATGGGCGACCTATGGCGGCGTGCAGGTGGCGAACGGTCATCTGACGATTCTCAACCGCGAGGCGGAATGGCTGGCGCTGCCGCTGTCACAGATTGACAACATCCCCGTGCTGCTCAACCTGCTGCGTACACACAAGTCTTAACTTGCCTCATATATCATCGTCAGGTTATAGTTTTCGCCATATAGGTTTCTTAAATTGATTCATTTGAGTTAGGAATATAATAATGTCGGCTGCGGATGCTGTAGAACTGCCTGAACTGACCCCCCAAACCTATCTAAACCGCGAAATCGCGTGGATCGAATTCAACCACCGCGTGCTGGCACTGGCACAAGATGTCACGCTGCCGCTGCTGGAGCGCATCAAATTTTTGGCGATCTTCAGCAACAATCTAGATGAGTTCTACATGGTGCGCGTGGCATCCGTCCACGACAAACTCAAGGCGGGGCTGCCTAGCAACCGCCCGGATGGTCAGCAACCAGGGCCGCTGCTGGCTGATATTCGCAACCGCGTCATCGAATTGTTGTACCAGCAGCGTGTGACCATGCGCGAGTTGTTCGACCGGCTGGCAGAGCAGGGCGTTGTGGTCACACGGGTTTCCGACTTGAATGCCGACCAAAAAAATGCTGTGCTGCACTACTTTCAGGAAGAAGTGTTTCCGGTACTCACGCCGCTGGCAGTAGACCATGCCCGCCCGTTCCCCTTCATCTCCAATCTGAGCTTGAATCTGGCGGTCTGGCTGAAACGTTCCAACGGGCATTCCCGTCACCCCGAATTTGTGCGCATCAAAGTGCCGGATGTGCTGCCCCGTCTGGTGGATGTGGGCAAGCTCACCCGCCGCTACGGGGGCGAGAGTACCGCCAAAGATGTGTTCGTCTGGCTAGAAGATGTCATCTCCGAACATCTGATAACCCTGTTCCCCGGCATGAAAGTGATCGAACATTATCCGTTCCGCGTCACGCGCAACGCCGATATTGACTATGAACAGGAAGAGGACAGCGTTGGCGATGTCAGTTCGCTGGTGCAGGAAAGCCTGCGTGAACGGCGCTTCGGCTCGGTGGTGCGCCTGAGCGTGCCGGACAATATCAGCGAACGCACTTTGAATCAGCTCATCTTCCAGTTGAAGGTAGACCCTGACCGCGATGTGTATCTGATTGACGGCGCGTTGGGGGCGAGTGCCCTGTTTGAGCTGTCTGGCATTGACCATCCCGCCCTGAAATACCCGCCGTTCATCCCGCGCCTGCCCGCTGTGCTGGCTGATAAGGACATCTTCAGCGCGATTCGCAGCGGCGATATACTGCTGCACCACCCGTATGACTCGTTCAAGCCCGTCGAAGACTTCTTTCGCGCTGCCGCCCACGACGATAACGTGCTGGCGATCAAGGCCACGCTGTACCGCGTGGGCAAGAAATCGCCCATCGTCGAAGCCCTGCTGGAAGCCCGCGACAACGACAAACAGGTGGCGGTGCTGGTGGAACTGAAAGCCCGCTTTGACGAGGAGAACAACCTCGAATGGGCGCGGCAGTTGGAACATAAAGGGGTGCATGTCACCTACGGCGTGGAAGAACTGCCTATGAAAACCCACGCGAAGGTGGCGCTGGTTGTGCGCCGCGAGGCCGACGGTGTGCGCCGCTATGTGCATCTGGGGACGGGCAACTACAACGCTGGTACCGCCCGCATGTACAGCGATTTGTGCGTGTTGACCTGCAACCCGGAAATCGCGGAGGACGCCTCGCGCCTGTTCAACCGCCTGACCGGATATGCGCCCTCGACCAGTTACAACCGGCTGCTGGTGGCTTCCGAATATTTGCACAAGCAGTTGAGCGCCCTGATAGACAACGAAATTGCCGCTGCCCGCGCTGGCAAACCCGCCCGCCTGATCCTGAAGATGAACCAGCTTGAAGAAGATGTGATGATTCAAAAGCTGTATCAGGCGTCGCAGGCTGGCGTGAAGGTGGATTTGATCGTGCGCGGCCTGTCGTGCCTTGTCCCCGGCGTGCCCGGTTACAGCGAGAATATCCGCGTCCTCAGTCATGTCGGGCGCTATCTGGAACACAGCCGCATTTTCTACTTCCAGAATGCACCTGCCGATCAGCGCATTTATATGGGCAGCGCCGACCTGATGCGCCGCAACCTGTACAACCGCGTCGAAGTGGTGTTCCCGGTGCTGGATGCCGGCCTGCAAAAGCGGGTGTTGAGCATTCTGGCGACCTACCTGCACGACAACCATTCCGCGTGGGAGATGCAGACCGACGGCAGTTACCTCAAGGTTCAATCCGCGCAGGGCGAAGATGTGGTGGACTGCCAGAGCGCCTTCATGGAGGACAGCGCCGGTTTGGGCCTCCTGCCGTGAAGCTGAAGAACCTCACCCCTTTCCCCCTCAACTATCACGCGGAGTACCGCTAAGAGAGGGGAAGTGTCGCCTTTCTCTCCCTTCGCCCTGACGCGCAGCGGAAAGGCGGGGGTGAGGGCTTTTGAACGATTGCCCCAAAATCCGAATACACCCGACAGTAGCGATCAAACGACATCGGCAGCCTTTGGCGCTACAATACCGCTTCGCAAGCCTACAGGAGACTGCTTGAGATGACTGAAACGCCTGTACTGCAATTCCCGACTGAAGCGATAGAGGGTCGCCTGCCTGTGCTGACGGTCGAAGGACTGACGGTGTTCTTTAACGGCGTGCCGGCCATCGAGGATGTGAGCTTTGCGCTGCACGCTGGCGATCATGTGGCGATTATCGGGCCGAACGGCGCGGGCAAATCCACGTTGATGAAAACCATCATGGGGCTGCTTCAACCACAGGCGGGAACTGTGAATCTTCGTAAAACCGATCATCTGCATCTGGGGTATGTGCCGCAGCATGAGGGTGTGGACTGGAAATTTCCGGTGACGGTGCGCGATGTGGTGATGATGGGGATGGTGCGGCAGATCGGTTGGTTGCGACACGCAGGCCGCAGCCGTTGGGCAGCGGTGGACGCGGCGCTGGAACGGGTGGGGATGGCTGACTTGGGCAACCGGCAAATTGGCGACCTTAGCGGCGGGCAGCGGCGGCGGGTGTTCATCGCCCGTGCGCTGGCACAGCAGGCGAACGTACTGCTGCTGGACGAGCCGTTTAGCGGCGTGGACACCGGCACGCAATCGAGCTTGATGGACACGCTGGACGCACTCAACCGGGACGGGCTAACGATTTTGCTTTCGACTCATGATCTCGCGCTGGCCTTCAGCCGCTTCCGGCGCGTGCTGGCGCTGAACCGCCGCCTGATCGCTTACGGTACTGCCGCCGAGGTGTACCAACCGGCGATTCTCTCGCAGTTGTACGGGGGACAGTTAGCCACATGGCAGGATGGTAAGCAGGTGATGGTTTTCGTGGATAACCATCATTGTGCCGACTGCTGACCGCAACCGCTGGCGCCTTATGGTGCGCCGAGTAGCGCCTGTACCGTCAGGGTGAACGCGCCGCCCGTCTGGTAGCCGTTCACCCGCACGCGATACGTGCCATCCTGCGGCAGTCGCGCTTGCAGGCGCGGGTTCAAATCGCTGCCCTCGTCGTCGGCCTCTGCCAGCAGGCTACCATCCGGTGCCAGCAGCCCGACCACCGGATCGAAACCACTCCCCGTCGCCGCCACCACGCGGATTTCCACCTGCGTTCCAGCCACCCCGTAAAACGGGAAGAACACATAAGCACGATCCGGCGCGGTGTCCTCGAAGGCCATCAGCAGCAGGGCGCTGGGCGGCGGGGTGGGCGTGGGCGGGGCTTCGATCAAACGCCAGACCAGCGTATACGCTCCCGCGCCGCCTGCATCCACGCTGCTCACGCGCAGATGGTAGCGACCGTCCAGCGGCACGCGCACGCTGGCGATTTGCGCTTCACCGCCGCGCTGCGAGGTTGCCAGCGCCACAGTGGAACCATCCGGCGCGGCTAGTTCCAGCGCAGGGTTCAGGCCGGGGATTAGCGGTTTGACGGCGGCGCTGACCACCATCCCCGCCGTCAGATCGAGCGTCCAGCCATCGCGTAGGCCGCGACGGGCAATTTCGCCGCTGTACAACTGGTCGGGAACGGTCAGGCCGCGCCGTGTTTCAGCACGCGAGGAGCCGACGCCATACGACAGGCTGAAATCGCCCGCGCTGCCGTTTTCGGGGGTAATGAACAGGCTGTAAGTTCCGGTGGTGGCGGCGGGATAGGCGGCGATAAGGGCGCTGCCATCGGCTTCGGCAGAGGCGGTGGCCGCTACCGAACCTTCGGGGTCTACCAATTCCAGCCGCAGCCGCACCGCCGAATGGAGCGCCGGAACTGCCCCGATGGTGATTTGCTGTCCCTGCGCTGCCCGCAGCGAGAAGCGCAACACGCCGGTCGCCGCGTCTATCCGGCTTGTAACCGGCGTGTGATCGAGCAGTAGTTGACCGTTGATGGCGGGGGCAACCGTTGGCGGGAGCGTTTCGACCACCGGGGTGACGCTTGGGACGACCACCAGCGCGGCTGAAACGGGAACGGCTTCCGCGCCCAGTGTGAGTGCCAGTCGGTATTCTCCGGCGAAACCGCGCCCCCACGTTTGCAGGTAGTAATCGCCGCCTTCGCTCAGGCGCACGTTACGCAGCAGCGCCCCACGATTCCCGCCCGCGTTATCGTCGGCGGCTATTTCTTCGCCCGCAGGACTGAACAGGCGCAACAGCGGGTCTATCTCTCCGGTCAGGCGTTCCATATCGGCGCTCAGATAGTCCCCTGCATTTGCCCGCAAGCGGTAGACATCCCGCGCCTGTGGCGACTCCAATCGCCCTTGCAGCACCGCGCCGGATGGAATCTCGCCGATGAGCGTGCCGAGCGCGGCATAAAAGGGCGGCGTGGCGCTAGGCAGCGGTGTGGCGGAGGGCGGCACTGGGCTTGGGCTAGGAGTGGCAGATGGAATCAAAGTGGGCAGCACCGCCAGCGTGGGCAGTACGGGCGTTTCGGGGGCTGGCGAACAGGCCGCGCACCCGACCAGCAGGAGGAATCCAAAAATAAGTCGCCGCATCCCGCAACTATACCGCAAACGCCCGCGCTGTGGCGAACGCTTGCCTATTCGATTGTTTGCCGGGGCGCGTGCCCGCCTAATGGCGGCGGAACGCCCGCCGTGTGGCGCGTCGCGGGTTGCCCCGTGCCACTCGGCGCGTTGACCGCGCTTCGAGCCTGAACAACCGTCGTAGCCATCTTCGGATCATCACAGACTCCTTTCACAGCCCTCAACTTGCCAGAATAAGCCGATTCTACTGCGATTTTTCGTCGGTGTCGAACCGTGCGGGTTGGGGGATTCAAGGGTCGGTTTGTAGGGGGCGTGTGACGCGCCCTTACTGCGTGTGGTTACGCGCTGTTCGCCTGTGTACAATAGAATCGATTCTGCGTAAAAAGCGAAGAAGGTGCCGTGCCATGAGCCAAATCGGGTACTGGGTGTGGAAATTGTGGATCGGGGCGCGGTTGCGCTGTCCGAACTGTGAACAGGGGAAGATGTTCAGCAGTCTTTTTCGCATGGAACCGGTCTGCGATCACTGTGGCGCACGCTATGAACGCGCACAGGGCGAATCCATCGGCGGCACGCTCATCAACCTTGTCGCGGCGGAAATGTTGAGCATGGGCGGGTTCATCGTGTCGCAGATGCTATTCTCCCCACCGATGATCTTCCAACTGGTGTTCTGGGTGGCCTTCAATCTGATTTTTATCCTGCTGTTCTACCGTCATGCGCGGGGCATGTGGGTGAGCGTGGCGTATCTGGCCGGCAGCGTATATCCCGATGACACCCCCCCGCAGGCGGAACCCAAACCGTGAAGCCGCTGCACGCCTGTTTGATCGCCAATCGCGGTGAAATCGCGGTGCGAATCGCCCACGCCTGCCGTGAAAGCGATCTGCGGTCAGTCGCGGTTTATTCGGATGTGGATGCCCATGCGCGGCATGTACGCGCTGCCGATGACGCCTATCCGTTGGGCGGCGCTTCCCCCGCCGAAAGTTACCTGAACATCCCGCGCCTGCTGGAAGCCGCGAAACGCGCCAACTGCGACTGCCTGCACCCCGGTTACGGCTTCCTGTCCGAATCGGAGGTGTTCGCCGCCGCTGTACAGGAGGCGGGGCTGGTGTGGGTTGGCCCGCCGCCGGGCGCCATCCGCCGCATGGGGATCAAAACCGAGGCGCGAACGCTGATGGCACAGGCAGGCGTGCCGCTGGTTCCCGGTTTCCAGCAGGATCACGCTTCCGACGCAGATTTCGCCCGCGCCGCCGAACGCATCGGCTATCCGGTCATGGTCAAGGCAGCAGGTGGTGGCGGCGGCAAAGGCATCCGCATCGTGCGCCAGCCCGCCGACCTGCTTGAAGCCCTTGCGGCTGCCCGCCATGAGGCCGAACACGCTTTTGGCGACCCGCGCCTGTTCCTCGAAAAATATATCGAACCGGCACGTCATATCGAAATTCAGGTGATCGCGGACGCACACGGAAACACGGCGCATCTGTTCGAGCGCGAATGCAGCGCCCAGCGCCGCCACCAGAAAATCCTCGAAGAATCGCCCTCCCCGCTGCTCACGCCGGAAACACGCGAGCGTATGGGGGCGGCTGCCGTCGCAGCGGCGCAGGCGGTGGGCTATGTCAACGCCGGAACGGTTGAGTTTATCGCCACGCCGCAGGGTGAGTTCTACTTTCTGGAGATGAACACCCGTTTACAGGTGGAACATCCCGTCACCGAACTGGTCACGGGACTCGATCTGGTCAAGCTGCAATTTCACATCGCGGCGGGCGGGGCGCTGCCGTTCACCCAGCGCGATCTGTCGCAGCGGGGACATGCCATCGAGTGCCGCCTGTACGCCGAAGACCCGCACAATGGCTTTCTGCCGGCAGTGGGCAAACTGGAACGCTTTATTCCGCCCAATGCGCCCGGTGTTCGCGTGGATTCTGGTGTGGAAACTGGTGATTCAATCAGCTTGCATTATGACCCGATGATTGCGAAGATTATCGTATATGACAGCACCCGCGCCGGAGCGATCACGCGCCTGCAATCCGCGCTGGATCAGACGGTGATTCTGGGGACGACGACCAATCTTCCTTTCCTGCGGGTGCTGGCGGCGCATCCGGTTTTTGCGGCGGGCGAGGTGCATACCGCTTTCGTGGATGCCCACCTTGCGACGCTGCTGCCCGCGCAGGGCGATCTGCCGCTGGAGGCGTTGGTGGCGGCGGCTTTGGCTGAACCGCAGGGCGGGCAGAGCGCCGCGCCTGCCGCAACCGATGGCGATAGCTATAGTCCGTGGGGACGTGCTGACCAATTCCGTACCGGACTGCCCTCATCCTGATGCGGGCAGCGGTGAGCGCAGTGTGACTTATCGAACGATTGTATGGATGTTTATCTAGGAGACAATGTGATGTTGAAGCGAATCGCCCTTATCAGCCTGCTGGTTATTCTGGCCTTTGTGACCGTACAAGCGCAGGATACACAGCCCGTCACGCCGGCGGCGCGGGAAATCTATACCGTCCTTTCCTACGGGGATGATGTGTTCGAGCCGGACACATGGCTTGCCAGCGCCAGCGAAGAACCGACGCGCACAACAGGCCAATGGCGGAATGACAGCATCGGTGGGCTGGCGTACCTCGACTATATTCATTTCGATACGCCCATTCTCGAAGCGCAACTTGGCGATTCGTTCGGCCCCGCGTGGTTCGATGCGGTGCTGTACAACTATGACGAGTGGCGCGAACTGACGACCTGTACGGTGGATGGGATCATCATTCACGATTTCTCGCTGCTGGAAAACAATCTGAAGTACACCATGCGCTACTGGGTTCAATGGGTGAGCGAAAGCCGCGTGCTGGCGATGTTCGTCATCTTCCCGACGGATGATAGCGCCAACCTGAGTACCTATGCCGAGCGTTTGTTCCCGAACGCGGCTGTTTGCGCGGGATAACCGCTGAACCGTGATGTAGCCTCACCCCTCTGTCCCCTTCCCTCTGACGCGCAGCGGAAGGGGTTGGGGGATGAGGGTAAGTCCAAAAACTTGAAATGCACCCCGAACGGGCGAACGCATCAAAATGCCAGCCCGTCTTTTTATTTGCCTTTTTGCCCCTATGAGACACAGGCGCGAGCATAGAACTATTTGCACAGGTCGGGGATGATGAGAATGCCGTGCCCTGCTAAAGCAGGCTATACTGTTCACCCATGACCATTTTCTGCACTCAAGAGGGGTTTGATGTCGAACTTGGAACTAACACACGGGCTGCTCCACTCCACAATTCTGCAATTCATCATCGCCAACGGGTTCGCCCCGGATGCGAGTGAGTTGGCCGCCGCGCTGCACACGCCGGAAGCCGAGATCGTCACGGCTCTGACGGCGCTACAGGACTATCACGGGGTGGTGCTGCATCCGAATAGCTCGCGGATATGGGTGATTCATCCGTTCTCGTTAGCCCCGACCAATTTTGCTGTTCGTACAGCGGGCAAAGCCTACTGGGGCAATTGTGCGTGGTGTTCGTTGGGCGTGGCGGCGCTGCTGAAGTGCGATACGACCATCACGACGGTGCTGGGTGCGGATAAGCAGCAAGTGGACATACACATCCGGGATGGCGAACTGGTGGAAACCGGGTAGTGAGATGAGATTATCTCGCACCTCCCGACAAGAACACCGGAGTGAGGAGAATCTCCCGAACTGACCAGCGGTGGTCGGTAAGGTTGAGTGCCATCGCCGGGGTGCGCGGCTCGA
>Ga0172373_10007600_pt1 | contig 14014 bp, 6 predicted proteins | sample Lak10m_2_FD_114546 | JGI IMG/M metagenome (GOLD analysis project Ga0172373, IMG submission 114546) | Freshwater microbial communities from Kabuno Bay, South-Kivu, Congo - kab_092012_10m | ecosystem: Environmental > Aquatic > Freshwater > Lake | place: Democratic Republic of the Congo: South-Kivu... | reverse complement strand
TGATGGCGCCATCAACCAAATCCTTACCCCAGGCAGCGTCGGTTACTACACGATGCTGCATGAATTGGGACACGCGCTGGGCTTGGATCACCCGAAAGCATACAACAATAATGACATTGCTCCTTTTTTATCGCCGGAAACCGCCAATACCAAATACACCGTCATGGTCAATTACAAAGACGCCTTCGGCGGCTGGTGGCTTCCCTCCAAACCCATGCTCTACGACATCGCCGCCATCCAATATCTCTACGGCGTCAATCCCGACACCAATGCAGGCGACAACAGCTACCAATTTAAAACAGGCGCGCTCGACGCCATCCAAGCCATCTGGGACGCCGGCGGCGACAGTGACACCATCGACGCCTCGGACCAAACCGACCGCGTCACCATTGATCTCACCCCCGGCCATTTCAGCTTCGTCGGCAGCAACGAAAGCACCAGCCAGTCGCAAATCGCCATTGCTTTTCAGCCCGTAGGCGCCAATGGTGAAGTATTGGCGGCCTATGAAGATAATTACATCGAAAACGCCATCGGCGGCAGCGGCAATGACGAATTAACCGGCAACGACGGCGATAATGAACTGACTGGCGGCGACGGCAATGACCTGCTCGAAGGCGGCAAAGGCAACGACACGCTCGAAGGCGGTCAAGACTTCGATACCTATATTTACCACACCGGTGATGGCGACGATACCCTTACTGATGATGACGGCCGCGGCCAACTCATCATCAATGGTCATACCCTGATTGCCAGACGCACCCAGAACGACCCCAGCAATATTTTCAAAACCACCGATGGCGATACCTTATCACTGAATGAAGCCGAGCGCAGGCTCACCATCAGCCTGCATGACGGCGGCATCATTACCGTGGAAAACTTCAACCGCGCCCAAAATCAGAGCCTCGGCATAGACCTGAAAGACGACATCACCGCCTATAACGGTTCCGAAATCAACCAGCAGTTCCTGGACGTGCTGGCGCAACTGGCGCAAGGCGCAGTGAATTTTTTGATACCCGCCGCCCATGCCGCCTTCGACACCTTGGTTTATAGCCCGGAAAGCTATGCCTCCGATAATCCTGACCTAGTAGGTAGCGACCAAAGTGAGTGGCTGATAGGCCGCCCTGTGGCCTATCTGGACAAGATGTTTGGTCGTGGGGGAAACGATACGCTCTTTGCCGATAACGTGATTGATGACCTGACGGCTTATGCCAATGCGGACAGCGGGCAAGCCCAAACGATGGATGGCGATTCCCAAAACGAACTGTCCGGCGAATCGGGAGAAGACATCCTGGTCGGTGGCGACACCGGCGACATGATGTGGGGCGGCTCGGGAGCAGACATCCTAATGGGTGGAGAGGGCGCGGATAATCTGGTAGGCGATCAAGGCAGCAGCATCGACCAGAACGGCCAGAGCAACTATAGCGACCATTTAACGGATGGCAACGACGAAATTTATGGCGGAGCCGGAAATGACAATTTATGGGGCGGTGGCGGTAGCGACCTGATGTTTGGCGGTAGCGGCAATGACAACATGATAGGTAATAGCGGCGATGATGACCTGTTTGGTGGTGACGGCGACGACGGCATGGCGGGCGAATCCATTTATGAAACAACCGTGGGGCTCTCCTACAACGACTACCTGAATGGCGGTAACGGCAATGACCATATCTTCGGCATGAACGGCAATGACCAATTATATGGCGGCAAAGGCGATGATATCCTGGTGGGCGATGATGGGTTGATGGCGGTCGCTTTGCAAGGCATGGATGAACTCTACGGCGAAGACGGCGATGATATTTTGGTGGGACAGGGCTATGCGGACATCCTGATCGGTGGCGAAGGCAATGATGAGCTTTATGGCGACGGCTCACTGGACAATATTCAAGGCAACGATTATCTCGAAGGCGGTCCTGGCGACGACACCTTGTATGGTGGGGGAGGCAAAGACACCTACCTGTTCAACCGGGGCGATGGTTACGACATCGTCAATGATGACCCCGCAGATTACAACGTCTTTCGCTTTGGCGAAGGCATCAGCACAGACGATGTCACGTTATACTTGGGTTTAGGTATGCTCACCATCGATCTAGGCGACGGCGATATGATCCAGATTAATGGCTTCAATCAAAACGATGTGTTCAATAGTTCTGCGATCAACGGTATTAAGTTCACCGATGGTTCGGTGCTGGCTGTCAATCAACTATTACTACGCGGTTTTGACTTAAACGGCACCAACCAGAACGACACGATAGTAGGTTCCAATGCCAGTGATCGCATTAATGGATTAGATGGCGATGATGTGCTGTTCGCGGGGGCAGGCGCTGATGAACTCATAGGCGGTGCCGGCGCGGATTGGCTGCAAGGCGACGCCGGTAACGACACGCTGGACGGCGGCTTGGACGCTGATGTGTTGTTCGGCGAAAGCGGCAATGACAGTCTGTTCGGCAATGACGGCAATGATGAACTGCAAGGCAATGAAGGCGATGATGAAGTCGACGGCGGTGCCGGCGATGACCGCTTGTTCGGACAGGACGGCAACGACATCCTCAATGATAGCGCAGGCAACAATATCCTGCTGGGCGGGCTGGGACAGGATACCCTGGTGGGCGGTACGGGCCTCGATACCCTGCAGGGCGGAGCGGGCGATGATGTGCTCGACGGCGGCCAGGAAAACGACCAGCTATTCGGCCAAGACGGTAACGATACCCTGCAGGGCGGCGCCGGGTTTGACCGCTTGCAGGGTGGCGCAGGCGATGATGCGCTGGATGGCGGCGAAGACGAGGATGTGCTGTTCGGCGAGGCCGGCCTGGATACCCTGACAGGCGGCGCCGGTGACGACTACCTCATCGGCGCCGCCGGTAACGACGTGCTGAGAGGCGGCGACGGCATTGACGTCTATATCATCAATTCGGGGGATGGCATCGACACTATCGAAGACAGCTTCGAACCCGACAGTCTGGAAGCGGGTGTGCCTATCAATTTTGCGACCGGCTTCGGCAACATACTCCAGTTGGGTTCCGGCGTCGATGCTAATAGCATTCAACTAAATCTGGGCTCACTGTTAATTAAACTGAACAACAACGGCGACGCCATCCATATCGAAGGTTTTGATCCCGACCATCCCTACGCCAACCCGGTCATCAGCCGTTTCGAATTCGCCGATGGCACGATGCTCTCTTTGCAACAATTGCTGAGCCGGGGTTTTGATTTATCAGGCACGCTGAACATGGATGTTATCAACGGCACCGGCGTCGATGACCGCATCGCGGCCTTGGACGGCGACGATGTCGTTTACGGCAAGGACGGCAATGATACCCTGGACGGCGGCAGTGGCGCAGATACTTTGCAGGGCGGGGCCGGCAACGATGTCTATGAGGTCGATGCTAGCGGCGATGTCGTGGTCGAAAACGCCGATGAAGGTCAGGATAGCGTGCTCAGCAGCATCGCTTATACCCTGGCTGATAATATAGAAAACCTCAGCTTGGCCGGGGTTCAGGCGTTAACCGGCATCGGCAACGGCCTGGACAACGCAGTGACCGGCAACGCCGGCGATAATCCCTTGTACGGCCTTAACGGCAACGACACGCTAAGCGGCAATGCCGGCAACGATACGCTGGACGGCGGGGCCGGCGCCGATGCCTTGTTCGGCGGCTACGGCGATGACGGGTATGTCGTTGACGACAGCAACGACCGCGTAACCGAAGCGGCTAATGCCGGCCAGGATCGCATAGCGAGCACGGTATCTTTCGTGCTTGATGCCAACATCGAAGATTTGGAGCTGCTGGGCGAGACTGCGCTGGATGCTACCGGCAATGATCTTAACAACCGCTTGACCGGCAACGACGGCGCTAATCAATTGTACGGCCTTGACGGCAACGACACGCTGACCGGCAATGCCGGCAATGATCGACTGGATGGCGGCAACGGCGCTGATGCCCTGCAGGGCGGCGCCGGCAACGACTATTATCTCGTCGATGCTGCCGGCGACGCCGTGAGCGAAGACCCGGGACAAGGCATCGATACGGTAGAAAGCGGCATGTCGTACACGCTGGGCGCCAATCTCGAATACCTGCTGTTGCAGGAAGGTTCGGCGGGCTACGGCATGGGTAACGAACTTGCCAACAGCATCACCGGCAACAGCCAGGCCAACTGGCTGGACGGACTGGGCGGAGCAGACAGCCTGGCCGGCGGTGCCGGCGACGATAGCTACCGCGTGGATAATGCCGATGACCGCGTGATCGAGGCGGAAGATGAAGGCTATGACAGCGTTATCAGCACGGTCAACTACACGCTGGCCGCCCATATTGAAGCACTGACGCTGGACGGCGACGGTGCGCTGGTCGGTACCGGCAACGCGCTGGATAATGTGCTATACGGCAACACCGGTGACAATACCCTCGCGGGACTCGCCGGCAACGATCAACTGTCCGGCCTGGAAGGCGACGACTGGCTGGCTGGCGGCGACGGCGACGATTGGCTAGCCGGCGGCATCGGCATCGATACGCTACAGGGTGGACTCGGCGACGACGGTTATTGGATCGATGACGGTGCCGACCTCTCCCTGGAAGATGCCGATGCCGGTTACGATAGCGTTTATGCACAGGCAACGTATACCCTGGGCAGCGCTATCGAGAATTTGTATCTATTGGGTACGCTAAACATTAACGGCATCGGCAATGATCTCGACAATCAATTGTCCGGCAACCCATCCGACAATCTGTTGCAGGGCCTGGCAGGCGATGACCTGCTTAACGGCGACTGGGGCGATGATACCTTGCAAGGTGGCGACGGCAATGATTACCTGTACGGCGCCGACGGTACGGATGCCCTGCTGTGCGGTGTCGGCGACGATCGTTACATTATCGACGAAAATGCCGACGGAACGCGCGATACGGTGCTAGAAAACGCCGACGAAGGTAACGATAGCGTACAGGCGACGATCAGCTACATCTTGCCCGACAACATCGAAAATCTGCGACTTCAGGGGGATTTTGCGCAGGAACCGTACGTCAATGCGCTAAACGGCACTGGTAATACGCTGGACAACGTTATTAACGGCAACGACGGCGTCAATATGCTCAATGGCCTGGACGGACAGGACACTATCGACGGCCGGGCCGGCAACGACTGGCTCAGCGGCGATAGCGGCGACGACAGTCTATATGGCGGAGACGATGCCATTTATCTTTACACTAGAAGAAACGGCGACGAAGACGAAGAAGAAGGACACGAAGATTTTATCGAGGTACTAGCCGCCAATGCCGACGTCATCAACGGCCAGGAGGGTAACGACAGCATGGACGGCGGTTCCGGCGACGATCAACTGGATGGCGGCGACGGCGACGACGTCTTGTACGGCGGTAATGACGGCTTGAGCATCGGGGTGCTGGCGACCGAGTCCACGCTGTTCCTCAGCAACAACGACACGCTAAGCGGCGGTTTCGGCGACGACCGGATCGACGGCGGTTCCGGCGACGACGTCCTCTACGGCGATGACGGTGAAGACATGCTCTACGGCGGCGATAACGGTACGCTCAACACCGGCAATAACGATACCCTGGACGGCGGCGCCGGTATTGACACGATGATAGGCGGCAACGGCGATGATACCTATATCGTCGACGGCGAAACCCAGTTGTTGATCGTGCCTGACGCCGGCGACTGCCATATCGGCAGCGGCGATGATGATCCCGGCCCTAGCCTTGCAAGCACCGCCGATGTCGTCATCGAAAATCAGGACGAAGGCTATGACGTCATTTACAGTTCCGTCAGCCTGACGTTGCCCGATAATATCGAGGAACTACAGTTTACCGGCACGGCCAATGTCGACGTCATCGGCAACAGCGATTTCAATGTGCTGCTCGGCAATGCCGGCAATAACCGCATCGACGGCGGACAGGGCGCCGACTCGATGGCAGGCGGCTTCGGCGACGATGTTTATTTCCTCGACAGCGTGGACGACAGTATCAGCGAAGATGCCGATGCGGGCACCGATACCGTGCGCAGCAGGGTCGATACTTATACACTGGGTGCCAACCTGGAAAATCTCGACCTGGTGGAGACGGCCGTCAGCGGCTACGGCAACGCCGGCAATAATCTGCTGCGCGGTAATGCGCTCGCTAACCTGATCGATGCCGGCGACGGCAATGACGTGCTGACCGGGGCCGGCGGCGACGATACGCTCGAAGGCGGTCTGGGCGACGATGTCTATGTGTTCTCGCAAGGCTTCGGTTACGACGTCGCGAGGGATGCCGGCGGCGCTGGCGATGCCGTGCGCATCGAAGATCATCTTAGCGTCAGCGACATGACGCTGACCCGTCAGGGCGATGATGTCGTGCTCGGACTGAAAAACAGCGCCGATCAACTCGTGCTAAGCCAGTGGTTTAATCCTGAACAACGCATCGAAACCTTCATTTTTTGCGACGGCACGGTCATCGATAGCGCGATGATTGAACACGCCGTAAATAATCAAGCGCCGGTCGCTATGGATGATGCCGTGACGGTGCGCGAAGACGTTATCTTGAACGCCTCGGCCAATGCCTTGACGAACGACAGCGATCCCGATAACGATAGTCTCGGCGTTATCAACGCCGGTTTTTACGCCGGTCTCTATGGAACCTGGATAGTGGCGGGCAACGGCGAGTTCACGTATGCGCTGGATAACGACAGTGCGGCGATTCAAGCGCTAGGCGACGGCCGGCAACTGAGCGAAACCTTGACTTACAGCCTACAGGATGATGATCTTATCAAGCCGTTAAGCGCTAATGCGCTGCTGACGGTCACGATAATAGGCAGCAACGATGCGCCGACGCTGGAACAGCCCTTAGCCGATCAAACCGGGCGAGTGGGCGAACCGATTTCATATCAAATCCCCGGCGCTACTTTTGCCGATAGAGACGAAGGCGACGTGTTGACGTTATCCGCGCAATCAGCCGACGGCGCGCCTTTACCGGCCTGGTTGAGCTTCGATGCGGCTACCGGCATCCTCTCGGGAACGCCGAGAGCAGCCGGCGATGTCGCTATCCGAATCACGGCAACCGATACCGGCGGACTTAGCGCCGCCGATGAGCTGCTGTTGAGCGTCGCCGAACAGCCGACGGCAAGCTTAGGCGATAAAGTCTGGAACGATGCCAACGCCAACGGCATCCAGGACGCCGGCGAACAAGGCATCGCGGGCGTTACCGTGCAACTGCTGGATGCGGCGGGCGCTGTCCAGGCCGGCACGGTCACCGACAGTCTGGGCAATTACCTGTTCGAGCAGCAGCCGGCGGGCACTTACATCATGCAAGTGACGGCGCCGAACGGCTACCGGTTCACCGGCCTGGATCAAGGCAATAACGACGCCGTGGATTCCGATGTCGATCCTAGCACCGGCAAGACCCGGCCCATCACCTTGGCTGCCGGCGATAATAACCTCAGCTACGACGCGGGTCTGGTTATGCATAGCGCATCGACCTGTTTGACCTTCAACTTTAAAGGCAATAGCGCCACCGATGGCGCCGACGGCAACAGCCGCACTTACAGCGTCGACGGCGTATCGGTTCATGCCAGCGCCTTTAGTCGGGATAAAGTCGGCGGCGACTGGAGCAAAGCTTGGCTGGGCAGTTACTCGGGCGGCCTGGGCGTGACCGACAGCAGCGAAGGCAGCGGCAAGAGCAATGCCCATACCGTCGATAACACAGGGCGCGACAACTATGTGTTATTCGAGTTCTCGACGACAGTCGTTATCGACAAAGCCTATCTGGGCTATGTCGTTAACGACAGCGACCTTAAAGTATGGATAGGCACTTTCACCGATCCGTTCAACCTGCATCTGAGCTTAAACGATAGCGTGCTTAGCCGCTTCGGCTTCACCGAAATCAACCAAACGACACTGAGTTCTACGCGTTGGGCCGACCTGAATGCGCAAGGCATCCTCGGCAATACGCTGGTGATTGCCGCCGATACCACCGACACGGCACAGAAAGACAACTTCAAAATCCAGCAGCTTAACGTGTGCGTACCGGATGCTCGCGAAGAACAACCCGGCACCGGCTGCGCGCCAGGCGTAGGCACGCCCGGCTTTTGGAAGCAGTGGACGGCTGTTTGGGATGGCGATACCGGTAACGATGATCAGCACAACAGCAAAAGCAACTTTGCTAAAGCAGACATCCTTTACAGCGTCGCCGATCCGGTGACCGGGACGAGTCACGGCAAAGGCCTGCTGGTAGGCGACTGGAATGCTAACGGCGTCACCGATGCGGCGGAACATACGCTGTTTTATACGCTGGCCGAAGCTAAAACTATTTTGTCGACCTCAACAGGCAACCAAGACGCCCGCTACATCCTGGACAAACAACTGCTGGCCAGTTGGTTAAACGTGATGGCCGGCAATAACGCCGATAACATTGTCGCGGATATCGATAATGCCATCGAATGGCTGCAAAAACATACGCCCAACGAGGGCGGAAGCAGTGCCGGCGACGGCAATTTAACGCTCAATGCATCGGCCTACAAAATATCGGCCTCAAGCAAGTATTGGCAGACCGTAAAGCCTGACCCGGCCCATAGCGGTTGTTATGACGGCGAAGCGATTAAAAACGTCCTCGACTATTACAACAACACCGGCGCGGGTTTTGAGATAGACCGTGATACCGACAGCATGTCGGGAGATTTGCTGACCTTGCTCGGCTTGCAAGCTTACCAGGAGGCGTTTCATGGCTAAGGATTGGGTTAAAAATAACTTCCCGGAATCAGCGATCTTGTGGGATGGCCTGGTAGTTCCAACGGGTAAGGAAATCAGCCAGTTGCGGGAGAACCAGACTGTGCAGCTATTATAATCGTTTAATAAATAATGGTTTTTATCTTAAGTAAGCAGTGTTAGTGTTGGATTGCATTGTATGTTACTGCATTTCGTTGGACAATAAAAAACCGCTAAGCCATATAACTTACGGTTTTTTTGTACTTCGTTGAACCTGTTTGATGCGGCCTCAATCGAATTAAACAACTAACACACTAATTTTTAAATAAAAAATTTCTTTATTTTTTTGCGATACCAACAAAAATACCAACAAAGTATAGCTGCTTGGATGGTTTTGCATGGTATCGCATGGCACAATAGCCGCTTTTCTACCTGCAAGCATTGCGGCTATCTGGCTGGCTGTGCAGTTGGTTCATTGGTCATCAATTCAAGTACTGCTTGCGTTATTGAACCGTTCCTGAAGAAAACTTGGAACAGGCTATATTTGTCCGCCTCCTGTCCCGTAAAAACCCGCAATATCCCGAAAAATCCCGTTGCTTTAAGCCGCCCTTGCTTCAAAGGTTGATGCTGTTATTCATCAAATCTTGCTTGATTTTGACCAAGGCTTCGGAAGTATCGACCATGTTTTCACCTAAGACGGCCATCGCTTCATGATTGCCGGGGGTTAATGATGCCTTCAGTCTCGGGATTGTCAGGCGGGCGTACTCGTCTAAAAACAAGCCATGCGTTTTTCGCTGTCCGATTTCAGCAATCCATCTATCCAAGGCAAGCAGTTCGGTAAATTTATCGGTGATGCCTTCGGCCAGGGTAAGAAATTCGGCGGCGGCTTGTTCAGCGGCTCCCATGACAAACAAATCCAGCAACACGGGTTCCAGGTTTTCTAAGCGGTAAATATCGCTTTGTATGGCTTGCATTCGTCTTTCAAGGCCGGCTATTGTTTGCTCGGCTTGCTTGATGGCCTGTTTTTTTTCGGCCAAGGTTTTTTCTTGCGCTTTCTCGGTCGCTGTTATTTGCTTGTCCAGGGCGGACAGATCGGCGGCGCGGTCTTCGCCCAAGGCAATATCGGCCAGCAATTCTTCACGCTGGCTAATAAGTGGCGCTACCGCGTCGGTATGTTCGCGGGCTTTTTCGATGATGCCTTGTTGCTCGGTAATTCTGTTTTGGTATTCGGACAATTCTTGCCGTTTTTGGCCGATTTCTTCTTTATGCGTCAACAGAACGTCAATGTCCGCCGATACCTCCATGCCGGCGAGTTCCGCTTGCATATCGGCAATTTCCTTTTCCAAGCGTTGCTTATCCGTTTCGACTTGGCTTAGTTCCGTTTGCTTGTTTTCAAGATTCTGAAGCTCGCTATCCAATTTCCGTTGGTAATTCGCCCCGTCTTTATTAACCGTTGCGCGTAACCCTTCTACGGTATTTTTGCCCTCTCGTATATCGGTCAGAAGTGCATGTATTTTGTTTGGAAGTGGTCATGTCCCCCGTTGTTTTCTTTCAATTTCAGCTTGCAAAAACAGTTTGCGTTCCAGTGTTTCTTTGTAGTTTTTGGGTAACTATTCAGCGTGTTTATCACCTGTGTCCTGAAAGCTGCGTCATTCCAGCAGGGATGCTGGAATCCAGTCACAAGGATGTGAACCATTCGCTTGGGTAGATTGCCATCCATGACACTGGATTCCGCCATCCCTGGCGGAATGACGTATTGCCTTCTAACCACGCTGAATAGTTACGTTTTTGGTTGAATGGCTCATGCCGGGGTCTCCTCGGTTAAAGTTGTTGTCAGGGTTTGAAGTTCTTTAAACCACGGTTTCCGCTCGATGTTCTCAACTCGGCGCAGGGCTTTTTGTATGCCGCGCTCGGTCATGGCAAATTGAGCGGCCAGCTCCCGGCATCCCAGCTTGCGGCGTCTGCCGTGCAGGATTTCAATATCGCGGGCCAAGGTCATCAGTTTGGCGCACCGGGGGATTTCCAGCGTTTCGCCGCCATAACTACGCGCCAGCGTTTTATAGCTGTCCTCGCCCAATAAGCTGAGCAAATCGGGCTTGGTTGCGGGAAGTTTGGGAACGGCTAAGCGGGTGCCGCCGTAGGCTTTTACCAACGCCAAGGCGTTGTGCAGGCCAATCACGTCGGCCAGTTCTTGGATGCTGTTTGGGAAGAATTCGGGCGGAATGCAGGTAGTGATGGGCATGGGCTAAGCGTCCGTGGAAGTGGTTCCGGCACGGCTTTCTCATAAAAAACCGCAGGGAACTGTAGTACAATCCGCGACCCTAAAATCATGGCAAAAATCCACAGCAAATGACTAACGAAGTGCCTTACAGCAGGGAGCAAGTCACTTGCTTTGTCAACCTATTGAAAAATGAGTTGCCAGAGCATCGCGACAATCGGGGTAAACGTCACCCATTGGCGTTCGTGATTGCTGCCTTTGTGTTGGCCACATTGGTAGGTCGCCAAAAGCTTTCCAGCATTCATCGTTTTATGCACAATCGCGCAGATTGGTTGCACGAACTGATCCAAACCCCAAAAGTAAAACCTATCTCCCGAGCACATCTGCCGCGTTTGTTGGATGGTCTGAATTGGTCAGTGTTGAATGAACTCATTGATCGCTGTTTTGGTGTGCGGATACAGTCCCATGAACCCCAAAAATGGGTGGCGATCGATGGTAAAGCATTACGCGGCACGCTGGATGCCGGTGACAAACAAAATCTGATTCTTGCCGTTGTTCACGATACGCGGGAAGTCGTAGTGCAAGCCCGGCAATGTGGGGAAAAATCCAGTGAGATTCCGGTCGTTCGTGAACAATTAAAAGACAGCGGTTTGGAAAACCAAAAAGTGTCGCTGGATGCGCATCACTTTAATCCGGCTACTACGGCTCAAATTCATCAGGCTGGCGGTCTTTATTTAACACAGGTTAAAGAAAATCAAGCGATATTCCTGCAGCAATGCAAAATAGTCCACAAACAGTTCCTGCCACTTGCAGAAACGATTGGACATGAAAAAGAGCAGGGTCGTGTCACCACACGTAATGCCTACTTGTTCTCCTTGACATCGTTGACCCTAGATTCCCGATGGAAAAACAGCGGGCTGTCGACGCTGATCGTTGTAGAGCGGGAAACCTTCGAGAGCGCCAAACAAAAAGCCAGTTTTGAAACGTCCTATTATGTCAGCAATGCAAAGCTCGAATCCGACGTTATCAAGCCTCTTGCGGAGGAGTTGACTCAAGCTATTCGGTATCATTGGGGCGTAGAATCCAATAACTGGATTCGTGATGTCACCTTTAATGAAGATCACATCAAAACTAAAGCCGGCAACCAAGCGCAAATCATGGCTTTGTTGCGAGGTCTTGCTATCGAACTGATCAGGAAAACATCATCGAAAAACTTTCAGGCTGCCATTGAAAATTTCGCGGATTCTGTTTCTACCCTTGAATCAATGCTCAAGCAAGTAAAGTTTTTATGAGAAAGCCGTGGTGGTTCCGGGGGATAGTTTAGCCCGTGCTGTTTTTGGAGTAACGGACAAAATCGTTTTTTATTCAATGTGTTGTATCACTTAATGCCACGCAGAATCATGCTTTAACCAGGAAGCGGCAAGGCTTACCTAGCCGTCTTCAAACAAATCGGCCTGAATCCGTCGGATTGGGTCTTCGGGCAGGTGTTTAAGCAATTGCCGTTTGTGCTTTTTGATGGATTTTACCCAGATCGGCGAGGCGTCCACGGCGCGAATGTGGTTGTCGATGCGGGTTAGCTGGATGCCGTGCCGGTGCGCTCAAGCTGATTTCCTTGGCCGTTTTGCCGGCCGGGGCAGCTGCTTAATTGACGACATGTGGATTAAAGTTTTGTCAACCAGCTCTTGAAATTCATCATTTAGCCCTCAGCTAAATCAACTCACCCAATTACAGATGACAGGAGCTAACTCATGGAAATTCTTAATGCGGAATTCTTAACGGCAACCATTTTATCGGGCGTCACTTATGACATGCTCAAATACGGTGCGATATTGAGCGTGGAAACATTGCGGGAACGGCTAAAAAATTGGCTGATCGGCGAGCAAGAGCTATCGCTACTTGCCGACGGTTTGAACAACCTGCAATTAACCGACGAAATGAGCGAAACCGCAATTGAACGAAAAATTGCCGCATCACTTGAGCTAACCGAGCTTCTTAAAAATATAAAACCCACGACGGAAAACAACACCATCATTCAAAACCACTCGGGCAGTGGCGATAACGTAGGCAGGGATAAAATAATTCATAGTGGTAAATGAATTATGAATTTTATGTCCTCACAGAATCCTTCTGTTTGTCAAAACCACTCAGGTACAGGTGACATTGTTAGAGATAAATATGTAACACAGTACCTAAATCTATTGCCGGAATCGTTACAAAAACCAATAGATTTGGTACTTTCCGATATTCGCGAAAGGAAGCCGGATAAGGCCAGAGTTCGCCTGGAAACGCTTAAGGCCACCAATGGACTGGCTCCAGACAGCGAAGCGGTACTTGATATGTTGTCTATCCATCTCAATTTGTTGGAAGATAGCCAGGCGCAAGGGGTTTACAGCTCCTTGCTTTCCACGCAACGGAACACCCCGAATCCTCTCGTCCGTGACCTATGTCTAGCCAATTTAATCCGCTTAGACGCAAAAAATAACCGGATCGACGATGCCTGGAAACGCTATAACCAAGCTGATAATAGACAACGCTATTCCAAGGAAACCTATTACGAATGTGTCGCCACAAGCGAAGAATTGCAACAGGCTTATGAAAAAAATCGCCTTAATCTCGATGAGGCGCTGCTGATTGGCTTAATTCGTGGAGCATTAAGAACGCAATCCTTTGATTTTGCCTTAATCGTAGCTAACCACCTCAATAATATAGCCCCTTCCTTCAACAGCAAAATACTAAGCCTTGTCGTTTCTGCTTGCAATCTTGAAAAAAGACTCGCCAACAAACACTACTGGCTAATTCCTGCTGACCTAAGAGCAGAAGTGATTAGTTTGATTGAAGACGTTATTTTATTGATTAATGAATCAAACGGTTCCGATCTGAGATTGCTGAGTATTGCCGCTGCATATTGGCACAATATCCGTAACAATCATCAACAACTGGATGAGGTTTGCAAGGAATATGTGGAGGAAATTGAAAAAATACAACCCCAAATAGCTGCATATTCTGGCTCAACTTGAACACCCATTCTGATCCAACCTGAACACCGATTCTGATTTAATTTGAACACTGATTCTGGTTTCAAGCTGAACACTTTTTTGGAATTTCCAGAATCGGTG
>Ga0172373_10007598_pt1 | contig 14016 bp, 13 predicted proteins | sample Lak10m_2_FD_114546 | JGI IMG/M metagenome (GOLD analysis project Ga0172373, IMG submission 114546) | Freshwater microbial communities from Kabuno Bay, South-Kivu, Congo - kab_092012_10m | ecosystem: Environmental > Aquatic > Freshwater > Lake | place: Democratic Republic of the Congo... | reverse complement strand
TCGATTGGGTATATTCCACCGGCTGAAGCTGAGGTGAACTACTACCGGCAACTTGCCGGGAAGAACGAGACCGAGGTCTCAACGTAAACCAACTGGCCTCCACGAAACCCAGGGCGATTCAGCTCCAAGTTTGAGGCGCTCTCTGCTGAGGGCTCCACGCTGGACGGCTTGAACATCCACTTCGGTTGTATTGACGAGTTGCACGCCCACAAGACCCGAACGGTCTATGACGTGGTGGAAACCGGCACCGGCAAGCGGGACAACTCGCTGCTGTGGGTTATCACCACGGCTGGCAGTAACCGATCAGGGATTTGTTACGAGGTCAGGAGCTTTGTCACCAAGTTGCTCAACCGAGTGTTCGAGGACGACTCCCAGTTCGGAATCATCTACGGACTCGATGAGGGTGATGACTGGGCAGCCAAGGACTCTCTCATCAAAGCCAACCCCAACTGGGGCATCTCTGTGCGTGAAGAGATTCTGGTTCCCCTGCAGGCCAAGGCCATGCAGTTGCCCAGTGCGGTCAACAACTTCAAGACCAAGCACCTCAACGAATGGGTGAGTGCAGACACGGCCTGGATGGACATGCGCTCCTGGGATGCCAGTGCCAACCCCGATCTCGAGCTCGATCAATTCCTGGGCCAGCCCTGCTGGCTCGGACTGGATCTGGCCAGCAAGACGGACATTGCTGCGCTCGTCATGGTGTTCGAGCACCCCGACACACCTGACGCATACGCGGTGTTTGGGAAGTACTACCTGCCTGAGGACACGGTCCAGGCGGCAGGTAACAGCCAATACGAGGGCTGGGCTCATACCGGTCGCCTGTCGGTGACGCCGGGCAACGTGATCGATTTCAGCTGGATCGAAGCCGATTTGCTGGACATCTCATCGCGGTTTTCGGTGCAAGCCGTGGCCTTTGACCCGTTCCAGGCTACGCAGCTGTCCACGCGCATGTTGTCCGAGGGCCTACCTGTTGGACTCTGCCGCACTTTGAGACCGAACTCATATGGGGTTTTGTTCAGGAACGCCATCCTCTGGAAGTCGGTCCGCAGTTCTTCGACGGATTCGCTCACAGCTGCAAAATCATCGATCAGATCCTGTGTTGCATGGATACGGCAGAGCTTTTCAAAACCGGGACGGTAAGCCTTTGTTCTAATTGGATTTTTCGAACTCGCTCAGTCAGGTGGTTCTGAGCAGAACAGCGTCTCAATCGCGCTGAGGCCCCGGTGTGAAGGGACTTTCTTCAATCTCTGGTCAGGAGCTTGCCGAGAAAAAGTCAATCAGATCAACAGCTTGTGGTTGGCGGTTGAAAGATTGAAGATTTGAAGAAACTTTAATTAGCGGGACAGAAGCGATTGTTTAACTAACTCGCTCAGTTTTCGACCCCCCTTTTTTTTGGTGGGGTCGGGGAAGCCCAAGCGCCATGCCCAAGCCGGCCAGGATAAAAGAAAACTCCCCCACCTGCGCCAGACTGGCAGCAACGATGGCCGCAGTCCGCACGGGGTAGCGAAGGAGCAGGCCGTTCGCAAGCTGGTCAATCAGCCGCAATGGCTGCAAACCCTGCTGGGCGAGTACATGACCCAGGCCAAGTCGGGCGTGTGGTTTGATGGCGAAGGCTTTGATGTCAGCCAGGGTGTGGCCCTCGATCGTCGCACCCGCATGATGTACGACAAGCGCCAGATCTACATCAATGGGGACAGTTTTCGTGTCAGGGGGGCAGACGCGCGCCTGTTGCGCCAACTGGCCGATGATCGTCGGTTGGGGGCCGCGCAGGTGGCGCGTCTGAGTGCCGATGCACAAATGGCGCTTCAGGACTGGGCTGACAACGGCTGGCTGAAGTAACGCTTATGAATCGTGGGGCCTACCTTGCAGCAGATCAAGTTGCCACATCATGCGCTCAGGTGCTGAGTAGCAGATGAAGCGCTGGTGCAAGGCTCGGCCAATCGCGCACACGCCCAAGCGTCGCGCTACCTCTAGCCCCATCTGTGTGATGCCGCTGCGCGAGACGAGGACCGCAATGCCCATCTGTGCAGACTTGATGACCATCTCACTGGTCAGGCGGCCAGTGGTGTAAAACACCTTGCCCTTACTTGTCACCTCTTGCATGGCCATCCAGCCGGCGATGGTGTCGACGGCGTTGTGACGGCCTACATCTTCTACGAATACGTGCATGCGTTCACCCTCGAACAGCGCACAGCCGTGCACTGAACCGGATACCTTGTAGATCGAGGCTCGCTGGCGGATAGCACCTACGATAGCGTAGAGATGCGCCTGTGTGATGCATGTGTCCGCTAGCTCTAGTTCATCGATATGACCTATGAGGTCACCAAACACACTGCCTTGCCCGCAGCCGGTGGTCACCACACGCGGCGCGGTGCGCTGCTTGTGAATGGTGGCCCCAGCATGGGTGTTGACAGCGGCGACACCGGGCTCGCCCAATTCGCCATCGCCTAGCGACCAGTCCACCGTGATCGATTCGATATCCTCGACCGAGTTGATCAGGCGCTGATTGAGCAAAAAGCCCAGAACCAGCAATTCAGGCTCACTGCCCAAGGTCATCAGGGTGACGAGTTCGCGCTTGTCCAGGTAGACCGTCAAAGCTCGCTCTGCAGGGATGGCTAGATCGAGGGCCTCGCCGTGCTCGTTGTGCACGGTGACTTGCTTCGTCAAAGCTACTCGCGCTTTGGTTAGGCGGGGCTTGCGGGTGGTAAGTTCAGAGAAGACAGCTGACATGCATGGAGGCTACTGCAAAAAATTCTCGCTTGGCTCAGCGGGAAATTCTTCTAGAGAAGACAGGTCGGATCAGCCTTTACCAGCAGGTTTGGTCTGGGCGGGCTGCGCTGGCGTAGCGACTGCTGGCGCTGGCGGCTTGTAAGGACCAGGATCGGTGCAGGCGGGCGTTGCATCTTTCGTTGCAGGCTTGCCTTTGCCCTTGGTTTTGTAATAGTGAGCAGCTGTTTTTTCACGTGACTTGCACAGCTGGTAAGCTGCCATGTTGTTAACGTGCGCCTTCTTTGCTGCTGCCTCGGCCGCTTTGGCTTTGGCCTCGTCGCTAGGGGGGGGTAATTTCGCCATCGCTGTAGCACTGAAGGCCAGCACGGAAATCAGCAGGAGTGTCTTTTTCATGAAATTCTCCGAATCAGGCGGTAGTGGTCGGTCTGGCGACCGGAGCGACAGGCGCTGAGTTCTGGGATGGAATCTTGCCGGCCTGAATGTCCTTGTACCAAAGCTCATGGTGCTCTTTTGCCCATGTCTCGTCCACATGACCATCGCGCATGGCGCTGTAGGCCCCACGCATGCCGATCGTGCCCATGTAGATGTGACCCATGAACATGGCCATCATCAAGAACGTGGCTGCGGCGTGAATCATGTGGCTGATCTGCATGGTGGCGCGCTCGTACACCAAGCCAGGTACCAGCTTGTCCAGCACCAGTCCCGAAGCCACTACGATCAGGCCTAGGAAGAACACACCGCCCCAGAACAAGAGTTTTTCACCGGCATTGAAACGGTGTGAAGGCACCTCATGTCCAGAAAGCAGGCCCCCGCCCTTGAGCACCCAGGTGATGTCTTCGGCGCGCGGCAGGTTGTCTCGCACAAAGGTGATGATCACGATGAGCAGCGACACCGCAAACAGTGGGCCGGCAAAGTTGTGGACGTTCTTAAGCGCGTAGGTCAACCAGCCAAACAGGGTTGCACCGATCACGGGCTGGATGAAGAACTTGCCAAAGGCCATGACGATACCCGAGACGGCCAATGCCGTGAACGCAATCGCATTGGCCCAGTGGGCTGAGCGTTCAAAAGGCGTGAAGCGCTCGATCTTGCGACCGGTCTCGGCACCGTGCAGTTCCAACGTGCCCTTGCGCCAGTAGAACAAGGCAATCGCGCCCAGCACGATCAGCAGCAGCGAACCGCCGTAGGGGATCAGGTAGTTGTTGCGCACCTGGCGCCAGGCTTCGCCGGCATTGGTCAAACGCGAACCCGGGTATTGAACGAATTTCTGGATCAGGTTGCCCGCTTCCGGGGCCTGACTCAAAGGCAGACTGCTGTAGCCTGTCACGCCTTGCCCGACTTGCTGCCACATGGGCGTGTTGTTGCCAGGCTGCACCTTGCCGCGCTCGGCATTGGTCTGATTCTTGTATTGCGGATCGCTGTCGGCATCGGGTGCGATCTGGAAGATGTTGGCGCTCTTGACGCCAGCCACCGACGCATCGGGCGCGGCCCAGGCGGTTGCCCACCCCAGCAACAATGCGCAAATCAGAAAGAAGCGACGCATGGCTTTCTCCTTGCGGCTCACTTGGGCGCGCGCTGGTGGTCGTTCATGCCGTAATTGGCACGGGCCTTGAGGTGGTTGGCCCAACTGGCCTGGTCGCCCGCTGTCCAGCCTGGTTGGGTGAATGCGGCCACACCGGTGCCTGCCTGCGCAGGCTTGTCGCTGCCGCTACCAGCATGGTTCTGAAGTTTCTCGCCGCAGGCGCTCACTGCGAAAGCGCCTGTCAGTGCCGTCAGAAGAAGGGTCTTACGCATGTCAGGCTCCTTTCTTGGCGGCGCTGCCGTAGGCAGTACCCCAGCCCCAGACTTCGGCGCCCTTGCCACGCTGTACCACGCGGGTGCGGAAAATCTCGGACACCACATCGCCGTCACCGGCTAGCAGGGCCTTGGTCGAGCACATCTCGGCGCAGGCGGGCAGCTTGCCTTCGGCCAGGCGGTTGCGGCCGTATTTCTCGAACTCGGCCTGGCTGCCGTGCTCTTCAGGGCCGCCAGCGCAGAAGGTGCACTTGTCCATCTTGCCGCGCACTCCGAAGGTGCCCTGGCTTGGGAACTGAGGTGCACCAAAGGGGCAAGCATAGGAGCAATAGCCGCAACCAATGCATACGTCTTTGTCGTGCAGGACCACGCCTTCATCGGTCTTGTAAAAGCAATTGACGGGGCACACCGCCATGCAAGGTGCATCCGAGCAGTGCATGCAGGCTACCGAGATGGATTTCTCACCGGGCACACCGTCGTTGAGCGTGACCACACGGCGACGGTTTACGCCCCAGGGGACTTCGTGTTCGTTCTTGCAGGCGGTGACGCAGCCATTGCATTCGATGCAGCGCTCGGCGTCACAGATGAATTTCATTCGTGCCATCGTGTTCTCCTCAAGCCTTCTCGATATTGCAGATGGTGGTCTTGGTTTCCTGCATCATGGTGACGCTGTCATAACCATAAGTGGTGGCCGTGTTGACCGCCTCACCGCGCACCACAGGGGCAGCGCCCTTGGGGTAATAAGCCAGCATGTCGGCACCTTGCCAGCGACCCGAGAAGTGGAAAGGCATCCAGACGGTGCCCGTGTCCACACGCTCGGTGACGAGCGCCTGAACGTTCAGGCGGGCCCCGGTCGCGCCTAGCAACCAAACACGGTCGCCATTGCGGATGCCACGGTCGGCCGCAGTCTTGGGGTTGATCTCGACAAAGGCCTCTTGCTGCAACTCGGCCAGCCAGGGGTTGGAACGGGTTTCCTCGCCACCGCCTTCGTACTCGACCAAACGGCCGGAGGTGAGGATGAGCGGGAATTTTTCGTAGGCCTTGTCAGCAATGTTTTTGTCCTGCACGGTTTTGTACAGGGTGGGCAGGCGCCAGAAAGCCTTTTTGTCATCATGGGTTGGGTACTTGGCGGCCAGATCCGGTCGGGTGCCGTACAGCGGTTCGCGGTGCTGCGGAATCGGGTCCGGAAAGTTCCAGACCACGGCGCGCGCCTTGGCATTGCCAAAGGGGTGGCAGCCATGGTTTTTCATGAACACGCGCATCATGCCGCCTGACGAGTCTGTTTTCCAGTTCTTGCCTTCGGCCTTGACTTTTTCGGCATCAGTCAGCTCGTCCCACCAGCCCAGCTTTTTGAGCAGAATGTGGTCAAGTTCCGGATAGCCTGTGGTGATGTCAGCACCCAGCGAATGAGAGCCATCTTCGGCCAGCAGGCTCTTGCCTTCACGCTCCACACCAAAGTTGGCGCGGAAGTTGCCCCCACCTTCCATGATGTGTTTGGAGGTGTCGTACAAATTGGGCGAGCCAGGGTGCTTGAGTTCCGGTGTACCGTAGCAGGGCCAGGGCAGACCGAAATAGTCGCCGGTGAAGTCGTAGCCGGTTTCCTTGTCTTTGCCGCCTTTGGCCTTGAGGGTCTTCACATCGAACAGGTGCATGTTCCTCATGTGCGCCTTCAGGCGCTCGGGGCTTTGACCGGTGTAGCCAATGGTCCAGACGCATTTGTTGATTTCGCGCAGAATATCTTCGGGCGCCGGCTCTTCAAGACCCTTGACCTTTTGCATCTTGTAATTCTTGGACAGCTCAGCAGCAAAACCCAGTTTGCCGGCCAGCTGGTGCATGATCATGTGGTCAGAGCGGCTCTCCCACAGCGGGTCGATCACCTTCTCACGCCACTGGATAGACCGGTTGGATGCGGTGCAAGAACCGCTGGTTTCGAACTGCGTGGCCGCGGGCAACAGGTACACCGCGCGGTTGGGGTTGATGTCTTCGGCTTTGCCCGGCATGGCCGCCATGGCGGCTGTAGCCGAAGGATAAGGATCCACGACGACCAACAGGTCCAGTTTGTCCATGGCACGCTTCATCTCCAGACCACGGGTCTGGGAGTTGGGTGCATGTCCCCAATAGAAAACACCACGCAGGTTGCTGTCCTGGTCGATGAGTTCATTTTTTTCAAGCACGCCATCGATCCAGCGCGAGACGGTGATCCCGCTCTTGCCCATCATGGCTGGGGTGGCGTACTGCTTTTTGATCCACTCGAAATCCACCCCCCATGCGTTGGCAAAGTGTTTCCAGGAGCCCTCGGCCAGTCCGTAGTAGCCTGGCAACGAGTCTGGATTGGGGCCCACGTCGGTCGCACCTTGCACGTTGTCATGGCCGCGGAAAATGTTGGTGCCGCCGCCGGACTTGCCGACGTTACCCAAGGCCAACTGCAAGATGCACGATGCACGCACCATGGCATTGCCAATCGAGTGCTGGGTCTGACCCATGCACCAGACGATGGTGCCGGGGTTGTTGTCGTGCAGCAGCTTGGCGACCTTGAACATCTGGTCTTCCTTGACGCCGCAGGCCTCTTCGACCTTGTCAGGTGTCCACTTGTCCAGCACATCGGCCTTGACGGCGTCCATGCCGTACACACGGTCATTGATGTATTTTTTGTCTTCCCAACCGTTCTTGAAGATGTGGTACAGCAAACCAAACAGGAAGGGAATATCGGTGCCCGAGCGGATGCGCACGTACTCGTCGGCCTTGGCGGCCGTGCGTGTGAAGCGCGGATCGACCACGATCATCTTGCAGCCGTTTTCCTTGGCGTGCAGCATGTGCAGCATCGACACCGGATGGGCCTCGGCGGCGTTGGAGCCGATGTACAGAGCGACCTTGCTGTTTTGCATGTCGTTGTACGAGTTGGTCATGGCGCCATAACCCCAGGTGTTGGCCACACCGGCCACCGTGGTGGAGTGGCAAATGCGCGCCTGGTGGTCACAGTTGTTGGTTCCCCAGAAGCTGACGAACTTGCGCATCAAATAGGATTGCTCGTTGTTGTGCTTGGAAGAGCCGATGAAGTACACGCTGTCAGGACCGCTGGCCTTGCGTAGTTCCAGCATTTTGGCGCTGATCTCGGTCAGGGCCTTGTCCCAGCTGATGCGCTCATACTTGCCGTTGACCAGCTTCATTGGGTAGCGCAGACGGTATTCGCCGTGTCCGTGCTCTCGCAGGGCCGCGCCCTTGGCGCAATGCGCCCCCAGGTTGATCGGCGAATCGAAAACCGCCTCTTGACGTACCCAGACGCCGTTTTCGACCACGGCATCGACCGCGCAACCCACCGAACAATGAGTGCAGACAGTGCGTTTGACTTCAACCTTGCCTTTGCCAATGTTGTCGATGCCCGTGGCAGCCTGCGCTTTTTGCACCAGACTCAGCTGGCTTGCCGCCAGCCCGACGCCCACCCCCAGACCTGATCGGCGCAGAAAGCTGCGACGGTCCACTGTAGGCAGGGCCTGCGACAGGCCTCGGCGCAGGCTTTGAACAAATGGGGAAGAGGCCACGCCCGCGGACGCGCCCTGTTTTTTGGTCAGCAACATGGAGGGCTCCAGTTGGATGAGGATGAAAAAGGAATCAGACGCGGGTGGTCTTGTAGTAGCGCTGAACGTGCTCGCTCAGCGTGTATCCACCACCGCGCTCAGGCTTGGGCTGCGCCGCCGCGGGGACCTGCATGGCAGGGGGCAGCACGCTGCTCAAAGCGGCCACGGCACCAACGGTGGCCGCACCTGCAAACAGGCTTCGGCGTGAATGTTTTGTGGTTTTCGATTGATCCATGATGGGTCTCGCAGTCAGGGCCACATTATGCCAAAGCCGTACAACGCTGCCTAAGACTTTGGCTTCATAGGGTTTGATATTACTCCAGTTGCAAGCCATGTAACCTGGGGGGAAACCATAGGCACGCAAAGAACTTCAGCCCAGCAAGTCAAAACCCTGTGCCTCCACACCGACAAAAGCTTCGGTCAGGGCTGCCAGTCGTGCATAGAAACCCGCTCTGGGGTGCGCGATGATAGTCTGGCACATCTGCGCTGCCCAAGGCTGCAGATGCCGACTGAAGAATTGGGACTGCTGTGTAAGGTTGCACACCGTCACATCATCACCCGCAATCAGAAAACGCATGACTTCCAGCAGGTAAGCCACATGGTCCTCGGTCTCAGGCATCTGCTCGTTGCGTGTCAGTCCCAGTGCCGCCAGATCATCGCGCAGTTGCACCAGCGGTTTTTCATTGAGAAAGCCACTCAGATAATGCGAACCAAAAAGGTGCACCTCGGGCTTGCCGACGCCACCGAACAGGGCGTTGTATTCCTGTTCGATTTGTGTGGCTGTCGTGTTGCGCGCTTGCGCCACCAGTTCGCGCCAGGGCTCTTCCAGAAAAGCTCCTTGTTCGGGCGCCTCCGTCACAGCCGCCTGCAACTGCGCTATCAATTCAGCATTCGGGGGTTGGTAAAACAGAGTGGCCAGCAGCCCATACATTTCGGCACGCGCAACTTCCTCGTCAAGCGCGGTGGTTCGTTGCAGTTCAGTGCTCATGGTGTTCAGGACTTCGGTGGTTCGGAGGAGGGCGTAATGCGCACTTCGTTTTCAGCGGTGAAGATGTCCACCACACGGCAGTCGCCACACATTTTCAGTCGCTCTAGCGCTGTGCCTTGGAACATGCTGTGGTCAGATAAGCGGCCCAGCATGGCCTCGATGGCCTTGAGCGTGCCAAATGGTTTGCCGCAGCGCACGCACGCATAGGGCGGGCTGTGGTGCAGGCGCCGCGCCTGCCCACGATTGGGCGTGAGCAACAGTCGAGGTGTCAGTGTGATAGCCTGCTCTGGGCAGGTCTTGGCGCACAGTCCGCATTGGACGCAGTTCTTTTCGATGAACTTGAGCTCTGGCTGTTGCGGATTGTCTTGCAGAGCCGAGGCTGGGCACGCGCCCACGCAGCTCATGCATAGGGTGCAGCGTCCGGTATCGACCGCAATGCTGCCCAGCAAGGCACCCGCTTTCGGCAAGGTAATAGCTTCAGGTGCAGAGGTGCGTGTGGCCTGCAGCGTTGGGGCATGGGACATCAGGTGGGCCAGTGTCAGCTCCAAACTGTTGCGCTTGTCCGCCTGCATCGCGTAGCGCGCGGCCGCACTTGGCCCCTGCGGTACCGCCTTGTCACGTGCCACCAGACGTTGTAAATCAGTGTCGAGCGACAGCGGGTGAGCAGCTTCGATCAGCTCAAAATGTTTGCCGTTGTAGCCCAAGCCATTCAGCAGGGCCTGTGCCTGAGCCATTTGCTCGGATAAGGCTAACTTATACTGCGGAGCCTCCTCGGTGCTCAGCAGCACAACGACTTGGCGCGCGCCATAGGCTACAGCCGAAAGCCAGACCTCGAGACCAAGGCTGGCGGTGTGCCATAGCGCGAGTGGTATCACGCGTGCAGGCAGACCCTGCATCACACGCAACTGCGCACCGCGCCCAAGTTCTTGGATCAGGTATTGTCCTTGCCCTTGACTGTGCAGTAGCAGCACGGCATCGCGCCCCCCAGCGGCTTGGTAGGTGGATAAGAGCGTACGGATCTTCTCGCCCTGTTCGGAGGCCTGCGGGTAGGCGTAGCTTAGCGCGCCCGTCGGGCAGGCCGTGGTGCAAGCACCGCAGCCCACGCACAGTTGGGGGGTTACGACGATTTGCTGGCGAGACTTGTCGGAGCTGATGGCCTCAGCTGAACAGATGTCGACACAAGCACGGCACCCGGTTTTGTCGTTGCGACTGTGCGCGCAGAGCTTTTGCTTGTACTGGAAAAAGCGTGGCTTCTCGAACTCGCCGAGCAGGCTACGCAGTTGCAGCAAGGTCTTCACATCATGACCGTCCCAGCGGAAATAGCCTTGCGGTGGCGTGTGCTGCAAGAAAGTGGGTGAGGCTTGTTCGCCGCGCAGGTCGAGCACGAGATCAAAGTGCTCGTGGTGTTCAGTGGGGCTACGTGAGAAGTCGATGGCGCCGACCGCGCCACAGGCCTTGACGCAGTCGCGATGGCCGGTGCAACGGTCAAGGTCAATCTGATAGTCGAGACCAATTGCTTGCTCTGGGCAGCCGATCACACAGGCGTTGCAGCGGGTGCACAGGTCCATGTCTATCGGGTTGTCACTGGACCATCGCGCATTGAACGCACCGAGCCAACCCGTTAGATTTTGCAGGTGGCCTGAGATCACAGGGTAGCGCCGGGTCTGACTGACGCCAGCCTCGCCTGGTCCGTCTGCCCAGAGTGTGGGCTGCAGTGTGTCGGCAAGCAGGTCGGCAGCACGCTCAGCCGCATCCAATGGACCCAGGATCAGCAGGCGTCCTTCGCTCTTGTAGCTGACGGTAGGCACGGGGTCGGGATCAGGCAGGCGCGCGGCTGCGAGCAAGGCGGCCATCTTGGGTGTGGCTTGTGCGCCCTCGTTGCTCCAGCCCGCAGTTTCGCGCAAGTTAACGAAACGTATCGGGGCCGTAGAGCCTTGGGTCTGATCGGCCAGATCGGTAAAAAGGCGTTGCTCCTGGGTGCAGGCTACAAGCACCATTTCCTGGCCCTGTGCGGCACGCTGGAAGGCACCAGCCTCACGGCGACACAGGGTGTTGTGCTCGGTCAGAGTCTCACCTAGTGCCTGGCTCAGGCTGCGGGTCTCCAGAGGCAGGGTTTGGTTGCAGTTGCAAATCAGGGTGGTCATGTTGAGGTGCTGCGTTGATTGGGGCCGGGAAAGGTGATTGTGCCCCAGACAGTGGTGAGGTGGGTGTGATCGCTTCGTGCGCATCATGGCCTTGCTCAGGAGTGGACGGCGCTCCCAAGCCCTCTGGTATCAGTTTGAGGAACTGTGTACTGGCCATGCGTCGCAGCATGCCAGCCGGTATCGGGTCGGACCGGCTGTAGTCGTCGATGTAAATGTCAAGTCCGTCCATGACATTGAAGTGGGGATCGCTGAACAGCTTCTTCATGGCGATGTTGCGTACTGCGGAGCTGACGTCGTGCTGCATAAAGGGCTGGAAATCCGACTCGGGAGTGAGGGCTAGGGCATCATCCAGTGTGGGTAAGGGTGCCGTGGCTTGCAAGGGTTCCTGCGGTCGAAGGTCCGGTTGCGGCAATGCCGCGTTCGAAGTTTCGGCTGGCGCCACAGATTCAGACACCTCGCTGACGGCTGCTGCTTCTTGTTTGCGCCGCGACCAGCGGCTGAAAAAACCATCGCTCATGGACTCAGTCCTCTGCCTTGCGCGGGGCAACATTACGCTTGACTTCGGTGCTGACGCTGAATGGTTGGCCAAAACGGTCGGTCAGGCGCTGGAAACTTTGTGGCCGCTGGCGGCGTCTGGGTTCGGGTACGAAATGTTGTTTTACAAAAGCGTTCAGCCACTGCACCACCTCTGCGGGCGCGGGTACGTTCTCGACGGTTTCCTGCGCATCGAGCCAGCGACCGGCGTCATGGTAGCTCATGCTTACGGCCTGCGGCACAGCCAAAGGCACATCGCCTTCCACGGTGGTGTCGCTTAGGCGCCATAGTACAAAGAAAGCAGGCTTTGGCGAGGTGGCGTTGAGCCAATAGCCTTCGGCATCGTCGGTGAAAAGCTCCACCGTCCAGCCCGGGTAGATCCACAGTGCTTCGCTGGGACTATCATGCAGGCAGCGTGGCTTCGGGTCAAAGTCGGCCTCCTGTGGCACCACCTCGGCCAGGGTCCAGCGCCAGTGCTGCCAGCGGGCCATGAGGCCCTGCACGACTTCGCGGCGCATGACTATCGCCACACGAATTTGCGGACGGACGGTAGCGGTAGAAGCTTCAGTCATGCGCCATGATAATACTTAAAGGCTTGTCTCAGTTCTGGGCTCATCGTGCCAACTCCGTTTGAATCAGATTTTGCAAGTTTTCGAGACCTGTACGGTCGAGGCATGCAAAGAACCGGACATGCTCTTCGTGGGGGTTGCGCGATTCCAGTCGCTTGCTGGTGATTGTGAGTGCGTGACCGCCCACAGGGGATGGCACGGGCGAAAGTTGCGCGTGCAGGCTGAAGTCGCCGTTGTCCAGAAGCGTGATGCGTGATGTGGCGTTAGCCATGAAAAAACTCCTGCGCCTTGCATACAGTGAAAACGTCCGTTTCTGCACGCAAGGCCAGGAGTGCTGGAGACGTTTAGCGGATTTTTACGCCCCCGCAAGTTCTTAAATCGGGCGATCGGCTTGTGCCAATGGGGTCAGTTTATCACTTCAAATTGTTAAAACCAAGCCCCCCCAATCCGTCGTATATCCCGGCGTCTTCCGCTCCTGCTTCATCTCCCACGTTCTCGCTTTGCCAACTGTGCCAGTGCTGGCCAGGTGCAGGGTGCCACGCCCGAATCGGGCGTTGATGTCGTCCAGCGCGGTCATGAGACGGGTGCGGGTTTCGGGCTCCTCGCTGCCCAGGCCGAAGCTCAGCTGTTCGGTGTCGGCACTTTGCAGGTCCATCAGCATCACGCCCGCTTTGGCGTATTTATGGTCGGGGCGGTAGATATGCCGGACGATGGCGCAGGCCAGTTCTGTCAGGTGTCCGGTGTCGCTACTGGGGGTAGGCAGGGGGATGGTGCGGTAGGCGCAGTGTTGTTTGTCGTTCTTCCTGAACGGGCTGGTACGGATGAAAGCCATCAGCTGACCCGCCTGGCTGTGCTGTTTGCGCAGTTTTTGCGCGGCGCGCGCGGTGAATTCGCTGATCGCTTCGAGGAGTTCGGGCAGTTCGGTCACCGGCTGGCCGAATGAGCGTGTGCAGGCAATCTGTTGTTTGTCAGGAGGGATGTCATCGAGCGTGAGGCAGGGGGTTCCATTGAGCTCGCGCACGGTCTTGGTCAGCACGATGGACCAGCGGCGTTGCACGGCAGCCGGGTCCATGCGGGCCAGGTCAAGGGCGGTGCGGATGCCGACCTGCTGCAGCTGGGCGCTGAGCTGGCGGCCCACGCCCCAGACCTCGGCCACGTCGGTGGCGGCCAGCAGGGCGGCGCGTTCGGCTTCGCTGGTTGCGCCCAAGTGGCAGATTTGCGCATGCTGCACCGGGTAGCTGCCCGGTTTGCGCTCGGCGCTCTTGGCGATGGCGTTGGCCAGCTTGGCCAGGGTCTTGGTCGGGCCGATGCCGATGCACGTTGGGATGCCAATCCATTGGTGGATACGGGCGCGGATTGTGTGGGCGCGTTGCACCAGGTCACCGGGAATGCCCGCCAGGTCCACAAAGCACTCGTCGATGCTGTAGACCTCTTGCCGATGGCCCAGGCCTGCGGCCAGGCTCATCATGCGGTCGCTCATGTCGCCGTACAGCGCAAAGTTGGCCGACAGGGCCACAAGCCCGGCTTCTTGCTCAAGGTGACGAATTTTGAAAAACGGCGCTCCCATCTTGATGCCCAGTGCTTTGGCTTCATCACTGCGGGCTATCGCGCAGCCGTCGTTGTTGCTCAGCACCACGACCGGGCGGCCGACCAGACGTGGCTGGAAGACGCGCTCGCAACTCGCG
>Ga0172373_10007597_pt1 | contig 14017 bp, 14 predicted proteins | sample Lak10m_2_FD_114546 | JGI IMG/M metagenome (GOLD analysis project Ga0172373, IMG submission 114546) | Freshwater microbial communities from Kabuno Bay, South-Kivu, Congo - kab_092012_10m | ecosystem: Environmental > Aquatic > Freshwater > Lake | place: Democratic Republic of the Congo... | reverse complement strand
TGACCTCGCGGCTGCGTTCGAACATGCGCGCGCGCGCCTCGCCGAGCGTGCGAAGGCGAAGGGTGGCGCTGCGTCGGACCCGCGGCTCTGGGCGGGCGACCAGATCGCGGCCAAGCTCGCCACGATGCCCGCGCGCTGAGTCTTCAAGCCGCGCGCGTCAGGCCGGCGGCGTAGTCGGCGTCGGCAAACAGCGAGCGGCGCAGCGCGTGGAAGCGGCCGTGCAGCTCGTCGGCGGAGCCCGCGCCCATGTTGACCACCGCGTAACGGTAGCTGCCGAGCCATTTCATCTCGCGCGCGAGGCTGGCGCCGCGCTTCAGGTACAGCATCAGGCGCGCCTCGGGGTAGTCGCGGCGCACCGCCTCGAGCTGCGCATCGGACGGGTGCGAGGCGAGCGGCTTGCCGTCGAACTTGCGCAGCGCGAAGCTCGCGGCATGCCGGTAGCGCGGCGCGACGCGCGCGAGGGCCGGCGCGCGCCCGACCGCGAGATCGAAGAGCGCGCGATACGGCAGCACGCCGTCGACCCACTCGTAGAAGCAGGCGAGTTGCGAAGCCATGCGCGGGTTGACCTCGATCACGCGCAGGCGGCCGCTCTCCGCCTCCCACGCCAGTTCCATGTTGAAGAAGCCGTGGCGATAGCCTAGCGCGGCGAGCGCGCGCGATGCGAGCTCGCGCATGCGGGCCTGCACGTCGGCGGGCACGCGCGAGGGGTACTCGAAGTTGCGGAACGCGTAGGTGCCGGGGAACAGGTTCTCGTCGATCACGCCGAGGATCGTCACCGCACCTTCGTGCACGTAGCCGTCGAGGTTGACCTGATGACCCTCCAGGAGCTCCTCGGCGATCATGTGGTGCGCGTCGATCGTGTAGTCGCTGTACCAGGGCAGGAGGTCGTTGAAGGGCTTCACCAGCCGCTTGATGAGGAACTTCTCCAGCGGCCGGAAGGCGAGGTGGCGACGCAGTTCCTCGAAGCTGTCGACGCGCCGGGCGAGCACCGAGAAGGTCGCCTTCACCGGCTTCACGAAACACGGGAAGGCGAGCGGGAAGTCGGCCGCGCGCGAGATCGAGTACGGGAACGCGGCGTAGCGCGGCGTCGCTTCCGGCACCGCGGCGGCGAAGGCCTGTCGCGCATAGAACTTGTGCTGCGCCGCAAGCACCGCGCACGGGTCATTGCCCGGCAGGCCGAGTTTCTCGGCCACCACGGCCGCCACCAGCGCGCCGAAGTACTCGTTGTTGCTGAAGACGCCGTCGATGCGCTCGCGCCGGAAGCGCGCCACGACCTCGTTCACGAAGCGGAACACGTCCAAGGTCAGCAGCCGTGCGTTCTCGGGGAAGCGGAACAGGTCGAACCCGGCGTAGACGAACTCGAAGTCGTCCGCGTACTCCGGGCGGCCGAACTCGAGGCGATCCCATTCTTTGGGGAAGAGGACGAGGATGCGCTGCTTCATCTTGGGTTGGGTCGGGATCGGGAGCCGGTCCTTACCGGAGCGAGAACATCGTCGCCGCCGGCGTATTCCGGCGCTTCAGAGGATGCGGCCGATTCCCCAGGCGAGCAGCGACAGCACGATGGTGCTCGAGAGCGGGATCGCGTATTCCCGCCCCCGCAGGCGGAAGCGCAGGTCGCCGGGCAGACGCCCCACGCCGATGCGGGCGAGCCACGGCATGGCGAACGACAGCACCACGAGGGCGACCAGCAGGGTGACGAGCCACTTGAGCACGGAGGCGGACAGGATAAACTGCCGCGCGCCGCACACCAACCTGCGCGCGGCGAACGGAGGCGCGATGATCGACTTCTACACGTGGACCACGCCGAACGGCCGCAAGGTCTCCATCATGCTCGAGGAATGCGGCCTGCCTTACCGCGTGCACAAGGTCGACATCGGCAAGGGCGAGCAGTTCCGGCCGGAATTCCTCGCCATCAACCCGAACAACCGCATCCCGGCGATCGTCGATGCCGAGGGGCCGGAGGGCAAGCCCCTGCCGCTCTTCGAGTCGGGCGCGATCCTGGTCTATCTTGCGGGCAAGACCGGTCGCTTCCTTCCGCAGTCCACCACCGGCAAGTACATCGCGCTGCAATGGCTGATGTTCCAGATGGGCGGCGTGGGTCCGATGTTCGGCCAGGCGCACCACTTCCTGCGCGCCGCGCCCGAACAGGTGCCCTACGGCATCAAGCGATACACGGACGAGACGCGGCGCCTCTATGGCGTGCTCGACAAGCGCCTCGGCGAAGCGCCATTCCTCGCCGGCGAATACTCGATCGCCGACATGGCGACCTTCCCGTGGGTCGCGCGGCACGAGTGGCACAAGGTCGCGCTCGCCGACTTCCCGAACGTGAAGCGCTGGTACGACACCATCGCGCTGCGGCCCGCCGTGGTGCGGGGGATGGCGGTCCCGGCTTGAGCGACGGCGGCGTCGAGCGCCGCGTCCTCGCGGGCGGCGCCGAGGGGCTCGAGCTCCTGTCCTGGGGCGAGTCCGAGGGCGCCGCGCGCACCCCGCTCCTCTTCGTGCACGGTGCCTATGTCGGCGCCTGGTGCTGGGCGGAGCACTTCCTTGGCTGGTTCGGCGCGCAGGGCTTCCCCGCCTTCGCCGTATCGCTGCGCGGCCACGGCAAGAGCAGCGGCCGCGAGAGGCTGCACGCCTTCGGCCTCGACGACTACGCCGAGGACCTCGCGAGCGCGATCGCGGCGCTGCCGCGCCCGCCGGTGCTGGTGGGCCACTCGATGGGCGCGATGGTGGTGCAGAAGTACCTCGAGCGCGGCTCCGCGCCCGCCGCCGCGTTCCTGTGCCCGGTGCCGCCCACGGGCCTCCTGCCGGCCTCGTTCGCGCTCGCCTTCGCCAAGCCGGCGTTGTTCGCCGAACTGAACACCATGGCCACCGGCGGGCGGCCATCGCCGGCCGCGCTGCGCGACGCGCTGTTCTCGGGGACCCTCGACGAAGCGACGCTCGCGCGCCACTACGCGCGCATGCAGGGCGAATCGCGGCGCGCGCTGATGGACATGAGCGGGTGGGGCTTGCCGATGCGCTGGCGCATGGACCTGCCCGAGTCGCTGGTCGTCGCGGCCGAGCGCGACGTGCTGATCCCGCTCGCGCAGGTAAAGCTCGGCGCGCATCACCTCGGCGCCGAGTTCCGCATGCTGCCCGGCATGGGCCACGCCGTGATGCTCGAAGAAGGCTGGCCCGACGCGGCCGCGGTGCTGCTCGACTGGCTCAGCGGCCTCGGGCTCTGACTGCGTCCCTCGCGTTGCGCGCGAGGAAGGCGTTGATGTCCTCGATGCGCAGTTGCGGCTCGCCGGGCACCGGCTTCGAGCCGACGACGCGGTTCATCCACTCCATGTGCTCCTGCATGCGCGCGACGACCTTCGGCCACTCCGCCGCACGGTAGCGTCGCGGGTCGGGGAGCGCGTGGCATTGCTGGCAGGCGAGGCGGAACGGTTCCGCTTCCGGCTTGCGGACCTCCGGCACGCGCGCGGGATCGAGCGGCTCCAGCGCGTGGCGCGCGAGATAGGCGACCAGCGTCTTCTGTTCATCCGCGGAGGGTGCCTCGACGCCGGCCATCAGCTCGGTCATCACCTTGCCGAGGTTGCCCTTGCCGCGCATGCGGACTGCCATGCGCTCCACGACCGCGGGCCATTTCGTCGCCGGGTGCATCGCAGGGCTGGGCAGGTTGTGGCATTGCACGCAATAGCGCACCACGAGCGTGGCGCCGGTGCTCGTCGGCTCCGGCAGCGTGCGCGGCTCGACCGCCGGCGGCAGGATGCGCTCCAGCGTCGGGCCGAGCGGGCTCGATATCCAGCGCTGGCGCGCGGACTCGGCGTCCTGCGCGACAGCGTTCGAGGCCAGGAGCAACGCGAGGGCGAACGCAGCCCTCACAGCATCCCCGTGCGGTCCCCGCGGCGAAAGCCCAGTGCGGGGCGCGGCACGCCGCGCCCGACCGCGAGCACCTTGAAGAGCTCGCCCATCTCGGCGGGCGACATCAGCGTGTGCGCCTCCGCGGCGCGCGGCGCATAGGTGCGCACGTCGTTCGCGTCGTAGCGCGCGAGCACTTCCAGCAGTCCGCACTCGGCGAGGAACGAGGCCTGCGGCGCGTAGCCGAGGATGTCCAGGCCGGACTCGTGCGCCGCTTCGGCCAGCGTGGTGAAGTCCACGTGCGCCGTGAGGTCCTGCAGGCCGGGCCACAGGAAGACGTCGCCGTGCGAGCGGTGCCGGTAGTGGCACATCAGCGTGCCCATCGAGCGCCGCGGGTGGTAGTACTCGCGGCGCGGGAAGCCGTAGTCCGCGACGACGATCGCGCCCTGCTCCAGCATCGCGCACAGGGAAGACATCCATGCGCGCGCGGCGACGCCGATCTCGCTCTCATAGCGACCGCCTCCGGGGAGCGCCACGCCGAGCGCCTCGGTCGCGGCCGCGAGGTCCGCTGGCGCGGCACGATCGGCCCAGGCGAAGCCATCCTCGGAGAACGTGACGCCACGCTCCACGAACCCTTCGCTTGTCCATGCGATGGCACGCACCGGGATCGCGTCGGCTACTTCGTTGGCGATCACCACTCCGGAGAAGCGCGCCGGCAACGAATCCAGCCACTCGACGCGCGGGCCGACCGGCCGGTCGCGCGCGACGAGCCGCTCGCGCTGGCGCTCGCGCAGGCTCGCGCTGGTCTCGAGGATCGCGTACGAATCCGGTGGCGCGCCGAGCGCGGCGAGTTCGTCGAGCAGTTCGGCCGCGAGCGCGCCGCTGCCGGCACCTAGCTCGAGCAGGTTCGCGGGTGCGTGGCCGAAGAACTCCGCGACCTGCCGCGCCAGCGTGCGCGCGAAGAGGGGGCCGAGTTCGGGCGCAGTGACGAAGTCGCCGCCGGCGCCGAATTTGCGGGCGCCCGCGGCGTAGTAGCCGAGGCCTGGCGCATGCAGCGCGAGGTCCATGTAGCGATCGAAGCCGATCCAGCCACCGGCACGCGCGATCTCTTCGCGGATGCGCGCCGACAGCGCGGCGCTCGTCTCCAGCGCCGCCGCATCCGGGACCGGGAGTTCGTGCGGCGGCATGCGCGGCAATTTACCCTAGAATTCCTCGCATCCATGGGAGAAACCCTGCACGGCAAGGTGGCGATCGTCACCGGCGCGTCGCGCCGGATCGGCGCGGCTACGGCGCGTGCGCTGCATGCGGCCGGCGCCAGCGTGGTGGTCCACCATCGCGGGGCCGACGACGCGGCGGTGCTGGTGTCCGAACTCGAGCGCGTGCGCGCGAACAGCACGTCGCGCGTGCAGGCCGACCTGCTGCACACGGACGCGCCTCGCGCAATCGTCGAGGCCGCGCTCGCCGCGTTCGGGCGCATCGACATCCTCGTCAACAACGCGTCGATGTTCTATCCCACCGCCGTCGGTGACATCACGGCCACGCACTGGGACGAACTCGTCGGCTCGAACCTGCGCGCGCCGCTCTTTCTCTCGCAGGCCGCCGCGCCGCATCTCGCGCGCGCGAAGGGCGCCATCGTCAACATCACCGACATCCACGCCGAGCGCCCGCTGAAGGGCTATGCGGTCTACAGCGTGGCGAAGGCGGGTCTCGCGGGGCTGACGCGCGTGCTGGCGCTGGAGCTCGCGCCCGACGTACGCGTGAACGCGGTCGCGCCCGGCGCGATCGCCTGGCCCGAGGACGGCCAGTTCGATCCGGCGGAACGCGAGCGCATCGTCTCCACAACGCCGCTCGCGCGCGTTGGTGCGCCCGAGGACATCGCGCGCGCCGTGCTCGCCGCCTGCACGATGCCCTTCGTCACCGGCCAGACGATCGCCGTCGACGGCGGCCGTTCGGTGTTCCTGTAGGACGCGCGGCGATGGCCTGGGCGTGGCTGGTCGTCGCGGGACTCCTCGAGGTGGTGTGGGCGATCGGCCTCAAGTACACCGACGGCTTCACGCGGCTCGCGCCGTCCGCGATCACGATCGCGGCGATGGCGGGGAGCGTGTTCTTCCTCGCGCTCGCGGTCCGCACCATCCCGATCGGCACCGGCTACGCGGTGTGGACCGGCATCGGCGCGGTCGGCGTCGCGATTCTCGGCATGGTCCTCTTCGACGAGCCGCGCACGCTGCTGCGCATCGGCTCCATCGCGCTCATCGTCGCCGGCATCGCCGGCCTGAAGCTGCTGTCGTGACCGCGCCGCTCCGGGACGGCCGCAAGCAGGCCTACGAAGGCGCGAAGCTCGCCAAGCGGCTGCGCAGCGCCGCGGGCGCCGCCATCCAGGACTTCAACATGATCTCCGCCGGCGATCGCGTGATGGTCTGCCTCTCGGGCGGCAAGGACAGCTACGGCATGCTCGACGTGCTGCTGTCGCTGCAGGCCAAGGCGCCGGTGCCGTTCGAGATCGTCGCCGTGAACCTCGACCAGAAGCAGCCCGGCTTCCCGGAGCGCGTGCTGCCCGAGTACCTGGGTTCGCGCGGCGTGCCGTTCCGCATCGTCGAGCAGGACACCTACTCGGTGGTCAAGAGGGTCGTGCCCGAGGGCCGCACGATGTGCGCGCTGTGCTCGCGGCTGCGCCGCGGCGTGCTCTACCGCGTCGCGGGCGAGCTGGGCGCGACCAGGATCGCGCTCGGCCATCATCGCGACGACGTGCTGGCGACGTTCTTCCTCAACCTCTTCTACGGCGGCAAGCTCAAGGCGATGCCGGCGAAGCTGGTGTCCGACGACGGTCGCCACGTCGTCATCCGGCCGATGGCCTACGCGCGCGAGGCCGACCTCGCGGCCTACGCCGCCGAGAAGCAGTTCCCGATCATCCCGTGCACGCTCTGCGGCTCGCAGGAGAACCTGCAGCGCAAGGTCGTCGGCGAGATGCTGCGCGAGTGGGACCGCCGCCATCCGGGGCGCATCCAGTCCATCCTGCGCGCGCTCACCGATGTGCGGCCTTCGCACCTGCTAGACCGAAAGCTGTTCGATTTCGCCGGCCTGGTGCCGACCGGCCGCCCGGATCCCGAAGGCGACACCGCCTTCGACGCCGGGCCCCTGCCCGAACCCGCGTTCGCCGAATAGGCGCCGGCCCCCAAGGCCGTCGTCGCCGAGGCATGGCCGGCTTGTCAAAATGGTTTTGACAGAATAGACTCCCGCCACCATGAACTGCACCGAACGCCTCGTCGCGCTCTTCGGCAGCCAGGCCGAGGTCGCGCGCGCCTTCCAGCTCGACCGCGCCGTGGTGAACCACTGGATGAAGACCGGCTACGTGCCGGCGCGCTGGGCCGCGGAGGTCGAGCGCGTCACCGGCGGGCGAATCGGCGCCGTCGAGGTGATCGACGAGGCGAGCCACAAGAAACCCGTGCGCGTGAAGTCGCGGCCCGACGACGCGCCTTTCGGATTCCACCAAGGGAACGACCCCATGAGCCAGTACGCCCCCGCGAAGCGCATCTCTTCCTTCCACCCGCCACAGCGCACCCTCATGGGCCCCGGCCCGACGGAGATCCACCCGCGCGTGCTCACGACCATGAGCCAGCCCGCCATCGGCTACCTCGACCCGGTGTTCGTCGAGATGATGGAGGAGCTGAAGTCGCTGCTGCGCTACGTCTACCAGACGAAGAACCCGCTCACCTTTCCGCTCTCCGGGCCCGGCTCGGTCGGCATGGAGTACTGCTTCGTCAACATGGTCGCGCCCGGCGACAAGGTCGTGGTGTGCCAGAACGGCGTGTTCGGCGGCCGCATGCTCGAGAACGCGATCCGCTGCGGAGGCACGCCGGTGCTGGTCGAGGACAAGTGGGGCGACCCGGTCGATCCGCAGAAGGTCGAGGACGCGCTGAAGAAGAACAAGGACGCCAAGGTCGTCGCCTTCGTGCACGCCGAGACCTCCACCGGCGCGCAGTCGGACGCGAAGACGCTCGCGCAGATCGCGCACAGGCACGGCGCGATGGTGATCATGGACGCGGTCACGTCGCTGGCCGGCACGCCGGTCAAGGTCGACGAGTGGGAGATCGACGCGATCTACTCGGCGAGCCAGAAGTGCCTCTCCTGCACGCCGGGCCTGTCGCCGGTGTCGTTCTCCGAGCGCGTGGTCGAGCACGTGAAGAAGAGGAAGGACAAGATCCACAGCTGGTTCATGGACATGAACCTGCTCTTCAACTACTGGAGGAACGCCGGCACGAGGACGTACCACCACACCGCGCCGACCAACTCGCTCTTCGCGCTGCACGAGGCGCTGCTCCTGATCCGCGAGGAAGGGCTCGATAACGCCTGGGCGCGCGCCAACCGCCACCACGTCGCGCTCAAGGCCGGCCTCGAGGCGATGGGCATGCAGATGCTGGTGGCCGAGAAGTACCAGCTGCCGCAGATGAACGCCGTGAAGTGCCCGACCGGCGTCGACGAAGCCGAGGTGCGAAAGCGCCTCCTGAACGAATTCGGCATCGAGATCGGCGCCGGCCTCGGGCCGCTCGCCGGCAAGATCTGGCGTATCGGCCTAATGGGCTACTCCTGCCGCCCGGACAACGTGATGCTGTGCCTGTCCGCGCTCGGCTCGGTGCTCGAGGACATGGGCCATCCGGTGCACGTCGGCGATGCGGAAGCCGCCGCGCACGGCGCCTACGCCCAGATGCACGCCAAGGACGCGCAGCGGAAGAAGCGCGCGGCCTGACGGGCGCCGCCGGGCGCAGTCAGCGGAATTGGGCCCGGGTTTCCCGTCATTTCCGGCGGCTGGCCCATAGGGCCGGCCGCTAGGATGGTCTTCCCGGGACTGCCTGAAGACCTCCTGTGAAGACCGCCCAAGTTCACATCACGGCCGCGAAAGACGCCGCTTCCGCGCTCGCGCCGCTATCGGCGCTCGCGCCTGACCTCGTGCTCGCCTTCGGCGATGTGGCCATCATTGCCGCGCCTGCGTTCGCGGAGGCGCTCGCCGCCGCGTTCCCGCGTGCCGTGGTGGCGGGTTGCTCGACCGCCGGCGAGATCGACTCGCAGGGCGTGGGCGATGGCGGTTGCGTGGTGACGGCCGTGCGCTTCGCCTCCGGGCACGTGCGTGCGGTGCGCACGAAACTCGCCGACATGGCGGACTCGCGTGCCGCGGGCGAGCGCCTTGCCGCGCAGGTTTCGCGCGACGCGCTCGTCGGCGTGCTGGTCTTCGGGCAGGGCGTGCGCATCAATGGCAGTGCACTCGTCGAGGGCCTCGCCGCGGGCCTGCCCGCCGGCCTTCCGATCACCGGTGGCCTCGCCGGCGACGGCGGCGCGTTCCAGCACACGTGGGTGCTCGATGGCGCGGCGGCGACCGACGACGGCATCGTCGCCCTCGGCCTCTACGGCGCGTCGCTGCGCCTCGCGCACGGCTCGTTCGGCGGCTGGCAGGTATTCGGCCCGGCGCGCAAGGTCACCCGCGCGTGCGGAAACGTGCTCATTGAACTCGACGGCGAGCCCGCGCTCGACGTCTACAAGCGCTATCTCGGCGACCACGCCAGGGACCTGCCGGCCTCGGGGCTGCTGTTTCCGTTCGCGATGCTCGGAGAGGACCACGCCGCCACCGGACTGATCCGCACCATCCTCGCCGTCGACGCGACCGAGGGCAGCCTCACGCTCGCCGGCGAGATCGTCGAGGGCGGCTTCCTCAAGCTGATGCACGCAAGCACCGACGCGCTGGTGAACGGCGCCGAATCCGCCGCGGAGGCGGCAAGCGCCATGCCGGGCGCGCCCGGCGAAGGCCTCGCGCTGCTGGTCAGCTGCGTCGGGCGCAAGCTCGTCATGGGCGGGCGCGTGGACGAGGAAGTCGAGGCGGTTGGTGCTGTCCTCGGCCAGGGCGCGACGCTCGCCGGGTTCTACTCGTACGGCGAGATCAGCCCGTTCTCGCCTTCGCCCGATTGCAAGCTCCACAACCAGACCATGACCATCACCTGGCTCGGCGAAGCTGCCTAGCCCGGGTCGCTCCGCCATGCACAAGTTGCTCGCGCGCCAGTTGCGGCGCGCCTCCGGCCTCCAGGGCGACACCCTCGAGGCCGCGCTCTCGGAACTGCGCGCGGGCCCGGTCGAGTCGCTGTCCGAGCCCGCGCGGCGATTGCGTGACAGCGTGCCGGCGCTGCTGGCGAGCGTGGACGCCGCGTACGAGCAGGCGGACCGCGACCTCGAGCTGCGCTCGCGCAGCCTCGAACTCAGTTCACAGGAACTCGGCGCCGCGAACGAGCGCCTGCGCGGCGAACTTGCCGGGCGCGAGAATGCGGTCGCTGCGCTGCGCGAGGCGATGGAGCAGATGCTCGGCAATGGCGAGGTCGCTCCGGAGCCCGCCGAAGCGCCGCCGGCCGCGGCGGATGGCGGCGACGACCTCGAATCGCTTTCCCGCCTCATGCTGCGCACGCTGCGCGAGCGCGAAGCCAGCCGCCAGGAGCTCGATCGGCAGAAACTCGCGCTCGACCAGGCCGAGCGGCGCATGCGCACCGCGATCGAGGCGCTGCCCGACGGCTTCGTGATCTTCGACGCCGACGACCGGCTCGTGGTCTGTAACGAGCGCTACCGGCAGACCTACGACCGCTCGCGCGACGTCATTCGCCCCGGCGTGCGCTTCGAGGAGCTCGTGCGCCACGGCGTCGCCCACGGCCAGTATCCCGAGGCTGCAGGTCGCGAGGAAGCCTGGATCGCCGAGCGCCTCGCCGCGCACCGTGGCGCCGACGTACTGCTCGAGCAGCGCCAGGCCGATGGCCGCTGGTTGCGCATCGCCGAGCGCCGCACCAGTGACGGCGGCACCGTGGGCTTTCGCGTCGACATCACCGAGCTGAAGCGCGCGCAGCAGAGCGCCGAGGCCGCCAACCAGGCCAAGAGCGAGTTCCTCGCCAACATGTCGCACGAGATCCGCACGCCGATGAACGCCATCATCGGCATGACCGAGCTCGCGCTCGACACCACCGACGCCCGCGAGCAGCGCGAGTACCTGCGCTCGGTGCAGTCCTCGGCGGACGCGCTGCTCACGCTGATCAACGACATCCTCGACTTCTCCAAGATCGAGGCCGGCAAGATGGCGTTCGAGCGCATCGCGTTCGACCCGCGCGTGCTGGTCGCCGACGTGCTGAAGAGCTTCCTGCCGCGCGCGCAGGGGAAGGGCATCGAACTCGTCGCGGACATCGGTACCGACGTGCCGCGCAGCGTGCTCGGCGACCCGGGCCGGCTGCGCCAGATCCTCGTCAACCTGATCGGCAACGCGGTGAAGTTCACCGAGCACGGCGAAGTCGCGGTGCAGGTGCGCATGGCCGAGGAACTGCCCGCGGGCTCGCGGCTGGAGTTCGCGGTACAGGACTCCGGCGTCGGTATCCCGGCCGACAAGCAGTCGGCGATCTTCGAGGCCTTCACCCAGCAGGACAACTCGATCACGCGGCGCTACGGCGGCACGGGCCTCGGCCTCGCGATCTGCAGCCGCCTCGCCACGCTGATGGGCGGCACGATCCGCGTCGCCAGCGAGCCCGGCAAGGGCAGCCGCTTCGCGTTCTGGCTGCCCTTTGGCGCCGACGCCGCCGCGCTGGTCGCCGCACCCGCGCCGGTGTCCCTCGCCGGCCGCTCGGCGTTGGTGGTCGACCACGGCGCGACCTCGCGCGGCGCACTGGTGCGCCTGCTCGAGAGCTGGGGGATGGAAGTTCGCGAGGCCACGTCCGGAGGCGCCGCGCTGGCCGCGCTGACGCGCCACGGCGCCGATCTCGTCCTGCTCGACCTGAAGATGCCGGGGGCGGACGGCTTCGCGCTCGCCGGCGCCATGCGGCAGGCGGCTCCCGCCGCTGCGCTGGTCGCGCTGTCCTCCGCCGGCGTGAAGGGCGACGCCGCGCGTTGCCGCGCAATCGGTGTCGCGGCCTACCTCACCAAGCCGGTGCCCGAGGACGAACTGCAGCAGGCCCTGCACCAGGTGCTCGGCGCTGCGAGCGGCGCGACGCCCGCGCCGCTCGTCACGCGCCACGCCCTGCGCGAGGCGCGCCAGTCGCTGGAGGTGCTGATCGTCGAGGACCATCCGATGAATCGCACGCTCGCGATCAAGTTGCTCGAGCGCTGGGGCCATCGGGCCGACATCGCCGAGAACGGCGCCATCGCGCTCGAGAAGCTCGCCGCGCGGCGCTACGACGTCGTGCTGATGGACATGCAGATGCCGGTGCTGGACGGCCTCGAGGCGACGCGCCGCTGGCGCGCGATCGAGTCGCGCGACGCGGCGCATTCGCGCGTGCCGATCATCGGGCTCACCGCGAACGCGATGGCTGCGGACCGCGAAGCCTGCCTCGCCGCCGGCATGGACGACTACGTGTCCAAGCCGATCTCGAGCGAGCGCCTGTACGAGGCGCTGGAGCGCCGGGGTCGGGTGGTCGCCTAGCGCCGGCCGGTCGAGGCGCGGAAGCGCTCCTCGAGCTGCGGCTGGGCCGAATACGCGTCGAGCACCGGCTGCAGCGTCTCGACCGCGCCCAGCCGTTCGGCCGGCGCGGGATGGGTCTTGAACATCAGCGCGAGCCCGGAGTCCTCGGGGTTCATCGCCTGCAGGACCTGCAGCACGGAGGGCAGGCCGTAGGCGTCGTAGCCGGCGCGCGCCGCGATCACGATGCCGAGTCGATCGGCCTCGAGCTCGTCGGACTTGTCCAGGCCGCGCGCGAACATCTCGGTGCCGAAGCCCACGAGCTTCTGCCGCATCGCCGAGTTGCTATCGCGCATCGCGGCCGACAGCGCGTCGGCCGCGAGGTTCGCCTGCGCGTTCTTCTGGATCGCCTTGAGGTGGTGCTTCTTGAGCACGTGGACGATCTCGTGCGCGAGCACGCCCGCGAGTTCCGCCTCGTTCTTCATGCGCTCGAGCAGCCCGCGCGTGATGAACACGAAGCCGCCGGGCGCGGCGAAGGCGTTGACCTGCGGCGCGTCGAGCACGCCGAACTGCCAGGGCAGGTCCGGGCGCTCGCTTTGCAGCGCGAGCCAGCGACCGACCTGGTTGACGTAGCGCTGCATGGCCTCGTTCTGCACCAGCGGCGCGGCGCCCAGCAGCGTCGAGGCCATCTCGCGCCCGATCTCGATCTCCTGCTTCTCGTCGATCTCGGTGCTCGCGCGACCGAGGTTCTTCGCCGCGTCGAGGAGCCGGTTGAGGTTGAACTGCGCGTGCGCGGGCGCGGCCGCGGCAAGCGCGAGCACCAGCACGGCGACGAGGCGCTTCATTCGCCCTCCTTCGGGTACTCGACGCGCTGCGGCTGCAGCGGGCCCTGCGACGCGAAGCCCTGCGCCGACTCGCGGCTCGCGGCGTAGTCGTTCATCTTCGACATCTCGGCGGGATTCGGCCGCGCGTTGGCGAGCTTGTCGGCATCCAGCCCGCGCACGCCGGTCGTCACCTGCGTGCCGCTGGAACCGGTGCGAGCGACGTTGAGGAGCTGCGACACGCCGGTATCGCCCTGCTTCGCCTCGCCGCTGCCGTAGCGCAGCTGGAGCATCCGCACCCAGCCTTCCGCGCCGCCGGCGACCTTGACCCGCGTCCAGCCGCCTTTCCTCTCCTGCGCGTCCACCTTCGCGCCCTCGGGGAGCGGCGCGACCGTCGGCGCGTCGCTCGCGGGATCCTTCTTCAGATCGGTGGCCTTGACCACGGTCGCGGGCTCCGCGAGGCAGGTGCCTGCGACGAGGGCGGCGGCGGCGATCGGGAGGAGGCGCTTCATGGCTTGCGGAGGGGTTCGAACAGTTCGACTTCCTGGGCGCGTCCCTTGACCTTATACGAGCCGACGAATGCGAAGTCAAACGGGCACGGCGTGGATCGCTGGCAGCGCTCCATCGTGTCGCGCGACACCAGCACGCGGCGTTGCGCGTCCTTGGTGAGGCCCTCGATCCTCGAGGCCAGGTTCACGGTGTCGCCGATCGAGGTGTACTCGCGGCGCTTCTCGGAGCCGATCAGGCCGACGACCGCGGGGCCGGAGTGCAGGCCGATGCCGACGTCGAAGGTCGCGCCGAGCCCGCCGAGCTCCTCCTTGAAGGCGAGCAGGTTGTCGACCATGTCGAGCGCGCACGCGACGGCGTTCCGCGCGTGGTCGGGGTCGTCGAGCGGCGCGCCCCAGAACGCCATGATGGCGTCGCCGATGAACTTGTCGAGCGACCCGCCGTG
>Ga0172373_10007596_pt1 | contig 14018 bp, 7 predicted proteins | sample Lak10m_2_FD_114546 | JGI IMG/M metagenome (GOLD analysis project Ga0172373, IMG submission 114546) | Freshwater microbial communities from Kabuno Bay, South-Kivu, Congo - kab_092012_10m | ecosystem: Environmental > Aquatic > Freshwater > Lake | place: Democratic Republic of the Congo: South-Kivu... | reverse complement strand
TCGAGCAGCACCACGCCGCACGCGTTCTGCACTCGCACCTCCATGCGGTTGCTCTCGTCGCGCCCAGCCCACGCACTGGACATGACAGCGTCCTCTATCTGGTCAGGCGTTTCCTTGCAGTGTCTCAGCAGAGTCCCATCGGGATGTGAATACGTGACGTTCATATAAAAGGATGATGGGGTTCCAAATATTCAGACAAATCGATGCAGAATCAGCTGATTCCAGCAGGCGGTGTCGTCGACGGTCGGGTCGAGAATTTGAATTATCGGCTTGCTAGGCTGAATATGATCAAGTGCAAGGAGGTTTGCAGCGACTACAACGTGGTTGCCAAAGCCTTTACTAACATTCTGTGGCTGTTCTGGACTCTGACGTCACAGCCCAGCACCATCAATAATCAGCTCGTGGGCTTCGTGGAGAGGCAGGTGCAGCAGTGGTTTGTCCTCGTGACGGACCGCTCCAGCACCAGCGTCGACATCACGGACCCGCACAACGAGTGCCTGCTCAAACTGATCTTCGTCTTGTTTCTGCTCAACGTGGAGGTGCCCGTGGCTCTGCAGTTTCCCATCAAGATACTGAAGTCCCATCACGTGGTGAAGGCCATCGTGAATGCCCTCAGCCCCACGCCGCCCAAGAAATTTAAGGACGTCTTTGGGATCCATCCGGTCGAACCGAACTTGCGTCTGACGCTGACCAACGTCGTCCAGGACGTTCGCAACCTCAAGGTTGTCACCGGGGTGCTGGTGGAGAGGTATGGGCCCATCGTCAACATTGATGGCGAGGAAGGCTTCGAGGAAACGATTTGCGTTCGCTGCAAGCCGAGCCTGTGGTTCTTGCCCATTTACCTGGCAGAGGACCTGCACAGGGCCCTGTACTGGATGTTCTGCCGCTTCGTGGCATTCGGAGACTGGGAAATCCTGCACGGCAACTTCGTTGTGGCCGCGCACTTCTGCCAGTCCATGAAATGGACCAATGCCCAGAAGCATTTCGACAAGCAGGCTACGGCGCTCGAGCGAGACCGCGTCAGGCACAACCAGCACAAGTCCTTTCCTGCAAACCCTCACTTCGGGAGGCTTCGCACCATGGTTTGGTTCATGCTCTTTGTGGCGGCCTTGTCTTGCTTGGCCTACCCTCAGAACGTGATTGTCCGCCCCGCTCACATCACCATTGCGGGAGCCATAAAGGACAATGTCCACCTGGCCGTCTCCAGTGGATTCGGCCATGTGCTCAAGATGTTGGAGATCGACACGGTCAAAATAATCGAACCACAGACCACCGAGCCCAAGGCGGAGCCGACCTTCAAGCCTGCCTCTGATGAGCAGGAGGAAGACGTAACCGACTTCATCAAGCTGATGGATATCGCCTGCAAGCGCGTCCAAAATCGCGTCAGAAGCTTCGTACCTGGCGAGACGTACGTTGATGTAAGCCATGCAGCGAGATATGCAAAGAAATGGTCCGCCAACATCGCAAACAGTCACCTGTTCAGCTCCATGGCTACGAGTGCTGGTTTGGGAGGAAACTTTTATTGTCAGAACATGATTTTGGATGGGAGCAAAATCATTTGCGACAACAGCAAGGTCTCAACCGCGCGTGCCGTCCACCTCACCAAAATGGAAATGAAGGACTTCACGTTCGGCAATCCAATCACTACAGCAGGCAGCAGCCAGGTCTGGGAGGAGAAAATTCACATCGAGATCTCCCTGCCCCACGGCCTTACTGCCATCGTCCTGGCGCAGAAGCTTGCCAACACCCTCAACATCTTCGACAAGACCTGCGCGTACGACATGTGCGTGCATCTGATGGACTCGAAACACTGCAAGCAGTGCCGCGCTTGATAACGTTTATTCCATGGTGCTCGGCACCAACCTCACGTATATCACGCGCCTGTCGACCTTGGTGTCGACCTTGGTCGGCGTGGGCGTCGCGGTTTGCCAGTACGTGTAGACGGCAGCCGCGATGCACATGCAGACAATTAAAACGACGACCACCGCCACGATGATCCCGACCGGCAAGGCAGCGTCCGCGCCCGCCGCGGCCGGCACCGCGCTAGGCATCCAGAATAGGGCAGACATGTTCCAGGCCAGCTCGGTCGTGGGCAGGACGGTGACGGTCCTCGACGTGACTGCGACAGACTTCTCGTAGGCCAGGGGCAGGGCCTGCGCCACCACAGCGTCGGAGTGCATGGGAAACACCATCTTGTACACGAATCGCAGGGTGGTGGAGGGGGCGGCAGAGAACAGTCTGCGCGCCGTCGGATTGCACGTGCAGATGAAATTGGTGCATAACACATTCAGCCCGTTTTGCTCGCACGACGTAACGTAGACTGTGGTGCTCATTGCATCGCTTAGAACACTGTTGACTTGGCTGTATTGGCATAGGCATTCTGACATGGTGAGATTGGAAACCACAACAGAGTCTCGGATCACTATGGCTGGAAATGAAACAGTTGTAGACGTGATTCGTTGGGTTGTGGGTTGCAAACTGGTTGTGCCTGCAACAGAGGTTACAGGAGCACCCAGAGTACTTGTAGTTGCAGACTTGGTTGTAGTGCGTGTGCTGGTAGTAGTGAGAGCTAGGGTCGTGGTTGTGGGAGCTAGGGTCGTAGTTGCGGGAGCTAGGGTCGTGGTTGTGGGAGCAAGGGTCGTGGTTGTGGGAGCAAGGGTCGTGGTTGTGGGAGCAAGGGTCGTGGTTGTGGGAGCAAGGGTCGTGGTTGTGGGAGAAAGGGTCGTGGTTGTGGGAGCACTAGTAGTTGGGACGGTGGGAGCAGGTGTTGTAGTTGTTGGTTCAAACGTTGTTGTTGTAGGATCTTGTGTAGTCGTGGTTGTAGCAATGGTGGTGGTGGTGGGAGCAATTGTTGTGGTGGTAAAAGTGCTGGTGCTGGTAGTGGGAGCATGTGTGGTACTTGTTGTGGGAGCAGGCGTGGTTGTAGTTGTGGGTGCAGGGGTGGTTGAGGTAGTGGGAGCCTGTGTGGTCGTTGGTAGTATTGTTGAGACAGGTGGAGCTATGCACACTGGAGAATAGAATTTGGTTGTATCATAAATACAAGTTGATGCTGATTTTTTAAAGTATTTCAAACAGTCCCATGGACAAGTGGTGATTCCAGATGTCCAACACCAATTCATAGTCTCTGGTGGCGTACAGGGAGAACAACCCACGTTTTCTGATGTACAGGTTGCATTGTAGCGGTATGTAGCAGGACAATCTGCATTAGATGTGGCACATGGAACACAGACGCCCTCTACCATAGCATAACCACTTATGCATGTGACGTTACAGGTGCTGTCATATACACTGAAAGGAATTAAAGGAATTGTACATTGTTTGCAGGTTGTATCTGATGACATGGTGCAAGGTTGATCAATTTCGTAGCCTTCAGAACATACACTGCAACGTAAGCAAAAATTGTCTGACAACTGACCACAACCACCAGAGTAATAGCCAGGAAGACAACTTAAATTAGAACAAGGTTGACAATAATGGTCAGCAGCTTGAAAGTAACCTTTTTTGCAAGTAAACGCGCAATTCTCTCCAAAGTATTGGGCATTAGCAACAAATGGTGTACATGTTTTGCACTCTGAACATCCGTTATTCATGATATTTACAATTTCTCCTGGATTACAAGTGATGTTTGCACACTTAGTGCAAAGCCAAACGTATGAACCAGAACTTACCATGGCATCTAAATAATAACCATAGGCACATAACCATTTGCAACCCAACGCAGCTGATCCACCGAAATATTTGCAGTTGCCAGGTGTCAAGCAAACAGTGGGAGGAGAGGAGATGTCACTAGTACGAAAAGGTCCGTCGTCATAAATGGCATTGGCAGGTCTATTAGTGCAAGCGTCACATGTTTTGGTAACCACATTTTTGTAAAAACCTCTTTTACAATCCCAATCACATGGATTGGGTTCACTGTTATCAAAATAAAATGGTGTTTTCGCAACAGTCCAAACTCCATTGATTGGCAATGTGCCTCTGCAATTGCTGCATTGTGTATCTTGCACTTTGGTACATGTAGTGATATCCCTGAATTCAGCCCATGAACAAGTACTTGTTGTGCTGGACATTGAACAAGGAGAGCACAAATTTGAACTATTTTTGTACCAACCCAATTTTGTTGTCGGATTGTACTGCGCACACTCCATGCTTTTTAAAGGATCACATGTTTCTTGGAAACTCTCATATGCTGCAGCAGAAGTCAGGCTGGAGATGGTCAGTGTTTTGATTGCTGGTTCATTGATCCATGGAATAAAGCGATATTCTATGGAAGGTGTTTTGCAGGGTACAAATGAGTAGAGGTTTATTACAGTATTTGATGGTATAACATTGACAATACCACCTGAAAATTCATAACGTGGTAAAACAACCGAATTATTTTTAAAAAGACTTTGAAATCCCAATGTCAAAACAATTTTATATGGATAATATCCTTGTGGCGTAGTGGTAACACATGATCCCATATGTGCATATGTTGTAACAACACCACCCCATTGGCATTTGGCACATTTGACTTGACTCGAAGGAGTGCATGGTTCATATTCAACTGAGCCATACTTGCACGTTGTACAAGATTTACAGATAACATCATTTGTGGTAGTATCAAGGATAGGATTATCGTTATTGTCACGAAACACAGTAGTACCAATATTTTCACCGATTGGTTCTTGACATTCTTGATTGGCCTCGCACAATGTCTCCATGGCTGAAGAACACATGGAATTAAGGCCAAAACGGAGAAGACCAGAAGTTGTAGTGGAGTCACAAGAACTGATCATATATGTTATTTTGTCAGGATGGGCGAAATACCCAGACAAGCATCTGGCATCTTTGCATCGATTCATGGATGGAATTTCAGCAAAATAGTACTCTCCGTTGGGTAGATCAGGGCATTGCAATTGGGAGGTGCAATCACTCTTGTAAAATCCAGAATCCGTGGCACTGTCACAACAAACAAAATAAGACACGTTAGTACGAGCAACATAAATGAGATAGCGTTATGTACAATTTGGCACATTAAAAGCAAAGTAAGCAAATCTAAGATATTTCTATTCTATTTTATACCTGTTATTATGAAGATACCCATTCAGAGCTCAGGCACAAACTGATAAGCAAAGAAAGTAAGTAGGGAAAATTACAGTGAGAGACATCGGCTTCTGATACCACAAGAGCTGACCTGTTACAACAAACACGATTGGTAGTGCTTGAACAATCACTCTGCAAATGTTGAGTCAATGTACAGGCAGCAGCACAAGCAGTACAAGATGTAGAAGCTGATCCTGCTGCAAAAAAGCCTGGACTACAAGTCGTGCATGTCGTTGCAGATGCCAAAGAATAACTTCCTGGGCTGCACCCAATGCATGTGCTCATGCCTGTTGTGCTTGCAAATGTTCCACCTTCACAAGCCGTTTTGGTCCCGCTTACACATCTGAATCCCTCCTCACATATTGCAACAGCGCTACCCACACCATAATATCCTTGATTTGCAATACAACCATTCAGGCTGACAGTTTGAGCTGGGCTGTAAGTATTGTCTGGACAACTTCTTTGTAGAGAAGCTCCCAGTGGACAATATGTATTTGGAGCACATTGAATAGGCTGAATGGCTCCAGAAGGACAATAAAACCCAGCTTTATTGCAAAATGTACAAGCACTCTTGCCAGTCTCACCTTGAAAATATCCTGGTAAACAATTTTGACATGTTGTTAATCCTCCTCTAGGTGCAAATTTGCCAGCCACACAATCAACACATGCAGTAGACTTTGCAGCTGTATTGTACGTTCCTTGACTACACAGGTAACACGATGCAGTAGGAAGTCGTTGATTGGGGTCTTGCATACTTAATATACCCTCAACCGTGCAAGGAACATCAATGTAATTGGGAACAAAAAATGCGATGCCTTCTTCATCCCAGCCTTCAATTCTCCATTTATTATCAGCTGTACTACAAAATAGGTACAGGCAATCTTGACCACACTCCATAAGATACCTCCACGTCTGACACTTAAAGCAATTTGCATATCCAGGTGCATTGTTGAATCTAGATGTAAAATACCAAGTCTCCTTATAGCCATTGTGATCTATAAATACACTGCCTCCCAAGAAGCCACCCACACTTTCTATATCCATGTATTCTCCAGCCAGGCAATTCACGCAATTGTTTGGGTCAGTATGAGTACCTGCCAAAGATACACCAGTAGTACCAGCTGGACAAGGACAACAACTACCAGAGCAATAATAAGTAGCTGGATGACAACTACTTGCCGTTACAAGATGACTGTACTCATGAGTACTTGAGTAATTAAACAAAAAATAAAGCAAACTTCCATTATTGTTCAGAGCTTCTTTGCCTGTCACATGTGAAACCGCGAAACTAGTGCCTGATACAACTTGTGGATACCATGATGGAAGTAAAGCTACAACATCTACACCAGGAGCCAGCATGGTTGCACCTTTATTGCTAAATGATGCAGTATTACCATTTTTATCTATTGCTCCTACAGAAATAACATAATTGCAATTAGCTGGAAATACATTAGTTATATTGGAACTTCCATCATTGCCTGCTGCAGAAAATATCTTTGCACCTGCATTGTACGCCTGAGTAATTGCTGATTGTAAATATGATGGACATGAACCTGTTCCTGATAAAGATAAACTTATTATTTTTGCAGGATTTGGGTTGCTAGGCAATCCGTTGATTGTCCCTCCCACAGCCCAAACTATAGCATCTGTCACATCATTTGCATACCCTTCACCACATAACCCAAGTACCCTCAACGACAAAACGCTACAATTTTGGGCTATACCATAAACTCCAGTGGAGTGCTTTGCTGCTATAATTGAAGCAACCTTGGTTCCGTGCCAACCCGCATTGGGGCAATCTACGCTAGTAGGCCCATTGTCAGTGGCATCCAAGTCTCGGCCATCACCATCTCCAGCAATATCCATATCACTTATAAAATCATAACCGCTTAATAAATTAGAAAATGCAGATTTTATTTCATTTGCTATACCAGAGTCAATAACAGCTACAACAACATCTGGGGTGCTGTTAGTAGTATTCCATAACTCTTCAACGTGTATGCTGTAAGGCTCCTTATCTTTTAAACTCCATGAAATTGGAATTTCCTTTTGTGGACAAAATTCGGTATTCAGGCATGTCTTCTCAAAAAATGAATCTGTGTCATCTGGCCAATCCATAGATTTCAGGCTTTCAAACCACGTCGAATTGTACAGTTTGTAATCATTGAGCTGATCCATTCTGATTTTGTAATCCTTCTCTATCTGGATAGTCTCGTTGATCTGCTCTTCTAACCATTCGTCGTCCATGTCGGCATCATACTCATGCCCAAGATCCAGCACCAACCTACGCCCATACTGCTTCACTGTAGTTGCATTAATGAAGTATGGCCTCTGCGCCAAATCCCAGCTGTCGAATGTTATGACTACCCTGCTTGTAGCCCATACACATGGCAGCACTAGCAAAAGCCATCGCATCACGGCTCCAGTCAATCATTCATATATATGGAAACGATCGTTTTGATATGAACTTGGTGCTATTTACTATCAGTTTGATTGTATCATTAATTTTCGAGCGGGCCATCCACGCGGTCAGTTTCACGCTTATTTATCTCGCGTGCAGGACTTTGCCGTCCGAGAAAGCCAAAGCCGTACTCTCGCTCCAGGTCTCGTCGAGCGCGTTCACGACCGTGACGAACATGGTGGCTGCCCTGGTCTCCATTTTGGTGCAGGCTGCCGCTGTCGTCTTGCAGTATGTCCTGACCGTGTTTGCTGTGCTGCTGCTTTCGATCGTGCTGTTCATTGTATTCCAGTATGCCAACGACATCATGTTCGAGGCAGGCATCACCTACAACAGGGCTCTGGGCCCCAGCCTCCAGATCCTGCTCATTTGGCCTCTCAAGGTCTCCAATTGGTTCTTTGAAAACCTGTGCCCGCTCTGGAACGCTGGCATCTGGTTTGTCAAGAAACTCCCGCCTCAGCTTCTGGTTGAGACCGTCACTGGAAACATTGGGCTAGTTCTCAATGCTGTGGAAGCGTTGGGCCAGATGTTTGTGGCTCTGGCCATGTCGCTGCTCAGCTGGGTGCAGTCGTTCGTGTGCTGCAAGGCGGGCCAGTTGGAGGGGTGCAACCTGCGCTGTTTCGAGGCCGGAGAGCGAATATTTGACCTCTTGTCGCCCTTGGCCCACTTCAGAAACTTTATAGTGTATGTGGCCCAGTGGCTGAGGGGCATGTGCGCCATAGTGAGCGGCCCCATGGACCTGGTCACTTACCCATTCATGGACATTAATTTTGCCAAGGGCGTCCACTTCATTGTCAACTCGGTGCTGTATGGCGTGTTTCACGTGCCTGCAGTGACCGTGGAGCGCTGCAATAAGTTCGGGGGAGAAGGTGCCATCATGTGCGTGCCTGACCTGGACCCCGTCTTCAACATGATGACTTCTGGCTTGCGCTACCTGGGCCTGTTCATAGACAACTGGCTGGATGTGCTGATCTTGATAGTGGAGGGAAGCCTCGGCCGCCCAGCGCCCAAGTGCGACGCCATACCCGACCTGCTGCGCCGTTTTGATTTCAGGGCCAATACCTTCGGTTCCAATGAGACTCTCATTGTGGGAATGACAGAGTACATGTTTGCCAGGACAGACGGGACGAGCGTGCAGTACTTTTCCATGGACAGGGACTGGCAGACGGTGGTGCATCCAAATGCGTTCCCATTCGACGTAGACGTAAAGTATGGGATCGCGGCCATATCGCACTTCCACGACGCAGATCACGACCCGAAAGGCGACGACACGACGGCTCTGATGGGGTGCAGGTGCGACTACGGGTCTGCGGGCATTCAACTGACGTGCGGGGTGGCCATGTTCACGGACGCAGTGTCCAGCCAAGACAGGACCGTGCAGCTCAAGCTGCAGCTGCCGAGCACGGCCATGTTCCTTCAGTGCAACAGGGTCATGGTCAGGGTGGAGAGCGTGCGCTGGCCGGTGTCAAGGTTCACTGCAACCAGGGTCCAGCGCGCGGACGGCTCGTATGCCCAGGACGTCGGCTGCGCCACCAAGGGGACGTGCTTGATGGCCGACGCCGCCGTCTGGATCCGCCCCATGTGCTCAGTGGACGGCGTGGACCCGGTGTGCATCAATAGCTTCAAACAGGCGTCGTGCTTTCCCTACTGCATGGCGCTCCACGTGAGGGGCTCTGGCTCGCAGGCGCTGGTCCTGTACGACGCAGACGAGTGGGACGACGGCGTGACGCTGCTAAGGCGAGACTGCGGCCTGTTCTCCATGCGACCCAACGCCAGCGCCACTGTGTTGGATGGCGTGTCTGCAGACGGGCTCCCCATCCGCGTGACGCTCCCCAACTCGGTGTACGGCCTGTCTGGCGCGTTTCCCGCCCCGCAGAACTGCACCCAGAATCCGGAGACCATCTCGCGCATGCCTCGCACGGCCATGTCTGAGTACACGGGCCACTCGTCCATCATATTGGACGACCAGCCATTTCTTTTTGCTGGAGACCTGGCCCTGACAGCAGTGCAAGGCCAAGTGGGGCTGGACGGCAAGCCCACGTGGTCCATCAGCGTACAGCGCATCTTCGGCAGCCAGGCCAACGAGTTTACCATAATTCCGCTCAACCAGAACATTCCCAGCCTGGGACCCTGCAAAACACCGTCCAACTGCGATAACATCGATATTCAGTGCCAGTCAGCGTCCGGCTGCAAGGCTGCCATTCCTTACGGCTACGACCACACTTCCAATGGCCACGTGCTGGGCACCACCACGCAGCGCTATCTGTTCTGGGTCACCAATCCATCTCTCGAGCCGTTCTATGCATTCAGCGTATACTGCAAAAATCGCAACAACAATAACACCAACAAGCTCCAGATCAGCGTGATTAGCAGCTACGGTGGCATCAGGCTGTGGCGCATGGATCCCTACATCTACTGCCCGGAGATCAACGGGGTGCGGGAGTGCCCCGAGCAGCAGAGCGTCCTTACCAGATTGGTCCAGTCCCTCGACTTCGAAGAATTTGACGAGGCGCTGTGCGACGTGCCCTTCAATGTGATGGCGGTGGACCTAGACTACGTAAACGAGGACAACCTCGCCCTCACGGTGCTGCGGACGACTCTGGCTAACGTCAACACTGTGACGCTCAGGCCCATAGACAAGTCCAAAGCAGAGTACGTCACCATATGGGTCAACCCCAACACGCTGGAGCAGCGCAACGACACGCTCTGGATGCCCGAGGCCTCGAGTCCAGCGCTGGCCCAGGGCTTCCTGTGCCCCAGCCAGCGGCGCATGCCGAATCTTGGCTCCCTACTGAGCGAAGCCGTAGCGTCAATAATCTATATTTTGAGGCTCCCCATCAACCTGCTGCTGAGCTTTCCTGTCATACTGCAGCTCACGGGTGGCAAGTGCCCGCTCCTCAATCGAGGCCACAGCGTCCTCAAGAGCTGTGGGTCGGAGCTGCTGAGCCTGGACGACTTTTTTGCCAGCATATTCCGCTGCAACACGCTGTTCTGGATGACTTTCAACATCATAGCCGACTCATTTGGCCCGGGCACGCCCCAGACCTTCATCAACGGAGCTGTGGTGGTGGCAGAGAACGGCGGGGCCGTCGCCATGCTGCCGGGCGTCGCCTCGAGCCTGTCGAACGCAGGAGAAGTGGACCCAGCCAAGATCACGGAGGTGCTGTCGCAGTCGCTCAGCGCCCTGCCCACTCCCATACAGTCTGCCAATCTGGCCATGAAGAACCCCATAGCCAACGCGCACTTTTACTATAGGATGGGCTCACGCATGCTGATGCAGATACTAGAGGCGAGCCAGGGCTCCAGGACCGTCGCCAACATATTCTGGAACATCATATCCGACGGTCAAAAAGACTATGATGACATTGTGTTGCAGCGGATGCGGCGGACCTGCGGCGGCTTTGCCATCATGGCTGGCTACAACACTCCGCTAGGGCGGCTCGTTAACAGGTGGTGCACTGCGTGGGTGGAGATGCAGAAAGGATTTATCACTATGGCGTCTGTGTTTTTCGTGGACGTCCCGCTCATGGACTGTGTGTGCATCAGGAGCACGGGCTCAGAGTTCACCACATTCGTCAAAAACAGCTGCTGGCCCGACGCTCCCGACCTGCAAAAGCCCATGCTTAACGCTCTCATGCTGCTAGACCACGGCGAGGCCTGCCCAGCTATAGTCAAAATGACCCAGACCCACTTTACTGAGTCCCTGGACGAGATGTTTGCGCTGCTTGAGGCGGGAGCGCGCGAGCTCGCCAGTGTCATGGACTACTTCATTCAGACCAACTTCGTGGGAGACTGCAATAATTACGCGGACAACCCATACGTGCTGACGCTAATCCCGCAGCCGGTGGACTACTTTCGGATCTGCGGCAAGACTCAGACGTGCAGGATCCGGTGTCTGAGCGAGTTTCAAGCCTTTGAAGCTCTCAACTTGGAACTTCCTGTCACGGAAACTGTCACGGAAAATGTTCAGAGTCTATTCTTCAACTCGATTGACGACGACACGTACATGCCTGTGCGGCCGCTGGCCATGCTCGAGCTCTACAATTGCACCTACCCCTGCGGAAACGTGCAGGAAGTGGGTCCGTACAAAGACAGGTGCATTTTGCTGGCTGGCGAAAACGGCCGAGGAATGCTCGAGGTGATCAGCTTCTGCGTTCCAGTGCAGATCGGCGCAAACGTGCGGCGCGGGAAGCAGTCGTGGACAGTCGAGAACCTCGTGACTGGAGCCCTTCAGACAGGGTTTGTCTTTGACCTGAATCCCATTAACTTCTGGGAATCCTTCAGGCTCCTTGTATTGACAGAGACTGCGCTCTGGATATGCCACTATGACTGTGTCAAGCTGTCTGACGCTGTGGGCTTTGATGCTGTTCGGCTCAGGCGGTTTGTGATTTTGGGCAACCAGATAGTGGTGGACGCCCTGAAGCTCGACAGGGTGGGCACCTTTACGACTACGCAGGCCACTTACTGCTTCAGATTTGCTGCCTACGGTATGACAACCATTTCCGAGTGTGACTCCAACGTGTGGGATGGATCGAGCTGGCCAGTCTGCGTGCAAGACATGCCCAACCAGTGCCTCGAGACGCTTCTGCTGCCTCGCACTTCGGCAGAGCAGGTGCGCAAGTGCACACGGGAACAGGCGATGCTGATAGACTGCACCACGTACAGGACAGACGTGGACTTTATTTACAAGACGACCTTGACGAGCGCCGGCCTCATCAGCCAGAGCGCCACCCTGCGGGGCGACCCATCGGTATGGCACATTCTTGTGACGGCTCCTCCCGACCAGATCTCGCACTGGCTCATGATGGCCAAGGTCGCGCTGGACTCGTCCGGGGCAGTCGTGGGATCCTCGGCCGCCGGCATGCCTGTGCAGCTGCGGGTGGACGTGGTCCGCAAGTGCTCCCTCGACAACTGCATCGGGTGCCACGACCTCAGCCTCCAGCGCCTGTGCTACGCTGCGGCCCAGTGCCAGATAGCCCGATGCATAGGGACCATGGTCCATCAGCGCCGGCCGCTCTGCTCCATCGGAATGAACCTGGGAGCTGTAGTGCAGAACCTGCTGTCGCTGACGGAAGGGGCGTGGCTCATAGTTTCAGAGACTATGGCAGGGGTGCTGGCCCTGAGCGGCGGCGTCGAGCCTCCCAGCTCCATCACCTGGCCAGACCAGGCCTTCTTCGGCTACGTGTGCTCCGCCAAGGACGTGACGGCCACAGGCATCAGCATCATCACATCCTCCATCAACGGCGTGGTCCAGAGCGTGGGCGAGATACCGGTAGTGCAGGCCAATCAGCCTTCCATTTCAAACAACGCCTTCATTTTGTTTTCCATGACCATGGCTGCCACCACCAACCTGCTCAACCAGATAGCCCTGATGCCGCTCTATGCCATGATGGCCACCCAAAAGACATTCGTGTGCACTGCCAACTCGATCTTGGCAGTGGCGGGCGGAGACCAGATGAGCATCACCTTAGGGGACGCAGAAATTCAGGAGATTGGTGCTAAGGGCACTGGAAAATGCCTGTCCCAGTTCTTCGCAGAGAGCACCCAGGGCGAGGGAACAGGCGCAGACAACAAGGGTTCGCTCGTGACTGGAGCTGTGCATCAGCTGGTCAGCGCCTTCAACACCATGAGACTCGAAATATTGGTGCATCCCATAGACGCCAGCCTCACTTGGATGCAGGGTGTCATTTCAGGGCTTCAGGACGTGGTCCAGACCATCGACAGGAACAGGTCAGTAGGGCATGGATGGGGCGTTCTTGGGGGCCATTGAGATAAGCCCTAGGCAAGTGTTGCCACACGAAAGCACTGAGTCCGCCACGAACTGAAAGAAGCCTCCCACATAGTACCATGTTCCACCTAATACCCTGGTCATTGTGTCTTTGTTTTCGTTGGTCTGCTCGCAATCCAGCCTGTTGTGGTGAGGCATGAGGAATGACGATACGTCCATATCGGGCTCGTAGTATTCCATCGGCATGGCTGACGTGTTCTGTTTGTTTTTATACGCAGGTGTAAGCTGCCCGACATGAGTGCCAAAGACAGTTTCGAATGCGCCTGCGGCGACGTGGCGTTCCGCATCGTGCCACAGCGCCGCTCCGATACGTGGAGAGACCAAGGCTTCTGGTGCTCCAGCACCCTCACCATGATGAACTACGACGGCTCAACCAAGTACGTGTGGAATCCGTACAGCTTGCAGGAACTGGAGCAGATGCTGACAGCTCGCGGCTCGAGCGGCAAGACGAAGCTCGAAGAATACATGAGCTGCGTGGCAACGGGTGGCACCTGCACTCCTCCGTCAAGCCCCGTGTTTGACAGACAGCAGGTCAGACATAACGCTCGTTAGCCGCAGCAGAGATCGCCATGGTGTGATGGGCGCACGTACATGTCGTATTCTGGGAGCCATTCGTGCGTCGCTGGCCGGGATTATGAATATGTCCATGCTTTGATCGTAAGGCTTGAATGTTTCGCTGGTAGGTTTGTC
>Ga0172373_10007595_pt1 | contig 14019 bp, 22 predicted proteins | sample Lak10m_2_FD_114546 | JGI IMG/M metagenome (GOLD analysis project Ga0172373, IMG submission 114546) | Freshwater microbial communities from Kabuno Bay, South-Kivu, Congo - kab_092012_10m | ecosystem: Environmental > Aquatic > Freshwater > Lake | place: Democratic Republic of the Congo... | reverse complement strand
GTTCTCGGCGGCAGCACGATCGCCGGGCTTTCCCCCACCGACCTCCAGCAGGGGTTGCTTTCGTCTGTCATCTACAAGACGCCGTGCGCCGTCGCCACGACCGCCAACCATGCGCTTTCCGGCCTGTCCGCCATTGACGGCTATACGCCTTCCGCGGATGACCGGGTGCTTGTCTGGCAGCAGACCGATGCGAGCGAGAATGGCATTTACCTTGCGGCATCCGGCGCGTGGTCGCGCGCCCTCGATTTCAACGGCAATTATGATGCGACCGTCGGGACGCAGGTTTTCGTCATCAACGGTTCTACGCACGCGCTCGGCCAGTTCTATGTGAGCGCCATCGGCACGATCGGCACGGACGACACGACCTTTGCTGAAAAGGCTGACGCCAGCGCCAGCGCCGTCTTGAATGCTCTATTGATCGTTGACGGGGCTGGCTCCGGGCTAGACAGCGACAAACTCGACGGCCAGCATGGGACTTATTTTCTCGACCGGACAAATCACACTGGTGAGCAGGCAATCTCTACGGTCACGGGATTGCAGGCTGCGCTTGATCTGAAAGCGCCTCTCGCATCCCCGACGTTCACCGGGGTTCCAGCCGGCCCAACTGCGGCGCCCGGAACGAATACAACGCAATTCTCCACCACGGCTTTCGTCGCGGCGGCCATCACGGCCCTGTCGCTCGGCACCATGTCGCAACAGGCGGCGGCCGATTATTCTACGACCGCATCGATCGCAGCAACGTATCTGACGCAAGCCAATGCCGCGGCGACGTATCAGCCTGTTGACGGCGACCTGTCCGCCATCGCTGCGCTGGCAGGCACAACCGGCTTTCTCATCAAGACCGCTGCGAACACATGGGCGCTGGATACGTCAACGTATCTGACGACGGCATCCGCTGCCGCAAGCTATCAGCCGCTTGCCGCTGTTCTCACAGGCACCACTGCATCGTTCACAAGTGCGCTGGAAACAAAGCTCAACGGCATCGAGGCGCTTGCGGATGTAACAGACACCGCGAACGTGACCGCCGCTGGGGCATTGATGGACAGCGAGGTTGCTTCGCTGTCTGGCGTCAAGACGCTGACTGTCCCAGACAGCGCAACTATTTCGGCTTATGGCGCTACTGTAACTGCGGCGGTAGACGCTGCTGCGGCTCGGGCTGTTCTCGGCGTCGGTACTGGTACAGGCGATCTTATTTCGACAAACAATCTCTCCGACCTCACGGACGCATCGGCTGCACGGACTAATCTCGGCCTCGTTATCGGCACAGATGTTGCGCCGGTGGCGAGCCCGACGTTCACAGGCACAATTACGCTTCCGAGTGGCGCTTGGGCTTCGACTGGCGAAGTCGGTATCGGAACCGCGGCGACATCGAGCGGATTTCTTTCCATCGAGCGCAGCGCCGGGGCCGCCGCCAACGGAGAGATTTACACAACCGACGGGACGCAATGGGCCAGATTTAACACGAACACGTCTGCCCTGGCATATAATGGACTGGTTGCGGCCGGCGACCATACCATTATCTTTTCGGCCGGAACGGTCGATACGGGTGGTTTGACAATCGGCCCCTGGACGGCGGGGACCAAAGGCATCCGCATAGATGATAGCGGCTATGTCGGGCTTGGCACATCGCCTGACGCCCCATTGCATGTTGCGGGTGCTGATAGCGGGATGATCGCGCATATTGCTGGCGCGACGAGAAGCATTCGCATTGGCGCCGACGGAACAGGGTCGATAATCGAAGGCGTTGATAATACTGGAATCGGTTCATACCAACCTTTGACTATTGGCGGCTCTGATGTGCGCCTAACAGTTTCTTCGGTTGAAATTGCTCGTGTTACAAGTGCTGGCTTAGGTATTGGAGCGGGCGCTTCGTTTTACTTCCCAGATGGCTCCTACCAGCGCAGCGCGTTTGTCTCGGTGTTCAATTATCTGACGGATGCGCAGATTGCGGCTGTTCAGAATTCCGCCACGAGCGCGGCAATCTCTGGTCTGGCGGCGGCGATCAATGGCGCGTTGGCGTCTGGCGTGCGGCTTGCATTCCCGCCTGGATATTATTGGGTCGATGATAATATCACTCTGGCCTCTGCGGGCAACGTCGCCATCATCGGCGCTGGAATGCTGCTGACGAAATTTATTTTCACCAGCACGACTGCGGGGGAGGCCGGCGTTCTCATCGATCACGGCACGCAAAGCACGACGGGCTACAATTGCGAGCTGTGCGACTTTTCCGTGTGGTCGCCTGGCGCGAGCCAGACCAATAACGATGGCGTGACGGTTGCATCGTACAAGGGCTATACGAACATCTTCACCGGCCCGAAACTGAGCAACATTCTTGTCTGCGGCATGACAGACCTCGATGCGGGGCCTGGCGCATATACCTATTACTGGCGCAACGGCTTCAAGATCAACGCCGGTTATGCGCAAATGAACCGACTGTATGCTTTCGGGAAGGATGAAAGCAATCCGGCTGCGGGCATCTCTGGCTCGAACATGGACGCTGGAATATGGCTGATCGACAGCACTGATTGGTGCCTCTCTGAATGGCGGACGATCTTCGCCAACTATGGTGTGAAGATTTCCGTTACGTCTGCGACCGGGGCCGCGCCAAACAATTCCGAGGGATCCCGCATCAAGGATGGCACGGCGCTGGCCTGCAACATGGGCGTCTATGCGTCCGATCAGGACTATGGCGGGCCGCAGCATGTGATTAGCTCAAATCACTTCGCCACCTATAAACGCGGCGTGCAGACGGAAGGTCTTTACGACGTTGCGGTGTTCGCGAACCAGTTCCAGCGCCGGGAAGATGGCTACAGTGTCACTGATTACGTTTCCGTGTCGCTGGCGAATGGCGCAAGCAGCGGATGTTCGCGGGCATTCGTCCATGACAACGCCATGTCCGATGTCATCTATATCGCCGTCACGAACGCAAGCGGAACTGGCGCGACGGTCACACTGACCCACGGCACGCTTGGCAATGCGGTTGCGGTTGGCGCGTCGATTGTTGTCAGCGGCATGAACCCTGCCGGGTACAACGGTACTTATACCGTGACTGCATCGACGACGACGACGACTTCCTATTCGCACACGGAGTCCGGCGCGTTCGTCTCTGGCGGCGTCATCCGGCAGCAGAACTCATATATGTGCCTCGTCGGAACGATGGCGTCGGCTGTGCAGATTCATCACAATGTTGGTGACAATATGTACAACGGCATCAACATGCAGGGCGGTGCTGTGAACCGCGGCATTCGCTGGGAAGCCAACACGCTCAGAAATGTCGTGAACGAAATTACCGACGATGGCAGTTCGTCGATCAACACCCCTGCGCCGAGCGCGACAACGTTGACCATGGGGCTTTAACCGGAGGCAGAATATGAAAACCATCGACGCCGTGAATATGTTCAACGCTCTCAGCAGGTTCAAAACCTCCATGGCTCCCATGCCAGCTGAGTTCTGCCTGATCTGCGCGATCAACTGGAATGCCTTGCAGCCTGTTGCCGCCGCGTTCGAGGAAAGCCGCCGCAAGCTGGTCGAAAATCTTGCCGTCAAGAAAGAGGGCAAGGTCGAAGAACAGATCGGCCCTGACGGGAAGCCAACAGGACAGGCTGTCATTCACGACATGGCGAAGTTCAATGAGAGTTTCGGCAAACTCTCAAACGCGCCCGTCAAGGTGAACCTGAGCATGATCGACAAGTCGTCGCTCCCGGCTGAAATCGAGCCGGTGTTGATGTTCGCGATCCTGCCGATGGTGGAAGTCAAATAGCGAGGCGGAAATGGCGCTGAATAATTTCGATCCCTGTCATGCGCAGACTGCCAAATGGGAAGGTGGTTGGTCCGATCACGCGGCTGATCGCGGGGGCAAAACTAACTGGGGTATCACACAGGCTACGCTCAGTGCGTATCTCGGCCGCCCTGCAACCGCGAATGAAATCCGCAATCTCACCAAAGAACAAGCGAAGACGATCTATCGCAAGCTGTTCTGGAATGCGGTTGGCGCGGAATCTATGCCGATGGGCGTCGATCTGTGTTGCTATGACTGGGGCGTGAATTCCGGCCCGGCGCGCGGACGCTCTGCCTACGCGCGTGTCGCTTCGCTGCCGATCACGGCGGCGGAAAAGGTCAAGGCGATCTGCGCATCGCGCCGGTCGTTCTTTCGCGGAATTATCGCGCGCAACGCCTCGCAGCGTGTGTTCGAGAAGGGCTGGATGCGGCGTGTCGCCGGTATCGAGGCCGTCGCTTACAAATGGGCGCTGATCGCCGCTGGTGCGTCATCCGCCGAAGTCAATCGCAAGATGCAAACAGAATCCGCAACGGCGGGCCAGAAGTCCGACCAGAAATCCAAGCAGTCCAAGACCGCAGGCGGCGGGGCGGTTGTTGCCGGGCCGGGCGGCGCTGCGGTCGCTCCGACATGGGATTGGCAGATGATCGGCTTCATCGCTGTCGTGACTGCCGTTCTGGCGCTTGTAGCCTTCATGGCGTGGCGGGCCGCGCGAGCCGAGAATGAGCGCAAGGACGCGTTTGCAGAAGCGGCGAAAGGAGTCGCGTGATGGCCGGGATCAATATCGACTGGAAATCCATTGCTGGCCCTCTGATCGGCGCGGGCGCGACCGTCATCGGAACGGCGGTAGGCGGGCCTGCTGGCGGCGTTATCGGTAAAACCGTGGGTTCAGTCCTCTCCGGGGCGCTCGGCGTTCCTGAGACGCCTGAAGCTGTCGCCGATGCGATCGCCGCGGATCCAGATGCCGCTAAAGCGGCGCTCGCCAACAGCGAAGCGGAAATCGCCAAGGCCATCGCCGAAGCCAATGCGCAGATCATCGAGGCGGTCAACTCGACCTATCGGCTGGAAATGCAAAACGAGAACCTTGCGGTTCGCCTCTGGCGCCCGGCGTGGGGTTGGTGCGGCTGCGTGATCTGGACCGTGCACGGGCTGGCTTACGGCAAGGCGCTCTGGTTCAAGGATTTCGACATCATCAACACAATCCCGAACATGACGATCTTCTACGGCGTCATGGGCGCGATTGTCGGCGTCTATGCCTGGGGCCGCACGAAAGAGAAGACGGCCAGCAGCGGCGCTTCGGGAGCAATCGAAACGCTCGCCAATGCGGCCAGCACCGTCATCAAAAAGGCGGTGCGCAAATGACGGTCGCCATGCTGCGCAAGCACTATTTCGAGGCAGCGAAATCCGCTACGCTCCGAGACGGCAACGTGCAGAATTGCTGTGGCCAAGCGGACGCCGTGAAGGTGGAGGCCATCGGCTCAGGCCCGCGCGGTGAAATCGTCGTGCGGATCATCGACATTATGAAATCAGCGAATGGCAAGGTTGGCGATGTGATTACGGTCCCGCCCGGCAAGGTGACGGTTAAACTGTATTCTCCATTTGCCGAGCCTATCCTGTTCCTGAGCGGGACGAACGATCCCTATTGCCTTTCATTTTCAAGCGGGGGCTGATTGAATGTCGGATGAGCAGGAACGGATCATCGGCGGTATGCAGGTCTCATTGCAGACCGTTGTAAGCGCGGTTGCCGAGCTAAAACAGGCTATCAAGGAACATGCCTCAGACACAAAGGCAGACCGTAAAGAGCTTATTGAATTTATGGAAAAGGCTCTTGATAAGGTAAATGAACGAATTGACTTAAGCGATGATCGCATAGACAAGCACCAATCTCTTATTGAGCAGCTTAAGGGCGCAAAATATGCCATGACAGGGTTGGTCGCCACCGGCACGACAATAGGTCTAGGGACGCTTGCCAAGTTTATAGGTGTTATTAGGTAACGTGTTCAATTATTTGATGTGATTAGCGCCGGTCCTTAACGGGATCGGCGCTTTTTGCTTTTGGGGCCTATTCTGTTGGTTATGATGTTTAGCCCCTTCTGCCGACCCGGAGCACGGCGCATTCTTTATCGCCAATGCGGCGGCTGGCCCTTCCGACCAGCTTCTAGCGGCTACCACATTCCGTCACATCACAACCCCCTGCGCTGGCTTCGCGGCTGATTCAATCGCACACAGATTGCCGCTAGGCTTTACTCTTGTTCATCCCGCGCGCATCGCGTGCAGATCGCCGGGAAACTGGAAACGGGCCTATTCTGACGGTTGCACAAATTCAGGCACCGAACGCCAATGCGTTGGGGTTGGAACCTGTTTCAGCAGGCAATAGGTTCTCCACGTTGGTTCGCCGCCATTGGCTCTGTAGCCATCCGATTGAGGTCGGCAAATACCCCAGGAGCCGATTTGCCTGTAATCCCCATTTCTTGTCAACAAAACCTCAGTTCCGTCTTTCGGTGCTGTCTCGATTGGCTGCCAACCGTTCATGATCCCGGCCTTTCCTGTTGATTAGATTTGATACGAAAGTTTGACCCGAACAGCCCTATCCCCATTTCTCTTTCGTTTGAGCCATTCCGCCGCTTGCTCGCGAGACAGCCTGCCCCCAACACAATGCACCCCGATGCCAGTCATCTGCGATACATGCTCGCCAATGGCATCATTGCGTCTTGTCCACCATCCTGCGTACAAGCCAAAATCGCCAGCGCCAGCAATCGCCCATCCGTATTCTGTTTTTCTCGCCATGATCCGGGCCTTTCATTGCGGTTGATAGCCGAACAGCATTCGGCCGATTTTTTCAAATACTCCGGGCCGGCGTGGGGTAGGCTCTGGCTTGCGCTCCCACATCTTCCCTTCGATGCCGCACGCGCCTCCTGGGCGTCTAACAAAATCAATATAAGCGACGACCGCAGAGCAAAAGCCGAAAGACTTGTCCGCGTTCGTCGAATACCGGCAGGTCATGCAGGCGCGAATCTCGGGGCAATCATTCGATGTTGCCAGCTTGATGACTTCTGCCATGATCGGGGCCTATTCTGCTGGTGTGATCGAATGTATTCCGGCGAGAGCAAATGTCTTGATCGGGATGGCGGGGTCTTCCATGTCGTGAGCGTGCAGCAGCCATTGCGGTTCGCGGTGCCATTCGTTCGATCCAAACTCAATCCGCAGCGGGTGAATGACGCGAGAACGTCGCTCACCGCGCCAATTCGTGTAGTCGATCAACACGCGCTCGGCCTTCGGCGCTACTGTCTCATGAGCAATGATCAGGTTCACTGGTGGGGCCTTTTCTGTTATCCGTTGAAAGTATCGCGTCTGACAGGTTCGCCCCAGCGCCAAAACTGCCACCACTTAGGCGGCTTCCACCCCATATCCTTAGCGGCAGTAACGGCGTCTTCAAATGCTTCGCGCGCTGACGACCTGCCCTTAACGCATATGCGTGTGCGGGTGCCATCACGATCAACCCATTCGATTACCTGCCCATAGCTAATGCTCATGATCCGGGCCTTTTCTGTTAGCTGCCGAGCGCGTCGTCGATCATCGCCATCAACCGCACAAATTCAATCCCGCCGATATACTCGCCGGAATGCTGTGCTCGATACAGTTCGAGCTTTTCCTTTGACAGCTGCAGAGCGGCTTTTAATTTTCCAATACGCTCGTCGCAATGTTCAGCCATTGCACGAGTAGTAGCGTCAGCCCGTTTGATGGCGGCCTGCGCCCGCGCTGCATTCCCAAACTGCTTTAGTATGTCTGCCATCGGAATTCTGGCCTTTTATTTTGGTTTTGGCGGCGGCACCGGATTTGAACCGGACCCGATTACAAGTTGGACCTTGCAAACCTGCCCATGCAGCCTTCCGCCGATATTCATTTTTCATTTTTTCGTATGATCGCATCTATCTCGCAGGCGATCCGCAATGCTTCTGGGTGCATGGTCGGCTCGCTGTTAGACAAGCCGGTAAGATAGTCTAGAGACACGCCAAGCGCACTGGCGATGTTAACCGCTGTGGCGATAGTCGGGTTGCGTTGTCGCCCTTGCTCAATGTCCCAAACATGGGCCTTGCTGATGCCCGCCCTGTCAGCGACCTCTTGCAGAGAGAGCTTTCTCTTTGCCCGCAGTTCGGCAATGCGCGCTGCCATCCCAGCAGCTACTTTCTCTGCGGTCGTCATCGTGCGAGCGCCCAAACCAGCCACGCGAGCAGGCTCACAATTACCGCAAACCCTGACCTGGCTATCGGTCCAAAGAAGCGCACTCCATCAAACATACTGCCGGTCGGCTGCTCATCCGCGCGCAAAGGAAGCGCCCATGCCTGCCCAGCGATAGTTACTAGCAAGGGCAGCACCCACCATCCGATTGTCAGCGTAAAGCTCATATTCCTGGCCTTTTCTGTTAATCGTTGGTCTCTATCGATTTGTGGATTGCGAGCAGCCGCTTTTCAATGTCGCGCAACGGGCGCAGAATATCATCTCGCTCTTTGATCTTCCGGACGTGTCTCGGGTTTATCCGAGTCGCCTGCGGCCCATCATATCGACCTATGTGCGACTTCACGATAACGATTGCGTGCGCAATTCCGTGTTTATGCCCGATCTTTCGCAGCACTGTTTCGTCGCTCATGATCCGGGCCTCTTATTTGCGTTTCAGGTAGGTGCCTTCCAGTGACGCCATCCCGTCGATCACGGCGCGAATGGTCGAGACCGGCGGTTTGCCTTCGCTGGCGTGCTGGATCAGCAGATAAAGCGCCTTGTCGTTGAGGCGTCCGGAACGGATTTTCTTCACTCCCTCGGAGATCGAGACGATGCTTTCCGCAAGCACATCGACGGGGATTTCCTTCTCGGGCTTCTGCACTACTTGGACTTTTGCCATTTTCCGGGCCTTTCAAATCTTTGCCCCACTATCGCAGGGGCCGCGCATCGTTCCACCGCTATTTGGGCTCCGAGTCCCGATGAAACCGCCGCGCCCATGGTAATAATTACACACTTGACCTAGAATTGCAATAGCCTTAGAATCACATTCTAACAAATTAAATGACAAGGCAATTAGAGTGGCAAAAATCGCCCGTGCATATGTCGCAAAGGAAGCTGACCGCGAGAGGATCGCGAAGGCGACGGGCCTGCGCGTTGCCGCTGTGATCGCAGCCGAAACGAACGCGCCGCCCAGGATGCGCAAGGGCGAATTACTGGCCGTCGAAGACCTGACCGTATTCGGCGACGACCGCGTGAAGATTGCCGAAGCCGTGAAGGCCGTTCGCGCCGCAGACGCCGATATAATCCAGATTGGCAGCAATCGTCTGTGCGGCGACGGCGCTGTGATGATGGCAGAGGCGCTGGAAAAGCTGTGGGGGATGCGTAGGCGCGGCCATCCGAACTTGCGCAAGGCTGCGCTGGCGACGGCAGCGAAGCGAACTGCTGACGGGCGCTGCAAGCCTGAAAAATTGTTTGAACTGTGGGGCGGGTCGAAAAGCCATGACGAAATATCTCTTGAAAGCGGATGGCCGGTCTCGACCATTTATCGGCATTTCAAGGCTCTCAAGATCACGCGCGCCATGGCGAGGCTTGAAATGGAAAATCGCCGCAAGGCGAAGCGCAAAGTGAAACGATAAGGAGGCTGATCGTGGTACACGAATTTAACCCTGAACCTGGCTGGTTGGTTGCGGACGTTCGCGGAGCAGCGGAGCGCATTGAGAAATGGGAGAAGGCCAAGAAGCCTGTCATCATTGGTGTTGACCTCGCTGGTGGAGCCGAGACCTGCGTTGAAGGATACGTTGGAAAAGATGGCGTAATTCACATCACGGATTTTTACCATATCATCGACGGATAAAGAGGGTGTGGCTATGACGCGCGACGATCTGATCAAATCTATCAAGGAACATAACGGCGAGGACGTTGCCGAGGAGATTAGCGCCACGTTGTGCGAGGCGATCTACAAACTGCAACTGTCCGTATTCACAGACGAAACGTTGCTGGAAATCCTTGAGAATCTTCAACGTAAGTAATGGAGGATTTGGCGATGGGCGACATGGGAAAATTATTCAACGACCTAAAAGCCATCAAGCGTAAGGTTCGTGCTGAAATCGGCATCGAATGCCAAGTCTGCAAGAAAGCGCGCCCGCGTGGGAATGCCACAATCATGTTGCCTGGCGACAGGTGCAAGGTATGCCGGTCAAGAGACGATCGCGATGTTTCAATTAAGCACGCAGCTTTTGCTGCTGCTGGCCTGGTGCAAATCTAAGGAGAGAATGATGATTGACGTTAGAGAGCTTCGTCTATCTATAGAAAAGAAATTAAATGACAGGAAAAAATTGCTGATCGAAAACAGCGCGCTTCGCCAAGAGAATAAAGCGAAAGATGCCGCACTGCGGTCGCATATCCTCAATTTTGTTTTGGAAGACTGTGTCGATCAGATCGTCAATGAGATTTTAAGGAAGGCGCTAGAAGCCAGCAAACTAGTGGCGGAGCAAACGCCGGACACAGGAGACTACGTTGTTGGGGTAAGTATCCCAAGCTTGCACATTAGGCAGCGTGTCATGCGGCTAGATGTAGATGATAGCATGGGAATTCGCGCTAATATTCCGATAACGCGCAGCATAAAAACAATCAGAGTAGACGAACGATAGGGAGCCCTTGCATCCGACCGAACCGGCTGATAATGGCCGGTCATGACGCTACGGCCTTTTACCGTTCGCCCTGAACACCCCTATCCAGCACTTCACGGCAGCTTCGACAGGCCCCGGAACCTTTGTCCCACCATGAATGTAGCGCCAGACCTGCGACCGATCTACGCCAAGTGCAGTGGCGAGCGCAGTCACCCAACCGCGCTCGCCCCATATTTCAATCGCGGCGGCTTTCAGTTCGTCGCCGCTCACCGATTTTCCTCCACCTGCTGAATGAAGCGGATGACGTTCTCGGACCATCCGTCGATATGCGTCCATCGGCCATAGCCAACGCCGTTTTTGGCGGAAGCAATATTGACCATGTAGGCGTGCTTTGCGACCGGATCGGGCACCTTGTCATGCGACTGCTCGTCGGTGATGACAATGAGCCGGTCATGCGTAAATCCGTTGATCTGGCGCACGGCATTGCCGAGATATGTTCCGCGGTGCGGCTGCGACTTGATGACAGCATCAACGCCGGCCATGCCGCGACGGGGGGGGACCTCCGCAAGCCGTTCCGAGAAAGTAAACACTCGGAGATTGCCGTTGATGACGCTCGCCAGCGCCGCCGCTGCGTCTAACCTGGTCATGTCCGACTTAGCCGACAATTTTTCAATCATCGACCCAGACACATCGACCAGCACGATTGTCAGGCCAGAAAGCGCCGGCGCCGACGCAATGTCTTCGCAAAGCGCGGTGTCTATGGCGAGTTCGAGTTGCGGGCAGGCTCGCGCCGCCGCAACGTAGCGGAACGGCAGGACGCGCCCGGCTCCCTTGCGGGCAACGATGGCTTCGCGCACTAGACCGATGTCGCATCCCGCATCGACCATGTTGCGGAGATTGCGGAGCAGCGCAAGGTAGCCGAGTTTGCCTTCGCGGATCAGCCGTTCAAACGTCTCGCGTTTGTCCGCCCCGCCCGACAACGCAACCTCCCATGTGTCCGGCGTCGTCAGCTCATTGGCGACGAGGCGCTTCCACAAGGCATCGCACTCCGGGGTGTCCGGCTTGGCGTGGCAAAGGAACAGTGCATCGCGCAGGCGTACAGCATGGGCGCGGTCATACTTGGCAAGCTGGTATTCGTCGAAGCGCAGAAAGGCGCGAGCCATGCCACGCTTCATCGCCGCCGAGATTTTCTTTTTCACCCTGTCGGGCGTCACACCATTGACCTTGGCGTGGATCGCCAGAAGTTCAGGCAGTTCATCGGCGCGCTGAATCACCCCAGCAACAGCGTTCTCTACGATCTTCCCGCCCGCGTGCCTTGCCAGTGCAGAGACCAGCATCAGTGGCGCGTGTCGAAGGTGCTGGCGCTCTCGAGCCTCGACGGCGATGGCTGCAACGGTCTCCGGGGATACCTCGCCAGCAAGCCTGGCGATGCGCTGAGCAATGTCCTCGCCATCTTCATAGAACTCGCGTTCCCAAAGCAGGCAAGACATGACAGAGCGGCGAAGCTGCTGTTCCGGGGTGATGCGTTTTGCGGGAGCACCTTCAAAGGTCAAGCCGCCGAAGGCATAGGCGGGTTTCAGGTTAGTACGCATGGAGCCTCCTTGTAAGGCTCATGGCGCATCATGACGAAACGGAGGAACAAGCGATCTTGGTACGTAGGCGCTCTAACCAACTGAGCTACAGGACTTGCGCCCTGACGGGACTCGAACCCGCGACCTCCCGCTTAGCATGCGAAGTAACCAAAATCTACGCCAGCCGTTTCGGCATGATGCTCGGGAACAAGAGAGTGCGGTCTTTTCATCCAGAGCGAAGTATCCGCGCCCTATGCCACGAGCAAATTATCTATGCACCCTCATGTTGTAGATTGCAACATATATTTTGCGGGTTGTGGAAAGAATTTGCATCCGACCGGATCGGCTGATAATAGCCGGGCCTGACGCTACTCCTGCACACCATCCGAACGGATACGAGCGGAATCAGGACGCGGCGGCAGGTTCAAATACGGCGGACGTGATCAAGGTGGTGAAGCTGTTGGGGTATCGAGTAGCCAAAACGTCAAGTGTCTGATATAAAAATGATCGGGCGGTTAGCTCAGTTGGTAGAGCATCTCGTTTACACCGCCAGCGCCTCACGCTCATCCTAATCATTTCCGTGAGTTGCGAAGCGACATGATCGTTCTCGTCGCGTTTTGTTCACGGTGATGCTGGTGGTATCCTGTTGGGGTTCACCGCCTCCCGATCGCCGCCAGCACGCCCGCCTGATGATCCGGGTGGTGATGGCCGTAGGTCTTGAGCAAGACCTTTTCGCTCATCCCGAAGAATTCCGCAGCATCCCACGTCCGCGCTCCGCCCTGCATGGCCCAGGTGGCAGCCGTATGCCGCAGGACGTGTGGTGATGACTTGACGCCAGCCGCCTTGGAAACCGCCGCGTAGCCCTTGCTGACGCGCAGGACGGGGCGGCCTTGCCATTCGACGGGCGCGTGCATGGCTATCCCGAGACGCCGCCAGCGGCGAAGGTGCGCCAGCAGGCGGGGATGGAGCCGGACGGGCGGGCGGCGCTTGATGGTTTCGCTCTGGTCTTCCGGGCGCCGGTAGAAGACGCCAGCATCGAGGTCAATCCAGCCGCGCCCGATTCCGCGCTCGAACCCGGCTGCGCAGATCGCCGCCGCTCGCGTGCCCGTGTAAAGCCCTATCAGCATGAACCGGGCGATGTGCCGGGCGACGTGTCTTTCGCCACCTGACGGGATCGGCGCGGTCCTGCGCCATGCCGCCCATAGCAGGCGGGCCATCTCGGAGCGGGTATGCCACGTCTGGCGCGGGCTTGCCTTGGCGGGTAGTTCGACGTTGATCTTCGCCGCGACGAGGGAATCCCCGAACCAGTGATTGATCGCCGCGCGCAGGTCTTCCAACTCGCGCCGGGCGGCCTGCTGGCTGCCACGGGCCTGCGCGTAGCGGATGCAGGCGGAGCGGGTAATGGTGGAAAGGGGAACGTCGCCGAAGTGGCTTAGGATCGCCCGGAGGCGGCGGGCGTATTCGCCTGGCCGCGCCTTGCTGGCCGCGACCTCGCGGGCGTAGAGGGCGACGACATCGGGGAGACGGGCGACAAGCGGATTACTTCCGCGCTGGCGGGCCGGATCGTGCTTTTCCGCGAGATAGGCTTTGAGGGCTTGCTCAGCGCCTCCAAGGTCATCAGGGCCGCATCCAGTCGAACGGGATCGATCGCCGTCTCGGATGACCCAGACGCCGCGCTCGCCGCGCTCTGGCCGGGCTGGCTTGAGCCACAGGCGGGCCCCTTTGGATTTCGCCGGCATCGCTCCCTCATTTCCTTGATCGCCCGCAGCGTCGTGTAATCCTTGCCTGCGATGCGCTCGATGGCAAGCCGCCCGGCGCGGGCCTCTGTGCGTAACCCCGCCACGGTCATGCCGCCAGCCGGAAACGCACGCGCCACTGCATCCGCAAGGCGGAGCGGGGTGTCGGCGTCTATGGCTGGCGTTGGGATCATGTCTCAACGGCCCTGATTTCATCTTCGATAGCTGTGAGGATGGCGTCGATCATGCGGTCCGCTGATGCCGCCGCAGCCCACTCAGCCTCCGCCTCCGCCACCGCAGCCCACGCGGCC
>Ga0172373_10007592_pt1 | contig 14025 bp, 9 predicted proteins | sample Lak10m_2_FD_114546 | JGI IMG/M metagenome (GOLD analysis project Ga0172373, IMG submission 114546) | Freshwater microbial communities from Kabuno Bay, South-Kivu, Congo - kab_092012_10m | ecosystem: Environmental > Aquatic > Freshwater > Lake | place: Democratic Republic of the Congo: South-Kivu... | reverse complement strand
TCAGGCTCGTCCATTCCCCCATAGAGATGGTTCAAGAACATTTCCTTCGTGAGGGTGGATCCTTTGCGAAGAGATAAGAGCTCTAAAATAGCATATTCTTTGCCTGTTAAGCGAAGAGGACGCCCATCAATCTCAACCGTATGGGCTTGCAAATTTACAACCATGCGTCCCGTATGAACAATGGAGTCGGCATGCCCTTTAGAACGACGAATAATTGCTTGCACACGTGCTGCAAGCTCCGTCTTATTAAAAGGTTTTGTGAGATAGTCATCGGCGCCGAAACCTAATCCTTTTACCTTGTCTGCAATTTCATTCAGGCCAGAAAGAATAAGAACGGGAGTTGTGATTTGAGAAGCCCGGAAGCGTCTTAACACTTCATACCCGTCCATGTCGGGTAACATAAGATCGAGGATAATGAGGTCATAGTCGTACAGCTTTCCGATCTCGAGTCCATCTTCACCGAGATCAGTCGTATCCACGACAAATCCTTCTGCCCGCAAAGCAAGTTCAACAACTTTCGCGGTCGAAGAATCGTCTTCAACTAATAAAATACGCATTTTTCCTCCTCCCTACCAGAGGGATGCTATGTTTATAAGTAGCTTATTTTTCTACGAAACTTAAGCCTTGTTCATCCTTTTTAGCAAGAAGAGAGTTAAAATTCGGTTAACTTTTTTTCTTTTTGTGCAATAATGATCATCGCCCCTTGTGGGGGATCATTTGTTTTTATGTGTAGGCTTCGTAAAACAAAGTTTCTATGTTTGTCATCCTTGCCCTAGGAATTCTTTGTTTCCCGTAGGGAAACACTAGAATTTCTCAGGCGAGGATCTCGCTCGACACACAAGATCCTCGCGCAAGAAGTGCTAAGATTTTCTTCGAAAATCAAGCACTTCTTACACAAGGATGACAGAAATGGAAACTTTCTTCACGGAGCCTACTGACCACTGCCTTAAGGCACTGACCTTATTGCTGAAACGGCATCGATGTGCCATAAAGAGGGGAGCAAGGAGAATAAAAACCGTGTTTTCAGCTTTTGAAAGATTCGTAGCCTTTCGTTATTTAAGGGCCCGCCGCCAGGAAGGCTTCATTTCTGTGACGGCGTGGTTTTCTTTCCTCGGCATTGCCTTGGGCGTTGCGGCTCTTATTATTGTCATGTCGGTTATGAACGGTTTTCGCCATGAATTGCTCCATAAAATCATCGGAATGAACGGTCATCTGGCGGTATACAGCAATACGGGATCTTTGTTGGATTTTGATCCTCTGACAGAGGAAATTAAAAAATTACCCGGGATTACCGGCGCTAACCCTATTGTGGAAGGCCAAGCCATGGCAACGGCCCATGAAGGTGCAACAGGCGTTATCGTTCATGGTATGCATCCTTCTGATCTTGCAGCCCGGAAAAGCATCACAGATAACTTCATCATGGGACGCATGGATCTTTTTGATCGTCCGAATGTAGCGATTATCGGAAAGCGTCTTGCGGAAAAACTAGGATTGATTCTGGGGGATAAAGTGACTCTTGTGGCCCCTCAAGGGAACGTTACGGCTTTCGGCACAATGCCACGGACACGTACATTTGAAATTGCGGGTGTTTTTGATGCGGGAATGTTTCAATATGATTCTACATTTGTTTTTGTCCCCCTCGCCTCTGCTCAAAAATTCTTTCAATTAGGGGATGGCGTAACAGGCCTTGAAATCTTTACGGAAAATCCTGAAAAAGTGGATATGTATAAGGATGAAATAGCAGCCTTGGTTCAAGGGAAAAACGTGCGTGTTTTTGATTGGCAACAAGCAAATAAGGATTTCTTCAGCACCATCACTGTGGAACGAAACGTGATGTTTATTATTTTGACGCTCATTATTCTCGTAGCGTCCTTTAATGTGATTTCAACCCTTATTATGCTTGTCAAAGACAAAGGACGAGACATCGCCATTCTTCGCACCATGGGAGCAACCCAAGGCATGATGATGCGTGTCTTCTTCATTGCAGGGTCATCCATCGGCGCTTTAGGAGCTTTTGTAGGAGCTCTCTTTGGGCTTTTGTTCTCGTGGAATATAGATTCCATTCGCAAGTTTGTTGAATTCCTTTCAGGCACCGATCTTTTCCGGGCTGAGATCCGGTTTTTGTCCAAGCTTCCCGCGCGAGTGGATCCTTATGAGGTCACCCTTGTGGTCGTCATTGCGCTTCTTTTAACCTTTTTAGCTTCCTTATATCCTGCTTGGCGCGCCTCTCGCCTCGATCCTGTGGAGGCGTTGCGCTATGAGTAATCCTGTGTTGTCCTTAAAGGCCTTAAAGCGCACCTTTCATCAGGGAGCGGAAGATCTTCATGTCTTACGCAGCATTCATCTTGATCTTCATCCCGGAGAAATTGTAGCTCTCGTGGGTCCTTCAGGCTCAGGAAAATCAACCCTCCTCCAAACCGCAGGTCTTCTTGAAAAAACCGATGGGGGAGAGGTGATTATCGATGGCCAGGCTTGTTCCCATTTGAACGATGCGTCTCGCACGCAAATTCGTCGAGAAGTATTAGGATTTGTTTACCAGTTTCACCATCTCTTGCCCGAATTTAATGCAGAAGAAAACATCATCTTGCCTCAAATGATCGGGGGAAAATCCTTCCATGAGGCAAAGGAGCGCGCCCATTATTTATTAAATGAAGTGGGTCTTTTAGACCGAGCCTCTCACCGTCCTGCCCGCCTTTCGGGAGGGGAACAACAACGGGTTGCCATTGTACGAGCTCTTGCAAACCGTCCCAAAATCTTGCTGGCGGATGAGCCTACGGGAAACCTGGATGAGCATACGGCAGACGCAGTGTTCGAAAAACTCACCCAACTCGTGCGTCAAGAAAACCTTGCAGCGCTTATTGCGACCCACAATATGGATCTCGCCCATCGCATGGACCGCACGCTTGTGCTGCATGAGGGGCACCTTGAGGAAGTTAAAAGCTAAACCCGAAAAGCCAAGAATTGCATTAATTTTCCAAAGGTTCTGACAGATAAGGTGCTGGTTCAATAACCTTTAGGACGTTCCGCTCAACGCCTAAAAAGTCCGGCACGGAACATCAATAAATCTTTTCAGAGATAACTTCATCGTGTTGTAGTGCCTGCCATATTTTTTTCAGCATAAACCCGGATGAATCCATTGAATCAGCGTGGGTTTGTGACACGTTATTTAGATATTCTTTACCTGATGCTTCTGGAAGGGATTTCTTAATTTCTTTTAATTTTTCAAATTCCTCTGTGCGTGTCAGGATTTCCCCCATGGTGTTCATGCCTCCAGGATAAATAATGAACGAATAAGAATTTCTTCTTACGGGCATTGATTTAAAGAACTCGTCTCCTACAACTTTTCCTATTTGATAGGGGCCAATATTGGGTATGCGATACTGATCTCGATTGATCGAACACATAGAGGAAAAAAGAATTCTAACGTACGGATTTTCCGAATTTGAATATTGTTCGATCTGTTCTTCAATAAGAGGTATCGAACTTCGACGGATAATTTGTGCTATAACGTTTTGGTGATGAAGACGGTCAGGAATATAACGCTTAGATTTATCAGCGGCATGAATAAAAAGCTGAGCATGCGTCAAAGCAGCCTTATAATGTGTAAGAAATTCCTTTATTTTGTCGAGGCGTCCTATATCAGTAGGCGGTGAAATTATCCATTGAAAATTTTCACCTCCTGTAATCGACGTTTTTAACACCTCCTCAAGCTTTGCCGTGTCTTTAATGTCATTCTGAAGAATAATAAGAGTTGAATGAGAAGGAAGAATGCGAGTTGCATATGTAATAGCTTCCAACCCTACCGTTCCTGTTCCTACAATCACAGCTGTTGCTGGTGCATGAAACACTTTAAGGTGCGATTCAACTTCATAAGGGACTTGATGAGGATGAGTTTGGTAATGTTCTATTGCTTTGCTTACGATTCCTAAGTACTCCTCCTCGTTAACAGGTTGGAGAGGCTCTAAAGGAATAAAAATACCATTTTCATAATTTTCTTCTGAAGGAGACGGAAGGCAATTTAAGTCCACCATTTGGTTTTTTTCCTTATGATTTAATCCATGACACTCTATACCTCCTAAGAGGAAAAATAAAAAGAAATGAGCGAAGGACTAGTTGAAAAATGACATGACTTATTTTTCTTGCTTTAGGCTCTTAGGAATCTAAGAAACAAGTTTTTCTTTACTGATTTTTATAAGGTTTTTTCGATATTAATCAAGAAACTTATTGGCACCCGTAACTGTTTTTGGGGACGGCTACAGGTGCGCTTATAAATAAACACAGCAGAACAATTTAACACAGACCACACCAGGAACATCTATCAAGCTTAACCTAGGAGGACTAAAGAGGAGGTTTCCTAGGCCCTCTCAACATTGGGGTGCTACCTACCAACCTATTCACTATAAGGTGTAGTTTCGTTTATCAATAGCCGTAACTTTTACGGTATTTTTTATCCTGATTTTCGTTATTTTTAATGGATGTGGTTGGAATGTTGTCTAATAAATTGTTTATCAATTAATTTCTTGTAATTTATGAGTGCGAACAATTATTTTTCCTCCGAAATTTGTGTAATATTTTTAATAAATCTCTTCTTATGCAGCTATTGACCCCCGGCCTATTGTCTGATTAACTTACATATAAGAGGGGTCCATATAATGACTAAAATCAAGGACAGATTAGAACTTACTAAATCCATCTGTGAAAAGATTTTTCCTCTTGTAGAGCCTCTGTCCCAGCTTTTTAATATTCATACTTTTGGATATCGGAAGTTCTTTCCTGATGGCACAAGCTTTAGTGTAGCTAGTAATTATGAATGGACGAAATTCTCTCAAGAAAATTTTGATGATAAAATTATTCCCAACTATGAAAATGAAATTAGTTCGGTATTAAAGGGCGGAAAGTCTTATTTTCTTCGTATAGGAGAACCTGACCGAAATAATCTTTTTTTATCTACCCTTTACGATTTTGACATATGGAATACCTTATCTCTGTATAAGAAAAGTGGAGCATGTGTCGAAGGGTTTTATTTTACGTCCACGAGGCAAAATGAAGGAATTATAGAAGAGTACACAAATAATATGATTTTATTTGAGAGATTTTCCTTTTATTTTAAAGGAAAATTCTCTGATATCTTGCCAGAAAAAAGTATGCAAGGTTTTAGCACGTTTACAGTTTCGCCTAAAACCTTCCAGCAACCTTCCTCTCTTCTTTCTTTGCAGAGCCAGGATATTAAAAATTTTATCTCCGAGACTCCCATCCATAAATTTTTCTTGCATACCGGTAAACAGGACGTGGGTCTTTCTTCTCAGGAATTTAAATGCTTAGCTCTCTTAAGCCGGGGAAAAACAGCAAAAGAGATAGGACGTGCTTTGACTCTTTCTTCGAGAACCGTTGAGAGTTATATCGAGAATATCAAATGTAAGCTTGACGTTAGGTCTCGTGGTCAGCTTATTGATTTATTTATATTAAATTTTGCTAACGACAAAGATTTATTGAAACATTTAGAAAACAACCATGAAGAAAAATAGTCCATATGCTAAGAATATTTTTAACTTTTCCATGGTCTTTATGACCGCATATCTGATTAATTCCTCCGTTTCAGCTGCGCACTTCCCACAAGATGAAGATACGCCGTTTGGTGTTTCTGCTGTCAGGCGCGATCTTTCCATTGAAGAAGATCTTAAGATTCCAAACCCAGAAGTAGATGGGAAAATTGCGACATTAAATCAAACGGGATTTATGACGCCCGATCAAAATCCTTATAATCTTCAGTTTATTGAATTTGCAGCGCAATGCTCCGTCCCATCCCTTGAGATTGGAGCTGCTTATGGACTCACCTCTCTTCCCGCTTTGAGAAGAGAAGTAAGGCTTGTCGCAAATGACATTGATGAACGACACTTGCTCTTATTAAGGGAGCAAGTGCCTGAGGAATTAAGAGCGAACCTTACGTTAAACAAGAGAAAGTTCCCCAATGAAATGAACTTTCCTGGGAATTCTCTAAAGGCCATTTTAGCGTGCCGAGTTTTTCATTTCCTTTCAGAAGATGAGATGGAGCAAGGCCTTGAAAAAATGAAACACTGGCTTATCCCGGGCGGGCGAATTTTTGTGGTTACAATGAGCCCTCACCACCGTCACTTAAAAGAAAAGTTCCTTCCCCTTTACTTAGAGAAAGTAAAAGAGGGAAACCCTTGGCCCGGCATTATCCAAAATATGCACGAGTATGTTCCTCACGAAGCCGAGCAAATTCCACAGTTTGTTCATGTTATGGATACAGACTCTCTCGGCAATGCTTTTAGAAGACACGGTTTCACAGTTATACAAGAATCTCTTTTTGATTATACGCGTCCAGGAGCACAGGCTAATAATGGGAAAGGATATTATGGAATTGTTGTAGAAAAACCTGCTGTGTCCGCGTCTACCGAATAATAAAGGGAGAAAGTATGAAATTAAATAAAAAAGTCATTACGGCTTCTATGGTGGGTGGCACTTTAGAAGTTTATGACCTGACCGTCTATGGCCTTATGGCTTCTATCCTAGCCCCCATCTTTTTCAATCCTGCTAATCTCTTTTCAAGCTTAATCCAAAGCTATGGGGCTTTTTGTGTGGGATTTCTTGCGCGACCTTTAGGCGCCATTCTTTTTGGATATCTTGGAGATTTTTTTGGACGGAAAAAAGCCCTTGTTTTATCCGCTCTCTTAATGGCTTTTTCTACCCTTGCTCTTGGTCTATTGCCTACCTACGAAAGTATCGGGATCTGGGCCTCTCTTAGTGTTTTTATCATTAGAATCCTTCAAGGCATTTCTGTTGGAGGAGAATATACAGGCGGTCTCATCCTTGCAATCGAACATACTCCTCCAGAAAAGCGCGGCAAAGCCGGGGGCCTCGTGGTTGCCGGATATATGGGGGGGGTCTTTTTAGGGTCTCTCACAAGCTTTCTCTTCACTCTGCCTTCAATGCCCTTATGGGGCTGGCGATTGCCCTTTATTTTTGGCTTTTTAATTATAGGTATAGGCCTTTATATTCGCCAAAAAGTTCAAGAATCTCCAGAATTTGTCACTCCGAAAAAAGCCCCCTCTTCTTCTTTCACGCACGACTTCCTAAAAAATCCTCTCGTTTTTTTGTCATGCATAGGGGCAGCAGGCTCTGCGGGGGTATTCTGTTATAGCCTTGCTGTTTATATTCCCACCTATTTAAAAAAGGAATTTTTCCTCTCTCAAACAACAGCCATGTTTATTCCGGTTCTTATCACTCTTTGCATGATGATTGGGAATTTAAGCTTCGGGATTCTCTCTGACAAGGTGGGACGCCTTCATATGATGCGTATCGGAGGAATCCTTATTACTCTTTCTATTTTTCCTCTTTTTTATCTTTTAAACTCAGGATCCTTTCCAACTTGCCTCACGGCTTTGCTTATTGTTGGTTTTTTATCAACTATTTTTGGGGGGCCCATGAATACTTTTGTCGTTGAAGCCTTTGCGCCTGCCCATCGGTATCGGTCTGCGGCCCTAAGCTATTCGTTAGGAATGAGCGTTTTTGGAGGAACCGCACCTCTTATTGCGTCTTGGCTTACAACCTTTTCTGAAGGGCCTTTCCTTCTGTCTTGTTACTTTTTTCTAGGAGCTCTGATGGGATTGGGTGCAGTTAAGCTCTTAGAAAGGCATTTTCATCAAAAAGGTAATTTACGCCAGACGCACTCTTTGCCGCTACAAGCCGCAGGAAGTTAACCTTATTTTGATCTTTATATCTTGATTTATAAAAAAAAGCTCCTAGTTTAATATTGATTGTATTAAGTAAGAGTCACGTCAACAAAGGAAATTGGTATGAATTTAAATAAATCTCTTTTTATTCTTCTTTCATCAGTCTTTATCATGCAAGGAAATTCCTGCTTTTCCGGGACTGATCCAGAAATTGAGGGAGAAAATATTTGTCGAAGAAGTCCTGGTTATTGGGCAACCGTTGACGAGGAAGCTGCTCCCACAATAGAGCACCTTTATTGCAGAAAAGACCTTGAACTTAAACCTTTAAAAGAAACAACAATACAACCTTTAGAGCATGCAATCGCTCGAATCGATGCACGTTACGAAGAAAAACTTAACCTTCTTCGTTCTCGATTAAAAGCTGAAGAAACAGTCGTTACGCGACTTGATGAAGACAGAGAAACAGACGTTAAAAAATTCAAAGCCTTTCTTAATGCACGCCTTGATCCTTTGAGGCAAAAACTTGCAGTAGCAGAAGCTCAATTTGAAGAACGCGCTCGACCCCTGAGAGAAGAAATTGAGCGTGAGTACAGAAGAAAAGAACGATGCTTGAACGGCCCTTATGCACGGTATTGGGGCGGACTAGAATCGCTTGACTTGGGATTGAGCGTTGCAAGAAGAAGGGAAGAAATTAATAAAATCTGCGAAGAACTCGGCATACCTCAATTAAGAGCTCAACTTGACGCGGAAGAGCAAGCAAATGAAGCCACTGCTGAACGGGAAAAATTTCATGGACGTATTGGGGAAGACTACGTGCAAGCAGTTCGTCCCCATAATGGATTGATAAATTCTATTCGTGAAGAGATAGAACAATGTGAAACAGAACACGCAACAGAAAGAGCTCCTTTTGTTGCAACCCTCGAAAGTTCTAATGACAGGTACAATCAGATTTTTGGTAGGTATTATGAGCAAATGAAACAAGCTCGAATCGAAGCGAGACGAAAAGCTGTAAGAAAACTTCTCGCCCCTGCCCCAGTTGTCCTTCCAGGCCCAGCTGTGGCAGTTCCTGCTGTTTAAGATCTAAAAACCTCTAAACTCCGCCCTGATTTTCAATCCAGGGCGGAGGCATTAATAGCAATAAAAGCCATCCTGCTTGCATCTTCTTTTCTTGAATTAACAAGGTCTTGTTTTGCAAAAAAAGCGCGCTTCCCCAAATATGGAAGAGCGAATGAAAGGACTTAAGAAAAATATTATTACTTCACAAGCACCTTGATTTGAGAATCTGAACCGGGTAAGGTTTTCCCCGTGCCCGCTTGGTGGAATGGTAGACACAACAGACTTAAAATCTGTCGATCGAAAGGTCGTGCCAGTTCGAGTCTGGCAGCGGGCACCAAGGAAATATCTTGTTTTTTTATGATTTCATGCTTTAACTTAAAAAATTCAAAAATAAAAAAGTCACCAAATTGTCACCATCAGGAAAATTTTCTTACATCGGAATCTCTTCAAAGTTTTTTAACTGTAGTTTTTTGAAATCTCAAATTTCAACGAATTAACTTTTTTAATTTTTTTGTTTAAGAGCTTCAATTTTAGAGCGGATTCGTTTTATATGTTGAGAATCTTTAGAAAAATGAGTTTTTATTTCTTTTAGAGCTTGATCTAAAAAAGCAATTGCTTGGTTTCTAAGATGCTCATATTGTTGGGTATTCTTATTCTTCATTGCCTGTTCAGATTTTTTTACACATATTTCTGATAAAGTTTCTAAGGGCATATAAATATCAAGATGTTTCTCTCGTTGATATATTTTCAAAGCTTGATTTATTAGACTTTCAGCTTTTCCCAGATCTCCTTCTAAGAGATATGCCTGCCCTAAGTTTTTTAAAACACCAGCTGTATAAACATGGTCTTCAGAAAAATATTTTTTATAAACAATAAGCGCTTGTTCAAAGAGCTCCTTAGCTTTGTTAAGATCTCCTAACTTCAAATACACATGTCCTAAATCTAGTGAAACCCATGCTATTTTGGGATGATCTTTCTGAAAACACTTCTTATGAATTTCGAAGCTTCTTTCGAGTAAGTGCTTAGCCTTTTTATAATTAGATAATTCCTTATAAACGTTTCCTAAATGTGCCATAGCCCAACCAATTTTATCATGATCTTCTGGATAATTTTCTTTATATGCGGCAAGTGTTTGTTCAAGAAGATTCCTAGCTGTTTCATAATTAGCTAATTCTGCATAAGCTCGTCCAAGACATCCAGAAGCCCAAGCTACTTTTATATGGTTTTTAGGGAGAAGTTTTTTGTACAGCTTGAAACTTCGTTCAAGTAAGTTTTTGGATTGTTCATAATTTCCTAATTCCAATTCGACAATTCCTAAATATCCAAGGGTCAAAGCAAAATCATTGTGATTTTCTGAAAAATATTTTGTATGGAGGGTTATTGCTTGTTCCAATAAATTTTTTGCTTTTTCATGATCACCAGAACTTCTATAAATATTTCCTAGATATCCTAAAGCTAAAGCAATGTCAGTATAGCTTCTAGAGTAATGCTTTTTATAAATATCAAGAGCTTGCTCGATGAGTTGAGCTGCTTTTTCAAAGTTACCGAACTCTCTTTCAATATTACCTAAGCATGCTAAATTTTGGGCTATTTTATCATAACTCGTATTACTGCTGTCAGCCTTTAGACTTAGAAGACTTTTTTCGAGAATACTTTTCGCCTTTTTATAATTGCCAATAGAAAAATAAATGCTCCCTAACTCAGTACCAATGCTACCTTTCATAGCGTTTGTTAGCAAATGAGAATGACTTAAAAATGTTTCATAGTGATTCAATAATAATTTCATTTTAAACAAGTTTTCTTTATCTGAACTTCTTGTTATATAATTGCTTAAAATAAGTGATATAGGCTGTATTGCTTTTTTGTCTTTTTCTAGCCCTAACAATTTTTTGAGATATTCTAATGTAATAGCTTGAGTACTGCGATGCACAGAAATTGTTGACTCTAAAGATGCTAGGGAAGATTTGTCTATAATTAATGAATATTTTTTAAGATTGTAAATAAAATTATCTACAACCAGGTTGTCTTTATATTTATCAAGTAAATCTCTGAGGATATTTTGAGAATCCAGCAAGCTAATAAATAGTAAAAGATCCCTAAAATCCTTATGTGCATTAATAAGATGTTGCAAAGACAATGTCAAAATGCTGTAGCGCGTTTTCGTATAACTTCCTGCATCCTTTAAAAGGTTTTCTTGTATGCTCGCAAAGTCTTTATTATTTTGAGTTAGATTTTTCAAGTATGCAGCATATGAAACATGTGTAGCTTTTAAATAATAGGCTGCAACAGAAATATCTAAAGGATAAGGAGGGAGTTTCTCTAAAAAATGTTTGGCTTCTTCCTTTTGAGTTGTTGTAAAGGAGAAAGTCTCACCGTTTGTTATGATTTTTGTAAAAAGGGTTAATTGTTGATGAGCATTGAGTTCTCCAATTTGGATAGTGCCATTAAGATGGCCATTGTTCTGAATATTACTGTCACGCGTTGTAAGGATAACTTTGCCTTCTCCCCATGTCTTGGTGTCTTGAGGAAAATACCTTTCAATATCCATAAATCTTTCTACGTTATCAAAAATAAGACACCAAGGTGAATTAACTCTCAGGCGCTCTTTTACAAATACGATTAGCTTTGCTTCTTTTTCCGTTGGATCTTTTATCTCTTGAAGGCTTCTTAAGACTTTTTGATCTTCTTTTGTTTTAGCAAGAGCCTGAGAAAAATTTTCAAAAGAAGATTTAAGATTTTCATAAGTTTCGGCATTAAATTCCCAGATAACCTCATTGTCTAGTTGGTGAGCATATTGCCGTGCGAGAATGCTCTTACCCACTCCTCCAGGTCCAACAAGAGCAACTGTCTGAATGCCAGTCTGGCTTCCAAGCTTTGCATTTATTTTTTTTATTTCCTCTGGACGATAAAGGAGGACAGATTCCGTTGGAATGAACAAATCTGAGCGAATAAGGTGTTCTATTTGCTTTTCACGTACTTGTGTTACTTGCACTTCTTTATTTCCTTTGAAAGGTTGAGCCGTAAAAAAAAGTATGCCGATAAGAATAACAACTAAAATGAGATACGTATTTTTACTTATTAAGGTATGTATAATGTCACGAATTTTTCTTTTTGCATTATTTCTTACCTCTTCTTCTCTATGAGACTTAGGGTATTTATTCTTTGAATCATTCCATGATTCATTATACTGTTGCATAAAGCTTTTGAAAATATTTTCAAAATTAACCTCTGGAAAAAGTTTTTTAAGAATACTAAAAACTAATAAATAATAGCTTTGTTGCTCAGGCTGGTATATAAAATCAAAGTTAAAAAGGTCTTTAGGGAATTTATTTGAATTTTCTTTCTCTAAAAGAAGGCTGAGATAGGGAGTTTTACTCTCAGTATCTGCCTTATAATTGATTTCCTCTTTTCGAATATCTGCATAAATGCCTGCTTGCTTTAAGTGATTCTCAAAATGATGAACAAAAGTGTTTTTATACGCTTGGTCTTCTCCAAAAACGACTATATAAGCTTGAGTTTTACCATTCTTAAGCTTTGAAATAGCCTTTAAGCTTTTTTCAAATGCTGCATAATTCAATAGATTTATGTAATATTCTCTTAAAATAGGAAATTTATGTGTTCTTTCAATAAAATCAATAATATCTTCTCGAGAATGTCCTCCAAGCTTCAATAAGATATTACGAATATAAGCTATAACCGTGTTAGGAGAGATGGATAAAAGGGAGGCAGTCTTATTTGTTCTACGTGCGTTTAGGAGACAAGCGATAACATCGATTTCCCGGCGCGTGAAATTGACACTTTCGATAACAGATAAATGTTCCTCATAAATATATTGTGGTAGAAGAAGGTCATTGCCCCGCATTTCATATTTCTTATATTTTTTTAAGAATTGTAAGTGTAAGACCTCGACTTAAAAGAATCCTCAACAGACTGCCTCCTATGTAAAGATTATCCTCATTTTCTAATTTGAAATCCCTATTTATCGCAACATGAGTGAGCCAGATTAAATACCTTAAATCTCCGTAATTCTATTTTAAATAACATCCCGTAACAATCTATCATCCCGTTTATTTGATGTAAATCAAATGCTTAATTTAATAAGACAGATTTTGAGGGTATCGACATTATGACTGCCTATATATGCTTCATAGGTTACTTGCAGGCCTCCCTTGTGATTATCAAAAGTGATATTCCAGCTGCAAGTAACATAAAAAAGATTAATAGAGTTTTTAAAAACAATATAAAAACTCGAGGATTTTAATAAAAAGATAAAATTTATATCCAAATAAATTTAAGACAGTAATTTCTATTCACAGGAAAACACGAAATAAGTCAAGCAAGCATGTGAGGTTTTTTATTTTCCGCATGAAGAAGCAAGGAGGAAAAAATGTAATATCCAAGAAAAAAAGAACACCTGCAACTGTTTTTGGAGACTATCGCAGGTGCTAATCATAGAGGACTTAAGTCAAAGGCCCATATAGTAGATACATATATGCATTTTCTTTATGTGTCTATCCTTTTCTAAGTTGCCTTACATAAGTCTTTGTCAAGTTTCGATAGAAAAACATTATAAGTTACTTAGGTTTTTCTTCAAAGGACAAATTTTGTTCTTTGGATAAGTTTAAGGAACATGAACAGGAGACCTTTATGTTAAGAAACAGTAACCCATATTATTCTCGATTTTTCCAAACCCATATGCAGCATGGCATGCTTTCGCACAAAAGTATTTCCACCCGTACGAAGAGAAGCTTTGACGGTAAAAGGAAGGTTTTTCCTTTTATTTCTCAAAAATTCTCATTCGTTCTCATTCGTTCTTATTACTTCTCATATTTTCTCATTAATTCTATATAACTACTTGAATTATATTTGTTTTTTTGTAAAAAAAATTTGACAGTTCAATTAAGAGATGTTTCAATACCCATAATTGCTGGTTGGCATCTCTTGGCTCAAGCAGAGGGAGAAAAAACTTTATGAAAGAAACACGGCTCACTCCTGAGGACTTAGCTGAAAGGTGGAAGGTCCCTACCACAACATTAAGCCAATGGAGATGGAATGGAAAAGGCCCTCAATTTATCAGGCTCGGTAAGCACATTGTCTATCGACTTCAAGATGTTGAGCTCTTTGAAGAGCAGAAACTTCGGCGTGATACAACACATACAGGCTATGTATTAGCCTCTAAGGAAGAAACAAGAACAGAGAGGAGAGGATAATGTTTATAGAATATTGAAGAATTGCTTTTGGGTCTGCCCTTTTAAGACGGAGAGAGGACCCAAAG